>Ga0209172_10000444_pt1 | contig 115294 bp, 116 predicted proteins | sample LarsenN4metaG_FD_184113 | JGI IMG/M metagenome (GOLD analysis project Ga0209172, IMG submission 184113) | Hot spring sediment bacterial and archeal communities from British Columbia, Canada, to study Microbial Dark Matter (Phase II) - Larsen... ... | reverse complement strand
CGCCCTCGTACACGGGGATGTAGTCCATGCCCATCGAATCCTTCTTCGGCACGGGCGAGATGTCCGGCAGCCCCATCGGATTGCGGTAGTACAGGATCTTCTTGCCGCTGCCGTCCGGCGCCGGCGCGACACTTGCCGCCTCGGCCGATGTGTGCGATCCGCGCGTGCCGAGCCAATACCCCGCCGCAGCGGCGACCGCCGCCGTCGCGATGATCGCAAGCACCACCGCCGCCGCTCGCCCGCGTGTCCGCGCAATCCGCAGTCCGCAGTCCGCAATCCGACTCATAGCTCTTCTCCCAGCAGCCGTTCGATCTCCGCCAGCCGCATGCGCGCCTCGGCGCGGGTCTTGATCAGAGCCAGCCGCGCCTGCCGGATCTGGCGCTGCGCGTCGAGCACGGTGGCGAAATCGACCTTGCCCGTTTCGTAGCCGGCGAGCGCGGCCTGCAGCGTCACCTCGGCCTGCGGCAGCAGGCTCGCCTGCGTCAGCGTCTCGACGCGATGCGCAGCTTCGAGCGCGGCGAGGTTCTCGCCGAGCACGGCGAGGGCCTCGGTGGCGATCGCTTCGCGGCGCGCCTGCGCCGCGGCGACCATCGCCGCGGCCTCGGCTTCCTCGCTGCGGCGCGTTTTCTGCTGAAGCGGGATGTTGACCTCGAACATCAGCTCCCACTCGCCGATCCGGTTGCGCGTCTGGATCGGTGCCACGCCGAACGTGAACTCCGGGTAGCGGTTCGCGAACACCGCGTCCTTGCTGCGCTCGGCGGCGCGGATGCGCGCGTCCTCGGCGGCCAGTTGCGGATTGCGCGCGAGCACGCGCTCGCGCAGCGTCGCGGCGTCGAGCCGGGCGAGCGTGGGCAACGCGCCTTCGTCGCGCGGCTCGGCGAGCGGCGCATCGGTCGGGCGAACGAGCAGCCCGTTTAACCGTGCGCGCGCCGACCGCAGTTCGGATTCGAGCATCGCGAGATCGCTCAGCATCGACGTCCGCTCCACTTGGGCGCGGATGGCGTCCTGCTGCGCGGCGAGTCCACCGGCATAGCGAGCCGCCGCCACGCGTTCGAGCCGATCGACGAGGTCGAGCAGCGCGCGCGTCTGCGCCAGACTCTCGTGCGCCTGGCGGTAGCGCGCATACGCGGTCTTGATCCGCATCGCGAGTTCCGCCCAGGTCGCATCGGCGCGCCGCGCCGCCTCGTCGGCCGTGGCAGCGGCCGCGTCGCGCTTCGCGTCGCGGCTGCCCCAGGCGGGAAAGGTCTGGCGGAGCTGGTAGCGCGTCGAACCGACGCGCGCCGGCAGCAGGTTGAAACTGCCGCCGCTCATCTCGTTGGTGACGTCGCGCAGCTCGACCTGAAGCATCGGATCGGGCAGCGCGCCGGCGGCGCCGACCCGCTGCGCGGCGGCATCGGCCTCGTGCCGCATCGCGCGCAGTTCGGGGTGGCGTTCCTTCGCGTACGCGAGCACGCCGGAGAGCGTGGCACCCAGATCGGGCGGCGCCGGCTGCGCGGCAGCGACGCCGCACAGCAGCGCCAGCGCAAGCGCACCCGCCGCGCGGCGGACTGCGTGCAGTGTCTTCATGCGATGTCTCCTTTCCGGCGGAGCGCCGGCGAGGGTCTAGCGCGTATTGCCTTCGTAAGACGCGAACACGGTCGCACGGCCGTCCGGCTGCACCAGCAACACGTCGTACGGATCGGCGGCGCCGCGGTACTCGGGGCCGTCCATGCCGGGCGAGCCGACCGGCATGCCTGGCACCGCGATGCCCAGCGCAGTGGGCTTCTCGCGCAGCAGCCGCTTGATCTCACGCGCCGGCACGTGCCCCTCGATTACATAGCCGCCCACCAGCGCCGTGTGGCACGACGCGAACTTCGAAGGCATGCCGAAACGCGCACGCATGAATCGCGAGTCGGGGACATCGGTCGCCTTGACGGAGAAACCGTTGGCTTGCAGGTGCCTGATCCAGTCCTTGCAGCAGCCGCAGGTCGGCGATTTGTAGACCTCGACCTCCGGCAGTGCGCGCTGGGCGCGCGCGACCGCGGGAACGAATGGAACCGCAGCGAGCGCCAGCAGCGCGGCGCGACGGCGAAGATCGACGGACATGATGTTCTCTCCTGACGTTGGCCGCACGGAGGGCGGCGCAGAAATCGAACGGCGAACGGGCGCGCACGCGCGCGCGCGAACGTCCGCTCAGGTCAGGGAGACGCAGTACAGGATGGTGAGCGGCGGCGCGTGCGGCTGCGCGAGGTCGCAGCGCAGCGCGCGCTGCGGCGATGCGGGCGGCAGCAGGTCGGACGCCCACCACGCCGTGGCGGTCGGCGGCGCGGCGGCGACCGCGGGCTGTGCGGTGGCCTGTTTTTCTCCGGCGCAGTGCTTGACGCAGATCGTCGATGCGTCGCCCTCGTCGCAGCCGCAGTCCGATTGCGCGGCGGGCGCATTCGCCGCTGCCGTCTCGATCGAATGGCCGAGCGCCGCATAAAAGGGACAGGCATGCGACGCGAGCGACCATTGCGCGAGCAGCAGCGCGCACAACGCAAAGAGCGTCGTGCGGAAGCGGGTGCGTGCGCGCAGTTTCATCGGACCGGCCTTGGAGCCGTACTGTAACGGAACCGGGTGCAGGCTAACGGAGCGGCGCGGCGGGCGGTTTGCGCTAGCGCAAGCCCGTTGCATCGGCACCGGACGCCGGTCCGCACGATTCGCGCCGGCTAGCGAGGGTTCTCGACCCAATCGAACTCCATCTGACGCGCCGTGCGCTCGGCGATGTGCCGGCCCGCGAGCCGTTCGACCAGGTGCAGGCTCATGTCGATGCCTGCCGAAATGCCCGCCGACGTGACGACATTGCCCTGATCGACCCAACGCACGTCGTGGCGGACATCGAGGGCCGGAAACATCGACCGCAGATCGTCGATGTCCTCCCAGTGTGTCGTCGCGACCCTGCCGTCGAGCGCGCCGGCCTTGGCCAGCAGGAACGCGCCGGTACAGACGGAGGCCGCGAGCGGCGCCTGCTTTGCCTGCGCTGCGATCCACTCGATCACGTTTGCCTTCTCGAGCTCGTCGGTCACGATGCCGCCCGGCACGACCAGGCAGTCGAGCCGAGGATGCCACGCGATGCTGAAGTCGGGCATCACGCGCAGGCCCGCGCGCGCCGTGATGGGATTCGTCGAGGCTGCGATCGTCACGACGTCGAACAGCGGCTCGGCGGCGCCGGTCACTCGCTTGTGCACGCGTGTGGCCGTCGTGAAGACTTCGTACGGGCCCGCGAAGTCGAGCACTTCGACCTGATCGAAAACGAACATGCCGATCGTGTGCGTCATGGTGCACCGAGTCCTGTCGCGCTGCCGCCGGCGCGTCAGCGCTCGTCGTCGCGGCGGCTTGTTTCGTTCGGCGTTCCCGCGGCCCCGACGAGTTCGCCGACTCTCATGGGTTCGTCTGCTCGCAGGACACCGAGCAAGCTTACCCGCTCGACCTGGCAGCGCCTTCGGGCCTTCGGCCGGCGCACCTCGAGCAAGCCCTGCTGCACGAGGGTTTACGTGCCGACGATGCGGGCCGCGACCAGCCTGAACGCGCTGCCGTCGAAGAACAGCAGCCCACGCACGACGACGGTCGCGCCATCGCCGACCGAAGTCAGACCGCGCAACTGCGTGCCGGCCTGGCGGTACGCGGGCACCGCGCTCACGCCGGTCAGTCGAGCGAAGGCCGAATCGACCGGCAAGGCGAACGTGAAGGTCGCCTGCGAGCCGCTTGCGCTGTAGCCCGACACCGTACCGCGCAGCGCCTGCTGCTCCAGACGAAGCAACGTGGCGGTTAGCGTGCCGCCGCCCACCATTCCCCCCATGCCGCCGCCTTGCATCATCGGGCTGCTGCTCAGGGCTTCGACGCGCTGGCCGCGCGTGACGGTCGACCGATCGAAGCGCGGCGTGAACGGCAGGCTGTTCAGGTCGACGCCGTCGGTGTCGATCTCGAACACCGTCGTGCTGTCGATCTGGATCGTCGCGGTACCGGCCAGATTCGACGCCAGCATGCCGCCGCCGGCACCGTCATGCATCACCAGCGCGAGTTGCGTCGGCGGGCTGCCGGTCAGACTCGTCACCACGCCGGCCACCATCGCGCCCCCGCCCATGCGCGAATGCACGCGCTCGGCGATCCAGGTGCCATTGGGCTGCCGGCTCGCATCGACCGTGAGCAGCATGCCGTTGGCCATCATCCCCATGCCGGTCATCCCCATGAACTGCGTGCCCGGACCGGTCGCGAGCGAAAGGCCGGGCATGCCCTGGAGCATCGTCAGCGTGAACGCGCCGGCGGAAACTGCGCTCGCCACACCGGACAATCCGTGCATGCCGCCGTCTTCCGGATCATGACTTCCGGGCACGGGCGGATTCATGCGGGCAGTCATCACGGGCGTCATGCTCACGCCGCCATCCGAGCCGATCGCAATCGAGGCCGCCATGTTCATGTCGAGGTTGACGACCATCGGCGTCGAGCCCACCGTCAGTGCGGGGGTAAGGGAAACGTTTGCCGTCATCGGTCCCGGCACGCGCCGTTGTACCGGCTGCCCCGCCGCGTCGATGTACGTCACGGTCGCCGTGCCGAAGGTCATCGCCGCGGCGGTATAGGCACCCTGCGGTACCTGGACGATGGCCATCGGCCGCGCCGTGCCCATCAGATGCATGACTTCCATCGACCGCGGCGAGCTGAGAACCGGCACCGCGCGGCCATTCGCGTCGACCAGCGACATCGCGTCGACGGTCAGTCCGACCGCGAGCAGTCGATCCGCCGGATCGTCGCCGAGATTGACTTGCACCGTTGTGTCGGCAGCCAGCAGTGGCGATGTTCCGGACCCGCCCCCGCCGCAGGCCGCGAGTATTGCGGCGGCGAGGGCTGCAAAGAGCAGTTTGACTCGCATGGCATTCTCCAATCGGATTCGGCGACTCGGCACACCGGTCGGGGCGCGATCGGTGTCTCTTATACGGTGCAGCGCGGTGCGAGGTTCTGCGCCAGATCACGTCGGTGCCGGCGCTTCGTAATCTGCGCGTTATCTCGCCGACCGCGAGGCGGTACGGGCGCGGGCGGCGTTGCCGCCTCGCCGACAAGACCACTGGTGGCGCAGTCGTTGCTCGACCGGGGCGACGTCTCCGACACCGAGCGAAATGCGCGTTGGACATCGTTGCCAGGGTCGGGCAGGACGTCGTCGTGCGCGACCGGCCCGCTGCGGCCGCGCGCGTGCGCCCGCGCGATCGCCGCTGGGCGGCGTCAATGGCGATCCGCGCTCACCGATGCGAATGTCCGTGATGCAGATCCGGGTAGTGCGGATGGCTGTGAACCAGGCGCTCGTGCGTGTGCTCGTGCACGTGCTCGCCGGTGACCGGATCGACCGCGGGCGCCGCGGCGTCGTGCGCGTGCCGATGGTGTTCGTCGTGCCGGTGCGCGTGCGTGTGCGTGATCGGCCCGTGCACGTGCTCGTGTTCGTGCCGCTCGGTCAGATGCAGCCACAGTCCGGCGCCCATCAGCGCGGCGGCGAGCCAAGCGAGCGGCGCGAGCGATTCGCCGAGCAGCGGCAGCGCGGCGAGCGCGCCGACGAACGGCGCGGTCGAGAAGTACGCGCCGGTGCGCGCCGCGCCGAGATGACGCAAGGCCAGCACGAAGCACACGAGGCTCGCGCCGTAGCCGATCGCGCCCACAGCGGCGGCCGCGGCGGCCGTCGCAAGCGCGGGTGGCGCCAGCCCGAGCGCAACCGCGAGCGCGCCGTTGACGCCGCCCGCAACCCATCCTTTCACGGCGGCGATCAGCGCCGCATCGCCGCCGGCGATCTTGCGCGTCAGGTTGTTGTCGATACCCCAGGCGAGGCACGCACCGACGATCGCCAGCGCCGGCCAGAGCGAGCCGCGCTCGATGGTCGCGCTCCACGTCAGCGCCACACCGCCGGCGACGATCAGCAGCATGCCGAGCACGAGGCGCCGGTCCGTGTGCTCGCGAAAGACGATCCACGCCAGCGCCGCGGTGAAGACACCTTCTAGATTCAGCAGCAGCGACGCGGTGTTCGCCGGCGTGGCCGCGAGTCCCGTGAGCAGCAGCACCGGACCGGCCACGCCGCCCGCGAAAGTCGCCGCGGCGAGCCAGCCCCAATCGCCGCGCGCCAGCCCGAACCGCAGGCGCCGGCGTGCACCGCGCAGCGCGATCCAGACGGTCAGCGCGACTGCGCTGCCCAGATACAGCAGCGATGCCAGCCACAGCGCCGGCATCTGCCCGACCAGCAGCTTCGCAAACGGCGTGCTCGCGCCGAACAGCAGCGCGGAGGCGAGCGCCAGCGCGATGCCGCGCCGCCCTTCGCCGCGATGCACCTGTGTGTCGTCGGTCGCGTGATCCGCCATCGTGTTCGTTCCGATCGGGCCAGCGATCGTATTCCCCATTTTCGGACTGTCGTGCCGCGACGTGCGATCGACGCAGACTGCCTCGGGCTTGACTTTGGAGCAAGCTCCAAGGTGCAGACTGCGGAATTCGCCCGGCGCGGCGCCCGCGCAAGGGGTGCTTGACGCGCGTGCTGCGGCGGACAACGTGGCGCGCGAACGGTGCATTCGCGCAGGTTGTCCAACCCGCCGCGCACACATGAAACCCGGAGCACGGATGCTGACGATCGGAGCGGTCGCGAACAAAACGCAGGTGACGACGGATAGCCTGCGCTACTACGAGCGCGAAGGGCTGATCCGTCCGGCGGCGAAGTCCGCCGGCGGCTATCGGCTGTACACCGAAGAGGCGATCCGCCGCGTCGCGTTCATCAAGCAGGCGCAGCAATGCGGGTTTTCGCTCGCGGAGATCCGCGAGTTGCTCGAGCTGCGCGCGACCGACGCCGCCTGCTGCGACGACATCTATCGCGTCGCAGTGGAAAAGAAGCTGCAGCTCGAGCGCAAGATCCGGGCGCTCGGCGCCATGTCGCAAGCGTTGACCCGGTTGATCGAGATGTGTTCGCGCGATCGCAGCTCGCTCGACGAGTGCCCGATCCTCGGCGCGCTCGAAGCGGGCCTGGCGGTCAACGGCCCGGCTGCCGCGCAGCCCCGGCGAGCGCGAGGCAAGTCCGCATGAAGATCCTGATCGAAGCATTCTCCGCTCCCGGCTGCGCGAAGTGTGCGCAGAGCCGCGCCGCGCTGAAGGCGGTGGTCGAAGCGCTCGGCGCCGAGCGCTTCGACTGGCGCGACCTCGACGTGCTGCAAGAGATCGATCGCGCCGTCGCGCTCGGCGTCGTGTCGCCGCCGTCGCTGGCGATCGACGGCGAACTGGTCTTTCCGGCGCTGCCGACCCCGGAGCGGCTGCGCGACGAGCTGATGCGGCGCCTGGCCGACGGGGCGGCATAGCGATGGACATCGACACCGTACGCAGCACGCTCGAGCAGGCGAGCCTGGCATCGCTTGCGGTCGGGATCGCGATCGGCTTCTTCTTCAGCTTCAATCCGGTCGCGCTGGCGGCGATTCCGGTGTCGCTCGCCTACGTGACACGTGCGCATGCGCCGCGACGGGCGCTCGCTTTCGGCGCGATGTTCGTGGCCGGGATGATCGTCGCGCACGCGCTGCTCGGACTTGTCGCCGGCCTGGGCGGCGCCTGGATTCAGCGGCTGTTCGGCCGCGGGTGGGGTCTGGTGCTCGGGCCGCTGCTGATCGCGATGGGTTTGGTCTGGTCGGGCTGGGTACGGCTGCCGATCCCGCAGATTCCGCTGCGCGCGCGGCGCGTCGCGGGCACGTGGGGCGCGGCATTGCTGGGCGCATCGTTTTCTGTGGCGATCTGCCCGGCATGCACGCCGGCGCTGGTGGTGCTGCTCGGCATCGCGGCCGGCGTGGGCTCGCCGCTGTTCGGCACGCTGCTGTTGCTCGCCTTCGGCATCGGCCGCGCGGTGCCGGTGGTGATCGGTGCGTGCGCGATGGGCTGGCTCGAGAGCCTGCACGCGTTGCGACGCTCGCAGCGCGCGCTGGAGATCGCCGGCGGCATCGTGCTGATCCTGTCCGGCGTGTACCTGTTGAACGCCTACTTCCTGCTCGTTCCGGCGCTCGCCGTTTGAACGAGGCGGCGGCCGCTACGAGTCACTCGCGCGCGGGGCCGGGAACAGCCGCTGCGGGATCCACCATACGTAGACGAGCATCCCGAACAGCTCGACGAGCGACTGCAGCACGATCGTCACCACCGCCGCCTCCCAGCCGGCGGGAAGCGCGAGTGCGAACGGCAGCACGACGAACGAGTTGCGCGTGCCCAGGCTGAAGGCGAGGGTGCGCCCGGCCGATGGCGGCAGCGCGAACGCCGCGGCCAGCCCGCGCGCGGCGAGCGCCGCGGCGAGCAGGAACGCGACGAAGGCGGGCAGTGCCGCCAGCACGGTTCTGCCCATCGTTCGCACCGCATCGACCTGCGCGCCGGCGATCAGGAACACGACCAGCGCCAGCAGCGGCACCGGCGCCCACGCCAGCCGCTCGCGCCAGCGCATGCGCTCGCGGCGCGCTTCGAGGAAGCGCTCGCTCGCCGCCGCCGCTGCGAGCGGCAATCCGATCAGCGCCGCCGCGGGCGCCAGCACGCGCGCCGAGTCCAGCGCGACTGCAAGCGCGTCGCCCAGCATCAGCCACGCATACAGCGGCAGCAGCAGCAACTGCAGCAGCAGGTTCAACGGCGTGACCGCGATCGCGCGCGGCGTGTCGCCGCCGCCCAGTTGCGTGAACGTGATGAACCAGTCGGTGCACGGCACCAGCAACACCAGCAGCACGCCGAGCCGCAGCGCCGGATCGGCCGGCAGCCACGCGAGCAGCAGCCACACGAACGCCGGCACCAGCACGAAGTTGCCGAGCAGCACCGCGGCGACGAACCGATGGTCGCGCACCGCCTCGCGCAAATGCAGCAGCGGCACCTGCAGGAACGTGGCGTACAGCAGCAGCGCCAGCACCGGCCACAGCAGCCGCTCGAACACCGGCGCTGCCGCCGGCAGCGCCGTGCCCGCGGTCAGCCCCGCAGCGATGCCGGTCAGATACAGCCAGACCTGGCGGCGTTCGAGCGCCAGCCGGTTCAACGTGGGGTCCGCTCGGAGGTGGCGCGAGGCCCGGCGCGCGACGGGTCGTCGTCGGCGCGCCGTTGCAGCGACGCGATCAGCGGGCAGGCGACGTTGCCGCCCGTTTCGCAGCAGCGCGCGACGAGCGCGGCGAGCGCGTCCTCGATGCGCTGCAGATCCTCGCGTCGCGCACGCACGTCGGCCAGGCGCCGCTCGCCGATCGCGCGCGCTTCGTCGCAGTGCGCGCCGTCTTCCAGCCGGAGCAGGTCGGCGATCTCGTCGAGGCTGAACCCGAGCCGCTGCGCGCTCTTGATGAAGCGCACGCGCGCCAACTCGGCCGCGCCGTAGCGGCGCACGTGGCCGTATGCGCGCTCCGGTTCGGGGAGCAGGCCGCGCCGCTGATAGAAGCGGATCGTTTCCACGTTCACGCCGGCTTCCCGGGCCAGGCCGCCGATCGTGAGGCCTGCGGGCTCCTGCTGCGGCATCGGGCTTGACTCCGTACACGGGTACGGAACTACTTTAGCGCCTCGACCATCGCAGAAGGGATCGAGTTCGATGAACGCTTCTTCCGTCTCTGCCGCGCGCACCGAAGCCAAGCCCGGCGCGCCGAGCGGGCGCGCCGCGCTCGCGGCCGGCGGCATCGCGGCCGTTCTCGCCTCGGCGTGCTGCGCCGGGCCGCTGGTGCTGGTGATGCTCGGTGTCAGCGGCGCGTGGATTGGCAACCTGACGCTGCTGGAACCGTATCGACCGCTGTTCATCGGCGCGGCGCTGATCGCGCTCGCAGTGGCCTGGCGGCGCATCTATCGGCCGGCCGCCGATTGCAAGCCGGGCGAGGTGTGCGCGATCCCGCGCGTTCGCACCGGTTATCGAGTCCTGTTCTGGATCGTCGCGGCTGCGGCGGCCGGGGCGATCGCGTTCCCCTACGTCGTCCCTTGGTTCTACTGAGCGTTCAGAAGAGGAGACGGATTGAACGGTCAGCCCCCTCACCCCCGCCCCTCTCCCTCGAGGGGAGAGGGGAGGTTCGCGCAGCAAACGGTCGTCGACCGTTTGCTGGACGGTCTGTGAATGCGGAGTCCACGATGAAGAAATTGTTCGTTTCGTTGCTGTTGGCCGCCGCAGCCGCGCCGCTGGCGGCGGCCGAGCGCACCGCCACTTTGGCGGTCGACAACATGACCTGCGCTGCGTGCCCGATCACCGTGAAGAAGGCGATGTCGAAGGTCAACGGCGTGACCAAGGTCGACGTCAGCTACGAGAAGCGCGAAGCGGTGGTGACGTTCGACGAGGCCAAGGCGAGCCTGCAGGCGATCGCCAAGGCGAGCGCCGACGCCGGCTATCCGGCGCGGGAGAAGAAGTGAAGGGACGCACGGCGGTCGCGCCGATGATGGCGCCGCCATGCGCAGACACCGGCTGTCGGCCGATGGTCGGCGTCGACGACTCCGGCAGCCCGCGAGCGCACGCGGATCGCCTGCACGTGGCCGTGATCGGCAGCGGCGGCGCGGCGATGGCGGCGGCGCTGAAGGCCGTCGAACGCGGAGCGCGCGTCACGCTGATCGAGCGCGGCACGATCGGCGGCACCTGTGTCAATGTCGGCTGCGTGCCGTCGAAGGTCATGCTGCGCGCCGCGTACGTCGCGCATCTGCGCCGGGAGAGCCCGTTCGACGGCGGCATCGCGGCGGCGGCACCCCGCATCGACCGGCGCCGGCTGCTCGCGCAGCAGCAGCGGCTGGTCGATGAATTGAGGCAGGCGAAGTACGAACGCATCCTGCGCGAGAACGCCGCGATCACCGTGCTGCGCGGCGAGGCGCGGTTTCTCGATGCGCGTCGCCTCGCCGTTCGCGCCGCCGACGCACGCGAAGTCGAAGTCGCGTTCGACCGCTGCCTGATCGCCACCGGCGCCAGCCCCGCCGTGCCGCCGATTGCGGGGCTCGCCGAGACGCCGTACTGGACCTCGACCGAGGCGCTGGCAGCGGAAGAGATTCCGCCGCGGCTGGCGGTGATCGGCTCTTCGGCCGTGGCTGTGGAGCTGGCGCAGGCGTACGCGCGGCTCGGCAGCCGGGTCACGCTGCTCGCCCGCCGCACGCTGTTTGCCGATGAAGACCCGGCCATCGGCACGGCGGTTACCGGCGTGTTTCGCGCCGAAGGCATCGACCTGCGCGACCACACCCAGGCGAGCCGCGTCGCATACCAGAACGGCGAATTCGCGCTCGCTACCGGCGGCGGCGAAGTGCGCGCCGAGAAGCTGCTGATCGCTACCGGGCGCACGCCCAACACGCGCGCGCTCGAGCTGCACCGCGCGGGGATTGCGCTCGACGAACGCGGCGCGATTCCCGTCGATCCGCACCTGCGCACGAGCAACCCGAACGTCTACGCGGCCGGCGACTGCACCGATCTGCCGCAGTTCGTCTACGTCGCCGCCGCCGCCGGCACGCGCGCCGCGATCAACATGACCGGCGGCGACGCCGCGCTGGATCTGGCCGCGATGCCGGCGGTCGTCTTCACCGATCCGCAGGTCGCCACGGTCGGGCTCGCCGAAGCCGAAGCGCAGGCGCGAGGCATCGCCACCGACAGCCGCACGCTGGCGCTGGACAACGTGCCGCGCGCGCTCGCCAATTTCGACACGCGCGGCTTCGTCAAGCTGGTGGCCGAAGCCGCGAGCGGTCGGCTGCTCGGCGTGCAGGCGGTGGCAGCCGAGGCGGGGGAGCTGATCCAGACCGCCGCGCTCGCGATCCAGCGGCGCATGACGGTCGCCGAACTCGCCGACTCTCTGTTCCCGTATCTGACGATGGTCGAGGCGCTGAAGCTCGCCGCGCAGACGTTCACGCGCGACGTGCGCGAGCTTTCGTGCTGCGCGGGCTAGTAAGTCGCCCGCGGGGCGTCGCCGGCGGCCGCTTCAGTCCGACCTCGAGCGCTCGATCGAGAGGTGCTGGGCTGCGAGCCTTGGGCGCCGTCGTACGGGATGGGCACCGCTTCGCGGGCTGAATCCCGCATCCCGCATGAGGTTCCCGCGTTACCGTCGCACGACCGTGACTGCGCAGTGCGCATACGCGATCACCTGCCGTGCGACCGAGCCTATCAGCCAACGTTCGAACAGGGTACGCCCGCGGTGGCCGACGACGATATGGTCGATGCCGTGCCGCTCGGCGTACAGCACGATCTGCTCGGCCGGGTGACCCACAGCGACCTCGTAGTGAATCTGGATCGGCGCGCGTGCCAGCCGGTGCTTCGCGGCGTCGAGCCAGCGCCGACACTGGCGCACGCCGCTTTCGACGATCGCCTCGGTCTCGACGTCGTCGGCGACGTCGGGTGGCCGCGCCACGGCGAGCACGTGCAGTTGCGCGCCGTAGCGCTGCGCGAGGTCCTGCGCGAACGCGAGCGCGTATTCGGCCGATTCCGAGCCATCGTAGGCAAGAAGAACTTTCGCGATCACGACATCCTCCGAGGCGAAAGCGACGCTGGCTGAACGGCCGGCGCCGGTTCCTCCGCGCGCGGCGGCAGCAGATGCCGCGGCAGGAAGAACGCGTTGGCGATCAGGGTCGGGACTACCGCGCTGGCGACGACGGCCGCGACGATGGCCGAATACTGCGCCTGGTCGATGACCCCGTGCGACAGGCCGAACAGCGCGGAGATCGTTCCGAACGTCAGCCCGGTCGACATCAACAGCGTCGTGTACATCGCGTCCGGCCTGGGCGCCTTGTAATAGCGCGTCGCCGGATAGACGCCGGCCAGCTTGGCGGCCATTTTCAGCAGCAGCAGCACGATGAAGCCAAGCGGCGCGGTGGCAAGCGCCGGCAGCAAGACGAGCGAACCGGCGCGGATGAAATAAAACGGCGTCAGAAAACCCAGCGTCAACGTGCGCAGCCGGCGAATCAGCGCGTGATCCTTGCCGACCGTTCCCGCGAGCACCATGCCGATCAGATAGGCGGGCAGTACCGCTTCGCTGTCCGCCCAGCCGGCCAGCGCGCCGAACGCGAACAGGCACAGCATCAGGAACTTCGCCTCCAGCTCCGACGGTCGATCGCCGAAGCGCTTGAAAAAGCGCGGCACCAGACGCGGCAGCACGAACGCGGCGGCGACGATGCCGGCGACGAACAGCGCCGTTTTCCATGTGAACGGCGAAAACAGCAGGCCCAGCGCGATCACCGTCGCCAGATCGTTGATGAAGCAGGCGGCCAGGACGCCCTTGCCGTAGTCGGTCTTGTTGAGCCCGAACTCGAGCATCACCGCATAAACCACCGCGACCGACGTGGTGGACATCGCCACCCCGGCGAGCCAGCTCGCCGGCACGCTCCATCCAAGCAGCCAGTGCGCACCGGCCGCGCAGACGAGAAACGGCGCGAGAAAGCCGACGAATCCGATCGCGGTGGTGGCCTTCCACTGCGCCCTGAACGCGGCCGGATCGAGCTCGGCGCCGGCCAGAAACGTCAGCAGGATCGCGCCGGCGCCCGACAGGAACTTGATCCACGTGGCATCACCGGCGAGCAAGGCGCCGCCCAGCGCGGCGCCGATGAAGAGCTGCGCCACCGTGCCCACGACGATCTCCGACAGTGCAGTGGCCACGCGCAGCCAAATCGAGACCAGCGTGGCGACCAGCGCCAGCCCCAGCCACAGCGCCGCTTGTCCCCAGATCGCACTCATCGCATGCCTCCACCGGCGGATGTGCCGTTGGCGGCTTCGGGGCTCGGTACGCCGAGGGGGGCGCGCATCTCGGCGCAGAACACGCGGCCATTGCGGCGCCCTGCGAGTTCGAACAGGCGCTGACGCCCACGCCGTGCCGCGATGAACCCGGCCTTCGCGGCTTGACCGCCGGTCGATTCGAGGAATCGGTCCTCGTGCGGCAAACGACCGCGACCCGACCCGGCCATCGCGCGAAAGGCCGAGCCGCCGCGCACGCCCATTTCGTTCGCGTGCGCGAGCAACCATTCCCACGCCGGCCGGCCGTGGCAACGCGGGTTCTCGTGGACGTACAACCGCAGGAAATAGCCTTCCATCGCGCGACCTCCGCCAGTCAGTAGTTCTGTTTCGCCGGGATGACGCCGCGCACGCCGCCGCGCGGGTTCTCGACGTCGCCGCGATAGCGCGGGATCAGGTGTACGTGCACGTGCATCACGGTCTGCCCGGCGGCTTCGCCGACGTTGATGCCGACGTTGTAGCCGTGCGGCGCATGCCGCGCGTCGAGCAGCCGTTTCGCGTCGTCGAGCAGCGCCAGCAGCGCGGCCTGTTCCGCCGGCGTCGTGTCGAAGAAACTGGCGACATGCCGGCGCGGCAGCAACAGCAGGTGCCCCGGCGTCACCGGGTACTTGTCGAAGCGCGCGTAGGCGAGCGCGTTTTCAAGCACCGCGTCGGCGGTGTCGCAGAACGGACAGCCGGTCATGTCGGGTCTCCTCCGCTGCGGCGCTCGCGCAGGCGCACGCGATGGGTGACGGCGAACAGGACGATCGCCGCCGCCTGCAGCCCCATCGAGACCGCGATCAGCGCCGGGATCGATACGTCGTACAGCCAGCCAAGCGCGGCGCTGCCGGCGAACCACACCACGCCGAATGCCATGTTGAACAGCCCGAACGCGGTGCCGCGCCGCTCGACCGAAGTGAATTCGGCGATCGCCGCGCGCATGATCGACTCCTGCGCGCCCATGCCGATGCCCCACAGCACCGCGCCGGCGAGCGCGGAGGCGAAGCCGCCGGTGAACGCGAACAGCGGAAACAGCGCCGAGCACGCGGTCGCGCCGATCAAGGCGAGCGCGCCGTGGCGGTCGTACCAGCGGCCGAGCGCCAGCGCGGCGAGGCCGTCCACACCCATCGCGATCGCGTACAAGACGGCGATCCACTCCTGCGGCACGCTGCCCGTGCGCTGGAAGTGATAGGCGATCAGCGGATAGTCGGCGTAGGCGGCCGCGACCAGGCACGTGCCGGCGATGTACAGCCAGAACGAACGCGGAAATCCGTGCGCATCCAGATGCGGCTGCCCGGCCGGTTCCAGTTCCTGCGGGCGCGGATACAGGCGCCGTGCGGCGAGCAGCACCGACAGCGACAGCAGCGCCGGCACCAGCAGCACCGCGAAGCTCATCCGGTAGTCCGAAGTGAAGTAAAGCACCGCGGCGACGATCAACGGGCCGACGGTGGCGCCGGCTTGGTCGAGCGCTTCGTGCAACCCGAAACCCCAACCGCGGCCGGTCTGCCGCGCGGCGAACGACAGCATCACGTCGCGCGCCGGCGTGCGCAGCGCCTTGCCCGCGCGCTCGAGCACGATCAGCACCGCCGCGGCGACCCAGTGCCCCGCGAGCGCGAGCAGCGGCACCGCGAGCAGGTTGATCGCATAACCGAGCAGCGTGATCAGCCAGTAGCGCCGCGTGCGGTCCGCCAGCCGCCCCGACCACAGCCGCAGCGCGTAGCCGACCAGCTCGCCGCCGCCGGCGATCACGCCGACCGCCGCGCCCGAGGCGCCGAGCAGCGCGAGAAACGGCCCGGTGATGCTGCGCGCCGCCTCGTACGTCATGTCGGCGAACAGGCTCACCACGCCGAGCAGCACCACGAACTTCAACGCGGCGTCGCGCGGCGGGGCTGCAGTGCGGTTCGCGGTGGCTTCGGCGCTCGGACTCACGGTTTCCCCCCAGTGTGTTCAGACATCGTGCAGATGCCACGTTTCGTTGAACGAGCGCACCGAGAATTCGCCGGCGGTCAGCGTCATATCGGTGATCGAGCACGGCAGCGGCGCGAACCGCCAGTAGCGCGACAGCGGCAGATCGAGCGCCAACAGCAGCAGCACGCGAATCACGCTGTCGTGCGTGACGACGACCACCGTGCGATCGCGGTGGTGCGCGGCGATGTCGGCGATCGCGGCCGCCACGCGCGCATGCACCGCGGCCAGACTCTCGCCGCCCGGTGTGGCGAGCTGCGGCGCCTTCAGCCAGACCTCGAGCTGCTCGGGCCAGCGCGAACGCACTTCGTCGTGGGTCATCCCTTGCCAGGGTCCGTAGTCGATGTCGTTGACCGCTTCGAGCGGCTGCGCCGCCACGCGGCAGGCGGCACCGATCGCGCGCGCGGTGTCCAGACACCGTTCGAGCGGGCTCGTGAAGATCGCCGCCGGCTTGAAGGTCGCCGCGATGCGCGCGGCGGTGGCCGCCGCCTGCCGGCGGCCGAGCGGCGAAAGCGCCAGCGGCGCGCGGCCGCGAAAGCGCTCCGGCCGGATCCAGTCGACGTGCCCGTGCCGCACCAGCAGCACCCGCGTGCCGCGGTGACCGTTGCCGTTGATGTTCGCGGTCGCGCTCATACGGCCGCCGACAGGTGAGACAGCGCCGTGCCGCAGCTCGGCGCAGCGCGGGGCGGATCGGATTCGGCGCGCGCGTCCGCGGCGAGCGCTGCGCTGCGCAGTCCGGCGAGTTCGCGCAACTTTGTCATCTGCATCGCGACGAGCGCCTCGCGCGCGCCGCCGCGCGGTGCCAGCAGCGCGGCATGCGCGAAGTGCTTGGTGCACAGTCCGTGGCCGCGTTCGAGCCGTTGGCGCTGACGGGCGCTGCCGAGCGCATCGACAACGGCTTCGACCGCAAACTCGAGCGCGGTCGCCGTGAGCAGACACGGCAGGCACGCCGGCATGCGGAACGCGCCGCGCCGCCTCTGCCCGAGCACGTAGGCCGGGCTCTTGCGCCGATACCAGACGCTGGCGCGCGCTTCGGCGTCGACCTGTTCGTCGCGGCGGATCGCCTCCAGCCCGAGGGCGAGCGCGCGGCTCGCCGCGGCCGCCGCGTGCACCGCGATCGCTGCGCGCGCGCCGTCGCACGCATCGGCGGCCATCCAGAGATGCCGCGCGCACAGCGGAAACACGGTTTCGCCGGCGGAGCCGATCCGCACGGCGGTGTGTACCGACTCGATCCAATGCTCGACGGTCTGCGCAATCCATGCGCACACCGGGCAGCCCGACGGGTCATCGAGCAGCGCGGCGACGCGTTCGACACGCCGGCCGCCGAGCCGCCGGCGCAAGCGCGCGAGCTGGCGCCGCGCCGGCCACGCGCTGCCGGCGACCTGCGCGATGTCCGTGCAGCCGCGCAGCCATTGCCCCTGCTGCGCGAGCAGCGGCGGCAACGCGGCTTGCGGCGCGATGCCGATGGCGGTGTGCAGGTGATCGATGCACAGCGCGGGCCAGGTGCGGCCCGCGCCGGCCGCGTCCAGCAGGCGATGTGCGTCGCGGCCGACGTGCTGATCGCGCCAACGGCAGGCCGGGCACGCGCGTTGCGCGTCGAACAGCGCGCCTTGGGCGGCGTCGGGATCGCGCTCGAACCGATCGACGAGCCGCGCCGCACCGTCGGCCAACAGGGCGGCGAAGTCGGCCGCGTGTTCGGTCTGCGCTTCGAGCAGTTCGGCGTGCGATGCGCAGTAACCGAGACTGGCAGCGATCGCCTCGCTGCCGTGCCGGCGCTGTTCGGGTCCGGCGATGACGTGCCGGCCGTAGCCGGCATCGGCGCCGTCGGCCGTCGCGCACAACGGGCACGCACCGCCGTGATCGGCGTATGGGGATCGGTCCATGTCGTCCTCCGTCCGCAAACGCGCCGGGACCGCGAGGACGATGGCCGCAGGAGGATCGTGTTGCCGGCCGCACGCCCGCGCACTCCCGACGCTGGGAGCGCTCGCAGGCATCATCAGCCCGTGCGGGCGGTTAGAGGAGGAATGCCATCTCCGGTACGACGCGCGCACTTTAGCCGCGCCGCGAACACCTGTCCAACGGCCAAACCGCATGGCGACGCCCGCGCTCATGCCGCCGCCTCGTCGAAGACCTCGCGGTACAGGTCCTGCCCGAAGCTCGTCTGCAACGGCTCGCCTTCCCGCAGCTTGAAGGTGCGCGTGCCGTCGGCGCGGCGCTCGGCGCGCAGGCACAGCGTCTGCTCGGCACGCTCGACGCAGCAGCGGTGCGCGAACTCGTACTGGTGCGTGACGAAAAACACGCGCACGCCCGCCTCGAGCAACGCACCGACCACCTGCCACGCGATTTCGGAACCTTCGCGTTCGTTGGTGGCGGCGAACGATTCGTTGAACAGCACCGCCGCGCCGGGCGCGAGCGCATCGACGATCGCGCTCAACCGGCTCAGCTCCTCGTCGAGCTTGCCCTTTCTCATCGCCGCGTCCTCTTCGCGCCGGAAGTGGGTGAACAGCGCCGTGCACGGCTGGCCCGCGTACGACTCGGCGCCGACGAACAGGCCGGCCTGCATCATCAGTTGCGCCAGGCCGATCGCGCGCAGCAGGCTCGACTTGCCGCCCTGGTTGGCGCCGGTGATCAGCACGAGACTCCGGCCGCCGGCGTCGAAGCCGTTGCCGACCGGGTTGCGTCCGAGCGCGAGCGCGAGGCAGACGTCGTACAGCCCCGCACAACGCAACTCGCGCGTTCCGGCGGAGCACGGCTGCGGCAGCGCCACCGGCGCGCCGAGCGCGGCGAGCCGCTCGTGCAGGTTCAGGCAGCCGACGTAGAAGGCCAGCTCGGTCTTCAACCTTTCGAAGAAGCCGAGCACGTAATCGGCCGCCTGCGCCGCCGCGTTGGCCGCATCGTTGGTGCCGCGATCGCGCAGCTCGGCCAGGATCCGGCCGCCCGCTTCGTCGCGCGGATGAAGATGGAACGTGTACGCGCGCGGCCCGGCACCGAGCAGTCTTCTGAACCAGTTCGACCGCCGCCGGCGCGCGGCGAGCAGCCGGTAGTTGTCGCCCTGATGGCCTTCGCCCAGTTCGGCCGCCAGCAGCACGCCGCCCTTGAACTCCAGCGCCGCGAGGTGCCGTTCGACGAGCGCGATGTAGTCGTCGGCGAGCTCGCTGCGCAGCGCCGCGAACAGCGCCGTGAAGCCCGGCGAGGCGAAACGTCCACCGTCGCGCTCGGCGATCGCGCGCAGGCGCTCGAGCATCGCGACGAACAGCCGCAGCAGTTCCACCGAGGCGTGCAGGATCGACGATGGGTGGCGCAGAAAGATGCCGAACCAGTGTCCGCGCTTGCGCTCGATCGTCTCTACCGCCAGCGCGTACAGTTCGCGAACCACGGCCGGCTGCGCGAGGCAGTCGGCGAGCACCTGCTGGCGATGGACGATCGTCGCGCTGTCGTTGGCCGGCGCGCCCAGCAGCGCGGCGCGCGCCACCTCGGCGACGAACTTGTCGTCGCCCGCCATCGCCTGCACCAGCGTGTCGAGCGCGAGGTCCTGCACGAGGTCGGGCGTGTGCGGCGCGAGCGGCGGCTTCGCGTCGAAGTTGCGGTCCGGATGCATCAGGGCCACGTTCATCGCGCGAGCCGTTTCCTGAGCTGCGCGTAGGTCACGCCGTACTTGGCGGCGATCGCCAGCGCGTACGCCAGACCGTCGGCCGGCCGGCGCACGAGTTTGAACGTGCGCACGGTCGGATCGCGCGCATCGACCGTGCCGACCAGGCTCACCGTGCGCGCGTCGAACGAAGCCAGTTCGTCGAGGAAGGTCACGTATACCGCGAGCACGTCGAGCCGCGCCAGCTCGGCCATGACCTGGCGTCCCAGATAGCGCGCGTCGGCGAGCGTGGTTGACGCGAAGATCTCGTTGATCACGACGATGCTCGACGCCGTGGCGGCGCGCAGGATCGCGTGGATCCGGATCAGGTCGTCGTGCAGCTTGCCGCGCAGGCTCGCGACGTCCTCTTCGCGCTCGAAGTGAGTGAACAGCCGGTCGAACAGGAACAGCTTGGCCTGCGTTCCGGGCACGGGGCAGCCGAGCGCCGCCAGCCAGTGCAACTGGCCGAACATGCGCGCGAAGGTCGTCTTGCCGCCCTGGTTCGAGCCCGTCACGACGAACACGCGCTCGGGGCCGCGCAGTGCGAAGTCGTTGCAAACGACCGGCTGCTTTAACGCGACGAGCCGCTCGGCGAGCGCCGGATCGAACGCGTCGCGTGCGTCGACGTCCTTCGACGCGTCGACCTGCGGATAACAGAACGACAGTCCGGCGCCGCGCAGCCGCTCGATGAAGGCCAGATACGCCACGTAGAACTGCACCTCGCGATCGAAGCGCGCGAGCGTCGACGCCAGGTAGTCGCGGTGCGCCGCGCAGAACGCCTCCAGCGCGGCGAACTCTTCCGGGAACAGAAGCGCCACGCGCTCGAGTATCTGCGCCTCGATGTGATTGATGCCCAGGGACGGCACGAGCTTGACGCGGTAGTCCTTGACCGCGCCGCGGCGGAACTTGTCGAAGATCGCCTCGACGACCGGCGTGTACTCCGGCTCGCCTTCGTACGCGCGCACGGTGACGGTGCCGCCGTCGATCAGCACGCAGTAGCGGATCGCGGCCAGATCGGCGTGCACCTTGCGGGCGGCGGCGGCCAGCGCGACGAATCCCGTCGAAGCGGCATACTCGGTGAGCCAGTCGCGCAGCGCGCACAGCCCGCGCGAGCGCAGCGCGAGCGTCTGCAGCGCCGCCGCGAGGCCTTCCACCGCCTCGCAGTAGGCGAGCACCGCGTTCAGTTGCCAGCGTTGGCCCGCGTAGCGCTCGCGGATCTTCTCCGCCAGAGCCAGATGCCGGCGCATCGCGCGCATCGACTCGGAAAACGCCGCGACGGCGCGCATCGCCTCGGCCCGTTCGAGGTCCTGCATGACCTCCTGCCGATACGCGATCGCGTCGCGGTCGGCGGGCCGCGTGTAAAAGAACGGCACCAGGTCGTAGTCCTGCCAGCCGGCCGTGATCGACGCGACGAGCTGATCGAGGTTCAGGTCGTGGAAACAATCGGGCTGCTCGCGTTCGAGCGCGAGCTGCGCGGCGCCGAAAAGAATGCTGTCGAAGCGCGGCGCGCGCAGTTCCGGCGGCGGCGGTTCGTCGCGCATCAGTCGGCCTCCGGCTGTCCGCCTTCGAGCATGTCGGCGAGCGTGCGCCAGCCGCTGCACCAGCCGACCGCCGCGACGAACGCACCGCGATCGGCCGCCGTCGCGGTGCCGCGCCGTTCCCACCGGAACGACGCCTGGAAACGATCGGCGCCGGCCGCGATGGCCTGCACCATCGCGCGCTGCTCGTCCGGGTCGGGCGCAACGCCGCGCGTCAGTTCGTCGCGCAGATGGACCCGACAGCGCGCCGACACCGCCGAGCCGACGCAGCGCCCGCACACGAAGCGCGTCCACTCGCTGCGGCACGCGGCGACGAACTTGCGCAGCGGAGTCGGGTCGCGCCCGATCAGCACGCGTGCCGGCGGCGCATGACCCGGCGATGCCGGACCGTATCCGAGTTCGCACATATGACAGCGCGTTTGCGTGCGCAGCGCCGCTGCGGTGCGCCGTCGGTTCAGCGGACCGCCGCGGGCGAGCGCGTCGCATGCGCGTGCCATCAGCTCCGCGTAGACGATGGCCGGCCCGTGCAGGTAGCCGTGGCGAAACGCCGCTTCGACGCACAGCCAGCCGAGCGCGTGGCGCTCGCACATTCCCCAAGCGCGCCACAGACTCTGCCGGACCTCGGCGTCCGCGATGCTGCCTTGAATGAACCACCACAGGAAGTTCACTTCGCCGTTGGAAAGCGGCGACGTGGCCGGCCGGGGTGACCGCGCGAACTGCGCTTCGCGAAGCCGCGCGCTCATCGGCGTACCTGCGTTCCATCGACGCGATCCGACGCGATCGCGGCATCGGCGGGACCGAGCGGCGCCGGCCCGGCGAGCGAGCGCAGGCGCTCGATCTCGGTGCGCAGCGCCGCGCTGTCGGCCGCGGCGGATTTCTTCAGCTGCGCATCGATGCGCCCGGCCTGCCGCGCGAACGCGCGCCCGATCGCGGAGAGCGCGGCGCTGCGCCAAGCGGCCAGCCGATCCTCGTGGCCGACGAGCGCGACGGCCACCGCCTCGTATACGCCAAGGCGGCGCAGCCGCCGCCGGAGGCTGTGCGCGAGCAGCGCACGGATCGGCGGCAGCAGTGCCGGACGTGCAATCTGCGTCACGGCAATCGTCGCGGCGGCATTCAACCGCGGCGGCGCCGCCGGGCGCGGCAGTTCCGCGATATGGGGGCCATCGGCGAGCGCGGCGCGCGCGGTCTGCAGGGCGTTGGCCAGTGCGGCGCGCGCCGCGGCGATGCGGCGTTCGATCGCCGCCGCGGCCGACGCGGCGCGACCTTCGAGCGAAGCGGCCAGCATCGGCGTCACGTCGATCGTTGGCAGGAACTCGGCCTGCCAGACGACGGCTGCGTTGTACGCCGCCTGCGCCACGATCTGCTCCGCGACTTCATCCACCGGTGCGAAGGCCGCTTCCTGCTGCCCGCGCAGCCGACCGAACCGGGTGAGCGCATCGCGCAATGCGGTCTGCGCGGCGGCGATCGCGCCCGCATCGCCTGCGCGCGTGCGCACGGCGACGAGCCGGCGTTCGAGCGCGGCGATCGTTTCCTCCCTCAACCGCGCGACCTTGCCCGCGAGCGACTGCTCGATGTGACGTTCGCGATCCCGCACGCACGAACCGAGCACCTGCTCGACCCACTCGTCGGCGAGCTTCGCCGCAGCGCCCCGGATACTGACCAGATGCACCGGCAGCAGCCTGCGCGTGGCGGCGTACAGCGCGGACTGCGCGTAGCTCGACGCCAGCACGCCGTCCTCGGCACTCAACAGGTCGGCCTTCGCCAGAACCATCAGCACATGCGTACCGTTGCGCACCAGCGCATCGACCAGCGCCGCATCGGCTGCGGTCGGCGCGGCCGCCGCATCGAGCAGGAGGACGGCGACATCGCAGGCGAGCGCCGCAGGCGACGGATCGCCGGCACCGAGGGCGCCGTAACCCGGCGTGTCGATCAATGCGATGCCGCGGGCGAGGATCGGCGCCGGCAGCGCGAGCTGTAGCGCGGTCACGTGGCGCCGGTTGCCGGGGTTCTGCTGCGCGTCCGCGAATTCGGCCAGCCGCGCCGGATCGAACGTTTCGGTTTGTGCATCGACGAACCACGCCGTGCCCTGGGCTTTCGCACCATGCACGATCCTGATCGGCATGCCGGTGATCGGCCGCGCGCCGACCGGCAGCGCGTCTCGCCCGAGGATGTGATTCAGCAGGGATGACTTGCCGGAATTGACGCGGCCGAAGAAGGCGACCTCGAGCAGCGACGAGCGCCGGCGCGCGGCAAGTGCATCGAGCGCACCGCGCAGCTCGCTCAATCCGTGCACGCGAATCGCCCGCGCGAGTGCCGGCAGCGCATCCTGCCCGGGCAGTTCGCGCGGCTGCGGCGCCTGGGCGAGATACCGGTCCATCGCGTCCAACAGATCGATCAGCGCGGCGCTGGTGAGGTTCAACTCCCGCGCCAGTTCCTCCGGAACCGGGCCGTAAGCGCGCATCGCGCGGGTGCCGAGTTCCTCGGCCGCGATCGCGGCGGCCCGCAGATGCGCGCGTGCGGATGCGACGGCGCTGACGCGCGGCGCGGGCGGCTCGATGCCGGCGCGCGCAAGCGCCGCCAGCATTTCGGCGCGCACGCGCGCCGCGTAGTCGCGCAACACACTGGCCTGCAGCAAAGTGGCGTCGGCGACATGCGCCGCGAACGGACGCGGCGCCGCAGACGGATCGAGCCTGCGCTCGGCTTCGGCCAGGCGCTCGTCGATATACGCGAACGTCGCGCGCCAGTGCCGGCGTTGCCCGTCAGTGAGTGCAATGGGTTTCATCCCGGTTCGACGGTCGACTCCGATGGAGCCGTGCCGAACGGAACGCGGCGCGCGCCGGCAGGTGCATACCCGCGCCGGTGCCATACGGCACGGCCAGGCATCATCAGCCCCTGCGGGCGGTCAAGGGAGGAATGCCATCTCCCGTGGGCTTGCACTCTAACACGCCGCGCCGAACCCGGTTCCATGCGCGGTGCGCGCGGCCGCCGGGTGTCCACCCGGGCAGCGCGCGCGCAGCGAGGCGCGATCGGACTCACTTCGGCCCCTTGATGCGCGCCAGATAGTCCGCGATCACCGGGACCTGCTCGGCCGGGATCGGCGCCTTGAAGACGTTCTTCATCTTGTTGACCTCGGCCAACCAGGTCTGCGCGGTGAGGCTCGGCTGGTTCATCACCATGTCCGCCGAGTGGCACATCAGGCAATAGGCATTGGTGGCGCGCGCCCCGGCGTCGGTGCCGGGAAACGTCGCGCTGCCGCCCGGCAGCCGCATGTTCTGAGGTCGCAGCGTCGGCGCGGGCTGGGCCGCGCGGGCGGGGCCGGTACCGGCGATCAGGAGCAGAAGGATGGCAATGGCGTAGAAGCTCGGTCGCATCGCGGTTCCTCCTTCAGACGGCCAGCACGGTGACCGCTTCGACGACGTTGCGCATGAAGCCGCCGGGATTCCAGTTCGAGGTCAGCGGCTGCTGCAGGCCGTCGCTGTTGGTACAGCGCACCGAAATCGTGTGCGCGCCGCGCGGCAGGGTCAGGTGGGCGCGCCACTGGCGGAAGCTGTACTTGCCGTGGTCGGGGCCGAGCTCGGTATCGATCCAGGTCTTGCCGCCGTCGAGCGACAACTGCACCGCCTTGACCCCGGTGTCGCCGCCGAAGGCGATGCCGCGCACCGGTTGCGGGCGGCCGGCGCCGACGTGCGCACCGGAGACCGGCTTCGTGATGAACGAACGCGGCACCAGCCGGTTGATCGGCACCATTCCTACGCCCGTTTCGCCCGGTTTCATGTCCGCGCGCGGCCAGTTGTCCGGGATCTCGTAGGCCGGATGCATCCAGAAGTTGGTGTCCGGCTCGGTAAGCACGCGCACGTGCTGCAGCATCTTGGTCCAGTAGGTGGCGTACCAGCCCGGCACCACGAGCCGGAACGGAAAACCGTTGAGCAGCGGCAAGCTCTGGCCGTTCATCGCCCAGGCGATCATCACCTCGCCGTCGCGCGCGTGATCGATCGCCAGCGACTTCTTCAGGTTCGGCGCATCCGCCACCGGCGGCCGGTCGGCGCCCTCGCACTGCACCTGCACCGCGCCGGCCTTCACGCCGGCGGCGTCCAGCACGTCCTTCAGGCGCACGCCGGTCCAGCGCGCATTGCCCATCGCGCCGTTGCCCCACTGGCCGCCGGGTACGCGCGGCTGGAAGAAGCCGCGCGAGTTGCCCGAACACTGGTTGACCGCCGCGATCTCCACGTGTTCGAACCGCTGCATCAGGTCGAACACGGTGAACTCGAGTTCGCGCTCGACGTGGCCGCTGATCTTCATCTTGAACGTGCGCGGGTCGATGTGCGTCGGGATGTCGGCCCAGTGCCAGCGTACGTAGAAGCGATCGACCGGCGTGAATACGCCCTCGTCGAAGACCGAAAACGGCGTCTCCAGCAGCGGCGGGCGCGTGCGCTGCAGGATCATCTGCCGCTTGCCGGCGAAGGCGCCGGTCAGCTCGCGCCCGTCGGGGCCACCGGGAAGCGGCAGCTCGATTCTTTGCGCCGCATGCCCGCCGCGCATCAGCACCAGCGCGCCGAGGCCGGCGGCGGTCTGCAGGAAAGCGCGGCGTGCGCGCGCGTCGGGCATCGCTGGATATCGTTGCATCGTCGTCTCCTTGCGGCCACTGCGCCGCCGTCGTCGCGCTCGCGCGCATCCGGCGAGCACCGCCGGCACTGTAGGCAGGCGTGTGGCCCGGCCACAGTGCCGTGCGTCATCGGTCGGACAGGAACTTCGTCACGGGCCGCCGGCGCAACGTCGCGGCACGTCGTGACCGCGATCGTGACGATCGGGCGCTGACGCGGCGATACGGCGCTCTCTACGATGCGCTCGGTTCGCAACGACGTTTGGCAGGAGGCCGACGATGGAGCGCATCGAGCTGATCGAATTCGGGCGGCAACGGCGGCACATCGCCGCCGACGTGCGCAGGCTGGTGGAGAAGTACCGCGCGATCTTCGCCTGGGACGTCCCGGATATCGATCAACGCGCCGCGGATCGGCTGCTGCTGGCCGAGATCCGCCGCGCGCTGGACGAAATCGAGCGAGCGACGCCCGCTCGCTCGCCGTTGCGCGGTTGACGGTCGCATCCGGAGGAGCGCATGGAGAAGAAAACGCACATCAACGTCGCGTACCTGATCTTCGCGATCTTCGCGGTGCTGACGTTGCAGAACCTGTGGGTCAGCCTGCGCACGATCGAGCCGCTCGCCTACAGCGAATTCGTCGCGCAGTTGAAGGCCGGCAACGTCGAGTCGATCGCGATCGGCGCCAACGCGATCCAGGGCAAGCTGAAAAAACCGTTGCCCGACGGCCGCGCCGAGTTCGTCACTACGCGCGTCGATCCGGCGCTGGCGCAGGACCTAGAAAAGTACAACGTCAAGTTCACCGGCGTGGTCGAGAACACGTTCTTCAAGGATCTGCTCGGATGGATCGTGCCGACGCTGTTCTTCTTCGGCCTGTGGTACTTCGTCGTGCGCCGCCTGCAGGAGCGCGGCGGGCTGGGCGCGGGACTGCTGTCGATCGGCAAGAGCAAGGCCAAGGTGTACGTCGAGACCGACGTCAAGGTGACGTTCGACGACGTCGCCGGTGTGGACGAGGCGAAGGACGAGCTGCGCGAGGTGGTCGGCTTCCTGAAGGATCCCCGTCAGTACGGCCGGCTCGGCGCGCGCGTGCCGAAGGGGGTGCTGCTGGTCGGACCGCCCGGCACCGGCAAGACGCTGCTGGCGCGCGCGGTGGCGGGCGAGGCGGGCGTGCCGTTTTTCTCCATCAACGGCTCCGAGTTCGTCGAGATGTTCGTCGGTGTGGGCGCAGCGCGCGTGCGCGATCTGTTCGAGGAGGCACGCAAGAAGGCGCCGGCGATCATCTTCATCGACGAGATCGACGCGCTCGGCCGCGCGCGCGGCGCTTTCGGCATCGGCGGTCACGACGAGAAGGAGCAGACGCTGAATCAACTGCTCGCGGAGCTCGACGGCTTCGACCCGCGTAGCGGCCTGGTGCTGATCGCCGCGACCAACCGGCCCGAGGTGCTCGACCCGGCGCTGCTGCGTGCCGGCCGCTTCGACCGTCAGGTGCTGGTCGATCGGCCCGACCGCGTCGGCCGCGTGCAGATCCTGAAGGTGCACGTGCGCAGGATCAAGATCGCGCCGGCGGTGGACCTCGATCAGATCGCCGGTCTGACGCCGGGCTTCTCCGGCGCGGATCTGGCCAATCTCGTCAACGAAGCGGCGCTGCAGGCCACCCGGCGCGGCAGCGACCGCGTCGAGCAGGACGATTTCACCCAGGCGATCGAACGCATGGTGGCGGGGCTGGAGAAGCGCAGCCGGCTGCTCAATCCGAAGGAGCGCGCCGTGGTCGCGCACCACGAGATGGGGCACGCGCTGGTGGCGCTGTCGTTGCCCGGCGCCGATCCGGTGCAGAAGGTGTCGATCATCCCGCGCGGCATCGGCGCGCTCGGCTACACGCTGCAGCGGCCGACCGAGGACCGCTACCTGCTGTCGCGCGGCGAGCTGGAGAACCGGATGACGGTGCTGTTCGGCGGCCGCGCGGCCGAGCAGCTCGTGTTCGGCGAACTGTCGACCGGCGCCGCCGACGACCTGGCGAAGGCAAGCGAGATCGCGCGCGCGCTGGTGGCGCGTTACGGCATGGACGCGAGCGTCGGCCCGGTCGCGTACGACACCGAGCGCGCGCGGGTCATGGAGATCGAAGCGCTGGTGCCGCCGCGCCGCGCGTACTCCGAACAGACCGCGCGCGAGATCGACCTGGCCACGCGGGCGCTGCTCGAATCGGCGTTTGCGCGCGCGCTCGACATCCTGACGCGCGGCCGCGCGCAACTGGAGCGCGGCGTGCAACTGCTGCTGGAGCGCGAAACGCTCGGCGAGCCGGAGCTGAAGGCGCTGGTCACGACGGCGCCGGCGCGGGTTCCCGCCCCCGCGCCGCGCGCCGTCGCATGATTCATTCCGCGCGTCGCGCGCGCCGCATGCGCGGAATAACGGCGCCGTCGCGCGCGATCGTGCGCGGCGCTTGTCAACGCGGCGACACAGTGGCGACGGTGCAGTCGTGCCCGCGCTGGCGCGCCGGCGCGTGCCGCGGCGGCGCGATGTCCGCACGCGCCGGCGGTTGCGAACATCAACAGATCTCCCGCAGCACGCGCTGCAGCCTGGCCTCGAGGCTGCGGGCGCGGGCCGCGACCGCGGCCACCGGCGAGAGCTCGGTCAGCAGGAACACCGGGCGCGGTGTGGCGACCGTCGCGCCGCCGTCGCCCTCGGTCAGCGCGATGCGCCATGGAAACAGCGGGGCCAGGGCCGGGTCGAGCGCGAGCAGTTCCGCGACCTGGTTCGCGTCGCACACTTCGTACACGCGGCAGCGAAAGCCCAGTGCGGTGCCGGCCGCGTGCAATGCGCGGTCCACTTCGTGCACGTGCACGATCGACAGGCCGTTCGCGGCCAGCTTCGCCTGCAGCCGCGCGGCGACCGTCTCGAACGCCGCCGCGCACTGCACCGACAGCGCCGAGTCCGAATGAACGAACGAGTCGCCCCGCGGCGCCGCCAGCGCGAACGACAGACCCTCGGTGTTCACGTTCGGCTCCCCGGCGTGCTCGTCTCAGAACCGCGCATGCACGATGCCGCCGTCCTGCAGTTGACACTCGCCGTCGCCGCCGCCGGCCATGCCTTGCGCGGGATGCGCGAGGTGGAAACGGCAGCGCATGCGTTTGCCGGAGGCGCTGTGCAGGTTGGCCAGCACCTTGCCGCTGTAGTGGGTCACGAACTGCGTCCACTCGTACGGGCCGTATGCGCCCCAACCCCAGTACGGCCAGTCGGGCCAGCCCTCGCGCCAGCCGACCCACAGCGGAGCGACGAACTGGCGCTGCGTCTGCTGCGTGATCTGGAAGAAGCGGCCCGTGTAGGTGGCATCCGGCAGCGTGGCGACCATCGTGCCGCTGATGCCGCCATCGCTGCTCTTCCAGGACATCAGCACCGGTTCGTCGGGCTGGCCGCGGCGAGCCAGCTCGCCGCTGAGCATGCCCGTGGTGGTGCACGCCCCGGTCAGCGCCGCGACGGCGGTCGCCGCGGCGACGCGCACCGCATTGCTACTCATCCAACGCATCATCGTCGTCTCCCGCTGTGTCACGCGTGCAAGTCGACCGGTGTCGCCTTGTGCTTGGCGCCGATCGCTCGACCGAGTTCGTTCAGCCCGTTGCCGAGCGACTTGAACGCTTGCGCGACCTCGTCTCGTGCCCACACGCCGCCGCCGGCGAGCTTGTCGCCGACGGTGCGCGCACCTGCGGCGGCAGAGGCGGCCGCGGCCTTGCTCTCGGCGCCGACCCAGGCGCCGGCGCTGTCCAGCGCGGCGGCCGCCGCTTTCAACTCGTAGCCCGCTTCGTCGTAGGCCTTGCGCGCCCACAGCCTGGCGGCGCGCGCGCGATGTGCCAGCGCGAGCGCGTGGCTGGTCGCGGCGAAGGTCTTGTTCAGTTCGTCCTTCGCTTTCAGCTCGCCCTTGTCCAGCGCTGCGGCGACCTTGTTCAACGCAGCGCCGGCCTGGTCCAGGTCTTGTTTCGCATCACCGGTCGCCCGCGCCGCCTCAAGCCGCACGTACGCTGCCGCTTTGCGCACTTCGGCGGCTGCGGCGCGATAGTCCTTCTTCGCGTACGCCTCGATCGCCGCGCCGAAGTGCCGCTGCGGCTCTCCGGAGACCGGGTACCAGGTCGCGGCGTCGGCGACCAACCAGCGGCTTTCGAGGTTGGCGCGCTGCGCTTTGCCGATCGCCTTGTCCAGCGCAGCGACCGTCGCGATCTTTCCGGCCTTGACCTGCGCCGCGGCTGCGTCGATCCGTCGCACCGCCGCGGCGATCTTCGCGTGCGCCGCTTTGGCGTCCATCAGATCGGCTGCGGCGAGCTGCCGGTCGAGCTTCACGATGCGGTCGGCATGCGCCTGCAACGCACGCGCCGCCGCCTGCAAGGACGCGGCAGCCCGCGCGTTGTCTTTGTTCGCCAGCGCGCTGCGCGCCGCCGCCAGGTCGCGGCTGACGTCGTCCACGACCGGTGTCACGGTCAGATCGTCGTATTCGATCCATTCGCCCGGTGCTTGCGTCGCGAGCGGCGCCTGGGCCGGCGCTGAGGCGGCCGTGCCTGCGGGCTGGGCCCGCACCGCGGCCGGGGTCGATGCCAGCGCGGCGACGAGCGCCATCGCGGCAAACAAGGAGTAAGGCTGGAGTCTCATCGAAGGTTCCTGGGTCGTGAAATCAAAGGAGGGCTCGGTCGCCACCGGCGCGAGCGGCCGCTTCAGGCCGCGACCGCGTGGGTTTCGACGTCGCTCGCGCCCGCGGCGGCCAGCACGTCGCGCGCGCGACGCAGGTCGTCGGCGCCGCCGTGCACGACGACCAGAAACTTGCTCGCCTTCAGCGCCGTCTCGTAGCGCAGCACCGAGTCCTTCGGCACGCCGATGGCGCTCAGCGCCCCGGCGATCGCGCTCAATCCGCCGCCGAGCACCGCACCCTGCAGGCCGCCGGCGATCAGCGAAGCGAGCGGGCCCAGCACGACGATGTGGCCGACCACCGGCACGAACATCAGCGCCGCGCCGAACAGCATGCCTGCCATGCCGCCCCAGAAGGCGCCGAGCTTGCCGAAGAACTTCGCGCGGTCGCCGGCGTTGAAGTAGCCGACGACGTGCTCTTCCGTGTGATAGTCCTTGCCGATAATCGAAATCCGCTTCAAATCGAAGCCGGCGCGCGCCAGCGTGCGCACCGCCTCCTCCGCGCGCGTGTGCGAGTCATAGATCGCCACGGCGATGTCGGTCCTGTTCATCGATCGCTCCTGCTTCGTTGCGGCTGCGCGCGGCGGCGAGCGCCACCGTCGCGGTCACTGTACGAAGGCGGTTCGCGCGGCGACAGTGCGGGATGTCATCGCGTGGTCAGCGCTGCGCGGTGCCGTTGGTCATCGCGCTCCGGCGTGCGGTTGCGGACGAGCCGCGGCGCCGTCAGTCGGCCTGGCGTTCGCCGAGCTCGCCCGGTCCGCGCAGGCCGTAGACCGATTGCGGCTCGAAGCGGCGCGACACCAGCGCGGCGATCACGCACGCCGGCAGCAACCACGGCAGCATCGCGTACTGACCGACCATCTCGAACACCATCAACGCCGCCATCACCGGCGCGTGCGTGGTCGCGGCGAGCAGCACGGCCATGCCGACCACCGCATACGCGGGCTCGGGTACCGCCGTGACGCCCGCGCTCGCGAGCACGGCTGCGGTCAGCGCGCCGAACGCCGCGCCGCTGAACAGGGTCGGCGTGAACACGCCGCCGGGCGCGCCCGATCCGGTGCTGGCGCCGATCGCGATCAGCTTCAGTGCCAGCACCGCCGTCAGCACGCGCCACGGCGCGGGATCCGTGAGCTGCTGCTCGATCCCGCTGTAGCCGTTGCCCCAGACTTCGGGGCGCCACAGCGACAACAGTCCGACCACGAGACCGCCGAGCGCGAACGCGGCCGGCAACGGCAACGCGGTGCGTGCAAACAGCGCGCGCGCCACGCGCAGCCAGCGCAGGAAGGCGGCGCCGAGCGCGCCGCCGACGATCGCGATCGCAACCAGCGCGAGCGCCGGCGCACCGCCCGGGGCCAGCGCACCGGCCACCGGAAACAGCACCGAGCGCTCGCCCAGCAGCACGGAGACCGCATAGGACATCACGGCAGCGAACACCACCGGCCCGAACTGCGCCAACGCGAGCGAACCGAGCAGGATTTCGGCCACGAAGACCGAGGCGGCCAGCGGCGCGTGGTACGCCGCCGCCAGTCCGGCCGCCGCGCCGCAGCTCACCACCAGCCGCAGCTCCACACCCGCGCCCAGCGCGCGCCCCAGGGTCGAGGCCAGCATCGCGGCCAGCAACACCATCGCGCCTTCGCGGCCGACCGCGCCGCCCGTGGCGACGACCAGAAGCGATGCCGCCACCTTGAGTGCGCCGGCGCGCAAGTCCAGGCGGCCGTTGCCGATCGCCACGGCCTCGATGTAGTCGCCGCCGTGACGTACCGGCGCGCTTTGCGTCGGGCTGCGCCCGCGCTCGGCCAGCCACAGCAGCAGCCCTGCGGCGAGTGCGCCCAGCGCCGGCGCCAGCGCGCGCGTTTCGCCCGGCAGCCGCTGTGCGGCCAGCACCAGATGGCCGTCGTGGGCACCGACCAGGAGCGTTTCCAGCCCGAACAGCGCGTGCCTGAAGGCGGTCACCGCGGTCGCGCCGAGCGCACCGACGACCGCCGCCACCGCGAGGTGACGCCAAGGCGCATCCAGCCGCAGCACGGCCGCGCGCAGCGACCGCAGCACCGTTCGCCACCGCGCCGATGTCATCGGCCGTGGGCGTCGCCCCGAACGTTGCTCACGAGCCCGACAGTGCGTCGCGCGCGGAATACGCCGCCCGAAGTTCGGCGCGCGCACGCGCCACGGCCGCTTCGAGCGCGGCGATGCGGTCGAAGTAGGCGCGCGTCAGGCGGCTGTGTCCGTTGACGAGATGGCGCCGCTCGCCGGGCAGCGGCTCCTGGCCGGCGCGCAACGCGCGCTCGGCGGCGCGCAGCCGCTCCAATGCCGCCGCGACCCGCGCGTCGGCGCGCTCCCAGGCGCGTCGCGGCTCGTCGCCCGCCGCACCGGCGGCGGCGATCCGCGCCAAGGTCGAGCGCTGCGCCGCCGGCACGTCGGCCAAGGTCAGCGTGCGCAGCAGTACACCTTCGCCGGGATGCGGCGGCCACTGCGAGTACACGACCACGCCCGACGGTTCAAGCCACTCGTAGACGACCACCGCGAATGCGGGCCGCGCGATGCCCATCCACAGCGACGCAGCGGCGAGGACGAGCGCCCACCGCCGCCACCGCCGCCGATGGCGAACGTCGCTGGCGTCGAACCGTCGCCACGACGCGGGATGAAACCTGCGATGGCCCACGCCGGATCGCATCAGCCCGGCACCTGTTTGCCGCCCATCGGCTTGCCGTCCCACGGATCGATCGCCGGCTTGCCCTTCCAGTGGAAGTACACGTCGCGGCCCTGTTTGCCGTCGAGCGTGACGGCGCGCGCCTCCGTGATGCCGTGGAACGTGGCGCTGATGCGGTACTTGCCGGGCGGCAGCATCGCGTAGGTCATCGGGCCGGCATTGTCGAGCAGCAGCACGGGCGCGCCGCGCGCGTCGGCGATCGCGAGCTTCACGTCGGCGACGAACTCGTTGTCCTTGCGTTCCGAGAAGATCATGCGCAGCGGCCAGTCCTTCGCGATCTTGCGCATGTAGCTCTCTTCTTCCTTGCTGACGCCGCCATTGACGTAGGTGACGGCACGCGCCGTCTCCAGCAGGATCAACTCGTTCGATTGGTCCTGCGCCTGCGCCATCAAGGGCGCCGCAGCGAGCATGCAGGCGGTGAGCGCGCCCGCCGTCGCGCGCCGCAGCTTGCGGGTTTCGGTCATCCGAGGTCTCCTTCGCATCCGTGCGGTCGCGCCCACCGCGCCGACCGCGGCGCGCGAACGGTCATGCGCACTGTACGAAGGCGGCGGTCACGACGGCAGTGCCCGCGGTCATCGCGAGGTCACGCGTCCGCAACGACCGCTCACGGCGCGATCAGCAGACGCACTTCCGTTCCCCGCCCCGGCGCGCTGTGCACTTGCAAGTTCGCGCCGATCAGCTCCGCCTGTTCGCGGATCCCGAGCAAGCCATAGTGACCCGGACGCGGCGCTGCGGTGTCGAAGCCGACACCGTCATCGCGGACCACGACGCGCGCGCGCGGCGTCGGATCGGCCGACGACGCGGGCGCGGTCGGCTCGTCGTCGATCTCGACCGTGACCGCCCGCGCGCGCGCGTGCCGCTCGACGTTGCGCAGCGCCTCCTCGACGATGCGGTACAGCGTCTCGGCGCGCGCGTCGGCCAGGTCCGCCGCCCAACCCCGCGCGCGTAACGTCGCCGCGACGCCGGTGCGTTCGCCGAAGCGGCTCACCAGCTCGCGCAGCGCGGCGGCCAAGCCCTGTTCGCGCACGGTGCCGTGGCGAAGCTGGGTGATCGCGGCGCGCGCTTCGCCCAGCCCGCTGGCGGCGACCTGCTCGGCGCGGGCCAGTTCGGCGTCGAATTCGTCGGCGGCGAGCTTGCCCTTGAGCTTGCGCAACAGCCGCAGTTGGGTGAGCAGCGCCATCAGCGAATGCGCCAGCGTGTCGTGCAGATCGCGCGCCATGCGCAGACGTTCGCGCGTGACGGCCGCGTGGCGCGCTTCCTCGGCCATGCGCTCGATGCGCGCCGTGCGTTCGGCCACCCGCGCGTCCAGCTCGGCATTCAACTGGGCCAGCGCCGCCTTCTCGCGTTGCAGGTGCTCGACCAGCGCCGCGATCGTCGCGCCGATGCGGCTGACCTCGTCCTGGCCCGGCGGGACCGAAAGACCGTCGCGCCGCCCGAGCCGAACGGCGACGGCCTCCGAGGCCAGCGCCGCCAGCCGGCGCGTCAGCCATTGCGTCAGCGCAAACGCGGACAACGCGGCCAGCAGACCCGCCAGCAGCACCGTCGCGAAGACCGTGCGTCGCACGGCCCATGCCTGGCCCAATGCGGCGTCCGCGGCTTGGCGTACGGCCACCCCCCAGCCGAGACCTTGTTGGCCGCCGGCATGCTTTGCCTCGTGCAACCCGACGATGAAGGCGCCGCCTTCGGCGAGGTCATCCGCACCGTGAACCGTGCGTCCGAGCCACTGCTTCGGACCCACCATCACGACGCCGTCGCGGTCGGCGACGATCAGCTCCAATTGCCGATTGGTGTCGAGCGCGCCGAGCAGGCCGGTTTGCAGCCGCTCGATCCAGTCCCACGACAGATACGCGGCGACGACGCCGACCAGGCCGCCGTCGGCGCGGCGCATCGGCGCAGCCAGCGCGACGAAGCGCGCGGGCGCCCCGTTCGGCATCGGTAGCGCGCCTTGCCGCGGGGTGACGTCGTATGCGACGCCCAGGTACGGCGCCGCACGTCCGGCCGAGAACCAGGCCCGCTGTGTGACGCTTTCGCCGTGCAGCGCGTCGTCGGTCGAGCTCACGACCTTGCCGTAGGCGTCGGCCACGCCGAGCCAGGCGAACTCGGGAAACTCCGCCTGCACCGCGTCCAGGTGAGTTCGTAGCGCGTCGCCGCTCTTGTCGGCAGCCCTTGCGAGCTGTGCGGCGGTCGCCTCCACCACCGACAAACGGCTATCCAGCGTCAGGCGCAAACCGTGATCGACTTGGCTCGCGAATTGCGCCATCAGGCGCGCTCCGCTCGCACGCGCCGCGCGCTCCGCCTCCGCGGACGCCAGCTCCGCCGCCACCAGCGAGGCGAGCGCCACGACGACCAGCATCGACCAGCCGATCGCCGCCGCCAAGTGGCGGCGCGGATCCAGGGCCGATGTGAAACTCACGGACTCGTCACGTCGGCAGTGACCACGGGGTGCCGGTCGTCACTGGCCCGCGCGCGGGCACTCGACTACAGTCAACATGCGCATGCAGCGGCTTCTCCATCCGGGTCCCTGCGGCGTCGTCGGTATGTTGCCATGATGGACGAGCTGATCATCGCGGTGGCCCGCAGCGCGGGGCTGTCGACCGAGCAAGCGGCGCTGGCCGTGGCGGCGGTGCTGCGTTTTTTCACCGCCCGTCTGCCGTCGTCGCTGGTCGGCGAACTGCACGCTCGGCTCGCCACGCGCGACGGCACCGATCCGTCCTCCTCCGAACGGCCCCCGAAATGAGCCGCACCGACGCGACGGCCGCGCCGATCCGCTTGCTGATCGCCGACGACCAACCGCTGATCCGCCGCGCGCTGGCGCTGACGCTCGGGGCGGAGCCCGGCATCGAGATCGTCGGCCAGGCCGCCGACGGCGCGGAGGCGATCGAGCAGGCGCTGGCACTCGCGCCGGACGTGGTCGTGATGGACCTGCAGATGCCGCGCGCCAGCGGCGTCGTCGCCACGCGCGAGATCACCGCCAAGCTGCCGCAGGTCGGCGTGGTGGTGCTGACCACCTATGACGACGACGAGCTCGTGTTCGAGGCGATCCGTGCCGGCGCGCGCGCCTATCTGCTGAAGGACGCCGCCGAGCACGAAGTGCTGGAAACGATCCGCGCCGTGCACCGCGGCGAGTCGCGCCTGTCGCCGTCGATCGCGCGCAAGGTCATCGAGCAGTTCCGCCGCTTCGACGCCGCGCCACCGCGCGCGGACGCCGACGTTGCCGCGCCATCGCCGGCGGCGGCCGAAGGTCCGGCGTTGCGCCGGACCGCGCACGGGGTGGAAGAGCGCCTCACCGACAAGGAAGAGCGCATCCTGCAACTGATCGCCGAAGGCAAGAGCAACAAGCAGATCGCCGCCACCGTGTTCCTGGCCGAAGGCACGGTCAAGAACTACGTCAGCCGCATCATGGACAAGCTGCACGCGCGCAGCCGCACCGAACTCGCGGTGCGCGCCGTCGGCCGCCGCGGCTGACGCGGCCGGCTGACGATCGTCACCGGCGCCGGGGCTTGCCTGGTGACGACGCCGTGACGATCGGGCGCTGACTCGTGCGATCGCGCTTCCTAGCATCGCGGGCATCGACGACGAAGTTCGACTCGCCCGGGAACGCGCCGATGATGCCCGCCTTGAAACCCAAGCGCCGTGCCGCGATGCGCGCCACGCGGCGACCCTGCGACCGGCCGCATGGAACGCGGGTGCGGCCGTGAGCGACGGGGCGCAGCAGTCGGCTTCGCGCAACGGGCTCGGTCGGCGGCGCGGCCTGCTCGCGATCGCCGCCGCGGTGGTGCTGGCCGGCACTTCGGCGGCGCTGTGGTGGTGGGCCGTCGGCCGCTGGCGGGCCACGACCGACGATGCGTACGTCAACGCCGACGTCGTGCAGGTCAGCGCGCTGACGACCGGCACCGTTAAAGCGATCGCGGTGCACGCCGGGCAGCGGGTTCGGCGTGGCGACCTGTTGGTCGAACTCGACGACGCGGATGCGCGCATCGCGCTCGCACAGGCCGAGGCGGCGCTCGCCAAGGCCGTGCGCGGCGCGCGCGGCCTGACCAGCACCGCGGTCGCGGCCGAGGCCGGTGTGGCGCAGCGGCGCTCCGAAGTGGAGGCGGCGCGCGCCAATCTGGCGGCGGCCGACACCGCGCTCGCCAAGGCGCAGTCGGATCTGGCGCGCCAGACGGCGCTGGCGCAACGGGGGTTCGTTTCCCCCGACACGCTGACCGCCCTGCGCGCGGCCGTGGAAGCGGCCGAGGCCAACCGCGCCGCCGCCGCCGGCGCGCTCGCCGCCGCGCTGGCCGGCACCGGGCAGGCGCAGGCGCAGGCGCAGGCGGCGGTGGCCCAGGTGGACGGCGCGCCGCTCGCGGGCCAGCCCGACGTGGCGCTCGCCGCCGCCAACGTGCGTCAGGCGGTGCTGGCGCTGGCGCGCACGCGCATCCTGGCGCCGGTCGACGGCGTGGCCGGTCCGCGCAGCGTGCAACTGGGCGAGCGCGTGGCGCCGGGAACCCCGGTGCTCAGCCTCGTGCCGCTCGACGGCGTGTGGGTCGATGCGAACTTCAAGGAGACCGAGATCGCCGCGCTGCGCGTCGGCCAGCCGGCGACGCTGACCGCCGACGCGTACGGCGCGGCCGTCGTTTACCGCGGACGGGTCGCCGGCATCGTGCCCGCCACCGGTTCGGCGCTGTCGCTGCTGCCGGCGCAGAACGCGACCGGCAACTGGATCAAGGTGGTGCAGCGCGTGCCGGTGCGCATTTGGCTCGATCCGGCGCCGCTCGCCGCGCATCCGCTGCAGGTCGGGCTGTCGATGCAGGCGAGCGTCGACCTGCACGACCAGTCCGGGCCGCGCCTCGGGCTGCTGCCCGAAGCGGCGCGAACGCAGCGCACCGACGTCTATGACGGTGCGGCACGCGACGCCGATGCGCTGGTCGCGCGCATCGTCGCCGCCAACGTGCCGCGTGCGCGCAAGGCACGACAACCGTGACCGCGCGACCGGCGCTGCGCCCCTTCGAGCCGCTGCCGGGCGCGACGCGCCTGGCGGCGACCTTCGCGCTCGCGCTGGCCGCCTTCATGAACATCCTCGATCTGACGATCGCCAACGTCTCGGTGCCGACGATCGCCGGCGCGATGGCGGTCAGTCCCACGCAGGGCACGTGGATCATCACTTCGTATGCGGTGTCCGAGGCGATCATGCTGCCGCTGACCGGCTGGTTCGCCGCGCGCCTCGGTCAGCGGCACATGTTCATGCTCGCCACCGCCGGCTTCACGCTCGCCTCGCTCGCCTGTGCGGCGAGCCCGGACTTCGCGCTGCTGCTGGCCGGCCGCGTGACGCAAGGCGCGGTCGGCGCCGCGATGATCCCGCTGGCGCAGGCGATGCTGCTGGCGATCTACCCGCCGCAGCAGCGCGGGCTGGCGATCGGCATCTTCGCGATGACCACGGTAGCCGCGCCGATCATCGGGCCGTTGGCGGGCGGCTGGATCAACGACCACGCCTCCTGGCGCTGGATCTTCCTCGTCAATCTGCCGGTCGGCGCGGTGTGCCTGCTGCTGGTGGCGAGCCTGCTCGGACGCTACGAGAGCGCACGCCGCACCGCGCCGGTGGACTGGTTCGGCATGGCGCTGCTGGCCCTCGGTGTCGGCTGTCTGCAGATCCTGCTGGACAAGGGCAACGAACTCGACTGGTTCGGTTCGCCGCTGATCGTGACGTTGGCCGCGGCGAGCGCAGTGGCGCTTTCGACCTTCGTCGTCTGGACCTTGACCGCGCCGCATCCGGTGGTCGATCTGCGCCTGTTCGCGCGCCGCAATTACGCGGTGGGTGTCGGGACGCTGGCGCTCGCCTCGGCGGCGTTTTTCGGCGCCAACGTCGTGGTGCCGCTGTGGCTGCAGACGCATCTGGGCTACACGGCCGAATGGGCCGGCCGCACGATGGCCTTCGGCGGGCTGCTGGCGATCGCGCTTGGGCCGCTGATCGGCGCCAACATCCATCGGATCGATGCGCGCGCGGTGGCCAGCTTCGGGCTGACGATGTTCGCGCTGTTCGCCTGGCTGTCGGCGCACTTCCCGCCGAACGTGGACTTCTGGACGCTCGCGACCACGCGCCTGCTCATGGGCGTGGGCATCTCCAGCCTGTTCCTGCCGCTGACCACGATCTATCTGTCGGGCCTGACGGCCGAACAGACGGCCGGCGCGGCGGGGCTCGCCAACTTCATGCGCAACCTCGGCTCGAGCTTCGGCACCTCGATCCTGACCTCGCTGTGGACGCACCGCACGACCGAATACGCCGCGCGGCTCGCGGAGAGCGTCAATCTCCACAACGCGGCGGCGACCGCGTATCTCGATCGCTTGACGGGCATCGGCGTGTCCACGCGGGAGGCGCTCGGCTATGTGCGCGACGTCGTCATCGCCACGCAGGCGTCGCTGCTGGCGACCAACGCGGTGATGCTGACCGCAGGGGCGCTGATGCTGGCGCTGATCGCGGTGGTCTGGCTGGCGCGACCGCCGTTCTCCGCAGCGGCGGGCCGCGCCGGGCTGCCGGACTGACGCACCGATGCGGATCGTCACGGGTCGCGGGTGACCGCGCCGTGACGATCGGGCCTGTGCGCCGGCAGCCGCGCGCAAGACACTGAAGCGGTTCAGTGGCGGATGGCGATCGGCGTATGCAACCGCAAGGACCCTCGGAGCGCACGGTGCTGGTGCTGCAAGGCGGCGGCGCGCTCGGCGCCTATCAGGCCGGCGCTTACGAAGTGCTGGCGCGGGCCGGACGTGAAGCGGATTGGGTGGCCGGCATCTCGATCGGCGCGATCAACGCCGCGCTGATCGCGGGCAATGCCCCTGAGCGACGCGTCGCGCGACTGCGCGAATTCTGGCAGCGCGTGACGGCCGGGGCGCCGACCACCGCCTGGGCCGGCCGCGACGGTCCGCTGCGCGCGTGGGCCAACGAATGGGCGGCGCTGTGGACTGCGTGGTACGGGCTGCCGCACTTCTTTCGCCCGCGCATCGACATCGCCGGCGCACACGACGGCGCCGGCTCGCCGAGCCTGTACGACACCGGGCCGTTGCGGCAGACGCTCGCCGAGCTGGTGGACTTCGATCGCATCAACGACGGACCCACGCGCCTGTCGGTCGGTGCGGTCGATGTCGAAAGCGGCGCCCTGGTGTTCTTCGACAGTCGGCGGCAACGGCTGCGGCTGGAACACGTGATGGCCAGCGGCGCACTGCCGCCCGGCTTTCCGGCGGTGGTGGTCGAAGGGCGCGCGTACTGGGACGGCGGCGTGGTATCCAACACACCGCTGCGGCACGTGCTGCAACACCTCGATCAAGGCGCGGCGACGATCTTCCAGATCGATCTGTTCAGCGCCGACGGACGGGTCCCGCGCACACTCGCCGAGGTGGCCGACCGCGAGAAAGAGCTCCGCTATTCGAGCCGCACGCGGCTGCTGACCGATCTCGCGCGCGAGCGGCACGAGCTGCGCCGCGCGCTGCGCACGCTCGCCGCGCGACTGCCGAAAGCGGCGCGCGCCGACGCCCGAACGCAAAGGCTGCTGCGCGAGTTCGGCGTCGATGCGCCGGAGCCGACGGTCACGCTGTTGCACCTCGTCTACCGCCGCAAGGACAGCGAGATCGAGACGCGCGATTACGAGTTCTCGCGCGCTTCGATGCAGGAGCACTGGGAAGCGGGCCGCGCCGCGATGGCGCGGGCGCTGCGCGCGCTCGCGCGCGACCGCCGCGCGCACCAGCCCGGCAGCTTCCACCTCCTGGATTGCAGCACAGACGAAAAGGAGCACGCATGAACGGGTTGACGCTGCAAGGCAAGGTCGCCTTCGTCACCGGCGCGGCCAGCGGCATCGGCAAGCGCATCGCCGAGGTGTATGCCGAAGCGGGTGCCGCGGTGAGCATCGCGGATCTGGACCCCGGCGGTGCACAGGCCGCGGCGGCCGCGCTGCGCGCGCGGGGCGCGCGGGCGCTCGGCATCGGTGTGGACGTCACCGACGAGGCGGCCGTCGAGGCCGCGGTGGCGCACACCGTCGCCGAACTGGGCGGACTGGACGTACTGGTCAGCAACGCCGGCATCCAGATCGTCGCTCCGCTGCAGGACTTCTCCTTCGCCGAATGGAAGAGGCTGCTCGCGGTGCATCTGGACGGAGCATTCCTCACGGCGCGCGCCGCGCTGCGGCACATGCTCGGCTCCGGTCGCGGCGGAACCATGATCTTCATGGGCTCGGTGCGCTCGAAGGAAGCCTCCGTTCTGAAGGCCGCGTACGTCACCGCCAAGCACGGCCTGCTGGGCTTGGCTCGAGTGATCGCCAAGGAAGGCGCGGCGCACGGCGTGCGCGCCAACGTCATTTGCCCCGGCTTCGTGCGCACGCCGCTGGTGGACAAGCAGATTCCGGAGCAGGCCCGCGCGCTCGGCATCTCCGAAGACGACGTGGTGAAGAAGGTGATGCTGAAGGAAACGGTCGACGGCGAATTCACGACCGTGGACGACGTGGCGCGCGTCGCGCTGCTGTTCGCGGCGTTTCCCACCAGCGCGCTGACCGGGCAGTCGCTGGTGGTGAGCCACGGCTGGTTCATGCAATGAAGGCGCTGCGACCCATCGTGCGGAGCGGCGGCCCGCCGCTAACGGCACCGTGGCAGCGAACGCGTCGTCACCTGGTGGCGGCGGTGGCATGGATGCCGGCGGCGGCCGTGGCGATGCCGCTGCGCGCCGTTGCCGCGTCTGCCGCCGTGCCGCCTGCGGTGCGGGAGCTCGACGCGGCGGCGCTGGCGCTGTTCGACGCCGCCGAGACCGGCCGCTGGCCGCAGGCACGTGCGGCGCTGGACCGTGCGCGGCAGGCCGCGGCCGAAGTCGGCGCGCTCGAGGCGGCCTATACCGATGCCGGCGGTGAGCTGCACCGCTTCTACGCTGCGAAGAACGCGCTCGGCGGCGACTTGATCGAGGCGCGCACCGCGCTGGCGGCCAAGGATCGCCGTTGGCTCGTTTCGGTGGCCGATCGCCTGATCGCGCGCGCCGGCGAACTGGCGCTGCCGTTCGCGCCGCGGGCCGACGCCGTCACGCCGCGTATCGAGACGCTGCTGTTCCTGGCGCGGCGCATGCGGCGCGCGCTGGTCTGGGAGGATCCGGTCGGCTACCGCGAAGCGCAGCGGGACTTCGAATCGCTGTGGAAGTCGCTACGCGGGGAACTGGCCACCAGTGTGGACGCGAAGCGATTGGACGCGCTGGACGCGGCGCTGGCGCGCGCCGCGCGCTCGCGGACCATCGCCGACGCTCGCGCGCTTCACGACGCGGTGCTGGCCTTGCGCGCAGACCGACGAACGCGATGACCGATGGCATCTCGCGGTCGTGACCGACGGCTGACCTGCGGCACTGGCCCGCGCCGCCGGCGTGCGCGAAAGTGTCCGCAACGAAGCATCCGCGAGGTCGACCATGTCCAGGCCGCAACATCGCCGATCCACACATCGCGCGCGCGCCGTTGGCGCGGCAACCGGCAGGGGTGGCTTCGAGCGAGACCTGACACGCATCATCCCGTGGCTGGGTCCGGGGCTGGCGCTGTTGCTGTGTGTCACGATCTGGCTCGTCTGGGCCACGGAGCTTTAACGCCTTCGTCCGGCCGCGCGAGCGAGCGGTCGATTTCGGTCCGATCGAAGCGCGGTCGGTCACGAGCTTGAGCGGTCAGTCGCGCAGCGCCTCGTACGCCCACAGCGCGCCGAGCGCGGCCAGCGCGAGCCAGATCGCGACGATCGCGGCGCCCGCAGCACGGCTGACCGGTTGGCCGTCCTGCATCGCGGAGCGCGCCCGCGCCCGGCATTCGGCCAGCACCGCCGGCGGAATCAGCCTGATCGCGAGCGCGAGTCCCAGCGGAATCAGCACCAGATCGTCCAGGTATCCGAGCAGCGGAACGAAATCGGGGATCAGATCGATCGGGCTGAACGCGTAGGCCACGATGGCGGCGACGAGCAACCTGGCGTACCAGGGGGTGCGCGGATGCCGCGCGGCGAGCGCGAGCGCGAAGGTCTCGGCCTTCAGGCTTCGGGCGCGCCGCTTCAGTTCGTCAAGCCAAGTCATCGGCGAAATCGTGGCAGACAACCGCCGTGTGCGCGCGCCGCCCGGCGCTTGTCAGCGCGCGCGGCGCAGCCGCAGCGCGTTGCCGACCACCGATACCGAACTGAAGCTCATCGCCAACGCCGCGATCAACGGCGACAGCAACAGCCCGAAGAACGGATACAGCACGCCGGCGGCGATCGGCACGCCGAGCGCGTTGTAGACGAGCGCGAAGGCGAGGTTCTGCCGCATGTTGCGAACCGTCTGCCGCGACAGCTCGCGCGCGCGCGCGATGCCGGTCAGATCGCCCTTGATCAGCGTGACGTGCCCGGCGTTCATCGCGACGTCGGTGCCGGTGCCCATCGCGATGCCGACGTCGGCGGCGGCGAGCGCCGGCGCGTCGTTGATGCCGTCGCCGGCCATCGCGACCCTGCGGCCTTCGGCCTGCAGGCGCGCGACGAGATCGACCTTGTCCTGCGGCTTGACCTCGCCGAACACTTCGTCGATGCCGAGCTTGGCCGCCACCGCGCGCGCGGTGGTCCAGCCGTCGCCGGTGGCCATCACGACGCGCACGCCGTCGGCGCGCAGCGCGGCCAGCGCCGCCGGCGTCGTCGGCTTGATCGGATCCGACACGGCGATCAATCCGGCGATGCGGCCGTCGACCGCGACGAACATCACGCTCGCACCCTGCGCGCGCAGCGCTTCGGCGTCGCGCTCGAGCGGCCGCCAGTCCACACCTTCGTCCTGCATCAAGGTGGTGTTGCCGATCGCGACGCGGCGGCCGCCGACCGTGCCGCGCACGCCGATGCCGCCCGCGGTCGCGAACGACTGCGGCGCGTCGAGCGGCAGCCCGCGGCGGCGCGCCTCGGCCACGATCGCTTCGGCGAGCGGATGCTCGGCGCCCTGATCGACGCCGGCGGCGAGCCGCAGCACGTCGTCCTCGGTCCAGCCGGCGGCGGCGACCACGCGCTCGAACGCGGGCTTGCCTTCGGTCAGCGTGCCGGTCTTGTCGACGACGAGCGTGTCGATCCTGCACATCGACTCGATCGCCGCCGCGTCGCGGAACAGCACGCCCTGCGTTGCGCCGCGTCCGGTCGCGACCATGATCGACATCGGGGTGGCGAGCCCCAGCGCGCAGGGGCAGGCGATGATCAGCACCGCGAGCGCGTTGATCGTCGCGTACACCCAGCTTGGCTCGGGACCGAAGTGGCCCCAGACCAGGAACGTGGCGAGCGCGACGCCGATCACCACCAGCACGAAGCGGCCGGCCACCGCGTCCGCCAGCCGTTGCATCGGCGCGCGCGAGCGCGCCGCCTCGGCGACCATCTGCACGATCTGCGCCAGCATCGTCGCCGCACCGACCTTCTCGGCGCGCATCACCAGCGCGCCCGTCGTGTTGATCGTGGCGCCGATCAGCTTGTCGCCGGCGCGCTTGCGCACGGGAATCGGCTCGCCGGTCAGCATCGACTCGTCGACGCTGCTCTCGCCTTCGAGCACGACGCCGTCGACCGGAACCTTCTCGCCCGGGCGCACGCGCAGGCGGTCGCCGACGTGCACGTGCGCGAGCGGGATGTCCTCCTCGGTCCCGTCGTCGCGCAGCCGGCGCGCGGTCTTCGGCGCGAGCCCCAGCAGCGCCTTGATCGCCGCCGACGTCTTCGAGCGCGCGCGCAGTTCGAGCACCTGCCCGAGCAGCGTCAGCGACACGATCACCGCCGCGGCCTCGAAGTACACGCCGACGCGGCCGTGCACGACGAAGCTGTCGGGAAACAGGTCCGGCGCGACCGTCGCCGCCGCGCTGTAGGCGAACGCCGCCGCCACGCCGAGCCCGATCAGCGTCCACATGTTCGGGCTGCGGTGGACCACCGACTGCACGCCGCGCACGAAAAACGGCCAGCCGCCCCACAGGATGACCGGCGCGGCGAGCGCGAACTCGATCCACGACAGCGCGGGCGCAGGCACCGCCGCGATGCGGTGGCCGAACATCGCCAGCGACACGACGATCGCGGTCAACGGCAGCGTCCACCAGAAGCGGCGCGTGAAATCGACGAGCTCCGGGTTCTCTTCTTCTTCGAGCGACGGCAGCAGCGGCTCGAGCGCCATGCCGCAGATCGGGCAGTGGCCCGGCGTCGGCTGGCGCACCTGCGGGTGCATCGGGCAGGTGTAGATCGTTGCGCCGGGTTCGGGCGCCGCCAGCCGTTCCCCCGGCGCGGGTGCCTCGCCGACGCCGGCGGTCGCGGCATGCGCGGCCGCCTGATGCGCGTGCGCATGCGCGGTGGTGCCGTGCCCCGCCGGCGAAGCGGACTCGGCGAAACGCTGCGGCTCGTCCCTGAACTTCGCCAGGCAATGCGGCGAGCAGAACCAGTAGGTCGTGCCCTGGAACTCCGCGCTGCCGGCGGCGCTCTTCGGGTCGACCGTCATGCCGCAAACCGGGTCGGTTTCCATCGCGTTGCTCCTGCGCCCGTCCGACGGCCCCGCGGAGGGCGGCCCGGTCCGGCGGACGATGTTCGCATCACGTCGGTGCGGCTGCACCGGGCGGCGCCGAGCCGCACGGAAAGACCCGGCGTTCTCGCGTCCGGGCGCCTTGTCACTCGACGGTCGAGGCTGGCGGCCGCGCCGCGCGCGGATCTAGCCGGCGAGATCGCGCTTTTTCTGCTCGTATTCGTCGCGGCCGATCTCGCCGCGCGCGTAGCGCTTGTCGAGGATGTCGCGCGCGGATTCGCGCGGCGCCGACGGGCTGTCGCCGGTGCGCTTGAACGCCCACGCGCCAAATACGACGACGAGCACGACGAGCAGGATCCACCACAGCCCCATGCCGAACCAGCCGCCCATGCCGTAGCCATTCATCATCGGAGTCGCCTTCGCGTCGGCGGTCAGTGCATGTAGCGCCTGAGCTGCTCTCGTTGTTGAGGCGTGAGCAGCGCTTCGGCCTTGTCAGCCGCGTCGAGCATGTTTTCGAGCATCTGCTGGCGCAGCTCCGACATCCGCTTGTTGGCAGCGAGGATCGCCGCGCGGTCGCGCTTGTCGGACCACATCGCGTCGCGCATCCGCGCCATCTCGTCGTGCATCTTGCCCATCAGCTCCCAGTTCTTGCGGCGCAGTTCGTCTTCGATCTTGAGGATCTGCCGGCGCTGGTTGTCGTTCAGGTCGAGTCGGCCGATCGCGCCGAGCCCGAAGCCCATCATGCCCATGCCGTCCATCATCATGCCGGGGCCCATGCCGCGCCAGCCCATCATGCCCATGCCGCGGCCGCCCATCATTCCCCAGCCCCAGCGATCGTCGTCATCGCGCCAGCCGCGGCCATATCCTGGCCCGCCGCCCATCATGCCGGGGCCCATCATTCCGGGGCCCGCCATCGGCGGAGGCTCGGGGCTCTGCTGCGCATACACGGTGATCGCGCCGATGCTCAATGCGGTGGCCGCCGCCACCGCGGCCTGTTTCCAGTTCATACGCGTCCTCCTGTTGAAAGTCGGATCAATCAGGCGGCGCCCACACGGCCACCAGCGCCAGCTCGCGCAGCATCGCCAATGCGGCCGCAAGCGCGGCCATCGCGGCTGCCGTGCCCGCCGCGCAAAGCCAAAGCAGCGGGCACGAATTCGCCGTCTGCCATGCCGGGTAGGCGAGCAGCAGCCAGGCCCAGTGCGGCGTCAGCCAGCCTTGCATAGACATCGCGTGCCTCCGGTCGGTTCGTCCGCTGCGGTCGCGCAGCATCCGATGCCGCGACAGCGCCGTCGTTGCGGTCCAGTGTCGGCCGCCGTCGATGACGCGCGGCTGACACGTCGATTACAGCCGCGTCAGCTTTGCGCTGGCGCAAGCTGCGCGGGCTCATCCGCGCCGGCGGCGGCGAACGCGAGCGTAAGCCGCACGTGCGCGCCGTCCGCCTCGGCCGTCACGCTGCCGCCGTGCAGCCGCATGATCGACTCGACGATCGAAAGCCCCAGCCCGGCGCCGTCCGCGGCGGCCGCGCCACGACCGCCGCGCGCAAACCGCGCGAAAAGACGCTGCAGCTCATCCTGCGACAGCGACGCCGGGTTCTCGACCGTGATCCGCGCGCGCTCGGCGTCGCCGCACGCGCGCACGCGGATCAGGGCTCCGGCGGGCGCGTAGCGCACCGCGTTCGACAGCAGATTCGTGATCGCGCGGCGCGCCATCGATCGGTCGCAGCCGGCGCGCGCGTGGCCCTCGACTTCGATGCGCTGCTCCTTCTCGTCGGCGGCCGCTTCGAAGAACTCCGCGACGCTCATCGCCTCCTGCGCGAGATCGACCGGCTCGAACTTCGTCTCGATCATGCCCTTGTCGGCGCGCGCGAGGAACAGCATGTCGGAAACCATGCGCTGCAGCCGTTCGAGCTCGACGAGGTTCGAGTGCAGAGCCTCGCGATACTCGTCGGCGCTGCGCGGGCGCGACAACGTGACCTGCGTCATCAGCATCAGATTGTTCAGCGGCGTGCGCAGCTCGTGCGCGAGGTCGGCCGAAAAGTCGTCGAGCGACCGGAACGACTCGCGCAGCCGCTCGAGCATCCGGTTGATCGAGACGATCAGCCCGCGCACCTCGGCCGGCGCGTCGTCGGCGCGCAGCGGCTGGCCGAGCCGGTCCGCGGTCACGCGTTCGGCCGCCCGCGCGATCACGGCGATCGGCGCCAATCCGCGGCGCGCCGCCCACCAGCCGAGTGCTGCGCTCGCCATCACGCCGAGCACGCCGGCCATCGCCATCGCGCCGCCGAGCAGGCCGAGCATCTGCTGCGCGGGACTGACGTGCTGTGCGATGTAGGCGACGAAGGTGCGCCCGTCCGGTGTGACGTGATCGAGGCGGCGCAACCACCACGCGTCGTGGCCGATCGTGTAGCGGCCGAAGCGGGGCGCATCGGGAATGTTCTCGCCGCCGGCCGCTTCGATCAGTGCGGCGATCCCGGGTTCGGGCGCGACGAGCCAGCGCGCGCCGTTGCGCAGGCCGAGCTGCAGGTGCGAGTGCCCGATGCGCAGCTCGGCGAAACGCGTCTGTTCCGCCTCGATCCGTTCGGCGGTCGCCAGCTCGCGCAGCAGGTGCTGGACCAGCTCGGTCTTGCCGTCGATCTCCTCGCGATCGCGCGCTTCGAGCTGAACGCGCAACAGCGACGCCAGCCCGACGCCGAGCGCGGCGAGCAGCACCGCGGTCGCCGCGGCGAACAGCAGCACCAGCCGCACCGCGAGCGACGGGCGCGCGCCCGCTGCGGCCGCGCGCGCGCTCAACCTCGATCCTCCAGCACGTAGCCGAAGCCGCGCACCGTATGGATCAGCTTCTTGTCGAACGGATCGTCGATCTTGGCGCGCAGCCGGCGCACGGCGACTTCGACCACATTGGTGTCGCTGTCGAAGTTCATGTCCCACACCTGCTCGGCGATCATCGTTCGCGACAGCACCTCGCCGGTCCGACGCAGCAGCAGGAGCAGCAGCGCGTATTCCTTCGCAGTCAGATCGATCCGCTGCCCGCCGCGCTCGACGCGGCGGCGCAGAAGCTGCACTTCGAGGTCGGCGACGCGCAGCACGTCGGGCTCCTGCTGCCTGCCGCGACGGGCGAGCGCGCGTACGCGCGCGAGCAGCTCGGAAAACGCGAAGGGCTTGACCAGGTAGTCGTCGGCGCCGAGTTCGAGTCCGCGCACGCGGTCTTCGACGCGATCGCGCGCGGTCAGAAACAGCACCGGCGTGCGGTTGTCGCGGCGGATGCGCTTGATCGCCTCCCAGCCGTCCATTTTCGGCAGGCCGACGTCGAGCACGATCACGTCGTACTCGCCGTGACTGGCCCGGTGCACGGCGTCGACGCCGTTCTGCACCCAGTCGACGATCCAGCCGTTCTCGCCAAGGCCCTTGACCAGGTATTCGCCGGCCTGGCGTTCGTCTTCGGCCAATAGCAGTTTCATCGCTCGGCCCTCGCTCGACGCCCGTCGCTTGCGCCTGCGATGGTAGGCGCGCCGGACGGCCGCGAAGCTGACGGCGGGATTACGACCTTGTCAGCTTGACGCCGCGCGGTGCGGACCGTCGAGTGCGCGGCGCGCATGCGCGGTCAGCGCGTCCGTTGCGCCGCCACCTGTCGCTGCAGTTCGTCGTGCGTCGCCCGCACTTTCTCGGACCAGCGGCTGCGGATGTACGCGAGCGCGTTCCAGATGTCTTCGTCGCTCAGCCGTTTATCGAAGGCGGGCATGTCGCTCGCGTATCCGGCGGGTGCGTACGGCGGAACCAGGCCGTGCTTGGTGATCGCGAACAGCACGTCGAATGGGTGATGCCAGGTGTGGCCGCTGTCGTCGTGCGGCGGCGCCGGCAGCTTGCCGTCGGCGCGGCGCGTCTTCCATTCGGGTTGGCCTTCGAGGTTCGTACCGTGGCAGGCCGCGCAGTGCGCGTCGTAGACGAGCCGGCCATCGGCGATGCGGCGCGCATCGTTCATGTCGGGAACTGCGCCGCGCTCCCGCCCGCCGCCGCGCTGCGCGGCATCCCACCAGACCAGCGCGGCGATCAGCGTGACCGCGACGGCGAAAGCGGCGGTGATCCAGCGCAGCCGTGCGCTGCTCAGTGCGGTCGCCTTCATCGCTCGATGCCCGGGGCCGTCGTGCCGACGTGCCGCGTCGGCGCATCGCGCGAACGTTGCGGCGCCGGGGTGATCGCCATCGCATCGGTCACGATCGCTTACCGTGCTATGTGCCGATGGCCTGGCGCAGCGCCGGCCACGCGTCGCGCACGATCCTCTCGCCGAAGTCGATCAGCGCGCGCTCGCCGCTGCCCATCGCCAGCGAGTGCACGTCGAGCCGGATCGCATGGTCGGCGCGCCGGATCTGTTCGGCGATCAACTGGTTGACCATGATGTGGAACATCTGGAACGCCATGCCGGTGATGCCGGTCACCGCTTCTTCGTACGGACGGTACGCGACGTCGATCGCGATGACGAAATCGGCGCCGAGCACGCGCGCGGCGTCCACCGGCAGCGGGGCGGTCAGCGCGCCGTCGACGAGCTTGCGGCCGTCGATCTCGACCGGCTCGTAGCGGATCGGCACCGCCGCCGACGCGGCGACCGCGGGCGCGAGCGCGCCGCGCGTCAGGATCTCGCCGCGGCCCGTCGCGAGGTTCGTCGCGACCGCCGCGAACGCGATGTCGAGCATCTCGATCCGCGCGCCGCGGGTGCGCTCGTCGATCAATTGCTCGAGCTTGCCGAGCCGCGCGAGACCGTAGCGCGGCAAGCGCCAGCGATCCGGCTCGCGCCACGACACGTCGAGCGCGGCCGCTTCGATGTCGTCGGCGGGCAGTCCCGCCGCCCACAGCGCGCCGGCGATCGCGCCCACGCTGCAACCGGCGATCGCGTACGGGCGGAAGCCGAGTTGCTGGAATGCGCGGATCGCGCCGACGTGAACGAGCCCATGCAAGCCGCCGCTGCTCAACGCGATGCCGACGCGGCGCGGCCGCGCCTTGCCGCGCGCGGCCGCCGGCCACAGCGGCGCGGTGGCGGCAAGACCTGCCGCGCGCAGCGCGTCGCGCCGTCGGGTCATCGCGCGATCACGGCGCGGTTTCGATCGCGGTGACGACGTAGGTGCCGCCGTCTTCCTTCACCGCGCGGAATCGCACCTTGTCTCCGACCTTGACCGCGTCGAGCAGCTTCGGGTCGCGCACGGTGAACACCATCGTCATCGGCGGCATTTCGAGCGACTTGATCTCGCCGTGGCGCAGCGTGATCTTGCTCTGCTCCTTGCTGACGCGGCGGACTTCGCCGTTCGCCATGTCGGCATCGGCCGGGGCGGACTGCGCCGCGACGGCCAGCGGCGCCAGCACAGCGGCCGCGGCGAGCGCGCGGCGGAACGCGTCGAGTTTCATGTCAGTCCCCCTGTTCGCTCGGAACGACCTTGATCGAACCCACCATCCCGGCCTCGAAGTGACCCGGGATCAGGCAGGCGAAGTGGAAGTCACCGGCTTGCGTGAACTGCCACACGATTTCGCCTCTCTTGCCGGGTGGCAGATGGACCATGTAGGGCGCGTCGTGTTCCATCGTCGGATGCTTCTTCATCCATTCGGCGTGCTCGCGCAATTCTTCCATCGTGCCGAGCACGGTTTCGTGGAAGACCTTGCCCTGGTTGGCGATGACGAAGCGGATCGTCTCGCCCTGCTTGACCGTGATCTTCGACGGCGAGTAACGCATCGTGTCGTGGCCGCTGATGCGGATCGTTCGCGAGACGTTCTTTGGGTCGCCGGTCCGGCCGAACGGCTTTTCGACCATCTCGAGGTTCGGACCGTCGGCGTGCGTCTGCGCGCCGTGGGCGAGCGCGGTGCCGTTCGCGGCCAACGCCGCTGCCGCGGCGACCAGAAGGGCGAATCGGTGCATGGGAGTTCTCCTTGCGGGTTGGGGAGGGGCCTATCGATGCGGATGCGAGTTCGGCTTGCGCACTTTCAGCTCGATCTCGCGCAAGCCGGTCGCGCGCCCGGTCGCGGGATGGATTTCCGTGGCGCGCGAGGTCGGCGCACGCACGGGGTTGGCGCTTTCGCCTTTCCACTCGTACGCGCGCGTTCCGGCCGGGTGCTTGTACGGGCCGGGGTCCCTGTAGTCGCCGCGCGCGAGCCCTTCGCGCACCTTGACGACGGTGAACATGCCGCCCATTTCGATCGGGCCGTACTGGCCGGTTCCCGTCATCATCGGCAGCGTGTTGTCGGGCAGCGCCATCTCCATTTCCTGCATGTCGGCCATGCCGCGTTCGCCCATCACCATGTATTCGGGGATCAGGCGGTTGATCTGCGTGACGACCTCGCGGTGATCCACGCCGATCATCGTCGGCACGTCGTGCCCCATCGGGTTCATCGTGTGATGGCTCTTGTGGCAGTGGAAAGCCCAGTCGCCGGGCTCGGTCGCCTCGAACTCGATCGCGCGCATCTGGCCGACGGCGACGTCGACGGTGACCTCGGGCCAGCGCGACGCGGGCGGCGTCCATCCGCCGTCGGTGCCGGTGACGACGAACTCGTGACCGTGCAGATGGATCGGATGGTTGGTCATCGTCAGATTGCCGATGCGGATGCGAACGCGGTCGCCCAGCCGCACCGGCAACGGGTCGATCCCCGGAAAGCTGCGCGAGTTCCACGTCCACAGATTGAAGTCGAGCATCGTGTTGATCTTCGGCGTGTAGGCGCCGGGCTCGATGTCGTAGGCGTTCAGCAGAAAGCAGAAGTCGCGGTCGACGTCGGCGTAGCCGGGCGTGCGCTTCGGGTCCTTCGGATGCGTGACCCAGAAACCCATCATGCCCATCGCCATCTGCACCATCTCGTCGGCGTGCGGGTGATACATGAAGGTGCCGGGGCGGCGCGCCTCGAATTCGTAGACGAAGGTCTGTCCCGGCTTGATCTGCGGCTGCGTGAGTCCGCCCACGCCGTCCATGCCGTTGGGCAGCCGCTGGCCGTGCCAGTGGATCGACGTGTGCTCGGGCAGCCTGTTGGTGACGAAGATGCGCAGCTTGTCGCCTTCGACGACCTCGATCGTCGGCCCCGGCGACTGCCCGTTGTAACCCCACAGATGCGCCTTCATGCCGGGCGCGACTTCGCGCACGACCGGCTCGGCGACGAGATGGAACTCCTTCCAGCCGTTGTTCATCCGGAAAGGCAGCGTCCAGCCGTTGAGCGTGACTACCGGGTTGTACGGGCGGCCGGCGCTCGGAGCGAGCGGGGGCGCCATCGTGGCCCCCGGGGCGACCGGTGCCTCGGGCACTGCGCCCAGCGCCGCACGGGTCACGCCGGCCGCGCCGAGCAGCACGCCGGCACCCGCAATGAATCCGCGTCTTGATGTCATCGAATCCCTTTCGTGAACTTCAGTGCGCCTTGCCGGGCGCGCCGCTGGCGACCGCGCGCGCCTCGATCGCCGGCGCTGCCAGAGGATGGCCGAGCAGCGTGGCCTGCAACGCGGCGTCGGCGAGCCAGAAGTCGCGCTGCGCTTCGATCGACTGGATCACCGATCCGATCTGCTCGCGCGCGTCGGCGAGCAGTTCGAACACGCCGATCAGCATGCCGTTGTATTTCAGGAGCATTTCGTCGGCGATGCGCTTTCTCAGCGGAACGATCTCGTCTCGGTAGTGGCGCGCGAGGTCGTACGCGGTGCGGTACGCACCGTACGTTTCGCGCAGCCGCGATTGCGCGTCGACCGCCACTTGCGCGGTCCGGTGCAGCGCGGCCAGATACGTCGATTGCGCTTCGGCGCGGCGCGCATCGCCGAAGTCGAACAGCGGCAGCGGCAACTCGATCTCGTAGCCTTTCTGCGGCGGCTTGCCGGTTTCGCTGTTGCGGATGCCGGCCAGGTGCAGTCCGTCGATCACGCCGGTCGCGCGCGCCAGGCCCAGGCGGCGCGCCGTGAAATCCAGCTCCGCGCGCGCCAGCCGCACGTCCAGCCGCTCGTCGAACGCGCGGCGCGCCAGCTCGGCTTCGTCGCGCGGCGCCTTGGGCAGATCGGGCAGACGATCGGGCAGCTTCAGTCGCGCGGCCTGCGCGCCGTCGAGTCCGAGCGCGCGGACCAGCGCTTCGCGCGCGCCCGCGGCGGCAAGCTGCGCGCGCGCGTACTGCGCGGCCGCGTCGGCGTAGAAGGCCTGCTCGCGCGAGCGCTGCAGCCGACTGTAGTTGCCGACCGACTGCATCCGGCGCGCCAGCTCCGCGCTCGCTTCGGCCGCGCGCATCACCTGCTCGAAGTACGCGGCCGACTGCTGCGCGGCGACCGCGCGCACCCACGCGGCGCGCGCTTCGGTGGCCGCGGCGAGCACGCCGGCTGCGGACTGCAGGCGAAGCTGCTGCTGCCTGTGCTCGGCGATGCGTGCGCGCGCGGGAAGCGTGAGCAGGTCGAGCAGCGAAAAGCTCAGCGTGCGGCCGATGTCCTTCTCGGTCGCGCCGTCCTCGCTGCGCACGAGCCGCTCGAATGCGAACACCGGATTGGGCAGACGGGCCGACTGCGTCGCGGCGGCCGAAGCCGCGTCGCTCTGCGCGAGCAGCGCGTGCAGCGCGGGGCTCGCCGTGAGCGCGATTCGCACCGCGTCGTCGGCCGAAAGCGGCGAGGCGAGCAGCCGCTCCACTTCGGCGGCGGCCTCGCGTCGCGCTTCGTCCGTCGCGACCTGCGCGACGTTCGCACCGAACGCGTCCTGCGAGAACGCCTGCAGTTGCGCGCGATCGGTTTCGATCGACAGCGTTGCGCAACCGGCGAGCAGCGCCGCGGCGGCCGCCGTCGCGCAGCTTCGGAGCGCGCGGTTCACCGCTTGCCTCCGTGATGCGCGTCGTGCGATTCGCGCTGCGCCGGGGCCGGCTGCGCGGGCTCGCCCCCGGACTTGATCCGGGATTCGTAGGACTCGCGGCTGTACGCCTGCCAGCCGCCGATGCGCCGGACGGTCTCGTTGGCTTCGCGCCAGGAAGCGATGGGCTCTTCAACGTAGGCGCGGTAGTCGCGAAGCGGTGAAACGTAGCTGGGAAGCGCGCCGGCGTGTTGTCGCGGCGCGGGCGCATCGGCGGGTCGGCTTTGCGCCGAGACGGCGGTCGACGCGATGACGAGCGTCGCCGCACATAGCGATCGGGATCGCGACATCGGATTCCTCGGGTCGGTGAATGTTGCGCGGCCCGGAACGGGCGCCGCGCGGGGTCGCCGCGGGGTCCGCCGCGGCTGTGAAGCGGAACTACGCGCGCCGGGTCGGCGGCGGTGACGGCACGTCGAGGACGACCGAGACGAAGTGCGCGACGAAGGTGGTCGGCGCGCGCGGCACCGACCGTTCGGCTTCGAACGTCGCCGGCGCCGGCGAGATCAGTGCCATTCCGAGATGCGGGCACGCATGCTCGTGCAGCGTGTCGGCGGCGGTCGGCACCTCGTCCGCGAGCGCGGCGCAGTCGCCGTGCGCATGACCCATCGGCGCGTGCACGGCCACCTGCGCATGCGCGATGTGCGCGTGTTCGGGCGCGCCGACGATCGGCACGACGCTCGCAGCCACCGCTTTCAGCGAAAGCACGAGGGCGAGCACGACGAACAGGAAGCGGCGCATGCGCGGAGTCTAGCCGGACCGGTCCGATGTTGACCATCGTTCGTTGACCGGGTTCCGCGCCGGCTAGACTAAGGCGCATGGACGATGCACTCCGTACCGTGTTCGCCGCCGGCGTCCTGATCGCGGGCGACGCCGGCGCAGCCGACGGCGAGTTCCGTTTTTCGATCGCCGCAGGCAAGTTCGACGAGCACTGCGTGAAGCTCGAAGCGGGGCGCGCGATGGCGTATCGCTTCGACGCGAGCGCCCCGGTCGACTTCAACGTGCATCACCACCGCGGCAAGGACGTGGTCTATCCGGTCAAACGCGAGGCGACGCGGCGGCTCGCCGCGACGTTCCGCGCGAAGGCGACCGACGACTACTGCCTGATGTGGGAGAACAAGGGCGCGGCGACCGTGACCGTCGAAGGCCGCGTCGATCGGCGCTGACTCAAAGAAGCAGCGCGTTCGCGATCGCGAAATAGATCGCAAGCGAAAGGACATCCTGCACGATCGTTGCGAGCGGCCCGCTGCCGAACGCAGGGTCGCGTCCGCTGGCGGCAAGCGCCCAGGGAAGCAGCAAGCCGATCGCTGCCGCCGCCGTTCCCGCGGCGGCGAGCGACAGCGCGACCGCCGTCGCGAGCGGCGCGTCGCCGAAAACCCACCAAATCGCCGCCCATGCGATCGCGCCCAGCACGGCGCCGATCGCGAGCCCCGTGCGCAACTCGCCCCATAGCACCGTTCGCATCGGTGCGCGCGACAGCGACAGCGACAGCCATCGCACGGCGATCGCTTCGGTCTGCGTTCCGATCGCATCGGCCAGATAGACGATCGCCGGCACGAAGAACGCGATCGCGACGCGCTGCGTCAGCGCGTGCTCGAACGCGGCGACGATCCACGTCGCGAGGACCGATCCCGCCACGCCCGCGAGCAGCCAGGGCAGGCGATCGCGCGCGCGACGAAGCGGCGACGCTTCGATCGCGGCGCGCGCCTGCGCGTTGCCGTGCGCGACCTCGCGGCGGATGCCGGACATGCGATGGAGGTCTTCGATGTGTTCGCGCCGCAGGATCGCCATCAGTCCGCGCGGCGGCACGACACCGACGAGGCGGCCGCCGCGATCGACCAGCGCGACCGCGTCGAGCCCGTGCCTGAGCGCGTGCGAAGCGACGCGCTCGGGTGCCGCGTCGACGCCGATCGGCAGCGCGGACTGCTGCAGCGAAGCCATCGTGCGGTCCGCGTCGGCGTCGAGCAGCGCCTGTAGCGGAACGACGCCGCGCAGCCGGCCGGCCGCGTCGACCACGTGGATCGTCGCGATGAAATCGGGTTTCGTCGCCGCCAGGCGCGCGCGAACCGTGCCGGCCTTTTCGTCCTCGGCCGCGACCGCCGCCTGCGGTGATGCGTACGAGGCCGCTTGACCGTGATGCGCGTTCGGTTTCATGGGTAAGAGCCAACGTTACGGGCTAGCGTAGAAACGTCGGCCGTCGGGCTGTTGACGGCCGTCAAGCGCGCGGACGCCTGCGCCTTCAAGGACGGCGCGGCACGCCACCTACACTGCGGGGCGTCGCCATCACCGCGCAGACTTGCATGACGACGGCCGGACCGACCGAAGTCGAGCTCAAACTGACCGTTGCGGCCGCCGATCTGCCGCGACTGCGCCGTCGCCTCGAACGATTCGGCCGCGCACGGCGCATGCGCCTGGAGACGATCTATTACGACACCGCCGATGGTCTGCTCGCCGCCAACGGCTTCGCGCTGCGAATCCGACGCGCCGGACGGCGCTGGATCCAGACGCTGAAGTCGGAGGCCGGTTCGTCCGCGCTCGCCCGCCGCGGCGAATGGGAATGGGCGCTCACGAGGCCGCGCCTCGATCGGGCGCGCCTCGCGAAGACGCCGGCCGCATCACTGCTCGCTCCGCGCCGGCGCCTGGTCGAGCAGTTCCGCACGCGCTTCGTCCGCGACACGTGGATCGTCGATCGGCGCGACGCGCGCATCGAGCTGGCGCTCGACGTGGGCGAAGTCATCGCCGGCGATCGCACGGAGGTCATCCGCGAACTGGAATTGGAACTGAAGTCAGGCGCCGCCGAGGCGCTGCCCGCGCTCGCGCTCGATATCGCGCGCGCCGGAAGCGGCGGCGCGATCGCGCTGTTGCCGTACGGCGATTCGAAGGCGCGGCGCGGACAGCGGCTCGCAGCGAACGCGGCGCCGCAACCGGTGAAGGCGAATGCGCAACGGCTCTTCGCCGGCATGCGCGCCGACGACGATGCCGAGGCGGCGCTGAAGCGCGCGATCGGCCGTGCGACCGAGGCGCTGCTCGCCAACGCGCACGGCGCGCTGGCGCACGACGATCCCGAATTCATCCACCAGGCGCGCGTGTCGTTGCGGCGCATGCGCTCCGCGTTGCGGCTGCTGCACCGGCACGTCGAGTTTCCAGCGCGGCTGTCGGCCGACTTGCGCTGGATTGCGCGGACGCTCGGCGCGGCGCGCGACTGGGACGTGCTGGTGGGCGAGTCGCTGCCGGCGATTGCGGCTTCGCTCGACCCGTCGATGGCCTCGGCCTGCGAGCGCCTGGCCGCGCGGGCCCGACAGCAGCGCGAGCACGCGCGCGGCCAAGCGCGCGCGGCGCTCGCATCGCCGCGTTTTGCCGCCGCGGCGCTCGCGCTGCTCGCATGGTCGGCCGCGCCGGCGCGCGGCACCGCGCCGAGTCTGCAAACGCTTGCCGCAAAGCGACTGCGGCGACAGCACGCCCGGCTGTTCGCCGCGGCGCATGCGTTCACCGGACTCTCCGTCGAAAAGCAGCATCGCGTGCGCATCCTCGCCAAGCGGTTGCGCTACGCGCTCGATTTCTTCGCGGCCGCGCTGCCCGGGCGCATTGCCGCGGCTTATTCGAGGCGGCTGGCCGCGCTGCAGGACGAGTTGGGCGCGCTCAACGATGCTGCCGTCGCGCACGCGCGGCTTCGCGCGCTCGCGCGGCCGCGCGCGTTGCGTGACGCGCTCGACGCATGGGCTGCGCGGGCGCGCACCGAGCGCGCGATCGCCGTCGAGCGCCAGCTCGCCCGTCTGCGCGAGCGTCCGGTGCCGTGGCGGTGATCGTCTGCGGCGGCAAGCGGTGCGGACGCGTGGCTGCCGCACAGCGCCGCGGCGCTCGATCGCGATCGGTCGGCGGCGCGGATTGACTTCGGGCAAGACCGCTTGGCCAACCCGGGCTAGGCTGCTTAGGACCTTGGAAAAGCGGCTGCCCGGTCGCGCCAACTGGACGATCCGCGCCACGCGGGTCCGCGACCGCGAGGTCAGAAAGCCGAAGCCCGGGTGCGGACGCGATCGGGCGCGACGAAGGCGGCCGGCTCGGCGCGAACACGTGCCGCCGTCCGACGCTCGATGAGCCCGCCCACGCTTTCAACAGGGTCGAATCGGTGCACGCCGGGCATCCCGTCCGCGGCATCGCGGGCCCGGGTACGGTACGCCCGCGAGGGGCCTTGATACGGTACCCCCTAGGGTATATAGTTCGCGCCGTTCACGCATCGGAACCCAGCCATGAATCGCAGACTGATCGTCGCGGCGACCGCCGCCGCTGTGGCCCTGACGGGCACCGCCGCCGGGCTGTACGCCGCACAGGACAGACAGCAGCCGAACACACCGGCCCGGCCGGCGGCAGCGCAGGCGGCGCCGGTCGCGCAGGTCGAACTGCGCACCGTCGAAGACTTCTATGCGGCCGACGCCGTCGTCGAGGCGGTGCGGCAAGCCACCGTGTCGGCGCAGATCGCCGGAACGATCACCCACCTGTACGTCGATGCCGGCGACCGCGTGAAGCGTGGCCAGGTGCTCGCGCGAATCGACACGCGTGAAGCGGACGCGCAGGTTGCCGCGAGCCGCGCCGGCGTGGCGCAGGCCGAGGCCGCTGCCGTCCAGGCGAAACTCAATTACGAGCGGACCAAGAGCCTGGTCGCGCAGAACTTCGTCAGCCAGGCGGCACTGGACAAGGCCGATGCCGACTACAAGGCCGCGCTCGCGGCGCTCGAAGCGGCGCGCGCGGGTACTGCGCAGGCGGTGACCGCGCGCAGCTTTGCCGAGTTGCGCGCCCCGATCGACGGCGTCGTCTCGCAACGTCTGATGGAAGTCGGAGAACTCGCCACGCCGGGTAAGTCCGTGCTCGCGTTGCACGACCCGACCACGCTGCGCGCGGTCGGAAGCCTGCCGCAGTTCGTTCTGCCGCGCACGGCGACCGTCCGCAAGGCGAACGTCGAACTGTCCGCGGTGCGCCAGATCGTCGCGGCGAAGCAGGTCACGGTGCTGCCGGCCGCGGACCCGCGGCTGCTGTCGACGCTGATCCGCGCCGAGCTGCCGTCCGATCTTCCGCCGGGCGTGGTGCCGGGCACCGCGGCCAAGATCCGCGTGCCTTTGGGCGATGCCCGGAAGCTCGTGATCCCCGCCGACGCGTTGATCCGCCGCGGTGAGCTGACGGCCGTCTACGTGATCTCCGCCGACGGCGCGGCGCAGTTGCGCCAGGTCCGCGTCGGTCCGACCTTCGAAGGCGGTGTCGTCGAAGTGCTCGCGGGGCTCGCCGCCGGCGAGCGTGTGCAGATCAATCCGCTGGTGGCCGCGCAATGAACCCCGCCGACAACGCCGCGCTCGGCGTCTCCGGGCGCATCGCGCGCGCCTTTCTGACTTCGCAGATCACGCCGCTGCTCGCGCTCGTCGCGCTCCTGATGGGCGTGTTCGCGCTGCTCGTGACGCCGAAGGAAGAAGAGCCGCAGATCAACGTGACGATGGCCAACGTCTTCATCCCGTTTGCCGGGGCGACCAGCGAAGACGTGCACAACCTCGTCACGGTACCCGCCGAACAGGTCGTGTCGCAGATCACCGGCATCGAACACGTGTACTCGGTGACGCGGCCGGGGCTGGCCGTCCTGACGGTTCAGTACAAGGTCGGCCAGGACCGCATCGCCGCGCTCGTGCGCCTGTACGACACGCTGTCGGCCAACCGCGACTGGGTGCCTGCGCACCTGGGCGTCGGCGAGTTCATCGTCAAACCCAAAGGGATCGACGATGTGCCGATCGTTTCGCTGACGATGTACTCGAAGCGTCCCGATGCGACGGCCGAAAGCCTGGCGAAGATCGCGCACGCGATCGAGATCGAACTGAAGCGCGTGCCGGGAACGCGCGAGGTGACGACCTACGGCGGACCCGACCAGGTGGTCCGGGTGACGCTCGACCCCGAGCGGCTCGCCGCGCATCGAATCACCGTCACCGACATCGAGCGCGCGCTGCGCGCGACCAATGCGTCGGCGCCGGCGGGCAGCCTGACGAGCGGCAACCGCGCGATCGAGGTGCGCACGGGCGAATTCTTCGCCGACGCGCGCGACGTCGCGCAACTCGTCGTCGGCGTGCGCGGCGAAGGCACCGATCGGCGCCCCGTGTATCTGTCGGACGTCGCGCGCGTGACCGACGGCGCCGACGTGCCGACGCGCTTCGTCTGGCACGGCGAGAACGTCAAGGCCGCCGACGGGACGGTTCGCTACACCGAGTTCCCCGCGGTGACGATCGCGGTGTCGAAAAAGCCCGGCGAGAACGCGTCGACCGTCGCCGACGCGCTGATGGCGCGCGTCGACGAGCTGCGCGGCACGGTGATCCCGGACGACGTGCAGATCGCACTGACGCGCAACTACGGCGACACCGCGCGCGACAAGGCGAACAAGCTGATCCAGAAGCTCATCTTCGCGACGCTGTCGGTCGTCGCGCTGGTGTGGGCCACGCTGGGGCGGCGCGAAGCCGTGATCGTCGGCGTCGCGGTCGTGCTGACGCTGGCGACCACGCTGTTCGCGTCGTGGGCCTGGGGCTTCACGCTGAACCGCGTGTCGCTGTTCGCGCTGATCTTCTCGATCGGCATCCTCGTCGACGACGCGATCGTCGTCGTCGAGAACATCCACCGCCGGTCCGCGTTCGATCACGCGGCGCCGACCGAGATGATCCCGCGCGCGGTCGACGAAGTCGGCGGACCGACGATCCTGGCCACGCTGACCGTCATCGCGGCGCTGCTGCCGATGGCGTTCGTCACCGGGCTGATGGGCCCGTACATGGCGCCGATCCCGATCAACTCGTCGATGGGCATGCTGCTGTCGCTGGCGATCGCGTTCGTCGTGACGCCGTGGCTCGCGCTGCGTCTGCTGCACAGGCACTTCGCGGGCGCGCACGCGGCGCCGGCGTCGGCCGACAAGCTGTCGCAGCGGCTCGCGGAGTTCTTCACGAAGGCGATGACCCCGTTCCTGCGCGCCGAAGCCGGCCGCGCCAACCGCCGCAAGCTGTGGATCGGCGTCTTCGTCGCGATCGCGCTGTCGGTGGCGCTGGTGCCGGCCAAGCTCGTCGTCATGAAGATGCTGCCGTTCGACAACAAGAGCGAGTTCCAGGTCGTCGTCGACATGCCGACCGGTACCGCGGTCGAGCGCACGGCAGGCGTGTTGCGCGAACTCGCCGCGGAGGTGGCCAAGGTCCCCGAGGTCACGAGCGTGCAGGCGTACGCGGGGCTCGCCGCGCCGATCAACTTCAACGGCCTGGTGCGCCAGTACTACCTGCGCACCGGCGGCGAGGTCGGCGACCTGCAGGTCAATCTCGTCGACAAGCACGCGCGCGACCGCAAGAGCCATGACATCGCGCAAGGCGTGCTGCCGGCGCTGCAGGCGATCGCCAAGCGCCACGGCGCCGATATCAAGGTCGTCGAAGTCCCGCCGGGCCCGCCGGTGCTGTCGCCGATCGTCGCCGAGATCTACGGCCCCGACTACGACGCGCAGATCAAGCTCGCCAAGCAGGTGCGCGCGGCGTTCGAGGCGACGCCCGACATCGTCGCGATCGACGATTCCACGCTCGATGCCGCGAGCCGCGTCGTATTGCGCGTCGACGCGGCGAAGGCCGCGCTGTACGGCATCCCGGTCGCCGAGGTCGCGCGCGCGGCGCGGCTCGCGCTCGCCGGCGAGGACATCACGCCGCTGCACGACGGGTCGAGCAAGTACGCGGTGCCGGTGCGCGTCGCGCTCGCACCCGAGGCGATGGGCAACCTCGACACCGTGCTCAAGCTCAGGCTGCGCGGACAGGACGCAAGCGGCCGCGGCTACGAAGTGGCGCTCGCCGAGCTGGTACGGCCGCTGACGCTGCCCGCCGAGCGAGTCATCTACCGGAAAGATCTGCAGCCGGTCGTCTACGTGGTCGGCGACGTGGCCGGCGGTCCGGGCAAGACCGACTCGCCGCTGTACGGCATGTTCGCGCTGCGCGAGGGAATCGCCAAGCTCGCGACCCCCGGCGGGCTGCCGTTTCAGGAGCACTGGATCGCGCAGCCGTCGGACCGCTTCACCGCGTTCGGGTTGAAGTGGGACGGCGAGTGGCAGGTGACCTACGAAACCTTCCGCGACATGGGCATCGCCTACGCGGTCGGGCTGATCCTGATCTACCTGCTGGTCGTCGCGCAGTTCCGCTCGTATCTGACCCCGCTGATCATCATGGCGCCGATTCCGCTGACGATCATCGGCGTGCTGCCGGGGCATGCGCTGCTCGGCAGCCAGTTCACCGCGACGTCGATGATCGGCATGATCGCGCTGGCGGGCATCATCGTCCGCAACTCGATCCTGCTGGTGGACTTCATCCATCAGCGGCTCGGCGAGTGCGGCGACCTGCAGCAGGCGACGATCGACGCCGCCAGCGTGCGCGCCAAACCGATCGTGCTGACGGCGGTCGCCGCGATGCTCGGCGCGCTGTTCATCCTCGACGACCCGATCTTCAACGGCCTCGCGATCTCGCTGCTGTTCGGCATCTTCGTGTCGACGGCACTGACGCTGATCGTGATCCCCGTCCTGTACTACGCGGCGACGTGGCGGCAGGAAGCCGAACGCGCATGCGCGCCCGGAACCGAGGTTCAACCCACTCATCAAGGAGCTTGATATGACCGTCGAACGCTACATCCGGATCTTTGCCGGCACCTTCATCCTGCTGTCGCTCGCGCTCGGCGTCGAGGGCAGTCCGCTGTTCGTGTCGAAGTGGTGGCTCGCGTTCACCGCGTTCGTCGGCGCGAACCTGCTGCAGTTCGGCTTCACGAACTTCTGCCCGCTCGGCTGGATCCTGAAGAAGCTCGGTGTGCCCGAGTCGCGCACCGCGTGCGCCTGAGGTGACGATGGCCGACGCACGCGACGCGCAGACCGCGCGGCACGACCTCGTGATGCGGCTGAAACGCGTCGAGGGCCAGCTTCGCGGCGTGCAGCACATGATCGAGGCCAACGAGGACTGCGAGGCGATCGCGCAGCAGTTGTCGGCCGCGCGCAAGGCCCTCGATCGGGCGTTCTACGAGCTGCTCGCCTGCGCGCTCGAGCATCCGCAGTTTGCGGTGGCCAAGGGCGAGAAGCCCGAGGCACGCGTCCAGCGCATCGCCCGCGCGCTCGCGAAGTTCGCGTAAGAACCGGCTTCTACGGGCGCGTCTCGTCGGTCGCCGCCTGCGCCTCGCCGGGCGGCGACAGGGTCGGCGGCGTGCGGATCGAAGGTGGGTCGTACGCCGGCCTGATCGCCGAGCCCTGGGCGAAGCCGAACCCGACCTGAACGGCGAGCGCGCGCTGCTCGGCGGTTTCGATTCCGGCGACGATCAGGCGCTCGGCGCGCAGCCCGGCCGCGCGCGCTTCGAGCAGCACGTCCTCCCAGAATTCAGGGCGTCTCGACGTGGGCGCGAGCAGCTTTGCGAAATCGGGTTGAACGAGGTCGATCGCCCTCATTTCCATGCTCACGCGCGGTGCGCTGAGCCGGTAGCCGACGGGGATCTGCTGCGACCGCAGCCAGTCGATGCAGCCCTTGACCCGGTACGGCGAGCGCAGCCGGTCGAGCTGGCCGCGCAGCAGCACGACGATCCGGTGCGTGTGGAACCGGTGTGCGTCGAAGGCGTCGGTCACGAGGTCGAGACAACGCTCGATGGTGCCGAACGACAGCGTGACGCCGATCCGGCGCACTTTCTCCCGCTCCAGCAGGACGAACGCCTTTTCGAGCGCGTTGAGCTGGATGCGCGCGCGCTGCATCGTCCCTGGCTGGAAGCCCTCGGTCCAGACATACAACTCGTCGAACCAGCGCTCGTCGGTATCGAGCTTGAAGGTCGGCCACATCGCGGCGCGCACCGACGCATCGCCCGGCCGGTTGCGGTCGAGGGAAAGCGTGACGGCGGGCCAACCCGCGCCGGTATGGGTGTCTCCCTTCTCGCCCGACATCGAGAGTACTTCCGTCTCCGTTTCTCGGATTGTCCGCGTCGGTTTGTGCATAGGCAACGCGAATATCCGACTCGCCGGTCACTCGCGGCTGGACCGCCGGTTCGATCCGAGTCGCGCCGGCGAGCCGTAGGCGCCGAACTTCTCCAGAACGCGTTGCATTTCGTCGTCGGGCAGCCGCGGCGGCTCGCCCAAGGTGCGCGCCTGCAGGTAGATCCGCGCGAGGTGCTCGACTTCGATCGCCAGCGCGAGTGCGGCGTCGAGCGACGCGCCGCAGGCGATGACGCCGTGATGTGCGAGCAGGCAGGCGCGACGGCCGGCCAGCGCCGCCAGCGCGTTGTCCGACAGCGCCTGCGTACCGAACGTCGCGTATTCGGCGCAGCGGATGTCCTTGCCGCCCGCCATCGCCACCATGTAGTGGAAAGCCGGCAGCCCCAGACCGTGGCATGCGAGCGCGGTCGCGGCGGGCGAATGCGTGTGGACGACCGCTGAAAGCTCGGGACGCTCGCGCAGGATGTCGACGTGGAAGCGCCATTCGCTGCTGGGCGAGCGCCGGCCGACCGCGCCGGCCGGCGCAGCGTCGTTCGTTCGGGCGGCCGTCAGCGGCACGAACACCAGGTCGGCGGGCTCGAGCGCGTCGTACGGCAACCCGGTCGGCGTGACGAGCAGTCCTTCGCGCGCGCCGCGCATGCAGCGCACCGACACGTTGCCGGCCTTGTTGACGTTGATGCCGACTGCGTTCATGCGGCGCGCCACCGCGATCAGCGCTGCGCGCAGATCGGGGCCGTCCTCGGCGACTTGGGCCGGTTCAGTCATCGATCGTCGGCTGTCGGTGATCTTCCCGATCCTGCGCAGCGCTCGGCGACCGCGCGACCACCGTGCACGAACATCGGATCTTCACGCCGCTGCGCGCCGGTCGGGAAACAGCGCCGCCAGATCGTGCGGCGCCGCGACGCCGCGCTCGGTGATGATCGCGGTCACGAGTCGCGCGGGCGTGACGTCGAACGCGGGATTGGCCACCGGGACCGACGCGTCGGCGATGCGCACGCGCGCCGGCTCGCCGGCGTCGGCGAGTCCCGCGACGACGCGTAACTCGTCGCCGTCGCGCTCTTCGATCGGAATCTCGGCGAGCGCGTCGCGCACCGTCCAGTCGATCGTCGGCGACGGCACCGCCGCGTAGAACGGCACCGCGCTGTCGTGCGCAGCCAGCGCCTTCAGGTACGTGCCGATCTTGTTGCACACGTCGCCCGTCGCGGTCACGCGGTCGGCGCCGACCAGCACCAGATCGACTCGACCGCGCTGCATCAGATGGCCGCCCGCGTTGTCCGCGACAAGCGTGTACGGCACTCCGTGCGCGGCCAGCTCCCATGCGGTCAGCAGTCCCTGGTTGCGCGGCCGCGTCTCGTCGACCCACACGTGCAGCGGCACACCGGCGTCGAACGCCTGGTAGACCGCCGATAGCGCGGTGCCGTAGTCGACGGTCGCGATCCAGCCCGCGTTGCAGTGGGTCAGCACGTCGACCGTGCGCCCGGTGCGGACGTGCGCGGCGGCCAGCAGCTTTGCGCCGTGCGCACCGAGCGCGCGGTTGATTTCGACGTCCTCGTCGGCGATCCGCGCGGCCTCGCGCCACGCGGCGCTCGCGCGGTCCGCGCGCGGCGTGCGCGAGAGCAGGCCGTGCATCCGATCGAGCGCCCAGCGCAGGTTGACCGCGGTCGGACGCGCGGCGAGCAGTTCGGCCCGCGCGCGTGCGAGATTCGCGTCGCCCGCGTCTTCGTTCATCGCCAGCGCCAAACCGAAAGCCCCCGCGACGCCGATCAACGGCGCGCCGCGCAGCTTCATCGTGCGGATCGCGTCGACGACCGCCGCGCAGGATGCGAGCGCGACCGTCGCGAACGCATACGGAAGCCGCGTCTGATCGACGATGCCGACGGCGCGTGTTCCGATCGGCCAGATCGAGCGGTAGTGGGTGCCTGCGACCTTCATGCCGTCGATTATGCGGCCGCCGCGGTCGCGCGGGCCGGGGCCGGGCGATGCAGCGCGAGCACGTTGCCGGCGACCGCGAGCGCGATGCCCGCAAAGGTCTGCCATGTCCACGGATAGCCCTCGAACACCGACGAAATCAGCAGCGCGACGATCGGCACCATGACGCCGACATAGCCCGCGCGCGCGGCGCCGATACGCGCCACCAGGGTGAAGAACGCGCCGAACGCGAGGATCGATCCGGCGACCACGAGGTATACGAACGATGCGACGGACGCGAACCCCAATTCGAAGCCGAGCGGACGGCCCAGCGCCAGCGCGATCGCGAGGGTCGCGGCGCCGCCGTAGCCCATCGCCCACGCGAGCGGACCCCAGCCCGAGACGCCGAGCGTGTGATAGCGCGTCGCCGCCATGCTCGCCAGCCCCGACAGCAGCACGGCACCGATCGTGAACGCGGCGCCGATCGCGACGGGACCGTGCAGATCGAGCCGTGCGAACTCGCGGCCGAAGATCGTCGCGATCCCGGCGAGCCCGAGCACGCCGCCCGCGGCGACGCGCCGTGACATCCGCGTGCCGAACAGCGCGCGCGCCAGCACCAGGTTGACGAGGGGCGAAGCGGCGTAGCCAACCGCGACGAGCCCGGACACGATGAAGCGTTCGGCGTGATAGACGAAGACGTAGCTGATCGCGAAGCCCGTCAGCCCTTGCGCGGCGAACAGCGCGTGCATACGTCGGCTGAAGCGCAGCGGCACGCCGCGCCACAGGCAGTACGCGGCGAGCAGCGCCGCCGCGCACAGGAAGCGCCATGCGACCCCGGTCTCGGGGGCCGCTGCGGCGAGCTGGAAGGTGATCGCGATCCAGGTCGAACCCCAGATCGCCACGGCGAAAAAGAACAGCGCGGGCGTGCTCATCGCGCGATTGTCACCGATCGCCGCGCCGAGTTGGTTTGAGCGAGCCCGCGATTCGCTCAAAGAAAAACCGCGACCGTGGCCGCGGTTTTTCTGCGGCAGACGCCCACTAGAAGCGATAGCTCACGCCGAGGGAGAGCAGGTCGACGTCGGACTTCTCGCCTTCGAGTTCTACGCGAAAACGCTCATACTCGAGCCGCGCGGCCAAGTTCTTCGTGAAGCTGTAGCCGGCGCCAACTCCCCAGGCGAAGTCAGACTTCGTCTTGGAGATGCTCACTCCCAGCGCAGTGGCCTCGGCCTTCATCGAGGCTATCCCGAGCTTGGCGAAGACCGAGAAGTTGTCGATCGGCGCTACGGCTGTACCGTACAGCGCGAAGCCGGACGACTTGAAGTCGACGCCGACCACGGGCGGCACATCGACCGAGGCCCGTGCCTTGCCCAGGTCGACGTATGCTGCTTCCACGCCGAAGTTGGGCGTGAACATATAGCCACCGAATAGTTTGAAACCGGTGTCCTTAAAGTCGCAGGTGATCGTGCCGACGCAATCTTCCTTCAGCTCGGACTGCCCGATCGACGCGCCGATGTAACCCTGCGCGAACGCAGCGTTGAACAGCGACCCAGCCGCGAAAATCAACGAACCCGCCAATACGCGTTTCAGTTTCATACAGCCTCCCGGCCATTTGCCGTCAAATCCATCGTTTGTCGCTCGTTCTCGACCGACGAAGAAGAAGATCCTCCGAATGAGCGACGCGAGGTTGTCGACGGTCAACCGCGCGTGCGCTTGTTGCCCAAATGACTCGACCGCGTCCTCTAGAGTCGGCGCGGCCGGCGATGCGCCACCCATGGGGACGGTTCGGCACATGGCTTCGCCGCGTTCTCGAACACGGCGGACCGGGTGATGCGATCGGTGCGGGCGCGGCGCCCGCCCCCCGCGCGCAGCGCAATCGCGCGCAAGCGCCGATCGTCGGCGACGGCTTTCGCGCCTGCGTCGTAAGCGCTTTAACAGCGGGTTGCCGCGTTCGGGAGGTCTGGACCGCGGCCGCGCCGGAGGAACTTCAGTGGGCCGGTGGTGCCGACTCGTCGATCTTCTTCAGCACCCACCGCAGCAGGAAGCCGGCGATCGCAAAGATGCCGATGATCGTGCCCAACGACAGCAGGCCGATCCAGGTGGTGAACAGTTCCTTCAGTGCATCCATCGTGCTGCTCCTCTGTGGCGATATCGGTTCCTCGTGTGTATCGCTGCGGCAGGCTGCGCGCGGCCGGCGTCACGCACGCGAGCCGCGCGCGAGGCCGCGCCGCTTCTCGAAGATCTCCTGGCACGCCGCGCAGCGCTCGGCGGCCGGGTTCGCGGTCAACCGCGCGATGCCGATCGGCTCGCCACAGTCCGCGCACTCGCCGTAGCTGCCCGCAGCCACGCGCGCGAGCGCCGCGTCGACCCGCGCCAGCTCTTCGGCCGTGCGCGACAGATGCGCTACGTCGGCATGGCGCTCGGCCTCGGCCGCGGCGTCGTCGTCGGTTTCTTCCGCCCGTCGCGGCAGACCCGCCTCGGCGTGGCGGTCGGGACCCTGCCCGTGCAGACGCGCATCGACCGCGGCCGCGAGTTCCGCGCGACGTTCGCGCAAACGCGCGTGCAGTCGCGCGATTTCTTCGGGGGTGAGCGGCTTGGCTTCGTCCATCCTGAGGGCCCGTCCTCTTCGGCAGCCGAGGCTACGCACTCGCGCCGCACCCCGGTTGACACGCATCAATGCCACCGACAGCGTCACACGCAGATCGGTTCTTGAACGATAATGCTGCGACGCGACAAGCCGGCGACTTGCCGGCTTCGGCGCCGGGCGCCGCCCACAAGGCGGCCTCCACACCGGTTGCGCACGCGGCTGATCCGCAGTCGCCTCGAAAGGGATCATGTTCACTTCACACTATCTGCGCAACGCGCTCGCTCCGCAATCGGTCGCCGTCGTCGGCGCGTCCGAGAAGCCGGAGAGCCTGGGCAGCTACGTCTTCGCCAACGTCGTCGCGGGCGGCTTCAAGGGCGAGGTCTATCCGGTCAACCCCAAGTACAAGCGGATCGGCGAGCACGTCTGCTATCCGTCGCTCGCCGCGCTTCCGCAAGCGCCCGATCTCGCGGTGATCGTCACGCCGGCGCGCACGGTGCCGGCGCTGATCGACGACGCCGGCAGGCGCGGCATCCGCGCGGTGCTCGTGCTGTCGGCGGGTTTCGGCGAAGTCGGTGAGGAGGGCCGCCGGCTGCAGGCGCAGGCGCTCGCCCGCGCGCGGGCGCTCGGCATCCGCATGCTCGGGCCGAACTGCCTCGGCATCATGCGGCCCGAGATCGGGCTGAACGCGACGTTCGCGCGGACCGGTGCGCGGCCCGGATCGGTCGCACTCGTTTCGCAGTCGGGCGCGGTGGTCGCCGCGCTGCTCGACTACGCGTGGACGGCCGGGTTCGGTTTCTCTTCGGTCGTTTCGACGGGAGCCGGCTCCGACGTCGAGTTTTCCGAGATCCTCGACTTCCTTGCGCTCGATCCGGCCACGCGCAGCATCGTCCTGTACATCGAAGGCGTGCACGACGCGCGCGCGTTCATGTCGAGCGTGCGCGCCGCGGCGAGCGCCAAGCCGGTGATCGTGCTGAAGGTCGGCCGCCACCTGACCGGCTCGAAAGCGGCGATGAGCCACACCGGCGCGCTGGTCGGCAACGACGAAGTGTTCGGCATGGCGCTGAAGCGCGTCGGCGCGATCCGCGTGCACGCGTACAACCAGATGTTCGCCGCGGCCGAGGCGCTCGCTTCGGGGCGGCTGCCGCGCCCCAACCCGGGCAACCGGCTCGCGATCGTCACCAACGGCGGCGGCCCGGGCGTGCTCGCCGCCGACGCCGCGGCCGACGCGGGCGTGGCGCTGGCGAAGATCTCGCCGCAGGCGATGGAACAGCTCGACGCGGCGCTGCCGCCGACCTGGTCGCACGGCAATCCCGTCGACATCATCGGCGACGCCGACGCCGACCGCTTCGCGAAAGCGATGCAGATCCTCGTCGAGGATGCGAGCAACGACGGCGTGCTGATGCTGTTCTGTCCGACGATCAAGCTCGCCTCCGAGGACGCCGCGCGCGCGGTGCTGCCGGTGATGGAGGCCACCGAAAAGCCGGTCGTCACCGTCTGGCTCGGCGAAGCGGACGCGGCCAAGGGCCGCGCGGTGATCAAGGCGGCGGGGCTGCCCGCGCTGACGAGCCCCGAGCGCGGCGTCGAGTCGTTCTCGTACCTCGCACAGTTCGTCCGCAACCGCGAACTGCGGCTGCAGATTCCCCCGCCGCGGGTCGACGAGTTCGCGCTTGACCTCGCGGCCGCGCGGCGCATCGTCGAGCGCGCGCTGCTCGCGGGCCGCGCCGTGCTCGACGAACAGGAGGCGAAGGCGCTGCTCGGCGCGTTCGGCATCGAGTCCGCGCGCGGCATGCTCGCGACCTCTGCCGACGAAGCTGCGCGCGTCGCCGATCAGATCGGCTACCCGGTCGTGCTGAAGGTCGTCGCCGCCGGCATCACGCACAAGAGCGAGGTCGGCGGCGTGCTGCTCGCGCTGCAGTCGGGCGGCGACGTGATGAACGGGTTCGAGACGATCCGCACGCGTGTCGCCGAACGCGCGCCGCACGCGAAGTTCATCGGCGTGCTCGTGCAGCAGATGATCCGCCGTCCGCACGGCCGCGAGTTGATCGTGGGGCTGGCGCGCGACGTGACGTTCGGCCCGGTGATCACCTTCGGCATGGGCGGCATCGCGGTCGAGGTGCTGCGCGACTCGGCCGTGGCGCTGCCGCCGCTGAACCGGTTTCTCGCGCACGAGCTCGTTTCGCGCACTCGGGTCGCGAAGATGCTCGACAGCTTCCGCGGCATGCCCGGCGCGGACCTGGACGCGCTGCTCGACGTGCTGCTGAAGGTCTCCGACCTCGCGTGCGAGATCCCCTGCATCCACGAGCTCGACATCAACCCGCTGCTCGCCGACGAAATGGGCGTCGTCGCGCTGGACGCGCGCGTCGTGCTGGGCGACGGGCCGCTCGTGCCCGACGCGACGTACTCGCATCTGGCCATTCATCCGTACCCGAAGAACCTCGCGCGAGCCACGCGGCTGAAGACGGGCGAGACGGTGCTGCTGCGGCCGATCCGCCCCGAGGACGCTCAGGCGGAGCGGCGGCTGATCACGCGGCTGTCGCAGAAGACGATGTACATGCGCTTTCACGCGCCGCTGCGCGAGCTGACCGCCGAACGGCTCGCGCGCTTCACGAACATCGACTACGACCGCGAGATGGCGTTCGTCGCGATCGACGCGAACGCGGATTCTCCCGGCGGCGAGGGCGAGATCCGCGGCGTGGCGCGCTACACGCGCAACCCGGACGGCATGACCGCCGAGTTCGGCATCGTCGTCGAAGACGCGTGGCAGGGGCGCGGCCTGGGACACGCGCTGATGGAGGCGATCGAGACCTGCGCCCGCGAGCGCGGGCTGAAGGAGCTGATCGGCTACGTGCTGCTCGAGAACGAGGAGATGACCACGCTGATGCGCGCGCGAATGTACGACGCGCAGCGCGACGAACACGACCCGAGCGTCGTGCGCTTCAGCAAACGGCTGCAGCCGGTTCCCGGCGCGCCGGCGCTCGGTTCCGTCTCCGTGCGCGGCGAAGCGGCCGCGACGGTCCCGTAGAGCCTTGGCGTGGAACGCGTCGACTGCGTCGTCGTCGGCGCCGGCGTGGTCGGCCTGGCGGTGGCGCGCGAGCTGGCGCGGCGCGGGCGCGACGTGCTCGTCGTCGAACGCGCGCACGCGATCGGCAGTGAGACCAGTTCGCGCAACAGCGAGGTGATCCACGCGGGCATCTACTACCCGCAGCATCTGCTCAAACGCCGGCTGTGCGTCGAAGGAAAGTCGCTGCTGTACGCGTTCTGCGCCGAATACGGTGTGGCGCACCGGCGCTGCGGCAAGCTGATCGTCGCCACGAGCGATGCGCAGGTGCCGCAGCTCGCTGCGTTGAAGCGGCAGGCCGAAGCCAACGGCGTGAACGACCTGAGTTTTCTGGCGCCCGCCGAGGTCGCACGGCTCGAACCCGAGGTGCGCTGCGTCGCCGCGCTGCTGTCGCCGTCCAGCGGCATCGTCGACAGCCACGGCCTGATGCTGGCGCTGCAGGGCGACGCCGAGCGGCACGGCGCCGCATTCGCGTTGGCGACACCGGTCGAAGGAGGCGGGGTCCGCGACGACGGCATCGAGCTGCGAACGGGCGGCGCCGCACCGACGACGCTCGTCGCCGCGACCGTGATCAACAGCGCGGGTCTGGGCGCGCAGCGGCTGGCTCGCGCGATCGAAGGCGTTCCCGCCGCGACGGTCCCGCCGCTGTATCTGGCGAAGGGCAACTACTACACGCTCGCCGGACGCAATCCGTTTTCGCGGCTCGTCTACCCGATCCCCGAGCCGGGCGGGCTCGGCGTGCACGTCACCATCGACCTCGGCGGGCGCGCGCGCTTCGGCCCCGATGTCGAATGGATCGACGAGATCGACTACACGGTCGACCCGCGCCGCGCCGATGCGTTCTATGCCGCTGTCCGCAAGTACTGGCCGGGGCTCGCCGACGGCGCGCTGCAGCCCGGCTATGCAGGCATCCGGCCGAAAGTCGAGCGGCCTGGCGGATCGAACACCGACTTCGTGATCCACGGCGCAGAAGCGCACGGCGCGCGCGGGCTCGTCAACCTGTACGGCATCGAGTCGCCCGGACTGACCGCGTCGCTCGCACTGGCGCGGTACGTCGCCGATCTCGTGTGACGAACCGTTCCTGAACGTCGCCCGCGCGACGGCAACGCCGCTTCGCCCGAGCGGATGGCGCCCGCTGCGCGGAGCCGAACACGCGTCACCGATACAATCGCCGCACCGTTCGAAAGGTCGATCCGATGAATCTGTGCGCCGTCGCGCTTCGCGCGCTATGCGCGGCCGCGGCGCTTGCGACCGTCGCGATCCCGCCGAGCCGCGCCCAATCGCCGAATGCGGAGGTCGCGCGCAAGGCCGATGCCGCGGCTGCACGCGGCTTCGCGTGGGAAGCGACGAAGAACGGCCGGCGTGTGCTGCTGGTGGGAACGATCCACGTCGGCCGCGCCGCGCCGCCGCCGCCCGACTGCAGCCACCGCTTCGCGCAGGCGGCCGTCATCGCTTTCGAAGCCGACGTCTTCGACGCGCAGAAGGTTGGGCAACTCGTGCAGAAGCTCGCGACGTACCCGTCGCACGAGCCCGATCTGAAGTCGCGGTTGCCCGCGTCGCTGCACGAGCGCGTCGAGGCGCTGCTCGCGCGCTACGGACTGGACTCGCCGGCGATCTGGCGGATGAAGCCGTGGATGCTCGCCAACACGCTCGTCGTCGTCGAAGCGGCACGGCTCGGTTTCAACCCCGCGTACGCGACCGAGGCCATGCTGTACCAACTCGCGCGGACTTGCGGCAAGGCGATCGTCGAGATCGAAGGCGTCGAAAGGCAGCTCGCGATCTTCGACGGCACGAGCCAGGACCTGCAGCTCGCGTATCTCGAACAGGCGGTCAAGGGTATCGAAAGCGGTGAAAGCGAACGCGAAGTGCGGCGCCTCGTCGAGGCTTGGGAGAGGCGCGACGCCGCCGACATCGAGCGCATGCTGGCGGCGATGCGCGAATCCGGCGGCGCGGCGGAGCGTTTCGTCGTCGGGCAGATCATCGACGGGCGTCACCCGACGATGGTCGAAGCGATCGATCGCTACGCCGCCAGCGACAAGCTGCACCTGGTCGCCGTCGGATCGCTGCACTACTTCGGGCCGAACGGGCTGCTCGCGCTGCTGCGCGCCCGCGGCTACACGATCAAGCCGCTCGACTGACGCGGCCCGGCTATCGCGCGGACTCGGTCGGCCAGAACAGGTACGCGTCCATCGCGAGCACGCCGGCATCGACGCCGGCGTCGATGCGTTCGACGCGCGGCGCGGGGCCCGCAGCGGCGAACGCGAGCGGCAGCGGAAGGAAGTGCTCGTCGCTCGGATGCGCGCGCAGCGCGTGCGGCGCGCGTTCGCGCCAGGCGGCGAGCGCCGCGCGATCGTCGTCGCGCAGCGCGCGGTCGATCCAGTTGCGGAACTGCTCGACGTAAGGCGCAACCGGCGTGTCCTGCGGCGCCATCCCGTGTCGGTGCACGTAGGCGATCCACTCGCGCAGGTTGTGCGTCATGTGGCCGGAGCCGACGACGAGCACGTCTTCGCGCGCGAGCGGGGCCAGCGCCGCGCCGAGGCGAAGGTGGTGCGCAGCGTCGAGCGACGGCTGTACGGACACCTGCGCGACCGGCACGTCGGCCGCGGGAACCATGTGAAGCAGCGGCACCCACGCGCCGTGATCGAGTCCGCGGCAGCCATTGCCCGACGCCGGCAGCCCTGCGGCTCTGAGCAGTTCGAGCGCGCGCTGCGCGGCGTCGGTCGCCCCCGGCGCGGCGTAGCGCAGCTTGTACAGCTCCGGTGGAAAGCCGCCGAAGTCGTGGATCGTCTCGGGCCGTGCGCTCGTCGACACCATGGGCAGCTCGGTCTCCCAGTGCGCCGACGCGACGAGGATCGCGCGCGGCCGCGGCAGGCGCTGCGCCAGTTCGGCCCATGCGCGCGCGGCCCGTCCGCCGTGCAGCGCATGCATCGGCGAGCCGTGCGAGAGAAAGATCGTCGGGAGCATCGGTCGGGCGCCGGGCGCTGGCGCCGGGGGAGGGACTCCCGGCGCCGTGCTTCGGACTATTTCACGAGGCCTTCGGCCTTCAGGGCCTCGCGCACCGCCGGCCGTGCAGCGACACGCGCGTGATATTGCGCGAGCACCGGCCACTTGGCGAGATCGAGGCCGACGTAGCCGCACCAGTTCAGCACGGTGAACAGATACGCGTCGGCGACCGAGAACTCGCGACCGAGCAGGTACTCGTTGCCCGCCAGTTGCTTGCTCAGCCAGTCGAAGCGGTTGGCGAGGCGCTCGCGCTGCGCTTCCTTCGTCGCGTCCGGTGTGTTCGGCGCGAACAGCGGCGAGAACTGCTTGTGCACCTCGGTGCTGATGAAGTTCAGCCACTCCTGCAGGCGATAGCGTTCCAGCGTGCCGTTCGGCGGGGCGAGCCGCGCCTCCGGGTTGCGGTCGGCCAGGTACTGCACGATGGCCGGACCCTCGGTCAGGACCTGACCGTCGTCCAGCCCAAGCGCGGGCACATAGCCCTTGCCGTTGATCGTCAGATAGTCGGCTCCGTCGGCCGTACGTTTGCCTTTCAGATCCACCTTGACCGGCGTGAACGGCAAGCCGAGTTCGCGCAGCACGATGTGCGGCGACAGCGAACAAGCGCCAGGCGAGTAATACAGCTTCACAAGTCCTCCTCGAAGTACGTGAAGGCCGGCGGCGTGTGCCGCCGGCACATGGAGTAACGACCTATGCGGTCTGCAGTTTGACCGCGCCCGAAGCGCGCCCGCTCCCGAGCGCATACGCGCCGTCACCGAGCAGCGCCTGCACGGCCGACAGCACGATCAGATACAGCGGGTACTCCCAGCCGCCGTTCGGCGCGGAGAAGACCCAGCCGTTGCCGGAATGGACCCACAGCGCGCCGACCAGAATCGGTGTCAGCGCGAGCGCGACGTAGCGCGAACCGACGCCGAGCACCAGCAGCGCGCCGCCGACCGTTTCGGCGATCACGGTCGCCCACGCAGTCCAGCCGGGCAAGCCGAGCGATTGGAAGAACTGCACCGTGCCGGCCATGCCGAACATGCCGACCTTCAGCACGAGCGCGTGGGCCAGATACATGATGCCGAGCGAAATCCGCAGCACGAAGGCCGCGAGCGGAGCGGTTTGCGGATAGAACATGGCAGAGCCTCTTTCGTCAGGTTGATCGGAATGTGCTCGATCCGGTGAGCACGCGGGCCGAACTTTAGAAATGCCACGGCACAAGATAAATACCTGCCAACGGGATGATTTGTCCCGAAGTCCGGGATAATCTTGCGCCATGGATCGGTTCGGGTCGATGGCGGCGTTCGCCGCAGTGGTCGAGTCCGGCAGCTTCGTTCGCGCCGCCGAACGGCTCGGCACGTCGACTTCGACGCTGTCGCGCCAGATCGCCGAACTCGAGCAGCATCTCGGCGCGCGCCTGCTCAACCGCACGACGCGCAGGCTCTCGCTGACCGAGGGCGGTCAGGCGTTCTACGAGCGCGCGGTCCAGGTGCTGGCGGATCTCGAGGAGGCCGAGGCGCTGGTCAGTTCTTCGGCGGCCGCGCCGCGCGGCACGCTGCGGCTGACCTGTTCGCACGCGATGGGCGTGCAGCGCGTGGCACCGGCGATCGCGAGCTTCAGCGCACGGCATCCCGAAGTGCGCTTCGAGGTGTCGGTGTCGGACCGCATCGTCGACCTCGTCGAAGAGGGCTTCGATCTGGCGATCCGCATCGGCCAGGTCGGCAGCGATCAGCTCGTCGCGCGCCGGCTCGGAACGATGCGGCTGCTCGCCTGTGCTTCCCCCGCCTATCTGAAGGCGCGCGGCACGCCGCGCGTGCCCGCGGACCTCGCGATGCACGCGGTGATGACGTACGCGTACTCGCCGAACCCGCGCGTCTGGCGCTTCGTCGATCGAACGGGCCGGCAGGACGAAGTGCGCGTCGCCGGCCCGCTGCATTCGAACAGCGGCGACCTCTCGGTCGCTGCCGCGATCGCCGGCCTTGGCATCGTGTTCGAACCGGATTTCATCGTCGCGCCCGCGCTCGCCGCCGGGCAGCTCGTTCGCGTGCTTCCGGAGTACGAGAGCGCGCCCGCCGACATCTGGGCGGTCTATCCGAGCCGGCGCCATCTGTCGGCAAAGGTGCGGCTGTTCGTCGATCACATCGCGCAGCAGTTCGCGGCGACCGCCTCGGGAAAACCCGCGGCTGCGCCCCGCCGCTGAGGGCTGTCGCGTCGCACCAATAGGCGCGCCCCTCTAGACGGTGCGGTTGACGGGCCCGGGCGAGTCCGAAATAGTACGAACGTTCGTTTCTCCGCAAACCCCTGTCCGCCGCGACCGCCGCGCGGACGGCCGCTGAACCGATGACGCTTTCGACGGCTCTGCATGCACTGACCGCACCGCTACGCGCGCGCGGCGACGCTCGTCCGCGCAAGGGCGAGGCCACGCGCGCGGCCATCGTCGAGGCCGCGCTCGCGCTGGCGCGGCGCGACGGCCTCGAAGGGCTGACGATCGGCGTGCTCGCCGAGCAGATGCGGATGAGCAAGAGCGGCGTGTTCGCGCATTTCGGCTCGCGCGAGGATCTGCAGCTCGCGGTGATGAAGGAATACGCGGCGCGCTTCGTCGACCAGGTGCTGCGGCCCGCGGTGCGGCGCCCGCGCGGGCTGCCGCGGCTGCGCGCGCTGCTGGAAAACTGGCTCGCATGGCTCGCGCGCGAGCTGGAGCAGGGCTGCCTGATGATCTCCGGCGCGAGCGAATACGACGACCGCCCAGGGCCGCTGCGCGACGCGGTGGTCGAGATCGTCCAAGGGTGGAAGCGCGAGTTGTTGCGGGCGATCGAACAGGCGCGCGACGAGGGTCACCTGAGGCGCGACATCGACGCCGGGCAGCTCGTCTTCGAGATCTACGGGTTGATGCTCGCGCTGCACCACGACGCGCGGCTGCTGCATTCGCCCGACAGCGTCAAGCACGCGCGCGCCGGGCTCGCGCGGCTGCTCGACTCGGTCAAGTCCCCGCGCGCGGCCGGGCCGTCCCCGACACGGCGGGTTCACAAACGCCCCCGCGCAGCGAAAGCGTAATCGAGAAGGAGAAGTTCATGCCGATCTACACCCCGCCCCTGCGTGACCAGCAGTTCGTCATCCACGAGCTGCTCGGCGCGGTCGACGAGCTGAAGGCGATGCCGCGCTATGCGGACATCGACGCCGAGACGGTGAACCACGTCGTCGAGGAGGCCGGCAAGTTCTGCGCCGAAGTGCTGCTGCCGATCAACGCGAGCGGCGACGCGGAGGGCTGCACCTACGACCCGGCAACGCGCTCGGTCAGGACGCCGCGCGGGTTCCGGGAGGCGTACGACAAGTTCCGCGAAGCGGGCTGGCAGGGCCTGGCGGCCGAGACCGAGTACGGCGGGCAGGGACTCCCGCACCTGTTGCAGATCGCCCTGTACGAGATGCAGTACTCGACCAACCAGTCGTGGGCGATGTATCCGGGGCTGACCGTCGGAGCGTACGAGCTGCTGCACGTGCACGGTACGAAAGAGCAGAAGGATCTGTACCTGCCGAAGCTCGCGTCGGGCGAGTGGACCGGCACGATGTGCCTGACCGAGCCGCACTGTGGAACCGACCTCGGCCTGCTGCGAACCAAAGCCGAACCCGCTGTCGACGGCACCTACAAGCTCACCGGCACCAAGATCTTCATTTCGTCCGGCGAGCACGATCTGGCCGACAACATCGTTCACCTCGTGCTGGCGCGGCTGCCGGGCGCGCCGGCGGGAACGAAGGGGATCTCGCTGTTCATCGTCCCGAAATTCGTTCCGCAGGGCACGGGAGCCGCCGCCCGCGTCGGCGCACGCAACGCCATTTACTGCGGCGGCATCGAGCACAAGATGGGGATCCACGGCAATTCGACTTGCCAGATGATCCTCGACGGCGCGACCGGCTGGCTCGTCGGCGAGCCGAACAAGGGTCTCAACGCGATGTTCGTGATGATGAACGGCGCGCGGCTGGCCGTCGGCGTTCAGGGGCTCGGCATCAACGAGGCCGCGTACCAGAACGCCGCTGCCTACGCCAAAGAGCGGCTGCAGGGCCGCTCGCTGTCCGGGCCGAAGGCGCCCGACAAGCCGGCCGATCCGATCATCGTGCACCCCGACGTCCGCAGGATGCTGCTCACCGCGCGCGCCTACGCCGAGGGCGCGCGCGCGTTCGCGTACTGGGTGGCGCTCGCCGCCGACAAGCAGCTCCACCATCCCGACGAAGCCGTGCGCAAGGACGCCGCCGACACGATGGCGCTGATGACGCCGATCGTGAAGGCGTTCATGACCGACAACGGCTTTTTCTGCGCTTCGCAGTGCATGCAGGTCTTCGGCGGCCACGGCTACATCCGCGAGCAGGGCATGGAACAGCTCGTCCGCGACGCGCGGATCAACATGATCTACGAGGGCACCAACACGATCCAGGCGCTCGACCTGATCGGCCGGAAGGTGCTGATGGACAACGGCGCGAAGCTCAGGAAGTTCGGCAAGCTGGTCCAGGACTTCATCGAGGAACACGGCACGACCCCCGCGATGGACGAGTTCGTCACGCCGCTGGCGGACCTGGGCGACAAGGTCAGCAAGCTGACGATGGAGCTCGGCATGAAGGCGTTCCAGAACCAGGACGAAGCCGGCGCCGCAGCGGTCGACTACCTGCGCGTCGTCGGCCACCTCGTATTTGCCTACTTCTGGGCGAAAATGGCGCGTATCGCGCTGACGCGGATCGAGCAGGACGGTGACAAGGTCGATCCTTTCTACACGGCCAAGCTCGCCACCGCGCGCTTCTACTTCCAGCGGCTGCTGCCGGAAACCGCGTACCACATCCGCGCGGCGCGCTCGGGGGCGAAGAACCTGATGGAATTGCCGGCGGAGCTTTTCTAGGCCGTTGCCCGCTGACCGTCCGCAGCGACGGACAGAGGGCAACCGAAACGGGTCACCGAAAACGGAGAACAGGATGTCCAACAAGAACTTCGTCGTCCGCAAAGTCGCCGTCCTCGGCGCCGGCGTGATGGGGGCGCAGATCGCGGCGCATTGCGTCAACGCCAAGGTACCGGTCGTGCTGTTCGACCTGCCCGCCAAAGAGGGGCCGAAGAACGGGATCGTGCTCAAGGCGATCGAGAACCTGAAGAAGCTCAGCCCCGCGCCGCTTGGCCGCGCCGAAGACGCGCAGTACATCGACGCCGCCAACTACGACGAGCACCTCGAGCTGCTGCGCGGCTGCGACATCGTGATCGAGGCGATCGCCGAACGAATGGACTGGAAGCACGAGCTGTACCGGAAGGTCGCGCCGTACATCCGCGCGGATGCGATTTTCGCTTCGAACACCTCGGGGCTGCCGATCGCCAAGCTCGCCGAGGTGATGGCCACCGATCTGAAGCAGCGCTTCTGCGGCGTGCACTTCTTCAATCCGCCGCGCTACATGCACCTGGTCGAACTGATCCCGACCCCGGCCACGAAGCCTGCGATCCTCGACGATCTCGAGACCTTCCTCACGACCACGCTCGGCAAGGGCGTCGTGCGGGCCAAGGACACGCCGAATTTCATCGCCAACCGCGTCGGTATTTTCGGCATGCTCGCGACGATCAAGGAGGCCGAGAAGTACGGCATCGCGTACGACGTCGTCGACGATCTGACCGGGACGAAGCTGGGTCGCGCCAAGAGCGCGACCTTCCGCACCGCCGATGTCGTCGGACTCGACACGATGGCGCACGTGATCAGGACGATGCAGGACACGCTTCCGCCTTCGATCGACCCGTTCGCGGAACACTTCGCGACGCCGCCCGTGCTCAAGGCGCTCGTCGACAAGGGCGCATTGGGACAGAAAACCGGCGCCGGCTTCTACCGGAAGGACGGCAAGGTCATCAAGGTCCTCGATCCGAAGAAGCAGGACTACGTCGAGTCGACCGGCAAGGCCGACGAGCTGATCGCGCGCATCCTGAAGAAGAAGGATCCCGCCGAGAGGTTGAAGCTTCTGCGCGAGACCGACCATCCGCAGGCGAAGTTCCTGTGGGCGATCTTCCGCGACACGTTCCACTACACCGCCGTGCACCTCGAGTCGATCGCCGATACCGCGCGCGACGTCGACTTCGCGCTGCGCTGGGGGTTCGGCTGGAGCACCGGACCGTTCGAGACCTGGCAGGCCGCGGGCTGGAAACAGATCGCCGAGTGGGTGCAGTCCGACATCGACAAGGGTGAGGCGCTCGCGAAGGCGCCGCTGCCGAAGTGGGTCTTCGATGGCCCCGTCGCGAAAGCCGGCGGCGTGCACACGAAGGAGGGCTCGTGGTCGCCGGCCAAGAAGAAGTTCGTCGGCCGCTCCGACCTGCCGGTCTACGCGCGCCAGATCTTCCGCGCGCCGCTGCTGGGCGAAGGCACGCCGACGGGACACAACGGCGGCACGACGATCCACGAGGACGACTCGGTGCGCATCTGGAAACTCGACCAGGGGCTCGCCTCGGAAGTGCTGATCCTGTCGCTGAAGACCAAGGTCCACGCGATCGGACCGGGCGTGCTCGCGGGAATGAACAAGGCGGTCGAGCTCGCCGAGTCGCAGTACCGAGGGCTCGTGATCTGGTCGCCCGACGATCCTTTCTCCGTCGGCGCCGACCTGCAGGCGATGTTGCCGGTGTTCATGGCGGGCGGAGCGAAAGCGATCGGCCCCGAGGTGGAGAAGTTCCAGCAGGCGATGATGCGGATCAAGTATTCGCAGGTGCCGGTCGTCGCCGCGGTGAGCGGCATGGCGCTCGGCGGCGGGTGCGAGACGCTGCTTCATTGCGCCAAGCGGGTCGCGAGCCTGGAGAGCTACATCGGGCTCGTCGAAGTCGGCGTCGGGCTGATCCCCGGCGGCGGCGGACTCAAGGAGGGTGCGCTGCGCGCGGCGCAGGCCGCGCAGGCGGCGGGCATGACCGACGTCTTCCCGTTCATCCGCAACTGGTTCACGAACGCCGCGATGGCCAACGTGTCGAAGTCCGCGCTCGAAGCGCGTTCGATGGGCTATCTGCTGCCGTCCGACACGATCGTCTTCAACAACTACGAACTGCTGTGGACGGCGATCGGCGAAGCCTTCGCGCTGCATGCGACCGGGTACCGGCCGCCGCTGAAGGTCAAGGGCTTCCCGGTGGCTGGCCGCACCGGTGTGGCGACGATCAAGGCGCAACTCGTCAACATGCGCGACGGCGGCTTCATCAGCGCGCACGACTTCTTCATCGCCAGTTGCATCGCCGAGGTGATGTGCGGCGGCGATGTCGAGCCGGGTTCGCTCGTCGACGAGCAGTGGCTGCTCGATCTCGAACGCAAGTTCTTCGTGCAACTCGTCGCCCATCCGAAGTCGCAGGAACGGATGATGGGCATGATGCAGACGGGCAAGCCGGTCCGGAACTGACCGGTAGTTTCCCTCCCCTTCAAGGGGAGGGCCAGGGTGGGGATGGGGTCAAGCGATGCTCGGCCAGACAGGCACGACGGCAAGAGTCCATGCGATCGGACTGCGCAGGCAACCGACCGATGCCGAGCGTGTGCTCTGGCGGCACCTGCGCGGCCGGCAGTTCGGCGTGAAGTTCCGGCGCCAGCATCCCTACCTGAACGATGTGCTGGACTTGGTTTGCCTCGAACACAAGCTGGTCGTCGAAGTCGACGGTTCTCAACGCGCTGGGTCGCACGGAGACGCCGAACGAGACCGGAAACTCGTCGAAGGCGGTATTCGGGTTCTGCGGTTCTGGGACCACGATGTGTTGACCGATACCACTGCAGTGCTGGATGCGATTCACCAAGCCCTGAACCCATCCCCACCCCCAACCCTCCCCTTGAAGGGGAGGGTTTGCAAGGAGAGATCGAAATGAGACAAGTGCAGGACGCCTACATCGTCGCCGCCACGCGCACGCCGATCGGCAAGGCGCCGAAGGGCAGCTTCAGGAACGTAAGGCCGGACGATCTGCTCGTCACGGCGATCCAGTCCGCGCTGAAGCAGGTTCCGAACCTCGATCCGAAGGCGATCGAGGACGCGATCATCGGCTGCGCGATGCCCGAGGCCGAGCAGGGGCTGAACGTCGCCCGCGTCGCCGTGCTGCTCGCGGGGTTGCCGCCGAGCGTCGGCGGCATGACGATCAACCGCTTCTGTTCGTCGGGGCTGAACGCGGTGGCGATCGCAGCCGACCGCATCCGTGTCGGCGAGGCCGACGTGATGATTGCCGGCGGGACCGAATCGATGAGCATGGTGCCGATGACCGGCAACAAGCCGTCGTTCAACGTGCGCATTTTCGAGCGCGACGAGAACATCGGCATCGCCTACGGCATGGGGATGACCGCGGAGAAGGTCGCCGCGCAGTGGAAGGTCACGCGCGAGATGCAGGACGAATTCGCGTACCAGTCGCACATGAAGGCGATCGCCGCGCAGAAAGCCGGCGAGTTCGCCGACGAGATCACGCCGATCGACGTGGTCGAGAAGTTCCCCAACCTCGACCGCCGCGACATCGACGTCAAGACGCGCAAGGTCTCGCTCGATGAAGGCCCGCGTGCGGACACGAGCATCGAGGCGCTGGCGAAACTCAAGCCCGTGTTCGCCGCCAAAGGCAGCGTCACCGCGGGCAACAGCTCGCAGACCTCCGACGGCGCGGGTGCGCTGATCCTCGCCAGCGAGCGCGCGATCAAGCAGTTCAACCTGACGCCGCTCGCGCGCTTCGTCTCGTTCGCGATCCGCGGCGTTCCGCCCGAGATCATGGGAATCGGTCCGAAAGAGGCGATTCCGGTCGCGCTGAAGCTCGCCGGACTCAAGCAGGACGACCTCGGCTGGATCGAACTGAACGAGGCGTTCGCGGCGCAGGCGCTCGCGGTGATCAACGACCTCGGGCTCGACCGAACGAAAGTCAACCCGATGGGCGGCGCGATCGCGCTCGGACACCCGCTCGGCGCGACCGGCGCGATCCGCTCCGCCACGGTCGTGCATGCGCTGCGCAGGAAGAACCTCAAATACGGCATGGTGACGATGTGCGTCGGCACCGGCATGGGCGCCGCCGGGATCTTCGAGCGCGTCTGAGGCCGCGCCGACCGCGCGCGGCCACGCGTTGACCGGGTCGATACCGCGCGAGCGAGCGCATGACGCACCGGCACACAGTCACGACGCGCGACGGGGTCGATCTCGCGGCGACCGTGTTCGGCGACGCGCGCGCCTGCCGAGCCGGCGTGCTGATCGCGCCGGCGATGGGTGTCGAGCAGCACTACTACGCGTCGTTCGCGCACTGGCTCGCCGAGCGGGGCTTCTTCGCCGTGACGTTCGACTACCGCGGCATGGGGCAGTCCCGACCGTCACGGTATCGCGGATCGCTGCGCGGCTTCGAGGCCGACGTGTTCGCGTGGGCGCAGCGCGACTGTGCCGCGATCGTCGACGATGTCGCCGGCCGCATCGGCGCGAAGCCGCTGCTGTGGGTCGGCCATTCGCTCGGCGGTCAGATCCTCGGGCTCGTGCCCAACCGCGAACGCGTCGCTGCGATGCTGACCGTCGCGGCCGGCAGCGGTTACTGGCGCGAGAACAGCCCGAGGCTGCGCAGCTATGTCTGGTGGCTGTGGTACGTTGTCGCGCCGCTCGCGTTGCGCGTGTTCGGCTACTTTCCCGGCCGCAGGCTGAAGAAGATCGGCGACCTGCCCGCGGGCGTGATGGCGCAGTGGCGGCGCTGGTGCCTCGACCCCGACTATCTGGTCGGCGCCGAAGGCGACGACGTGCGACGCCGGTTCGCTCAGGTGCGGACGCCGATCCTTTCGCTGTCGTTCACCGACGACGAGTACATGTCGCTGCGAAACACCGAGTCGCTGCACGGCTTCTACGCGTCGGCCCCGCTCGAGATGAGGCGGATCGATCCGCGCGCGATCGGCGAACCGCGCATCGGCCACTTCGGTTTTTTCCGCAGGCGAGCCGCGGAAAAACTGTGGCCGCAAGCGGCCGAGTGGCTCGCTGCGCAGGCCGAACGCTGCCGCGCGGGCCGGTCCGAAGGCGTGCCTGCATGAACGTCGCGCAGCGCTTCTTCGACGCCTTCATGCTCGGCGACCACTTCACGATGGGTCAGCTCTACGCGCCGGACGCGACCTTCAGCGACCCGATCTTTCCGCTGCTGTCGGCCGAGGAGGCGAGGTTGATGTGGCGCATGCTGCTCACACGCGCGCGCGACTTCACCGTGTCGGCCCACGTCGATGAAGGGCCCGGCGGCGCGCGCGCGGTGTGGATCGCGCGCTACACGTACGGCACCCGGCCGGTGCGCAACCGCGTGTATACGGAAATGGTGATCGCGGCCGGCAAGATCGTGCGGCAGGTCGATCGCTTCAGCTTCTGGCGGTGGTCGCGCCAGGCGCTCGGCTGGAAGGGGTGGCTGCTCGGCTGGACGCCGTGGCTGCGCAACCGCGTTCGAGCGCAGGCGGCCGAGGCGCTGCGCCGCTTCGCGCAAAGGGAACGGCAGGGCATCAAGGAGACGCGATGAGCATCAGGACCGAAACCGCAGACGGCGTGGCGCGCATCGAGATCGCGCGGCCGGAGAAGAAGAACGCGATCACGATGGCGATGTACCAGCAGATGGCCGACGCGATCGCCACCGCGCACGACGACGGCCGCGTGCGCGCCATCCTGATCCACGGCCAGCCCGACATCTTCACCGCGGGCAACGACCTCGAGGACTTCATGAAGCATCCGGCGCAGAGCATGGACGCGCCGGTGTTCAAGTTCATCCAGGCGCTCGGCTACGCCGAGAAACCGGTCGTCGCCGCGGTCAACGGCGCTGCGGTCGGCATCGGCACGACGATGCTGCTGCACTGCGACCTGGTGTACTGCGCGGACAACGCGATGTTCTCGATGCCCTTCGTCTCGCTCGGGTTGTGCACGGAGTTCGCCTCCAGCCTGCTCGTTCCGCTGGCGGCCGGCTATCACAAGGCGGCGGAGAAGCTGCTGCTCGCCGACCCGATCAGCGCCGAAGAGGCGCTCGAGATGAAGATCGTCAACCGCATCCTGCCGCCCGACGAGGTGCTCGCGTACGCGCAGAAACAGGCCGCGCGCTTCAACGCGCTGCCGCCCGCTTCGGTGCGCGAGACCAAGCGGCTGATGAAAGCCGGCTGGAAGTCGGTCGTCGAGAAGATCATCCTCGACGAGGCGCAGACCTTCGGCCGCATGCTGAAGAGCCCCGAGGCCAAGGAAGCCTTCACCGCGTTCTTCGAGCGGCGCAAGCCGGACTTTTCGCGCTTCGCGTGAGTCGCATTGCGGATTGCGCGAGCACGGCAGGCTTCGGAGGCGACCGTTGATGCCTACCGCGCAACTTGACGGACAGGCCGATCGTGCGCCGTGGCCGGCGCGATCCGCACGACGCAATCCGCAATCCGCGTTGCACAATCCGAACCGATGAAACTCAGGCCTGAGGTCACCATCGACGCGCTGAATGCGCGCGCCTCGACGCGGCTGCCCGCGCTGTTCGGGCTGAAGGTCGTCCGCGTCGATCCGCGCGAGCTCGTGATGCGGATGGACATTCGTCCCGAGTTCCTCGCGCCGAACGGCTTCCTGCACGCGGCGAGCGTGATCGCGCTCGCCGATACCGCGTGCGGATTCGCCACCGTCGCGCATCTGCCCGACGGCGCGGAGAGCTTCACGACGATCGAACTGAAGTCGAACTTCCTCGGCACCGCGACCGAGGGCACGATCGAGGCGGTCGCGCGCGGCGCGCATCTGGGCCGCACGACCCAGGTGTGGGACGCGACGGTGACCGAAGTCGCCACCGGCAAGACGCTCGCGCTGTTTCGCTGCACGCAGATGGTGCTGTGGCCGAAGAAAGCGTGATGGCGTTCCGATCGATCGCTTGATCCGCGTTGCCGCCAAACTCGCGCTTGGTCCGCTGCTGCTCTGGCAGGCGCAGCACGTTCGCCGCACGACGCCGCGGCTGCCGGTGGCGGGCGGCGCGCTCGCGGGCGAGATCGGAACCGGCGCGCGGCTGCGGCTGCTCGTCGTCGGCGAGTCCACCGCGGTCGGTGTCGGCGCCGCGCATCACGGCGAAGCGCTGGCCGGCGAACTGGCCGGCCGGATCGCGGCGAAGATCGGCCGGCGCGTGGCTTGGCGCGTGCTCGGCGAGAACGGCGCGACCGCGCGCCGCACGCTGCGACTGGTCGAAGCGACGCACGCCGAGGCCGATCTCGCGGTCGTCGCGCTCGGCGTCAACGATGTGCTCGAACAGACACGCTTGGCGCGCTGGCGGCGCGACGTCGCCGCGCTCGTCGCGGCGTTGCAGGAACGTACGGGAGCGCGCGACGTGATCCTGCTCGAAGTGCCGCCGCTCGCGAAGTTTCCGGCGTTGCCCCGCCCGCTGCGCGATGTGCTGGGCGCCGACTCGCGCCGTCTCGATGCCGCGCTAGCGCGGCTCGCGGCGCGGCTCGACGCGCCCGATCGGCGCGTGCGGCACTATCGTTTCGCTTTCGACGGCGCACGCGAGTTCTTCGCGCGCGACGGTTTTCATCCCTCGGCGCTCGGTTACGCGCGCTGGGCCGAACTGATCGCCTCGCGATTCGCTCAGGAATCGGCGGGCGAGTCCACCGACTGACTCACGAACCGGAGACGAGCATGGACCTCAAGGGCAAGACGATCTTCATCTCGGGCGCGTCGCGCGGCATCGGTCTGGCGATCGTCAAGCGCGCGGCCGCCGACGGCGCCAACGTCGCGATCGCGGCCAAGACCGCCGAACCGAATCCCAAGCTGCCCGGAACGATCTACACCGCGGCCCAGGAGGTCGAGGCCGCAGGCGGCAAGGCCTTGCCGATCCAGTGCGACATCCGCGACGAGGCACAGGTCGTCGCGGCAGCGAAGCAGACCGCGGAGCACTTCGGCGGAATCGACATCCTCGTCAACAACGCCAGCGCGATCAGCCTGACGCCGACCGAGGCCACCCCGATGAAGCGCTTCGACCTGATGTTCGGCGTGAACGTCCGCGGCACCTTCCTGTGCACGCAGGCGTGCCTGCCGTACCTGAAGAAGAGCGGCGAACGCAAGCGCAACCCGCACATCCTGACGCTTTCGCCGCCGCTGAACATGGACCCGCGCTGGTTCGCACCGCACGTGGCGTACACGATGGCCAAGTACGGCATGAGCATGTGCGTGCTCGGGCACGCCGAGGAGTTCCGCAGCTACGGCATCGCGGTCAACGCGCTGTGGCCGCGCACGGTGATCCAGACCGCCGCGCTGCAGATGATCCCGGGCGTCAAGCCCGAACACTGCCGCACGCCGCAGATCATGGCCGACGCGGCCTACGCGATCCTGACGCGCGATGCGGCGACGACGACCGGCAACTTCTTCATCGACGAGGAAGTGCTGAAGCAGGCGGGCGTGACCGACTTCGACAGGTACTCGGTCGTGCCCGGCAGCAAACAGCTTCTGCCCGATCTGTTCCTGTAGGCGCGGTCGCGTTCAACGGGCGCGGCGGGGCGTCGGTCCGCCGATGCGCGGGCGCGGCAAGCTATCCTTCGCGCGATCGCCGCGCAGATCGTCGAGTCCGCCGCGGCTTCGACCTCCAAGGAGACGACAATGACCAACCACCGCAACCGTTTTCCTGCGCGCCGCAGGTTCCTCAAGCAGACGGCGGCGCTGTCGGCCGGCGCCGCCACGCTCGCCGCGCCGGCCGTCGTCCTCGGTCAGAGGCCGCCAGCGATCAAGGTCGGCGTGCTGCACCCGGTCACCGGTGCGCTCGCGGTCTCCGGCGTGCCGTGCCGCGAAGGCGCGTTGATGGCCATCGAGGACATCAACGCCGCCGGCGGCATCAAGTCGATGGGCGGCGCCCGGCTCGAAGCGGTGCTCGGCGACGCGCAGAGCCAGCCGCAGGTCGGCGCGTCCGAAGTCGAGAAGATGAACGAGGCGGGGGTCGCCGCGATCGTCGGCGCGTATGCGAGCAGCATCTGTCTGGCGACGACCCAGGCGGCCGCGCGCCACGGCATCGCGCACATCGTCGACGTCGGCGTCGCGGACCAGATCGTCGAGCGCGGACTGAAGAACACGTTCCGCTTCGGTCCCGGCTACCGGACCGTCACGCAGATCGCGATGCAGAACCTGCACGTGCTGAACACGCTCGCGGGCAAGCCGGCGCGGACCGTGATGATCGTGCACGAGGAATCGCTGTTCGGCACCGGTACCGCCAATCTGCTCGCGAAGGAGCTGCCGACCTTCGGCTATGAAGTCAAGGAGATCGTCAAGCACGCCAACCCGACGCGCGACTTCAACAACATCGTGCTGCGGATGAAGGCGGTCAACCCCGACATCGTGATCCCGGCCAACTACTACAACGAGTACGCGCTGCTGGTGCGCACGATGCGCCAGCAGAAGATCGTGCCGATGGCGGTCTACTCGGTGCTCGGCGGCGCCGCGTCGAACTACCGCTTCGTCAAGGAGTTTCCGGACGCGGCCAACGGCATCATCGACGTCAACCACTGGTACAACCCGAAAGACAAGCGCGTTCCGGCGTTGCGCAAGCGCGTCGAAGCGAAGGGCGGCTTCTTCGTTTACGAGTTCTTCATGAACTACACATCGATGTGGCTGCTCGCCGACGCGATCGAACGGGCAAAGAGCGCGAAGCGCGAGGACGTGATCGCCGCGCTCGAGACGAGCACGTTCGCCAACCACATCATGCCGTACGGCCCGACGAAGTTCGTCAACGGCCAGAACGAGGGCGCTCGCCCGCTGATGACGCAGGTGCTGAAGAACGAGATCAAGGTCATCGTTCCGCAGGAGTTCCGCGAAGCCGATCCGGTGTTTCCCTGGAAGGCGTGACGCTTTCTCCCTCTCCCCATGCCTGGGGAGAGTGAGTGAAGATGCTCGAACTGTCGATCCTCTGGCCGTCGATCGCTAACGGGCTCGCCACCGGCGCGATCTACGCGCTGGTCGCGCTCGGGCTCACGCTGATCTACGGCGTGCTGCACATCATCAACTTCGCGCACGGCGCCGCGCTGATGGTCGCGCTGTACGGCGTGCAGCTTCTGTTCACGCGCTACGGCGTCGATCCGTACGCCGCGCTCGCGGTGATGGTGCCGGCGATGTTCGGCTTCGGCTATCTGCTGCAGCGACTCGTGATCGGACGTGCGAGCCACGGCAAGGACGAAAACATCCTGCTCGTGACGCTTGGCATCGCGATCGTGCTGGAGAACCTCGCGCTCGTGCTCTTCACCGCCGACACGCGGACGATCGAGACGCGCTGGTCGCTCGCGACGATCGACGTCGCCGGCGCCTTCATCGCGGTGCCGAAGGCGATCGCCTTCGTCGGCGTGCTCGCCGCGGCGGCGATCCTGCTCGCCGTGATGGCGAGAACCGATCTCGGCCGCGCGATCCGCGCGCTCGCGAAGGAGCGGCAGGGCGCGAAGCTGGTCGGCATCGATGTCGAGCACGTCTTCGCGATGAGTTTCGGCATCGGGTTGGCGTGCCTCGGTGCGGCGGCGTGCTTCCTGCTGCCCGCGTACTACGTGAATCCGACGGTGGGCAACGGCTTCGTGCTGGTCGCCTTCACGATCGTCGTGCTCGGCGGCATGGGAAGTTTCGCTGGCGCGCTTCTCGGCGGGCTACTGATCGGTGTCGTCGAATCAGTTTCCGGCCTGTACCTGGGCGAAAGCCTCGGCCAGATCGGCATCTTCGTGATCTTCCTGCTGGTGCTGATGTTCAGACCGACCGGGTTGTTCGGCTCGAAGGCATGACGCCGTCGATGCGCGCCGTCGGGCCGATTGTCGTGTTCGCCGCAGCGGCGGCGCTCGTGCCGCTCGCCGTCGACTCAGACGCCTGGCTCAACTTCGTCGTGCTCGCGCTGTTCGGCGCGCTGATGGCGCAGGCGTGGAACGTGCTGGCGGGGTTCGGCGGACAGTTCTCGTTCGGGCATGCGGTGTTCTTCGGCACCGGCGCGTACGCGATGGCGGCGCTGCAGGTGCGGCTCGGCGTCAACGCGTGGGTGGCGCTGCCGGTCGCGCTCGCGGCGGGTGCGGCGGTCGGCCTCTTCATCGGCGCGCTGACGTTCCGCTACGGGCTGCGCGGCTCGTACTTCGCGCTCGCGACACTCGCATTCGCGGAGATCTTCCGCATCCTCGCGAACACGTTCCAGTTCACCGGCGCCGGCGTCGGCCTGCAGATTCCGCTCGCCAAGGGCTGGGCGGCGCTGCAGTTCGAAGGCCGCGCCGGCTACCTGTACGTCGCGCTCGCCTTCGTCGTCGCGGGGCTCGCGATCGGCACGTGGCTGAAGCATTCGCGTTTCGGCGCCTGGCTGCAGGCGGTGCGCGACAACGAGGAGGCTGCGCAGGCGCTGGGCGTGGACGCCTATCGCGTCAAGCTCGGCGCGATCGCGATCTCGGGCGCGATGATGGCGGCGGCGGGCGCGTTCTACGTGCAGTACCTGCACTACATCGACCCGGCGCTCGCCTTCGGGCCGCACTACTCGGTCGAGGCGCTGGTCGGCGCGCTGGTCGGCGGCATGGGTACCGTGTGGGGGCCCGTCGTCGGCGCGTTCGCGCTGCACCTGCTGTCGGATGCGACACGCAATGCTTTCGGCGACGTGCCTGGCGTGAGCCTGATGATCTACGGCGCGCTGCTGGTGCTGATCGTGATGTTCGCGCCGCGCGGGCTCGTGGGCCTCTTCGCCGCGCTGGTTTCGAAGCTGCGGGATTCGAAATGAACGCAGTGCTGCTCGCGGCGAGCCGCGTGTCGAAGAGCTTCGGCGGACTGCACGCGGTGCAGGACGTTTCGCTCGGCGTCGAGCAGGGCTCGATCACCGCGCTGATCGGCCCGAACGGCGCGGGCAAGACCACGCTGTTCGCGCTTGTCTCCGGCTTCCTGCGGCCGGACGATGGCGAAGTGCGCTTCAGCGAGACGCGGCTCGCCGGGCTCGCGCCGCACGCGATCGCGCGGCTCGGCATGACGCGCACGTTCCAGATCGTCCAGCCGTTCGCAAGCCAGACGGTGGAGGAGAACATCGCCGTCGGCGCGCATCTGCGGCACGCAAGACGCAGCGATGCCCTCGAACGCGCTCGTGCGGTCGCCGAACGCGTGGGGCTCGCGTCGCAGCTCGACAAGCTCGCCGCGAGCCTGACGATCGCGGGACGCAAGCGGCTCGAGCTGGCGCGCGCGCTCGCGACCGAGCCGAAGCTGCTGCTGCTCGACGAGGTGCTGGCCGGCCTCAACCCGCACGAGGTCGCCGAGATGCTGCCGGTGATCGACTCGATCCGCCGCGGCACGCGCGACGCCCCCGGCGTGACGGTATTCCTGATCGAGCACGTGATGCAGGCGGTGATGAATCTCGCCGACCACGTCTACGTGCTCGCCAACGGCCGCCTGATCGCGCAGGGTTCGCCGCGCGACATCGCGCACGACGAAGCCGTGATCGAGGCGTATCTCGGGCACGGAACCGCCGAGCGGCTGCGCGCCGCGGGACGGGTGCGATGAAAACGTCGTCGACCGTTCGCAACGGTGACGCGCCGCTGCTCGCGATCGACAGCCTGCGCGCCGGCTACGGCCAAGTCGAAGTGCTGCGCGGCGTTTCGCTGGCGATCGACGCCGGCGAGATCGTCGCGCTGCTCGGCTCCAACGGCGCGGGCAAGTCGACGCTGATCAATGCCGTGTCCGGGCTCGTCGCCGCTTCCGCCGGGCACGTGCGGTTCGATGGCCGCGACACCACGCGCGCCCACTACAAGCGGATCGTCGAAGCCGGGCTGATCCAGGTGCCGGAGGGGCGCAAGCTCTTTCCGAACCTCACCGTCCGCGAAAACCTCGAACTCGGCGCCTACCGGCGCGGCCGCTCGCGCCGCGCGGAGAACCTCGAACGTGTCTTCGGCATCTTTCCGCGGCTGCGCGAGCGCGAGCGGCAGAGGGCGGGCACGCTGTCGGGCGGCGAGCAGCAGATGTGCGCGATCGGCCGCGGGCTGATGAGCGAGCCGAAACTGCTCGTGCTCGACGAGCCCTCGCTCGGACTCGCGCCGCGCATCGTCGACGAGCTGTTCGAGCTGATCCGCACGCTCAACGCGCAGGGCCCGGCGATCCTGCTGGTCGAGCAGAACGTCGGCCAGTCGCTGCAGATCGCGCACCGCGCGTACGTGCTCGAAAACGGCGCGCTGCGATTCTCCGGAACACCCGCGGAGCTGCTCGCCAGCGCGGAGCTGAAGCGGGCGTATCTTGGGGTGTGAGCGGATGATTACACGACCGAGACACGGAGATCACGGAGAAAGGCTTCGGGGTTCACTCGGTGTTCTCGGTGTCTCGGTGGTCGATCCCGCAGACTTCGAAGGCCGGTGATTTCACCACGGAGACACAGAGAACACGGAGAAGTGCTTCGACTTCTTCCCGTGCCTGCGCGGTTCAGATAGCCGTTCACGTTACGGAAGTTCAGCGCTTATATTCGGTGTCGTTCCGAATGAAGGGGATTGGCATGCCGAAGGCCTTGTTCGCGCTGCTGTGGATGGTCGCTTGCGCCGCGTTCGGGCAGAGTTTCCCGAGCAAGCCGATCCGCATCCTCGTCGGCGCGCCGCCGGGCGGCACCACCGATACGGTCGCCCGCGCGGTCGCGGCGGAGATGAGCAAGTCGCTCGGCCAGCCGGTCGTCGTCGAGAACCGCGCCGGCGCGGGCGGCAACATGGCCGCGGATCTCGTCGCGAAGAGCGCGCCCGACGGGCATACGCTGCTCGTCAGCTTCACGAGCCACACGATCAACGCGACGCTCTATCCGAAGCTGCCGTTCGATCCGGTGGCGGACTTCACGCCGATCACGATGCTGACGACGTCGCCGTCGCTGCTGATCGGCCATCCGTCGCTTCCGGCGAACGATCTGCGCGAGCTGATCGCGCTGCTGAAGAAGAACCCGGGCAAGTACAACTTCGGCATCGGCGCGCTCGGCTCTTCGCTGCACCTGGCGGGCGAGAAGTTCAAGATCGCCACGGGCACCTACGTGGTCAACATCCCGTACCGCGGCAGTGCGCCGGCGCTGCAGGATCTGCTCGCCGGGCAGGTCGAGCTGATGTTCGTTTCGCCCGCGGTCGGCGGCGCGCAATTGAAGGCCGGCAAGGTCAGGGCTTTCGGCGTGACGAGCCCGAAGCGGCTCGCGCAGTTCCCGGACGTTCCCGCGATCGGCGAGGTCGTCAAGGGTTTCGAGAGCAATGCCTGGTTCGGGCTGTTCGGCCCGGCGAATCTGCCGGCCGACGTGACGCGCAAGCTCTACGAATCCGCGCGCGCCGCGCTCGCGTCGCCCGAGGTGCGCAAGCGGTTCGAGACCGAATCGCTCGAGCCGGTCGGCAATCCGCCCGAGGAGTTCGCGCGCTTCGTTCGCGACGACATCCAGCGCTGGGCGAAGGTGGTGAAATACTCCGGCGCGAAGCCGGAGTGATTGCCTTTCCCGCTCCCCGACAAGCGGGGACGGGGCGAAACAACGATGTCTGCCCAGACCCTCGCCCAGAAGCTCGTCGCCCGCGCCGCGGGCCGCGCGCGCGTGACGCCCGGCGAGATCGTCACGTGCCGCGTCGATCTGGCGCTGATGCACGACAGCGGCGGACCGCGGCGGCTCGCGCCGTGGCTCGCGGAACTCGACGCCAAGATCTGGGACCCGTCGAAGGTCGTCCTGGTCGTCGACCACTATCTGCCCGCCAACGACGACGACAGCCGGCGCATCGTTCGCATCGCTCGCGACTTCGCACGCGAACACGCGATCGAGCGCTTCTACGACGGCGATGGCATCTGCCATGTCGTGCTGCCCGAGCGCGGGCACCTGAGGCCGGGCCTATTCGTCGTCGGCGGCGATTCGCATTCGCCGACCGGCGGCGCGTTCGGCGCGTACATGTTCGGCGTCGGCGCGACCGAGATGCTCGGCGTCGTGACTACCGGCGAGATCTGGCTGAAGGTGCCCGAGACGATCCGCTTCGTGTTTGACGGGACGCTCGCGCGCGGCGTCACCGCGAAGGACGTGATGCTGTTCCTGATCGGCCGCTTCGGCATGGGCGGCGGCCGTTACGCCGCGGTCGAGTACGCGGGCGCCGCCGTCCGTGCGCTGCCGATGCAGGAGCGGATGACGCTCGCGAACATGACGGCCGAGCTCGGTGGTCAGACGGGACTGATCGCGCCCGACGAAGTCACGCGCGACTACCTGCTCGGCGCCGGCGTGCGCGACGACGAGATCGACCTTGCGTCGTGGCAAGGCGACGCCGGCGCAGCGGTCGCCGCCGAGCACCGCTTCGACGCGGCGGCGCTCGCGCCGCAAGTCGCCGCGCCCGGCAGTCCGGCCGCGAGCCGGGCCATCGACGAGTTCGCCGGAACGCCGATCAACGGCGCTTACATCGGCGCGTGCACGGGCGCGAAACTCGCCGACCTGCGGATGGCCGCGCAGGTGCTGCGCGGCAGACGCATCGCCGCGGGCGTGAAGCTGTGGGTCGCACCCGCGTCGCTGCGCGATCAGAACGCCGCGCGCGAAGAAGGAACGCTGCAGACGCTGCTCGACGCCGGCGGCGTGCTGCTGCCCAACGCGTGCGGCGCATGCGCGGGCTACGGCGAGTTCCGGTTCGGCGACGACGACGTCGTGATCTCGTCGACCGCACGCAACTTCAAGGGGCGCATGGGCTCGCCGCTGGCGCAGGTGTACCTCGGCTCGCCGTACACGGTCGCGGCGAGCGCGGTCGCCGGACGCATCAGCGATCCGCGGGCGTTCCTCTGACTGGCTGCGCCGGATCCTGGCTGCGCTCGACCCACCGAGTCCACAGCCGCCACGTCAGCGCGAGCAGCGTCGGCCCGAGGAAGATGCCGACGAATCCGAAGGCGACCAGTCCGCCGACGACGCCGATGAACACGAGCGCGAACGACAGGCTCGCGCCGCGCGAGATCAGCAGCGGGCGCAGCACGTTGTCGATGCTCGACACGAGCAGCGTTCCCCAGATGGCCATGAAGACCGCCCAGCCGAGCTGCTCCTGCGCCAGCAGCCAGATCGTCGCGCCGAGCCACACGACGACCGGGCCGCCAGGGATCAGCGACAGCAGCACCGTCAGCCCGCCCAGCAGGAACGCCGCCGGCACGCCTGCGATCAGGAAGCCGATCGTCGCGATCGCGCCCTGCGCCAGCCCCGTTCCGACGATCCCGATCACCACGCCGCGCACGGTGTCGCGAACGATCGCGAGCAGTTCGTCCGACATCTCGCCCGCGATTCGCGCCATGCCAGCGCGCACACTGCGCACGAGCGCCTCGCCGTCGCGGTAGAAGAAAAACGCGACGAAACTGGAGGCCATCAACTGCAGCACGCCTTCGGCGATCAGCCGGCCGGCGTGGATCAGCGGGTCTCGTCCAACGTCGACCAGCCGCGAGCCGAGCGTGCGCAGCGCGCCGGGATCGGCCGCGAGTTCGCGCCAGTACGTATCGAGCCAGCCGCCGACGACGGGGATGCGCTGCAGCCATGCGGGCGGTGGCGGCGGTCCGGCCGCGAACCACGCCTGAACGGCCGCGATCCAGCGAGGCACGCGTTCGATCGCGTTGTTGACGAGCCAGGCGAAAGGCACGATCACCAGCACGATCGCGAGCAGCGTCATGACGGTCGCGGCGGCCGTGTCGCTGCCGCGCACCGCGCGCCGAACCGCAAGGTGCAGCGGCCACGTGGCGAGGACGAACACCGCAGCGAACAGCCCCGCTGCGAAGAACGGCTCGATCACGACGGCCGCACCGATCACGAGCAGACCGGCCGCGACGATCTTGACGATGCGGGTGATCAGCGCGTGCTCGTCGGATGGGTCCATCGGTCGATCGACTCTCGGTGGGCCGCGGCGGCCCGCGCGCTGTGGCGAGCGGCTTGTCCGACGGCGTCGGTTTGTATGATAGGCGGGCGCTGCCGTTGCGCTTGCTTCGCCGGACCGGGCACGACCATGAGCGACACCGTCGATTCGCACGAAAGAACCGCCCGCCGCGGACGCGCAACCGCGCTCGCAGCGGCGTTCGCGGCGGCGCTGCTGTCGGCCACACCCGCGCAGGCGCAGCGGCGCGAAGCGGCCGATGCGGTCGCGCTGAGCAGCTGCCTCGTGGACGCCGATCTGCGCGTCGCGGCGATCCAGCAGATGCAGCGCGGCGAGATGCGCGACGAGGTCGTCGACGCCGCGCGCAGGGCGCTCGAAACGGCGCCGATCGACTACCGGGCGCGGGTCGAGCGCATCGTCGACGAGGTGTACCGCGAGCGGCCGCAGGCGCCGCGTCCCTACGTCGCCGTGCGCGTGCGCGAATGCGCAGCCGCGATCGGCTCGCGCATGCGTGCGGAACTCGCCGACGACTGCTACCAGATCACGCGATTCGCGCGCGACTTCTTCGCCGCGCGCGCCGCCGGCGTCAGCCTCGAGCAGACGCAACAGTCGATCCGATCGCTCGGCCAGCAGCAGGGCATGCCGGCGGAGTTCGGAGAGAGGCTCGGCAAGCTCGCGGCGAGCGTCTACGCGTCGAAGGACGAAGCGCCGAAATTCCGCGCCGGACTGTTCTATCACTGCGTCGTCGCGCCGCGCTAGAACAACGATGCCGCAATCGACCGGCCGCGTCTGGAAGCTGGGCGCCGACATCGACACCGATGCGCTCGCGCCCGGCCGCTGGATGAAGCTCGCGCTGCCGGAGCTCGCAGCGCACTGCCTCGAAGCCGTGCGTCCCGAGTTCGCGCGCGAAGTGCGCGCGGGCGACGTGATCGCAGCGGGCCCCAACTTCGGCATCGGATCCTCGCGCGAGCAGGCCGCCGCGGCGCTCAAGCACCTCGGCATCGCCGCGGTGCTCGCGCCGTCGTTCGCCGGAATCTTCTATCGCAACGCGATCAACCTCGGGCTGCCCGTGCTGACGTGTCGCGACGCGGAGCGGCTCGCCGACGGCGAGCGAATCGCGCTGGACTTGCGCCAGGGCATCGTCACGTGCGCCGACGGCAGTACGCTCGCGTGCGAGCCGCTGCCGCCGTTTCTGTGGGATATCGTCGCGGCCGGCGGGCTGCTGCCGAGCCTGAAGCAACGCTTTGCATCGAAAGGAGTGAAGGCATCATGAGAGAGCCGTTGAACCGGCTGTCGGCGACCAGGCTGGCGCAGTTGATCGCGTCCGGCGACGTCACGTCCGAAGGCGTCACGCGTTCGTTCATCGACGCGATCCACGAGCGCAACGCGTCGATCGAAGCCTTCGCGTGGTTCGAAGCCGACCGCGCGATCGAGATCGCGCGCGAACTCGACCGGCTGCTCGCCAACGATCGCCGCCGCGGCCCGCTGCATGGCATTCCGGTCGCCGTCAAGGACAACATCGACACCGCGGAGATGCCGACCGGTTACGGGTCGCCGATTTTCGCGACCCACAGGCCGAACGTCGATGCCGCATGCGTCGGCCTGATCAAGGACGCGGGCGGCTTCGTGCTCGGCAAGACGGTCACCGCCGAGCTGGCGAACTTCACGCCGGGAGCGACGCGCAATCCGCACAACCTCGCGCACACGCCGGGCGGCTCGTCGAGCGGCAGCGCCGCCGCGGTCGCGGCGCACTTCGCGCCGCTTGCGCTCGGCACGCAGACGGCGGGTTCGGTGATCCGCCCTGCCGCGTTCTGCGGCGTGTTCGCGTACAAGCCTTCGCCGCGGCTCGTTCCCCGCTGCGGCGTCAAGCCGAACTCCGACACGATGGACGAGGTCGGCGCGTTCGCGCGCAGCGTCGAAGACCTCGCGCTGATCGGCTCGGTGCTCGCGCTGAAGCCCGCGTGGAAGGACCTCCCCGCGCAGTATCTGGCGGGCGGCGCGGTGCCGACGATCGGCTGGACGGCGACGCCGCACGCCAACGTCGCGTCGGCGTCGATGATCGCGGCACTCGAGTCTTCCGCGCACAAGCTCGTGAAGCGCGGCGCGCGGCACACGGAGATCACGTGGCCGCGCGTGTTCGACGGGCTGTTCGACGCGCAGAAGACCGTCCAGCTCTACGAGACGGCGCGCGCGCTCGCGGCCGAGTACACGTATCGCCGCGACCTGCTGTCGGCTCGGCTCGTCGAGCTGATCGAACAGGGGCATGCGGTCGACACGCGCGCGTACATCGAAGCCCTGCAGCTCGGCCGCGCCTGCGCCGCGGCGATCGACAGCCTGTTCGGTGCGGCCGACGTCGTGCTGTGCCCGGCTGCGCCGGGCGAAGCGCCGCGGGGTCTCGGCTCGACTGGCGATCCGATCTTCAATCGGCCGTGGCACCTGATCGGCTGTCCCGCATTGAACATCCCGTGCGGGCACGGCGAAGCGGGGCTGCCGCTCGGCCTGCAGGTGATCGCGCGCCCGGGCGACGACGCCAAGCTGCTCGCCGCCGGCGCGTGGATCGAGGCGAGGCTGAAGGACTGAGCCGGCACGATCTCGCATGAACGCCCCCTTTGAAAAAGGGGGCAGGGAGGATTTTGAATCGATGGCACGAGGAAACGACGCGACAGAGGAGACCTCGACGCAGTGAACCCGCGCGCTGCCGCTGAGAAATCCCCCTCAGTCCCCCTTTGCGAAAGGGGGACGAAGGCGGACGCACATTCCACCGGAGCTTATGCATGACGAAGAAGGCGCCAAGCGCACGCTACGACCTGATCATCAAGAACGTCCGCGTCGTGCGGCCGCAGGGCAACGCGACACACGAGGCCGACATCGCGATCGCCGATGGCAAGTTCGCGCGCATCGCGCCGGGGCTCGATGTCGCGGCGGCGAAGGCGGTCTACGACGGGCGCGGCCGGCTCGCGTTTCCGGGCGTCGTCGACGCGCACATGCACACGGGCATCTATTCGCCGCTCGAAGAAGATGCGGTGACCGAGAGCCGAGCGGCGGCCTCCGGCGGCGTGACCTCGAGCCTGAACTACTTTCGCACCGGCCAGTACTACCTGAACAAGGGCGGGCCGTACGCGAGGTTCTTTCCCGAAGTGCTCAAGATCTCGAAAGGGCGCTTCCACGTCGACTACGGCTACCACCTCGCGCCGATGGATGCGACGCACATCCGCGAGATTCCCGAGCTGATCGACAAGCACGGTGTCGCGAGCTTCAAGATCTTCATGTTCTACGGGTCGCACGGGCTGCACGGCGCCTCGGACAAGCAGCGCGACTTCCTGATGATCGGCCCCGACGACCGCTACGACTACGCGCACTTCGAGTTCATCATGCGCGCGGTCGAGGATGCGCGCCGGCGCTATCCGCGCAAGGCGAGCCAGATCAGCCTGTCGCTTCACTGCGAGACCGCCGAGATCATGACCGCGTACACCAAGATGGTCGAGCGCGAAGGGCGGCTCAAGGGGCTCGCCGCGTACCACGCGGCGCGGCCGCCGCATTCCGAAGGGCTCGCGGTCTTCATCGCCGCATATCTCGCCGACGAGACGCGGTTGGCGAACATCAACCTGCTGCACCTGTCGTCGCGCAAGGCGCTGACCGCGGCGCTGCAGATGGCGGAGCTGTTCCCGCACATCGACTTCCGCCGTGAGGTGACGATCGGCCATCTGCTGCTCGACGTGACGAGCAAGGCCGGCGCGCTGGCGAAGGTCAATCCGCCGATCCGACCGCGCGAGGACGTCGAGTTCCTGTGGGAGAAGCTCGCGGAGGGCAGGATCGACTGGGTCGTCAGCGATCACGCGTGCTGCCGGCACGAAATGAAGGTGCCCAAGCAATACTTCGGCAACATCTGGATGGCGAAGTCGGGCTTCGGCGGCACCGAGTACCTGCTGCCCGCGCTCGTTTCCGAGGGCAGCCGGCGCGGGCTGAGCTACAACCACATCGCGCGGCTGACGAGCTTCAATCCGGCGCGCCGCTTCGGGCTGAACCGCAAGGGCGACATCGACGTCGGGCTCGACGCCGACATCGCGCTGGTCGACCCCGCGAAGACCTGGACGATCCGCGCGCGCGATGCGGAGTCGTCGCAGGGCTACACGCCGTTCGAAGGCATCGAGCTCGCCGCGCGCGTCGACGCGACCTTCCTGCGCGGCGCGCTGATCTTCGAGGACGGCCGCGTGCTCGGCAAGCCGCGCGGGGAGTATCTGTTCCGGCCGACCCCGTGAACCCCGTTTGTCCGCAGTCCGGGCGAGGGCGGGGCTGAGCGGGGGCGAGAAAACGCAGAAGCGCTGCGATCGTCTCGACCAAGGCATGCCCATCCACATCGACCCCCAACGCCGCTTCGCCACCCGCGTGCCGATCGTGATCGTCGGCGCGGGCGCATGCGGCGCGGTCGCTGCGCTCGCGGCGCGAGAGCGCGGCGTCGACGTGCTGATGGTCGAGCGCGACGCCGCTCCATCCGGCTCGACCGCGCTGTCGTCGGGGTTCGTCCCCGCCGGCGGCACCGCGCAGCAGAGCGCGCGCGGCATCGACGACTCGCCCGCGCGGTTCGCCGCCGACATCGTCGCCAAGGCGCGCGGCCGCGCCGATGTCACGCTGGTCAAGGCCTACACCGAGGCGATTCCGCAGGCGCTCGACTGGCTCGGGCGCACGCACGGCATTGAGTTCGAGCTGCTCGAGGGTTTTCGCTACCCGGGCCACACGGTCGAACGGATGCACTGCGTGCCGGAGCGAACCGGTGCCGCGTTGCTCGAGCGGCTGCACCGCGCGGCTGCGGCGGCCGGCGCCGATCTGCTCTGCTCGGCGCGCGCGACCGATCTGTACGTCGACGAAAGCAAGCGCGTGCTGGGCGTGCGCTTCGCGCGACCCGACGGAGCCGAAGACGAGGTCGGTTGCGACGCGCTCGTGCTCGCGTGCAACGGCTTCGGCGGCGACCGCGAACTGGTCGCGCGCTACATCCCGGAGATGGCAGACGCCGAGTACTTCGGCCATCGCGGCAACGACGGCGACGCGTTGCGCTGGGCGACCGAGCTCGGCGCGATGACCGCGGATCTGTCGGACTACCAGGGCCACGGGTCGGTCGCGTCGCCGCACGGCGTGCTGATCACCTGGGCGCTGATGATGCAGGGCGCGATCCAGGTCAACGTGCGCGGCAAGCGCTTCGCCAACGAGCACGACGGCTACTCGGAAGCGGCGGTGCGTGTGCTGCAGCAGCCGGGGCACGTCGCGTTCGACATCTACGACCAACGCCTGCACGAAATCGGCCTGCAGTTCCCCGACTACGTACAGGCCGTCGAGCTCGGCGCGATCCGGCGCGGCGAATCGATCGCGGAACTGGCCGCCGCGCTCGGCATCGACGCCGACGGTCTCGAGCGCACGGTGATCGAGGTCAACGCGCTCGCCCACGACAACGCGACCGACGAGTTCGACCGCACGTTCCGCGCCGAAGAAATGCTGCTGCCGCCTTACTACGGCGTGAAGGTCGCCGGCGCGCTGTTCCACACGCAGGGCGGGGCGGCAGTCGACGCGCACTGCCGTGTGCTCGTCGCGCGCAACGCGCCGCTGCCGAACCTGTACGCCGCCGGCGGCGCCGCGCGCGGCGTCTCGGGCGATGCGGTATGGGGCTACCTGTCGGGCAACGGACTGCTGTCGGCGGTGGCGGGCGGGTTCATCGCGGGGCGGGCGGCGGCTACGCGCTGAGGCATGGACGAGTCCGGCCGCATCGACCGGCTCCACCGCATCTGCCTCATGCGCCGAACGAGCTGCGCACCACGCTGCAGCTCTAGCGGCCTCGTCAGTCGGGGACGCGCGCGACCGAAACGATCGCGTCCGGTGAGCGTCGAGATCACGTCTCGAGCATGCTCAATGAAAGCGCACCGGCGCGGAACGCGCTTCCGCAATGAACAGTTTGACGAGCGCGGAAGTGTCCAGATAGAGGATCACCCGCACTCCTCGCCGACGATCTCGGCCAAGGACTTCTCGCCCGGTCTCAGCCGTACCCTCGACTGGGGTAGGCGGGGCCTGCCCTTGCCAGCCCGGATCCAGGGCTGGCTGCGCACGAGTTCAACAGCCTGTCTTTCGCCAAGCTCGGCGCGCTCTCGCGGTCGCGGCGCGCCCAAGCGCGCCACCGGCTTGCCGCGCGAGGTCACGACCACATCTTCGCCGGCTTGCGCCAGGCGCAGGTACTCGGACAAACGATTCTTCAACTCGCGGATGGAAACATCCATCGAGGTCTCCGAGGATCGCAGGTGCTGGTCAGTGTTGCCACGTCGGATTGGTCGAGGCCACTTTGCCCGACCCGAACCCATCGCCGGCGCACCGCGCTACTGCCGCTTCGGCGCGGTCCAACGGTTGCGCCGTTCTGTCGCCTCCCGATTACACGCTCGCCCGCGGCGGGCTTTTCCTACCGGGCCGTGTGGACGGAGGCCTCGCACGCGTGATCGCGGACGGATGCCCGGCCCCCGAGGGCTCGCGTGGTGAGCCACCCCGCGCTTACGCTCGGCCGCACTCGTCGAAAGGCGCGGATCATGAGTGAGCGAGGCTTCCGGCATGCGCGATCGGCGCGCTCGGTTCCGCAGCGGCCGAGACGCCGAAGCACAGCCGCACGGCCGCGCGCTGTTTTGGATCGGCCCGCGCGCCCTTGTGAACGGACCGGACAAGCCGTTCGACGCCGACGCCGTACACCTGACCGCGCGGTCGCTGCCTTGGCGATCTTCCGCTTACGGAGAACACCGCCATCGTGCAGACGCTGCAGCGAATGGTTGCACACGGGTTGCCCGGCGGATGATGATCTCGCCGGATCCGTGGGGGCGGGCGGAGATGGTGGCGACGCCGCGGCTTGACGCAACAGGAGTCTGAGCGCGCATGCAGTTCGATGAATTCTTCCGGCAGGCCACGAAAGTCGAGTCCTGTCCGTACGACTACCAGCGGCGTCTGGCCTCGGACGCCTGGCCCGATCTGCTCGACGTGCCGACGGGTCTCGGCAAGACAGCCGCTGTCGTGCTCGCGTGGCTATGGAAGCGTGGCTGGCGCAGCGGCGATCGCGAGGGCGAGCCGGAAGCCGACACACCGCGCCGGCTCGTGTACTGCCTGCCCATGCGGGTGCTGGTCGAGCAAACAGAGCGCAATGCCGGCATCTGGCTGGACCGCCTGGGCATTCGCGGTAATGCAGGTGAAGGGCGGGTTTCTGTTCACTTGCTGATGGGCGGTGCAGAAGACATCCGCACGCCGACTTGGGCCGATCATCCGGAAGAGGACGAGATCCTGATCGGCACCCAGGACATGCTGCTTTCGCGCGCGCTGATGCGCGGCTACGGCATGAGCCGCTATCAATGGCCAGTGCACTTCGCGCTGCTGCACAACGATGCGTTTTGGGTGTTCGACGAAGTTCAACTGATGGGTCCGGGCCTACCGACGAGTGTGCAGCTCGAAGCGTTTCGGCGCGCGCTCCGCTTAGCGGCAACCAGTCGCAGTCTGTGGGTGTCGGCAACACTCAATCGAGACTGGCTCGCCACGGTCGACTTCTGCGAGGTTCAGAAGCTCCGCGCGCACCAGCTCTCGGAGGAAGAGCGCCAATCGTCCGAAGTTCGAACGCGCCGCGAAGCCGTCAAGCGGCTGCAGCGCTGCGACCTGCCGCTCGACGGCACGAGCAAAGGACAGGTTGCGGCGTACGCCGAGGCGCTCGCCGATCGCGTGCGGAAGGCGCATGTCGCGGGCAGCACCACACTCGTCATCCTCAACACGGTCGAGCGCGCGCAGGCCCTGTATCGGGCGCTGCAGCCCGTCGGCGACCGCGCCAAAGAGAGCAGCTCCGGCGCTGCGACCGTCGGCTCGGGCCCGGAGCTCGTGCTCGTGCACTCGCGGTTCCGCGGCCCAGATCGCCGGGAGCACGAAGCTCGCCTGACTGCGCGGACGACGGCCGCTGGACGCATCGTTGTCGCCACGCAAGCGGTCGAAGCCGGCGTTGACATGACCAGTCGCACTCTGTTCACCGAACTGGCGCCATGGTCCTCGCTGGTCCAGCGCTTCGGCCGCTGCAACCGCTATGGCGAATGCAACGGCAGCGGCGCCGACGTGATGTGGATCGACTTCGGCGACGATAAGGAGGTTGCGCGCCCGTACGAATCCGAATCAATGGAAGCGGCGCGCGAGAAGCTGCGAGCGCTCAAGAGCGCCAGCCCGGCCGATCTGCCGCCCACGGATCAGAAGGCGCCGTTGCATCCGGTGATCCGGCGCAAGGACTTTGTGGATCTGTTCAACACCGATCCCGACCTTTCGGGGTTCGACGTCGATATCGCGCCGTACGTCCGCGATGCCGACGATGCGGACCTGCTGCTCTTCTGGCGTGACTTCGGCGATGACCCGAACAATCCGATTCAACCGCCGCCGACGCGGGACGAACTCTGTCGGGCGAGCCTTGGCAAAGATGCGGTCCCGGCCTTGCTCGGCAGGCTGGAAGCGGACGAGGCATGGCGCTGGGATCCTCTGTTGCGCCGCTGGCAACGACACGCCAAGAACGACCGACTACGTCCCGGCCTGATGCTGATGTTGAGCGCCGAGGCGGGTGGTTACCGCGCCGATCTTGGGTTTGCGACCGATGTACAAGGCCGTGTCGAGCCGCTCGTGTCGAATGAGCGGAGCAGCGACGAACCCGAGGCCTACGACAGCGACTCGCGCAGCCTTCTGCAACGAGCCATCCCGCTTGCCCGGCATCTCGCCGATGTCGAGGCCGAGGCGCGTGCTCTTTGCAGCGCGCTGTCGCCCGCGGAGGCGGACGCCGTCGCGCAGGCGGCGCGCTGGCACGACCTCGGCAAGGCGCACGAAGCTTTCGACACGATGTTGCGCGAGGCGCACCGTCAGGGCACCGGTGAAGAGCTCGGTTCCGGCTTCTGGGCCAAGGCCGGGCGCACGCCCGATAGAAAGCCGGGACGAGCGCGCTACCTCGTGCGCGACGGCGAGCGCCAGATCGAGCGCAAGCATTTCCGCCATGAACTTGCGTCGGCGCTGGCCTGGCTACATGAGCAACGGTTCACCGACGATCGACCGACGAACCTCATCGCTTATCTGATCGCCGCTCATCACGGCAAGGTGCGGCTGTCTCTGCGCGCACTGCCGCAGGAAACCGAGCCGCCGGACGAGCGCCTGTTCGCGCGCGGCGTCTGGGATGGTGATGTGCTGCCGGCGTTGGCGTTTGCCGACGGCGAGGCTGTCCCTGCGATTGAACTCAAGCTGCACCTGATGCGCCTGGGTGAAGGCCACCAAGGGCGGTCGTGGACAAGCCGCACGCGGCGGCTGTTGAACGATCTGGGTCCGTTTCGCCTTGCATGGTATGAGGCCCTGGTTCGCATCGCCGATTGGCGCGCGTCGCGCAAGGAACAGGAGGATCTTCCGTGAATCACGAGCACGTCTTGCGCGGCTGCACGCCGACGCCTCTGGCGTCGTACCTGAAGGCGCTGGCGGTCTTGCGACTGGTCGCAGAGCAGGCCGGCGATCCGGAAGCGACCGGGTGCTGGCGCGGCGATGTCTTCGTGCTGCGAACGAAGTTGAGTGAAGACGACTTGTTGCGCTTTTTTCTTGAGCGGTACGAGCCAACGCCGCTCGTGGCGCCATGGAACGGCGGCAGCGGTTTCTATTTCCAGGAGGGAAAACTCGAAGAGCGAGACCCCGTCACGGGCAAGAAGCGGAAGACCGGCGTGCGAGATCAACCGACCGAGGCGACGCGCACTCTGATCACGATTGAGGAATCGACGGCGCAACGGTTCCGCGCCTATCGCGAAGCCATTGCGTCTGCACGCGCTGCCGTTGCGAGGTTTGGACTGACGAAGGCGCCCGAGAACAAGCCCGAGCGGATCAAGGATGCATTCATCAAGCACTTCAGAAACGTCGCCCCGGATGCGACGTTGAAGTGGATCGATGCGTCGCTGGTGTTGGCCGACGGCGAACCCGAGTACCCGCCTCTGCTGGGAACGGGCGGGAACGACGGAAACCTCGACTTCACGACCAACTTCATGCAGAACTTGGCCAAGGTGCTGGTCCTCGACAGCGACGGCGCGCAACCTGAAGCGGCTTCTCTGCTCAAGGCTGCATTGATGGGATTGCCTGTGGCGGCCCTCGACAATCGAGCCATCGGTCAGTTCGCTCCGGGTAACGCCGGCGGACCGAATGCCAGCTCTGGATTCGAGGGCAATGCGCGGATCAACCCCTGGGATTTCATTCTGATGCTCGAAGGGGGGCTGCTGTTCGCCGCTACCGCCGTACGTCGCTTGGAGTCCTTAAGCGCCGCGGTTCTCTCCGCGCCCTTCACGGTACGCAGCCGACTCAGCACCGAAGGCGCGGGAGCGGAAAGCGACGACGGCGACGCGCGCGGTGAGATATGGATGCCGCTTTGGTCCGATTTCTTGGCGATCGAAGAGATCACAGCTCTCTTCGGGGAAGGACGGGCGGCTCTGGGGACACGGCCGGCGCGCGATGGGCTGGACTTCGCGCGTGCAGTCGCACGGCTTGGCGTGGACCGCGGCATCCGTTCTTTCCAGCGCTTCGGTTTCCTGATGCGTTCGGGAAAGGCGTTTCTCGCAACGCCGGCCGCGCGAGTCGCTGTTCGTCGCAATCCGGACGCCGATCTGATCGACGATCTGGAGCAACGTGATTGGCTCGGTCAGGTGCAGCGCTATGCCCGCGACGACAAGTCACGGGGCGCGTTGCGCGCTGCGGCCACGCGGCTCGATGCGGCACTGTTTGCCCTGACCCAACGCGCGGATTGCGTGGCGTTGCAACAGGTTCTGCGGCATCTGGGTCGGATTGAAGCGCTGTGCGCGACCAGTCCGAAGACGCGCGAAGCGATCAGACAACCGGTACCCCGGCTGTCACCGGAATGGGCGCGACGCGCGAACGACGGCAGTGCGGAGTTCCGAATCGCGGCGGCGCTGGCTGGACTGAGCCTGCACGGCGAGCGGGATGGCCGGAGCGTGCAACTCAGGCTGCGGCCGCATCTGGCGCCCGTGACGCTAGACGGCGCGGCCTGGGAGGATCGTTCGTCGCTGGTGTGCTGGGGACCGGGAGAGATCGAGCGCAATCTGTCGGCCGTCTTGCATCGACGCAGGCTGGAGGCGCAGCGCCTTGGTGCGGAAGGCGAACTTCTCAGGAGCACCAGCGGTGCACGGCTGATCGACGTGCAGCGCTTTCTCGAAGGGGATACCGACGACCGCCGCATCGCAGAACTGCTGGCTGGGCTGGTCTTCTCCGATCTCGACGCAATCGAAACGCCGCGCTCTGACGCGGAGCCGCTGCCTGCGTATGCGCTGCTGAAGGTGCTGTTCACTCCCGAGTCCACGCTGCGCTATCTGCGCTGGCTTCCGCCCGACCGCAACCTGCGCCTGCCGCCCGAGATTCCCGCTCGCCTGGCGGCCGATGACGTCGACAGCGCGCTGGCGATTGCTTGGCAGCGGCTGAGCGCGCTTGGCGCAAAACTGCCCAGCCGCCCGCCTCCGCAGGCCATCGCGATCGATGGGCCGCGGCTGCTCGCCGCCTTGACGATTCCGCTCACTTTGGCGGAGACCGACCGATTGCTGCGCTGGCTGGACCTCGCGCCGGAAACCGAACCTCTGTCCGAACCGACAGTTCAGAACCCAGTCTGAGGAGATCAACGATGCCACTCGATTTCACCGCTCTTGCCGCCGCGCCCCGCCTGCTCCTGGAAGCCAGCCTCGCTCCGATTCAGGGAACACGCTTTCAGCCGACTGGATTCCCGAATCTCGGCGCGGCGACCTACGACGGCCCCGACGGACGACGGATGCTGCTGGTCGAGTCGGCGCAAAGCATGGCGAACCGGATGGAAGTCGTGTGCTGGGACAGAGCGGCCGACGATTGGGTGCAACCGCTGAAAGGCCTGCCCGTCATCAAGGTCGTGGACAAATCCGGCAAGCCGCTGACCAACACGGTGCTCGAAGCCCACCGAACCAATTCGCCCTACATCCTCGAGGGCAAGGATGCCCGCGTACTCGACCAGCTCAAGAAGGAACTTGCGGCGATGGAAGAGGGGTCGGTTGACATCCGGAAGCTTGCGTCCGTACTACTGCGCCTGGACACCAACGCACTATTGCACGGGGTCTTCCTCGCAAAGTCGGACCTTGCAGGCGGGCGCCTGCGCCTGCCCCGTGCACTGTCGGCCTTCATCGAGGCCGAAGACGTGCGCGAAGCGCAGAGCGGCGGCGTCAAGAACGACCATGTCCGCCCAGGAAAAGGCGACGAGGGTCAAACGAGCAAGGAGGGATTCGGCAACGTGCCGTTCGCGCGCTCGGAGTTCACGTCGCCGAGGATTACGGCCTACTTCAACCTCGACCTCGCCCAAATCCGTGGCTATGGCTTGGGCGAGCATGTCGAAGCGCTGCTGATCGCGCTCGCGCTGTTCAAGATCCAGACTTTCCTAGACGAAGGCCTACGCCTGCGCACGGCCTGCGATCTGGAGTGCAAATCGCTGACCGTGACGCGCCCGAACGGCTTCACGGTACCTTCGCGGGCATCACTTAAGACCGAACTTCCCGCGCTCATTCGTCAGGTCGCCGAGGAGAAGCAGTGGCCAGAGAATCGCGTCACGACAGTGACATGGGAGGGCGCGGGCAAGCCCAAGGGCAAGGCGAAGGGCGAACAGACGGTGAACCCTGCCGAGTGAGCGAGCCATGCTGGTCATCCAGCTCACCTTTCCCGGCGGTCGCTACCACGCTACTCCCTGGGGGCGTCACGTCAACGAGGCCGCCGTCGCCTGGCCGCCCGACCCTTGGCGCCTGGCACGCGCGTTGATCGCCACTTGGCATCGCAAGATCGACCATCGCCGCCATCCGCGCGAGCAGCTCTTTTCGCTGTTGGCGCATCTTGCCGAAGCTGCGCCGCCGCGAATCAGGCTGCCTGAAGACGTGGTCCACGCACACACGCGGCATTACATGCCGCAGGCCGAAAAGGGCATTCGCGCAGTCGCTTTTGACGGCAGTCTGCGGCGACTTGGATTGATGCCCGACCCGAACAACAAGGGCAAGTTGAAACCGGATACGGCTCTCGTGTTCGATGCGTTCGTCCGATTGGCGCCGGATGATCCAATCGTTCTGGTTTGGCCGGACCTGACACTACGCGAGGACGAGAACGTACTGCTCGAAGCCTTGCTGGCGGCAATGGGCTACTTTGGTCGCGCCGAGTCCTGGGTGTGCGCCCGCCGGAGCGAATGGAATGGCGAGTTCAACTGCCTGCCCGACGAACCGGACGTGGATCCAGCGACCGGCCAAGTGCTGGGCGAGATCGTTCATGTGCTGGCGCCTCTACCGCCGGAGCGCTACGCCGCGATTAGGAAAGAGCAGTCAGCGGGCGCGAAGAAGCTGCCCAAGAAGCTCGAGCGTTCGTTACCCGAAGACTGGCTGGCCGCGTTGAGTCTAGACACGGCCGATCTGCACGCCGCAGGCTGGAGCCTGCCACCTGCCGCGCAGGTCGTGAGCTATCGCCGACCGCTCGGAGCGCTGCCTGCCGTGGCGCGCAAGGTGGTTTCACGGCCGCCCAAGCGGCGAGAGAAGACGATCACGACCGCGCGCTTCGCGCTTTACGGCAAACCGCTGCCGCGCGTCGAGGACGCGGTACGCATCGGCGAGGCGCTACGGTTGGGGGCCATGGGCGCGGCGAGGCGACTGTTTGGTTCGGCGGCGGTCCCAGCCGAGTTGTCCGGCCACGAGCTGCCGGAGACCAACCGTCATGCGCATGCGTTCTGGCTACCAGAGCCGAACGACCGCGGCGAGATCGAGCACGTGCTGATTCATGCGCCGGGCGGTTTCGGTCCCGACGCCGTACGCGTGCTGACCGGTCTGCGGGAGATCAAGCGCGACGAAGGCGAGCCGTTGCGGTTGATGCTGGAGGGTATCGGTCAATCTGCCTTGTTCGGACAGGCTTCGCGTCTCGCGGGCGAGTCGTATGTCTGGCGCAGCGTCACGCCCTACCTACATCCGTGGCACCTAAAGAGGCCGCAACTGCGTTCGCACGAGGCGTTTCGCGTCGCGCTGCTCGAACAGCTCCGCCGTGAGTGGAAGGCACGCGGCGAAACACTTCCGGATCTCGTCGAGATGAAGGAATTGAGCTCGGTGAGCTTCGCAGGGCGCGAACTTCGGCCGGTGCACTTCCATCGCTTCCGTCGCAGGCGCGGGCTCGTTCAACCCGACACGCTCGGCCGCATGCTGGAGTTGCGCTTTGCTGGCCTGGTCCGCGGACCGCTCGCCTTGGGCTTTGGCTGCCACTTCGGCCTCGGCCTCTTTGAACCAGTGGCGGGGAGCCGGCGCGCGCCGTGAAGAAGGACCTGGGAGTTTGTTGCTTCCCCGAGTACCGCGCGACTTCAATGGAAGGGGTGGTCCGTCCGCCAGACGTGGATTGCGGTCAAAACATCCCCAGCGCCACCCGCAAGCTGCGCTCCACCGTCTCCATCTCCTCCGGCGTCAGCGCGGTCAGCGGCCCGTCGCCGAATCGCGCTCGGTCGAGCGCGCGCGGCTGATCGACGATGACTTGGCAGTCCTGCTTCAGACGATCGCGCGCCGGAATCGTGACGCGCCACAGCTTGAAACGCGGATATACCTGAGTAGTCAGCGGAAGCACGATCACCAGCGGTGTATCGGCTGCCGTCAGTTCGTCCGCCTGCACGACCAGTACCGGGCGGATCTTGCCGACCTCGCGGCCGCGTGGCGGATTGAGATTGGCGATCCAGACTTCGCCGCGCTTCATCGGCGACGGCGACTGCGGCCCACCGCTCTTGCGCGAGCGGCAACGGGTTTGCCCTCCGCAAGGTCGAGCGCCTCGCTGTCGGTCGCGGCGAACTCCTCCGCGACAGCGAGCGCTTCGCGGCGGACTTTCGGATCCGCGTAGGCTGCACGTGCCTCAGCCACCAGGGCGGCAACGAACCGCTCCCGCTCCCTGCGCGCGAGGAATTCGGCGATCGCAAGGCGAGCGACTTCCGCGCGCGCCACACCTTCGCGTCGCGCCTCGGCGTCGAGCTTGTCTTCGAGATCTTCGGGCAGTCGGATGCTGAAACCGGCCATGGGTCATCCTTATGTCTGTCCGGCATTATGCCGGACAAAACGGGGGGCAGATGCGATGACGCTGCAGCTTTCGGCTTGCCGCGCGGCGCAACCGGCGCGCGGCCGTTGGTGTCGCGCGACCGGCAAGAAGTGCCCCGTCTCACCCGCCCATTTCGGACGTTCAGTTCGTCCGATTCGGATCATCTTTTCCTCCGATTCGGATCGATTGGCCCATCCGTCCGAGGAGGCACGGGTCATGGCGGACGAAACGCTTCCTGAATCGACGGCGCAGCCCGAGCTGCCGCTGCCTTTCCCCGAGCTGGCGCGCGATCTGCCGCTGCTGCCGGCTCGCATGCTCAACGAGTACCAGTACTGCCCGCGGCTCGCGTATCTGGAGTGGGTGCAGGGCGAGTGGGCCGATTCGGCCGACACCGTCGAGGGCCGCAACGTGCACCGGCGCGTGGACAAGCCGGCCGGCGAGCTGCCGCCGGCGGCGGAGCTTCCGCCCGAGGAGAAGCTGCACGCGCGTTCGATCACGCTGTCGAGCAACCGGATCGGGCTGATCGCGAAGATGGATCTGGTGGAGGCCGAAGACGGCTTCGTCGTGCCGGTGGACTACAAGCGCGGCAAGCGGCCGCACGTGGCCGGCGGCGCGTACGACCCCGAGCGCGTGCAGCTTTGTGCGCAGGCGCTGATCCTGGAGGAGCACGGCTATCGCGTGCGCGAAGGGGTGCTGTATTTCGCCGGCAGCCGCGAGCGCGTGCGCGTGGAGTTCGACGACGCACTGCGCGCACTGACCCGCAACGCGATCGACGGCCTGCGGCTCGTGGCCGCCGGCGGCACGATCCCGCCGCCGCTCGTGGACAGCCCCAAGTGCCCGCGCTGCTCGCTGGTCGGTATCTGTCTGCCGGACGAGGTGAACTTCCTGCAGCGCGAGGACACACCACCGCGGCCGCTGGCGGTCGGCCGCGACGAGGCGATGCCCGTCTACGTGCAGGCGCAGCGCGCCAAGGTGAGCAAGAACGGCGAGACGATCGATGTGTCGATCGACGAGCAGAAAGTCTCCGGCGCGCGGCTGGCGGAAGTGTCGCAGCTCGTGCTGATGGGCAACGTGTACGTGACGACACCGACGCTGCACGCGTTGATGGAGCGCGAGATCACGGTTTCCTGGCACAGCTTCGGCGGCTGGTTCATCGGCCACACCGTAGGCACCGGGCACAAGAACGTCGAACTGCGCACTGCGCAGTACCGCGCCAGCTTCGACGAGGCGCGCTGCCTTCGCATCGCGCGCGGCTTGGTGGTGGCCAAGATCCAGAACGCGCGCACGCTGCTGCGGCGGAACTGGAAAGCGGGCGAGGCGCCGGAGCCGCTGCTCGACGAGTTCAAGCGCGACATCGACCAGGCGCGCCGCGTGGGCAGCGTGGCCGAACTGCTCGGCGTGGAGGGCAACGCGGCGGCGCGCTACTTCCGTCACTTCAAGCAGATGTTGAGTTCGGACACGGGCGGCAGCTTCGCGTTCGACTTCGAGCGCCGCAACCGACGGCCGCCGACCGATCCGGTCAACGCCTTGTTGTCCTTCGCGTACTCGCTGCTTGTGCGCGCGTGGACGGTGACGCTGTCCGCGGTGGGCTTCGATCCGTACCGGGGCTTCTACCACCAGCCGAGATACGGCCGGCCGGCGCTGGCGCTCGATCTGATGGAGCCGTTCCGGCCGCTGATCGCCGATTCGAGCGTGATCCAGGCGATCAACAACGGCGAAGTGAAACCGTCCGACTTCGTGAGCGCCGCCGGCAGCGTCGCGCTGGACGCCGATGGCCGCAAGCGCTTCATCGCCGCGTTCGAGCGCCGGCTCGGGCACGAAGTGACGCACCCGCTGTTCGGCTACAAGGTCAGCTATCGGCGGCTGCTGGAACTGCAGGCGCGGCTGTTCGGTCGGTATCTGCTTGGCGAGCTTGCCGATTATCCGAACTTCGTCACGCGTTGAAGCGGGGTGGCCATGGACGAGCGGCTGTTCATCGTCACGTACGACATCGGCGAGCCGAAGCGCTGGCGCGCCGTGTTCAAGCTGCTGCACGGCTACGGCGAATGGGCGCAGCTTTCGGTGTTCCAGTGCCGGCTTTCGCCGCGGCGGCATGCCGAGATGATTGCCACGCTGGACCAGATCATTCACCATGCCGACGATCACGTGCTGGTGATCGACATCGGCCTGGCCGAACGGGTCGAACCGAAGGTGGTGAGCCTGGGCAAGCGCTCGTTCGAGCCTGTTGCGCGCGAGCCGGTGATCGTGTGATTCTCGCCGCCGCCGCGCGAGCGGTCGGGTGCGGCAAGCCGCCGTCACCAGCGCTCGCGCGGCGCAAGTTCTTTAACAATCTGGAGAATTCGCGGCCGGTGCCGCCGCCACCGTCGTTCTTGTCTACACTTGCCGTGCGTTCTGCCCCAGCGCTCGCATCGCGGTTTGCGGGGTCAGGCCGGATGCGGATCGGCAGGCGAGCAGTTTTCCGCGGCGAAGAGCCGCGGCCTCATTGAAGCCGACCGGCGACTCTGAGATTTCCGCTGATGTCGGTGTGTTTTCCGCGGCGAAGAGCCGCGGCCTCATTGAAGCGAGCGGGATGATCGATAGGCTGGTGACGTTCTGTGAAGTTTTCCGCGGCGAAGAGCCGCGGCCTCATTGAAGCTCATGCTGGGCCCCTAAGGTCAACGTAATAGCGCACGTTTTCCGCGGCGAAGAGCCGCGGCCTCATTGAAGCAGTCAGCCCGACGGTTTTTACTCGTTTCCCGCATATCGTTTTCCGCGGCGAAGAGCCGCGGCCTCATTGAAGCATCGTGCTGGGGGCCTGCCTGTCCGCGCGCATCGCCTCGTTTTCCGCGGCGAAGAGCCGCGGCCTCATTGAAGCTACGAGGTCTTGCAGACCGAGATCCGCGGCGTTAACGTTTTCCGCGGCGAAGAGCCGCGGCCTCATTGAAGCGCCAGCTCGTCCAGTGCTTCCATGGCCGAGCGCAGGCGTTTTCCGCGGCGAAGAGCCGCGGCCTCATTGAAGCGCCTTTCAGGTGCGGCGGCAGGGCCGCTTTCAGGCGTTTTCCGCGGCGAAGAGCCGCGGCCTCATTGAAGCTTACGATGAGACATTCGCCCCGGGGGCAACCTCTATGTTTTCCGCGGCGAAGAGCCGCGGCCTCATTGAAGCTTCTCTCGCGCGCAGCCGAAGGCGGAGGAAGCGACCGTTTTCCGCGGCGAAGAGCCGCGGCCTCATTGAAGCATCCTGCGCCGCACCGAGCTGCTGCTGCGCCTGTTGCGTTTTCCGCGGCGAAGAGCCGCGGCCTCATTGAAGCACCGTCGAGTTTTGGATCAGGTTGGACAACAGCATCTCGTTTTCCGCGGCGAAGAGCCGCGGCCTCATTGAAGCATCAGGAAACCGCCTTCACCGCGCACGCCCTCGGTGAGTTTTCCGCGGCGAAGAGCCGCGGCCTCATTGAAGCGATGCTGGGTGCGTTCATCCTGCCCTCGGCTCAGGCGGTTTTCCGCGGCGAAGAGCCGCGGCCTCATTGAAGCGCCCCTCTTCGGGAGAGAACGTCGTGGCGGCCTTGTGTTTTCCGCGGCGAAGAGCCGCGGCCTCATTGAAGCTGCGGGGGCTTGTACCAGTAGCGCGTCATGCCGTTGCGTTTTCCGCGGCGAAGAGCCGCGGCCTCATTGAAGCACTCGCCTGAATTGGATACATGGGACGTTTTTTGTGGGTTTTCCGCGGCGAAGAGCCGCGGCCTCATTGAAGCTGCCTGCCGTGCTGAAAGGTTGGCAGTTATGGACGAGTTTTCCGCGGCGAAGAGCCGCGGCCTCATTGAAGCTGCTCTGTAGTGCTTGGCGATCTCTCTGATCCGCTTGTTTTCCGCGGCGAAGAGCCGCGGCCTCATTGAAGCCGATGTAGTTCTGCGGATTGATCTTCAGGGCCTTGTCGTTTTC
>Ga0209172_10000443_pt1 | contig 116202 bp, 117 predicted proteins | sample LarsenN4metaG_FD_184113 | JGI IMG/M metagenome (GOLD analysis project Ga0209172, IMG submission 184113) | Hot spring sediment bacterial and archeal communities from British Columbia, Canada, to study Microbial Dark Matter (Phase II) - Larsen... ... | reverse complement strand
ACCTGGGTGCCAGATCATGTTTCCGCCGTTGAGAGACGGCGGCCCCATTGAAGCACGACGCCCTGGTACTCGGCGACGATGGGGTCGACAGTTTCCGCCGTTGAGAGACGGCGGCCCCATTGAAGCAGAACTGGAAATTGTGCGTCTGCTGCACCACTCCGAGTTTCCGCCGTTGAGAGACGGCGGCCCCATTGAAGCACTAATGACGTCTCGCCCATGTATCCCGAGGTCGAGGTTTCCGCCGTTGAGAGACGGCGGCCCCATTGAAGCTCTCCTGTCAACTGAAGACTAGTAGTAGTAGGGCCAGTTTCCGCCGTTGAGAGACGGCGGCCCCATTGAAGCAGGCGCGCGCGGAGGCGCTGGCGCGGCAGCTGCAGGTTTCCGCCGTTGAGAGACGGCGGCCCCATTGAAGCGACCTGATGAAGGCGAACACGGATTACGCGCTCCTCGGGTTTCCGCCGTTGAGAGACGGCGGCCCCATTGAAGCTCAATGATGACTCGGCGCATGACCGCCGCCTACGACGTTTCCGCCGTTGAGAGACGGCGGCCCCATTGAAGCATGAGGTCGAGGATCGCGGCGCTGCGGGCTCGTTCGTTTCCGCCGTTGAGAGACGGCGGCCCCATTGAAGCCGCACCGCGGAACCAGCTTTGACAGTCCGTTTGAGCGTTTCCGCCGTTGAGAGACGGCGGCCCCATTGAAGCGACTGGAGGTCGGGTCGCTGTTGGAGGATGGTCGCGTGTTTCCGCCGTTGAGAGACGGCGGCCCCATTGAAGCATGAGCAGCGCCGTGGCGCCCGGGCCCCGGATCAGGGTTTCCGCCGTTGAGAGACGGCGGCCCCATTGAAGCCCCTGCTGCGGCTGAAGAATATCTTGGATACTGGGTTTCCGCCGTTGAGAGACGGCGGCCCCATTGAAGCCGGGCGAATCCTCGCCAGTCCGGATCATGCTCGATCACGTTTCCGCCGTTGAGAGACGGCGGCCCCATTGAAGCCGCCCGTTGCGCGGTAGCAGCGCACCGATCCAGATCGTTTCCGCCGTTGAGAGACGGCGGCCCCATTGAAGCTGTTGGCTGGGAGTGGGGCGCAGGCACAGAAGGCTTTAGTTTCCGCCGTTGAGAGACGGCGGCCCCATTGAAGCTCGTCGCGCACGATACTGTCATGATCGACTACCGGCACAAGTTTCCGCCGTTGAGAGACGGCGGCCCCATTGAAGCGTCGGCTCTCGGATTGCAGAGACCCTGCGGCTCCGAGGTTTCCGCCGTTGAGAGACGGCGGCCCCATTGAAGCAGTGGGATTCCGGGCAGGATGCGGCCGCGAAGACGGGTTTCCGCCGTTGAGAGACGGCGGCCCCATTGAAGCCCTCACAGGCGCGGCGATGCCGCAGCTGCCTGAGCGTTTCCGCCGTTGAGAGACGGCGGCCCCATTGAAGCTTGCGAAGAGTATCTTCAGTGACCCCGACAAGTTTGAGTTTCCGCCGTTGAGAGACGGCGGCCCCATTGAAGCGTCGAGCGTCGGGTCGACGGTGCCGCCGTGCCGTTCGAGTTTCCGCCGTTGAGAGACGGCGGCCCCATTGAAGCCCATGGGGTTACATGGACCCCTTTCGGATTTCTCGTTTCCGCCGTTGAGAGACGGCGGCCCCATTGAAGCTCCACCGTCATGATGCTGACGGCCCGCCGCATCACGTGTTTCCGCCGTTGAGAGACGGCGGCCCCATTGAAGCCGCCTCGCCCGGGTTCGCGGTGTCGAAGCTCAGCTCCCGTTTCCGCCGTTGAGAGACGGCGGCCCCATTGAAGCGCAAGGTTCGCGCATACTGCCGAGAGGAAGGCATCCGTTTCCGCCGTTGAGAGACGGCGGCCCCATTGAAGCACTCGTACAGACGTTCGAGATGAAGGCCGTCCGGGAGGGTAGTTTCCGCCGTTGAGAGACGGCGGCCCCATTGAAGCCCTGCTGGCGCGGTTCAACGCCGCGGCGGCGGAGGAGGGTTTCCGCCGTTGAGAGACGGCGGCCCCATTGAAGCCACGGATCCGCCGGCGGCGACGGATACGGTGCTCACGTTTCCGCCGTTGAGAGACGGCGGCCCCATTGAAGCGCCTGGGGCGGGGAGCTGGGGACCAGGGCCTCCAGGTTTCCGCCGTTGAGAGACGGCGGCCCCATTGAAGCTACGCACCCTCGCCGAAGCCGACCCGGAACACGGCCAGTTTCCGCCGTTGAGAGACGGCGGCCCCATTGAAGCTCCACGCGACGAGACCAATCGAGGGGAACACGTATCCACCCGTTTCCGCCGTTGAGAGACGGCGGCCCCATTGAAGCGAGATTCCCCGCACCCGCTTCCAGCCGCAGTGCAAGTTTCCGCCGTTGAGAGACGGCGGCCCCATTGAAGCCTGCTCCAGCGGTTCCAGGCCGCGCAGGCGGAGGAGGTTTCCGCCGTTGAGAGACGGCGGCCCCATTGAAGCCACCTCTGGCGCCGGCGGTACGTATCCCACGCCTTCGTGGTTTCCGCCGTTGAGAGACGGCGGCCCCATTGAAGCCCGTCGGGCGGTCGGAGGTCAATGGTTTCCGCCGCGACGTTTCCGCCGTTGAGAGACGGCGGCCCCATTGAAGCATCGCCGAGGCCGACGAGTCCGATGACTGGCAGGATGTTTCCGCCGTTGAGAGACGGCGGCCCCTTTCGGTGCCGTCAGCCGGTCTGGTTTCCCGCCCGAGTGGGCACCATATCGCTAAGGCAGCTGTACAAAACTTCTGCTTCACCCGTACGCTTATGATCCTCAACCCGGCGATGGGCTTCGTAGCAGGGATGGCCCTTGGGGGCTTAGCCGTGTGGTTCATTGTACGATCCTTTTCTGCCAGAGAGGCGCAGCGCGCCTGGAGGCTGGAGCAAGACCTGACGGAGTTGCGACAGGTTAACGCTCACGTCTCTGTTCAGCTGGCGGAACTCCGTAAGGCTGCGGAGGTAGAGCGGGAGAAACTCGGCTGGGTTGAGCAGACAGAGCAGCTGATGCGGGAGCGGTTCAAGTCGCTCGCTGCGGAGACGCTGGAGAGCAGCACTGATGTGCTCCTGGGACGGGTGGGTGATCAGCTGCACGCTGTTTTGGCGGAAGCGCGGGGGGACTGGACAGCTGAGCGGGAGCGCGTGGGCAGGTTGGTCGAGCCGCTCGGGAGAGCGCTTGAGGAGCTGGACCGAGAGATTAGAGCGTTGGAGCAAAGACGGGAAGGAGCCTACCAGGGCCTCCAGGAGCAACTCCGACAGCTCGGCCAAGCGCACACCGACCTTCGGGCCGCCACGCTATCCCTGAGCCAGGCCTTGAAGTCCACCGCCACGCGGGGCCGATGGGGAGAGTATCAGCTTCGTCGGGTTGTGGAGCTGGCCGGTATGCTCGAGCATGTCGATTTCAGCGAACAGGTCGCCGTCGAAGGCGGGCGTCCAGACATCGTCATCCGCCTCCCGAATGGAGGAGCGATTCCTGTCGATGCCAAGGCGCCGATGCAGGCCTATCTGGAAGCCGCCGAAACCGTCGAACCCGTGCGCGCAGCCAGGCTTGATGCGCACGTCAGAGCGTTGAAGCAGCACGTCCAGCAACTGGGCAGCAAGCGGTACTGGGAGCAGTTCGGCGGATCCGCGGAACTCACGGTGATGTTCGTCCCCAACGAGGCCGCGCTTGGCGCCGCCTTTGAACGCGAGCCAGGGTTACTGGACTTCGCGATTCAGCAGCGGGTCCTGCTGACCAGTCCGATCACGCTCCTGGGGTTGCTGAAAGCGGTGGCGTACGGTTGGCAGCAGCAGCGTATCGCCGAAGGTGTGCGCGCGATTGCGGAGCGGGGGAGGCAGCTCCACGAACGCCTCCGCGCCTTTCTGCAGGACTTCACTGAACTGGGTAAACGGCTGGACAGTGCCGCGAAGTACTACAACGAGGCATCGGGGGCGTTAGAACGGCGTGTGCTTCCAGCGGCACGTCGCCTGGAGGAAATGGGGACAGCCGGCGAGCCACTGCCTAGCGTCCGCCTGATTGAAAGGAGGCTGCACGGGATTCCGCCGGATGCCGTCGGCGCCGACGAGCAGCCAAAGTCGCGCCCGTAAGCAGATGTGACCGTGTAGAGAATAGGTTACCCCTGGGTCGAGGCCATTCGGCTGAGCCTGCACCTTACGAAGCGAGAGGTCGCGGCCGGGGAGATCGACGGGCCGGACAGGCGCAGGGAGCTGAACGCGTCCCTGCAGAATCTCCCGAAGTAACGGGTTGCCCCTTCAATCTCCCCTTCCGCGTGCACCCGGACGCCGCCGTTTCCCCCGACCCCCCTTCCGAGCATAGGAGTTCCCCTAGACGTACAGAAGTGAGCCTCTGGCTCCACCAGGGAGATTGCTTCGGGAGGTGCGGAGGATGACCAAGACCGCTCTGCGTCTGGCTGCAGTGGCCATGCTCGTGCTGGCCGTCCTGTGGATGGTGCCGGTCCCGACGGCCACCGGCCAGATGAAGAAGTATCGCGTCGGCCTCGTCTACGACGTCGGCGGGCGCGGGGATCTGTCCTTCAACGACATGGCCTACGCGGGGCTGGCCCGCGCCGCGAAAGAGTTCGGGGCGAACCTCGAGGCCCGCGATCTCGAGCCCACCGCCGGCGGCGAGAACCGCGAGGAGCTCCTCCGTCTCCTGGCCGGGGAGAAGTTCGACCTCATCCTCGGCATCGGCTTCCTGTTCACCGACAGCATCACGCGCGTGGCCAAGGATTACCCCGAGCTGAAGTTCGGCATCGTGGATGGGTTCATCCCCGACCAGAAGAATGTGGCGGCGCTGCTGTTCGCCGAGCACGAGGGCTCGTTCCTCGTGGGCGCGGCGGCGGCGCTGAAGTCCAAGACCGGGAAGATCGGCTTCGTCGGCGGCATGAAGATCCCGCTCATCGAGAAGTTCGAGGCGGGCTACATCGCCGGTGCCAAGTACGTGAAGAAGGGCATCACGGTGTACAGCGATTACGCCGGGACCACCGGCGAGGCGTTCCGCGACCCTGTGAAGGGCAAGGAACTCTCCCTGGCGCAGTACGATCGCGGCGCGGACATCATTTACCACGCCAGCGGCGGCACCGGGATCGGCGTCTTCGAGGCGGCCGTGGTGAAGAAGCGGCTGGCCATCGGCGTGGACGCCGACCAGTCGCTCACGGTCAAGCAGGACCAGCGCGGCCAGATCCTCACCTCGATGATGAAGCGCGTCGATGTCGCGGTGTACGAGACGATCAAGGCCACGCTCGGCGGCAAGTTCAAGGGCGGCGTCCAGGTCTTCGCCCTCAAGCAAGGCGGCGTGGGGTACGCCGTCAACGACTACAACCGCAAGATGATCGCCGATATCGTGCCGCGGCTGGAGGCGCTGAAGAAGGACATCATCGCCGGGAAGATCGTCGTCCCGGACGACAAGAAGAAGCTCGACGCCTTCGTGAAGGGACTGAAATAACCATCGGGTGATGCGCGAGGGTGGGGGTCAGGTGGACCCCCGCCCTCGTTTAGTGTCCGGGGGGGCCATGGACGGCGAGGCGTTCATCGAGCTGCACGGGATCACGAAGCATTTCCCCGGCGTGACGGCCAACGATCAGGTGGATCTCACCGTGCGCACCGGCGAGATCCATGCGATCGTGGGCGAAAACGGGGCCGGCAAGTCCACCTTGATGCGCATCCTCTACGGCCTCTACCAGCCGGACGCGGGCACGATCACGGTGAAAGGCCGCCCCGCCACCATTGACGGTCCCCGCGCGGCGCTGGCGCACGGCATCGGCATGGTGCACCAGCACTTCATGCTCATCCCGGTGTTCACGGTGGCTGAGAACGTCATCCTCGGGAACGAGCCGACCACGGGCATCGGACGGCTGCGCCTCCGCGAGGCCGAAGCCGAGATCGCCGAGCTCTGCCGGCGGCACGGGTTCGCCCTCGACCCCGCGGCGAAGGTCGAGGCGCTGTCCGTGGGCGAGCAGCAGCGGGTCGAGATCATCAAGGTGCTCTATCGCGGCGCGGAGCTGCTCATCCTCGACGAGCCGACGGCCGTCCTCGTGCCTCAGGAAGTGGACGAGCTGTTCGCCAATCTCCGGCGCCTGAAGGAGCAGGGCAAGACCATTATCTTCATCAGCCACAAGCTGGACGAGGTGCTCGAGATCTCCGACCGGATTACCGTGCTCCGCCGGGGCCGTGTGGTCGGCACCGTGGAGGCTGCCGCCACGACGAAGCCGCAGCTGGCCGAGATGATGGTGGGCCGCCCGGTCCTGCTGGAGCTCGCGCACCCGCCGGTGTCCCGCGGCGAGGCCCGGTTGGAGGCGCGAGCGGTCACCGTGGCCACCGGCGTGGGACGGCGCCGCCACCCGGTCCGTCACGTGTCGCTTTCCGTGCACGCGGGGGAGATCTACGGGATCGCGGGCGTGGAAGGGAACGGCCAGACCGAGCTCGTGGAGGCGCTGGTCGGACTGCGCCCCATCGTCACCGGCCAGCTCCTCATCGAGGGCCGCGACGTCACCCAGCAGAGCGCCCGGGCCATCCGGCTCATGGGGGTGGCGCACATCCCCGAAGACCGCCACCGCCGCGGCCTGGCGCTGCCGATGGCGGTGTGGGAGAACATGATCCTCGGCCACCATTACCGCGACGACTTCGTCAACGGCCTGCTGGTCGACCGTCCCGCCGTGGACCGGTTCGTCGCCCAGCGCGTACGCGACTATGACATCCGCGTGGCCGATACCGACGCCCCGGCGCTCGCGCTCTCGGGGGGCAACCAGCAGAAGGTCATCGTGGCCCGGGAGTTCAGCTTCGCCCCGCGCGTGCTGGTGGCCGCGCAGCCGACCCGCGGCCTGGACATCGGCGCCACGGAGTTCGTCCAGCGCCAGCTGCTGGCCGCCCGGGCCGGCGGCATGGCCGTGCTGCTGGTCTCGGCCTGGCTGGAAGAGGTCCTCTCCCTGGCCGACCGGATCGGCGTGATGTACGGCGGGGAGCTGGTGGCGGAGTTCGAGCGCGGCCAGGTCAGCGCCGCCGAGCTCGGCCTGTACATGACCGGGACGAAGCGGGGTGCCGGGGTGCCGGCGTGAAGGCGCGGCTGTTCCTCCTGCAGGCGGCCGCGCCGGTGCTCGCCATCGGCTTCGGCATGCTCATTTCCTCGATCATCATCCTGGCCATCGGCCGCAACCCCCTCGAAGTCTTCGGTGTGATGGTGCGCTTCAGCCTGACGCGCACCGACAGCCTGTTCAGCATCCTGTTCAAGTCCACACCGCTGATCCTGGCCGGGCTGGCCGTGGCCATGTCGTTCCGCGTCAACCTCTTCAACATCGGCGTGGAGGGCCAGTACTACATGGGAGCGTTCGCCGCCGCCTTCGTGGGATTCACGCTGCGCGGGTTGCCGGCGGGCATCCACCTGCCGCTGGCCCTGCTCGCCGCGATGGCGGGAGGGATGCTCTGGGGACTGGTGCCGATCCTCTTGAAGATCCGGCGCGGGGCGCACGAGGTCATCACGACCATCATGATGAACTACATCGCCTCCGCGCTCATTCTCTACCTCATCGCCGACGTCTTCCGCGACCCGGCCCAGGCCGGCACGCCGCGCGTGCGCACGCCGGACGTGGCCGCCGCCGCGCGCATCCCCTCGCTGGCCCCGGTCTTCAACCGGCTCGGCTTCACCGGGTCGGACGTGCAGAAGCTCAACGCGCTGCTGCTCATCGGGCTCGCGCTGTGTATCGTCCTGGCCTACGTGCTGGCGCGCACCCGGTTCGGATACGAGGTGCGGGCGGTTGCCGCCAACCCAGGTGCGGCGGAGGCCGCCGGCATCGCCAACCGCCGCGTCGAGTTTTGGATGTTCATGCTCAGTGCCGCCATCGCCGGGCTGATCGGCCTCAACGACATCCTCGGCTTCTTCGGCTACCTGGACATCGACTTCCCGAAGGGGCTCGGCTTCTTAGGGATCTCCATCGCCCTGCTGGCGCGGAATAACCCGCTGGGGGTGATCCTGGCCGCGCTGCTGTTCGGCTTCCTGGACCGGGGCGCGCAGGGGGTGCAGTTCTTCGCCCGGATCCCGAAAGAGACGATCGTCATCATGCAGGCGATCATCATCCTGGCCATCGTCGTGGCCTATGAGCTGATGACGCGCTACATCCGCATGCAGCGCAAGCGCGAGGCGGAAGGGACGCCCACCGTGTCCCCGCCGGCCATGGCGCCGGCCCCGTAGATGGAGACCCTGACCAGTTTGCTCAGCCTGGCGCTCATCGCCTCGGCGGTGCGCGTAACGATGCCCATCCTGCTCACCGCGCTGGGCGCGGTCTACTCCGAGCGCAGCGGTGTGGTGAACATCGGGTTGGAAGGCATCATGATCATGGGCACCTTCTTCGGCGCCGTGGGCAACTACGCGTTTGCTCAGGCATTCCCTCAGACCGTGGCGAACGCGCCCGACCTGGCCCCCCTCGCCGGCGTGCTGGCGGCCGTCGCGGCCGGCGTGGCGTTCGGCCTGATCCACGCCCTGGTGACGGTGACCTTCCGCGTGAACCAGATCATCAGCGGCGTGGCCCTCAACCTGCTGGCCGCCGGGTTGGCCCGCTTCCTCAACATCCTCCTGTTCACGCAGGCCACGCAGTCGCCGGGTGTTCGCGGGTTCACACCCATCGACATCCCGGTTCTCAAAGACGTGGCCGTGCTCGGCCCGCTGGCGCGCGGCATCTCGCCCATGATCGTCGTCGCCCTCATCCTCGTCGCCCTCAGCCAGTGGATCCTCCTGCGCACGAAGTTCGGACTCAGGCTGCGGGCGGTGGGGGAATACCCGCTGGCCGCGGACACGCTGGGGGTCAGCGTGACCCGCATGCGCTACGCCGGGGTCCTGCTCAGCGGCGCGCTCGCCGGGATGGCGGGCAGCTACCTGGCGATCGAGCAGGCCCACCTGTACTTCGAAGGCATGACGCAGGGCCGGGGCTTCATCGCGCTCGCCGCGATGATCTTCGGGAACTGGTGGCCGGTGGGGGCCCTCGGTGCCTCCGCGCTGTTCGGGTACTTCGATGCGCTGAGCCTGCGGCTCGTGCGCCTCCCGGTGCCCTCGCAGTTCATTACCGTCCTGCCGCACATCGTGACCATCCTGGTGCTGGCCGGCTTCGTCCGCCGCGCCCAGATGCCGGCCGCCGACGGCGTCCCGTACTCAAAGGAAGAGGAATGAGCCGGGCCGCGGTGGTCGTGGTCGGGGGCGCCAACGTGGACGTCGTCGCCTCGTCCGCGGGGCCGATGGTGGCCCGGGCGAGCAATCCGGGGAAGATCCGGATCAGCGCCGGGGGCGCCGGGCGCAACATCGCCGAGAATCTGGCGCGTCTGGGGGTGCCCACGCAGCTCCTGGCCGCCGTGGATGCGCACCCCATGGCCGACGCGGCGCTGCGGCAGGCGGAAGAGGCCGGCGTGGATGTCTCCGGCGTCGTGCGCGTGCCCGGCCAGGGCAGCTACTACGCCGCGATGGTGGCCGACGGGGTCGTCGAGTGGGCCGTCTCGGACATGGGGGCCTGCGAGGCGCTGGCTCCGGGCCACCTCGATGCCCACCGCGCGAGCCTCCAGGGGGCCGCCATGGTGGTCGTGGATGCCAATCTGTCTCCGGCGGTCATCGAGCGCGCCGCGGCGTTCACCGGCGCGGGGCTGTGTGTCATCCCGGTCTCCACCGCGAAAGCGGCGCGGATCCGCCGGGTGCTGCGCCGCGCCTCGCTCATCGTGCTGGGCGCGGATGAAGCGGCGGCGCTGTCCGAGACGCGCATCGCCTCGCCGGATGACGCGCTTCGCGCGGCCGTATCGCTGCGGGCCGGACCGGGCTGCACGGTGGTCGTCACGATGAGCGGATACGGGTTGGGCTGGGTGGCCGAGTCCCGCATCTGGACGGACGCGCTCGCAGGCCGGGTCATCGATCCCTCCGGCGCGGGCGACGCCGTGGCCGCCGTGGCCATCTACGCGCAGTTGACCGGCCTGGACGTGCGCAAGGCGGCGGAGCTCGCCGCGGCGGCCGGGGCGCTTGCGATCTCCGTCGAAGGCGCCACCCATCCGGGATTCTCCCTCGACGCCCTCTACGCTCGTGTCCGCGCCTCCGCCTGAGGCCTTCGCGGTCGCGCAGGAGGTCCGGGACGCCCTGGCCGGACGGGCGCCGGTGGTGGCCCTCGAGTCGGCGGTCATCTCCCATGGCCTGCCGTTCCCGGTCGGCCTCGAGACCGCGTCCGCCCTGGAAGCCGAAGTCCGGCGAGGCGGGGCGGTGCCGGCGACGGTGGCGGTGATCGACGGCCGGGTGGTGGTCGGCGCCACGGAGGCGGCTCTGAGGCGGCTCACCGGCGGCCGCCCGATGAAGATCGCCGAGCGTGATCTCCCCGTGGCCGTCGCGTCGGGCGCGACGGGAGGGACAACGGTCTCCGGGACGATCGCCGCGGCCGCCGCCTGCGGCATCGCCGTGATGAGCACGGGAGGCATCGGCGGCGTGCACCTCGGCGGCCAGCACACCTGGGACATCTCCGCCGACCTCCCGGCGCTGGCCCGCCATCCGGTCCTCGTCGTCTGCGCCGGGACCAAAGCGATCTGCGACATCCCGAAGACGCTCGAGTATCTCGAAACCGCCGGGGTCCCCGTGCTGGCCTTCGGATCGGATGCGTTCCCGTACTTCTACGCGCGTGACAGCGGGCTGCCCGCCCCCCACCGGGTGGACACGCCGGCCGCCGCCGCCGCGGTGCTGGAGGCGCGACGGGCACTTGGGCAGTCCGGCGGCGTGCTCGTGGCCCAGCCCATTCCCGCAGCCGACGCGCTGCCCCCGGCCGCGGTGGACGCGGCGGTGGCGGAGGCGCTGCGCCGCACGGGGGGCGTGCGCGGGGCCGCGCTGACCCCGGCTCTGCTCGCGGCGCTGGCCGAGATCACCTCCGGGCAGACGGTGCGCGCGAACCTCGCGCTCCTGCGCGCCAACGCGTCTCTGGCCGCGGCCATCGCACACGCGTTGCACAGGAAAGGTTTTGGGCGTGATGGAACGTAGTGGCGATGGTCGAGTCGAGAGCGCCGCTGCGTCCTGAACTTCTCGGCATCGGGGAGCGCCTGCGCAACGCCCGGGAGGCCAAGGGGCTGTCGCTGCGGGCGGTCGCCGACGTGACCCGGATCAGGGCGATCTACCTGCAGGCGCTGGAAGAGGAGCGTTTCGATCAACTTCCGGGGGCGGTGTATGCCCGGGGATTCCTCCGCACCTACGCCGATGCCCTGGGAATGGACGCGGACCGCCTGCTGGACGCCTACCCCGGAGCGCTCGAACCGCCGGCCCCGGCGCCCATCGGTACGTCCGCGGAGATCCCCATCAAGCCGGCCGCCCCGCGCTCCCGGCTGCGCATCATCGCCACCTACGTGGCGATCGTGGTGGGGGCCGGGCTGCTGGCGATCGGGGTCATCGGCTACCTGCAGCTCCGCCAGTTTAACGCGCCCGTGCCGCCGGAGGCGGTCGCTCCGCCGGACGCTCCCGCCGCCGAGACGCCTCCGGCCCCGCCCGCGCCGGCAGGCCGGCCCGCCCCACCGGCGGCCTCGCCGGAGCGCCCCGCTTCCGGTATAGGCGCGGAGCCGGCGACACCTCCGCCCGCACCGCCCGAGCCGCCGCAGATCGTGTCTGAACCGCCCCAGCCTGCCGTCATCGACGGCGTAAGCGTCGAGGTCCGCACCCAGGGGACGTCATGGCTGCGCGTCACCGCCGACGGCACGCGCGTGTTCCAGGGGCTGCTCCATGAGGGAGAGGCGCGCGCGTGGCAGGCGCGCAGGCGGCTTACCATTCGCGTGGGGAACGCCCCCGCCGTCCAGGTGGCCGTAAACGGGCGCCGCGTGCCTGCGCCGCCGGGGAAGCGCGTCTGGGAGCAGACGTTCACGAAACCGTGACGCCGGACCCGCGGGCGCCAGGGCCGTAGGGATGCGCGCGGAGATCCTCTCCGTCGGCACCGAGCTCCTTCTCGGGCAGATCGTTGACACGAACGCGGCGTACATCGCCCGGGCGCTGGCCGACCTGGGCATCGACGTCTTCTTCAAGCAGACCGTGGGCGATAACCCTCAGCGGATCCAGGAGGCGCTGCGCCTCGCCCTCAGCCGCGCGGACGCGGTGCTCATCACCGGCGGACTGGGGCCGACCGAAGACGACCTCACCGTGGACGCGGTCGCCGCGGCGCTGGGCGAGGAGCTCGTGGAAGACGCCGCCGTCGTCGAGCATGTGCGCGCGTTCTTCGCCGCGCGCGGGCGGAGGCCGACCAGCAACGTCTTCAAGCAGGCGCTGGTCCCGCGCAGCGCGCGCGTCATCCCGAACGGGCGCGGCACGGCCCCCGGGATCCACCTCGAGCGGGACGGACGGATGATCTTCATCATGCCGGGCGTCCCCTACGAGATGGACGCGATGATGCGTGAGTACGTACTTCCCGCGCTGCGCGAGCGCGCCGGCGGCGACGTGATCCGGTCGGTGGTCCTGCGGGTCACGGGGGAAGGGGAGTCGGCCGTGGAGATGCGCATCAAGGACCTGCTGGCGCACACCACGCCCACCATCGCGCCGTACGCGAAGCTCGGCGAGGTGCACCTGCGCCTGACCGCCAAAGGCCCGGCGGACACGGTCGCCCGGCAGCTGGTCGAGGGCGAGCGGCGCGTACGCGAACGGCTGGGGGATCTCATCTACGGACGGGACGACGAACTGCTGGAGCAGGTCGTCGGCAGGATGCTGGTTGCCCGCGGCGAGACGCTCGCGGTCGCGGAGTCCTGCACCGGCGGACTGCTCGCGCAGCGCCTGACGTCCATCCCGGGGAGTTCCGCCTACTTCCTGGAGGGGATCGTCGCCTACAGCAACGCGGCCAAGACCGACCTGCTCGACGTCCCGCAGGCAATGCTGGAGGCGCATGGCGCCGTCAGTGCCGAGGTGGCCGAGGCCATGGCCGAGGGCATCCGCCGGCGGGCGGGGGCCACGTACGGACTGTCCATCACGGGCGTGGCCGGTCCCACGGGCGGTACGGAGGAGAAGCCCGTCGGGCTCGTCTATCTCGGCCTCGCCAGCGGCGGCGGCGGGCAGCACCGGCGCCTGACCTTCGGGAGCCAGCCGGGGCGCACCGGGATCCGCCATCTCGCCGCCCAGGCGGCGCTCAATCTCCTCAGGCTGCACCTCCTCTCCAGATGATCGAAGGGCGTCACAGGATCTTCGTGGCCGTTCCGCTGGAGCCGGCCCTGCGCGACGGGGTCCGGGCGCTGGAACGCCGTCTCGAGGAGGCAGGGGTGACGGCGGCGCGCTGGATCGCCCCCGGAAATCTTCACCTTACCCTCCGCTTCCTGGGGCACATCTCGCCCGCGCAGCTGTCCCGCGTGGTGCGGGCGGCGCACGCCGCCGCCGCCGGCGTCCCCCCGTTTCAGATCACCCTCTCGGGCGTCGGGGCCTTCCCGACGATGAGACGTCCCCGGGTGATATGGGCGGGCATCGCCGAAGGAGCTTCTGCGCTCACTGACCTGGCCGCCCGGCTTGACGATGCGCTTGCCCGGGAGCGGTTTCCCAAGGAACCGCGCCCGCTCCAGCCGCACCTCACGCTCGCCCGGATCAGGAACCCCGGGACGATAACCGGCCTGGAGGCCGCGGCGGCCTCGCTGGGTGCTGTTGAGATCGGAAGGCAAGGCGTCACGTCCCTCGTGGTCATGGAAAGCCTCCTGAGGCCTTCTGGGGCCCTCTACGTACCTGTTGAGGAGGTTCCTCTGTCAGGCCACGAGAAGTAGTGGTTGCCCATGACTTGCCAGGGTCATTGACAAGCGAACAAATGTTTGGTACAGTGCCGCCAGCGCTTGCAGGAGGTGGCAGATGAACGAACGGCAGCGGGCCCTCGACCTCGCCCTCACGCAGATCGAAAAGCAGTTCGGCAAAGGCGCCATCATGAAGCTGGGGGAGGCCAGCGCCAGGCTCCAGGTGGAGGTCATCTCCACCGGCGCCCTGGCGTTGGACATCGCCCTGGGGGTCGGCGGGGTCCCACGCGGCAGAGTCGTGGAGATCTACGGCCCGGAGTCCTCCGGGAAGACCACCCTGGGCTACCACATCATCGCGGAGGCCCAGCGCGAGGGCGGCACGGCCGCGTTCATCGACGCGGAGCACGCGCTCGACCCGAACTACGCGCGCGCGGTCGGCGTGGACGTGGACGGCCTCCTCCTCTCGCAGCCCGACTCCGGAGAGCAGGCCCTGGAGATCGCCGAGATGCTGGTGCGCAGCGGCGCGGTGGACGTCGTCGTCGTGGACTCCGTGGCCGCGCTCGTCCCCCGGGCGGAGCTGGAGGGGGAGATGGGCGACGCCCACGTCGGGCTGCAGGCCCGGCTGATGTCGCAGGCGCTGCGCAAGCTCGTCGGCGCCATCAGCCGGTCGCACACGACGGTGATCTTCATCAACCAGATTCGCGAAAAGATCGGCGTCATGTTCGGGTGTTTTCACTACAGCGCTCGGGTGGTCCTGGCGAACGGAACCACGGAGAAGATCGGCAAGATCGTCAATCGGCGCATGCCAGTTGACGTGCTGAGCTTCGATCCGGCGACCGGCCGGATCGAACCGCGCCGGGTGGTCAACTGGTTTGACAACGGGGTGGCCGAGCAGTTCCTGCAGATCGAGGTCGAGGGTGGGGGCTCAGGGCGCCGCAGCTTCGGGGTCACGCCCAACCATATGATCTTCACCCCGCACGGCGAGATCCCGGCGGGCGATCTGCGGGTCGGCGATGAAGTCTTGGTGAGTCTCGAGGACTACCGGCTCACCGACGACCAGCTGCAGCTTCTGCTGGGATCCGCCCTTGGTGATGGATCATGGCGCCGGACGGGAGCCGAAGCGGCTCTCTTTCGTGTGGGGCACGGGCGTGAGCAGGAGGAGTATGTGCGCTGGAAGCACTGGATGCTCGAACCCTTCTCGCGATCTCTGGGCGCCGTGGGAAAGGGCGTCGGTTTCGACACGCTCTCGTTCCCGGCGCTCGCCGAGATCCATCGAGACCTGTATCGGACGGCAGCGTCCCGCACCGCCGGGGCGTCGACGCTGGAGCGGCTGGACGCGCGCGGCCTCGCCGTGTGGTATGCGGATGACGGGTCCTTTACCGGTCATGTCGACGGGTGGGGCAATGGCACGGCGGTCATCTACAACAAGTCACTGGACGATGCATCTCGAGCCCGTGTCGCTGCGCTCTTCGAGCGGCTCGGAGTCGGCCCGGCCCGCGACGACGGCCGGGGCTTCTGGTTCGCCGCCGAGCAGGCGCGGCGGCTGCACGAACTCATCGCTCCCTACATGCATCCGTCCATGGAATACAAGCTCCACCCGAGCCTGCGCGGCCGGTTCGCCTGGCAGCCGGATATGAGCGACGCGCATCTGAACGGAACCCGCCTGGCCGCCCGGCGGGTGTACCGGACGGGTTCCGCCCGGATCACGAAGATCTATGTCAAACCCCGCACCCGGTCGACGCATCGATTCGACCTTGAGGTGGAAGGCAATCACACGTACTTCGTCGACGGCATTGCCGTGCACAACTCGCCGGAGACGACGACGGGCGGTCGCGCGCTGAAGTTCTACGCGTCCGTGCGCATGGAGATCCGGCGCATCGAGAACCTGAAGTCGGGGGACGAGGTCAAGGGGATGCGCGCGCGCGTCAAGGTGGTGAAGAACAAGGTTGCCCCGCCGTTCCGCGACGCGGAGGTAGACATCCTCTACGGCCGCGGGATCAGCCGCGAGGCGAACATCCTGGACGTCGCCGCATTGCACGGGATCGTGCAGCGCACCGGCACATGGTTCGCCTTCGGCGACATGAAGCTCGGCCAGGGCCGCGACAACGCGCGTGACTTCCTGGAAAGCAACCCGGAGCTGGCGCGCGAGATCGACCGGCGGGTGCGGGTCGCCGTGGGGCTGGCCAAGCCGCCGGCAGCCGCGGCAGCGCCAGGCGCGGCCCCCGCGGGGTCGGTGAAGGAGCCGGCGGGCAAGCACAAGACGTAAGAGGGCGCCTGATGTGAAGGTCATGCGCGTCGGCCCGCCCTCGGGGCGGACGCTCCACCAGCGGATCACGCTCGAAGGCGGGGCGACGCTGCGGCTGCGCGCCGACGAGGTCACGGCGCTCGGCCTGACCCCCGGGATGGACCTGGATGGGCCGACCTGGGACCGGCTGCGGCGGAGCGCGCAGGCCTCCGCGGCACTGACGTCGGCGCTCCGGCTGCTGGCCGTACGGCTGCGGAGCCGCAGGGAGATCGAAGTCCGGCTGGGCCGCAAGGGGTATCCTCCCGAGATCGTCGCCTCTGTGGTTGCCCAGCTGGATGACGAGGGATTGCTCGACGACGTCCGGTTTGCCAACGCGTGGGTGGCCGGGCGCCTGGCCCTCCGGCCCTCAGGTACCGCGCGGCTGCGGAGCGAGCTGCGGGAGAAGGGGGTCGCCGCCGACGTGATCGAGCAGGTCCTCCATGCGGCCATCCCCGAGGACGCCGAGCGGACACAGGCGGTGGCGCTGGCCCAGGCCCGTGCGCGGCGGTACCGGGGCGAGCCTCGCGAGGTCGCCGTGCGGCGGGTGGCCGGCGTCCTGCAGCGGCGCGGCTTCTCGCCGGGCGCCGTCATCGCGGCGCTTCGGGAAGTCTTCGGCCGGTCGGCACAGGTGGTGGAGTGATGGCGGAACGGATTCGGCGCTCGGCGGGGGCGGGCGGCCAGCTCACGCTGGAGATCGACGCCGGCGCAACGGTGAAGGACGCGGGCGCCGATATGGGCGCCCCCATCCTGGAGGGGTTGAACGGCCGCCAGCGCGACGCGGTGACCCACGAGCAGGGCCCGCTGCTGCTGGTGGCGGGCGCGGGCACGGGTAAGACCGCTGTGATCACCCGGCGCATCGCGTGGCTGATCGCCACCAAGCGCGCCCGCCCCTCGGAGATCCTCGCCCTCACGTTCACGGACAAGGCCGCGGCCGAGATGGAAGAGCGGGTAGACCTGCTCGTCCCCTACGGCTACACCGACGTGTGGATCAGCACGTTTCACGCCTTCGGCGACCGCGTGCTGCGCGACCACGCGCTGGAAGTCGGGCTGCAGCCCGACTTCCGCGTGCTCACCAAGGCCGAGCAGGTCGTCTTCTTCCGCGAGCACCTCTTTGAGTTTCCGCTGGACTACTACCGGCCGCTGGGCGATCCCACGCGCTACGTGGAGGCGATGCTGGCCCTGATCAGCCGGGCCAAGGACGAGGACATCACCCCCGCGGAGTACCTGCGGTTCGCCGACGAGGTCGTGCGGCAGGCGGAGGCCGCGCCGGCGGACGTGGAGTTAGGGGAGCACGCCCGCCGGCAGCGGGAGGTGGCGCTCACCTACGCGCGCTACCAGGAGCTGCTCGCCGCAGGCGGGCTCGTGGACTTCGGGGACCTCATCACGCTGTCGCTGCGGCTGCTGCGCGAGCACCCGCTGACGCTGCGCGAGTATCGGGACCGGTTCCGGTACATCCTGGTGGACGAATTCCAGGACACCAACTATGCGCAGTTCAAGCTCGTACAGCTGCTCGCCGCCCGCGATCCTCAGCCCAACATCACCGTCGTGGGGGACGACGACCAGTCGATCTACAAGTTCCGGGGCGCGGCGATCAGCAACATCCTCGGCTTCATCGACGTCTACCCGGACGCGCGGCGGCTCCTCCTCACGCAGAACTACCGGTCCCACCAGGCCATCCTCGACGCCGCCTACCGTCTCATCCGGCACAACAACCCGGACCGGCTCGAGGTGAAGACCGGGCTGGATAAGCGGCTGCAGGCCGTCCGGCCGGCGGGTCCGCCGCCCGAGCACGTACACCTGGACACGCTCAGCAGCGAAGCGGACTGGGTGGCCTCGCGCATCGTCGAGAAGGTCGCCGCCGGGGAGGCCCACTACCGCGACGTGGCTATCCTCGTCCGCAGCAACGCGGACGCCGACCCGTTCCTGCGCGCCCTGAACATGAAAGGCGTGCCGCACCGCTTCAGCGGCAGCCGCGGGCTGTACAACCGCGAGGAGATCCGCCTGGCGCTCGCCTTCCTGCGGTCCCTGGCCCGGCCCGGGGACAACCTGAGCCTGTATTACCTCGGGGTGTCGCCGCTGTACCTGATGGCCGCGACCGACCTGGCCAAGGCGCTCAGCTACGCCGACCGCAAGCATCGCACGCTGGAGCACGTGTTCCGCCACCTGCACCTCGAAGGCTTCGCCGACCTCGCCGGGGAGCTGTCTGCGGAGAGCCGCGCCGGGATCGCCAAGCTGCTGGAGGATCTCGAGGAGATGCGCGCCCTGATGAAGGACCATGCCACGGGACGCGTCCTCTACGAGTACCTCGTGGCGCGCACGGGCTACATCCGCCGCCTGGCCACCTCCGGCTTGCCCGACGATGAGGTGCGGGTGGCCAACCTCGCGAAGTTTTTCGACCTCGTGGCCCGCTACGGCGAGATCGCCGCGTATGACCGGGTCCCTGAGTTCGTCACCCACATGGACAACCTCATCCAGGCCGGAGACGATCCGGCCCTGGCCGAAGCCGACTTCGACCAGGACGCGGTCCAGGTGCTGACAGTCCACAAGGCCAAGGGCCTGGAGTTCCCGGTCGTCTTCCTGGTGAGCGCGGTCACCGACCGCTTCCCGACGCGCAACCGCGGGGAGACGATCCCGCTCCCCGATCCGCTCATCAAGGACATCCTCCCCGGCGGGGACTTCCATCTCCAGGAGGAGCGGCGGCTGTTCTACGTGGGGATGACGCGCGCGCAGCGCGAGCTTTATCTGACCAGCGCCCGGGATTACGGCGGTGTGCGACCCCGCAAGCCCAGCCGCTTCGTGCTCGAGGCCCTCGACATCCCCCAGGTGGACGTCGCCACGTTCAAGGCGTCGCCCGTGGAAGCCATCCACCGCCACGCGCCGCCTGTGGACGGCCAGCAGCGCCTGGAGGGGGTCGTCCCGCACGATCAGCCCATCATCGTCAGCTTCCGGCAGGTGGATGACTACGACACCTGTCCCCTGAAGTACAAGTACACGCACATCCTGCGCGTGCCGCTGCTGCGCGACCATCGCGTGGTCTACGGGTCGGCCATCCACGAGGCGATCCGCGAGTACCACCGGCGCAAGGCGCGGCGGCAGCACGTCGCCCTGGAGGATCTCGTCAGGCACTTCGAGCGCGCCTGGGTGAACGAGGGCTTCATCAGCCGGGAGCACGAGGATCAGCGCCTGGAGGAAGGGCGCGAGGTCCTGGCCCGGTTCTTTGCCTTCCAGGAGGACGCCGGCTTCGTCCCGACCTTCGTGGAGGCGCCGTTCAGCTTCCAGGTCGGCGCGACCCGCGTGAAGGGGCGCTGGGATCGCGTGGATCTCCGCGGGGACGCGCCCGTGCTCATCGACTTCAAGACCAGCGACGTCCGCACTCAGAAGGACGCCGACCGGCGGGCCCGGGAGAGCCTGCAACTGGCCATCTACGCGCTCGCGTACCGCGAAGTCTATGGGCAGCTGCCGGCCCGGCTGGAGCTGCAGTTCCTGGGGCCGCAGCGGGTGGTGGTCGGGACGGCCGAGCCGGACGATGAGCTGCTCCGGGGCACCGCCGCAGTGATCGAGAAGGTGTCCGCGGGGATCCGGGCCCAGCAGTTCATCGCCACCCCGGACTTCTACCGGGCCTGCCGGTACTGCGCGTTTGCCTCCATCTGTCCGTACACGGCGACCGGCGAGCCGGAGGTTGACGAGTGATCCGCCTCCTGCATCTGGCCGACGTCCACCTCGGGCGGCCCTTCCAGATGCTGGGGGAGAAGGGCACCGCGCAGCGCCGCGCGCTCGACGCCGCGTTCGTCCGGGCCGTGGATCTCGCCATCGAGCACAACGTCCATCTGGTGCTCGTCGCCGGCGATCTCTTCGATTCCGCCAGGCCGCTGCCGGCGGCCCTCGAGCTCGTGGGACGGCAGCTGCGCCGACTCGAAGACGCGCGGATCCGCGCGGCCGTCGTCGCGGGGAACCACGACAGGGGTGAGGATGGCTGCGTCGCCGGGATCGAGACGCTGCGCGCGGCCTCTCCGGGAACGCTGTGGATCGGGGGTGAGGTGGAGGCCCACCGGTTCCCGGAGCTCGACCTGACGTTGATCGCGCGGTCCCCGGTCCCAGGCGCTGCGCGCAGCCCGCTGGCGGGCTGGCCCGCGCGTCCGGCGACTCGCTTCGCCGTCGGTCTGACGCACGGGTCGTTCTACCGGGCCGGAGTCGTCGAGACGCCCGGCGCGATCCACCCCCAGGAAGTGCGCGAGGCCGGGCTGGACTACCTGGCCCTGGGAGACTGGCACTCCGCCGCGGAGGTCGTCCCGCCGCCCTCGGCGGCGTGGTACGCGGGCGCCCTCGAGCTGCTGGGCTTCGATCAGGAAGGGGCCGGCCACGCGCTGCTGGTCGAGATCCCCGAACCCGGCCGGGCGATGATCACGCCGCAGCGCGTCGGGCGCCGGCAGTACCGGAGGCTCGAGCTGGACCTGGCCCTGCTGGACGACGAGGGCGTCAGGCGGGCTATCGAGGAGGCCGCGAGCGCTGAGGCGATCTGCGACGCGGTGCTCACCGGCGTCGTCCCGGTGACGCGCCCGGTGAACGCCAAAGGCCTGGAAGAGGAGCTCGGCGAGCGATTCTTCAGGCTGCGCGTGACCAACCGCACCCGGCTCTGGCTCGACGACGACCGGCTGGCCGAGATCTCCGACGAGACGGTCCTCGGCAAGTTCGTCCGGCTGATGCGCGCGCGCATCGCCGCCGCCGACGCCGAGCAGCGCCCGTTGCTCGAGGAAGCCCTCCAGGTCGGCGTGGCGGTGCTCCGTGGCGGAGAGGTGCTCGCGTGATCCTCCACCGCCTCGAGCTGCGGCGCTTCCTCGGCCTCCCCGACCACGCCTTCGAGTTTGCGCCGGGGCTCAACGTCGTGGTCGGGCCCAACGAGGCCGGGAAGTCCACGCTGCGCACGGCCATCCGCACCGTGCTCTATGAGAATCCCGCCACCGCCTCCTCGCGCTACCGGGAGCAGTTCCGGTCCTGGCGGGTGGACGACCCGCCGGAGCTCCGGCTGCACTTCGAGCTCGCCGGCCGCCGGTTCACGCTGACGAAGAACTATGCGACGCGCAAGGTCGTGCTCGTCGATGCCGTGACCGGTCAGACGTGGGAGCAGCACAAGCCCGTCCAGGAACGCCTGGTCGCAGCGCTGGGGCTGCCCACCGACGACCTGTTCGACGCCACCGCCCACATCGCCCAGACACACCTGGAGCGCATCCACGTCACCAGCATCGGCAAGGAACTAGGCACGGTGATCGGCGGCGGCGGGGAAGATGTCGCCGCCGCGCTCCGCCGCCTGGAGAATCACATCAAGGGGCTGGAGCGCGGGAGCAAGGGGGCGGCGGTCAAGGAGCCGGGGCAGCTGACCGCGCTGGACCGCCGGGCATCGGCGCTGCGCGCCGAGGTCGAGTCTCTCCGGCGGAACGCGGCGGAGGCGGACCGCGCCCGCGCGGAGCTGACGGTGCTGTCCGCCGAGAACGGGCGGCTCGCGGCGGAGTTTGCGGCCAAGAAGCGGCTCCTGGAGAGCAACCGGGAGATCCTTCAGCTCGAGCAGCGGCTGGCCGGCCTCAAGGCGAACGAGAAGCACTGGGAGCGCAAGATCCGGCAGATCGAGGAGTACGCGGGCAAGCTCGACGGTCTGGATCGCGCGCTGGAGACGGCGACCTCGTCGGGAATTCCGAGCGAAGAGCGCGTGTCCGAGGGGCGCTCGCTGCAGGAGCGTCTGCGGGCGCGCGAGCGCGATCTCGATGCGCTGGCGAAGGAAGCGCAGTTGCCGGATGCCGCGGCCCCCGTTGGGCCAGGCATCGTCCTCGCCGTCGCCGGCGCCCTGCTGGCCGGCCTGGGGGCCGGGGTGCTGCGGTCGGTGCCGGCGGCCGGCTGGTTCGCCCTCGCGCTCGGCGCGGCGGCGCTGGCCGCCGGGATCGTCCGCCTGTCCGCCAGGGTGCGGGCGCGCCAGACGGCGGTCGTGCGCCGGGAGGAGCGCGCGCGCCGGCGGACCATGCTGGAGGCGGACGCCGGGGAGCTGCGCGCGGCGCTGGGCCGGCTGCTCGCGGCGCTGGGCTGCCCCTCGCTGCAGGAGGCCGAGGCGCGGCTCGATGCCTACCGCACCCTCGTGCAGGAGCGCCGCCGGATCGCGGAGTTTCTCAGCAGCCTGCGTGAGGGAAGCACCGACGAGGCGATCGCCGAGCAGTGGAACACGATCCGGCGGGACATCTTCGGGCTCGAGGAGCGGTTGCGCGAGCCCGAGATCGCGGCCAAACGGCTCACGCCGCTGCAGGTCCAGACACTCGAGCGCGAGGTCGCGGCCCTCGAACAGACCGTCACGGAGAAGCAGCGGCGCGAGATGAAGCTGACCGTCGACCTCGAGCGGCTGACCGCGGACGCGGATCGGCTGGTCGCCGGTGAAGAGGAGCTCCAGGAGGTTGAGGACGATTTGGCGCGCGTCCGCCGGCACCTGGCCGTCTGCCGGCTCGCCCTGGAGACGCTGGCGGAAGCCCGCCGGCAGGCCGAGATCCCGGTGCGGGAGATCGCCGAGAAGAAAGCGGGGGAGTACCTGCGGGTAGCCACGGGCGGGCGCTATACGCGCGTCCGTGTGGAAGGGGAGGACCTGAACCTGTCGGTTTGGTCGGACGAGGCGGCGAACTGGGTCGGGGCGGAGGAACCGGGTGTCAGCCGGGGCACGGTGGACCTGATCTACCTCGCCGTCCGGCTGGCGCTGGTCGAGGTGCTCACCCACGGAAAACGGCCGCCGCTGCTGTTCGATGACCCGTTTATCACCTTCGACGACCGCCGCCGCGACGGCGCCGCCCACCTGCTGCGCGAGCTCAGCAAGACCTATCAGGTCATCCTCTTCACCTGCAGCCCGGAGTACGCCCGGTACGCGGACCGGGTGATCACCATCGCCGACCGGACCGCCGCCGCGCCGGTGCCCGAGCCTCCCCCTGCTGAGCCCGCTACGCCTATTCCCACGGTCGGTCCACTGTGGGAGCGCATCGATAGCTAACCCCTTCCCACGTCGTACCCTAACGTCCCTTATATACCCCAATTGTCGCCGCGTCGTTCCCTTAAGTACCTCCGACTCGGTCCGGACCGAGCGGAGATACGCGCCTGCCAGGACCGGAGGGGAGGATTGAGGAGGATCGCGCGAATTGACCCCCCCTCAGGCCCCCGGTAAAATGATATGAAACACGTCGTCACCGCGAGGTGAACGGGGAAAGCGACGTACCCATAACCCAGAGGAGGTGACCCGCCATCTCATCCACCTCTGTCGTTGCGGCAGTCGTGGCGGGAGTGATCGCGTTCCTCCTGGGATACCTTCTACGCCGGTACGTCGCCGAGGCGCGCATTCGATCGGCCGAAGAGGCCGCCCGACGGATCGTTGAGGACGCTCAGAAAGAGGCCGAGGCAAAGAAACGTGAGGCCATCGTTGAGGCCAAAGACGAGGCATTCCGCCTTAAGCGGGAGGCGGAGGCCGAGATCCGCGAGCAGCGGGCCGAAGTACAGCGCCTTGAGCGGCGTTTGGTGCAGCGTGAGGAGTCCCAGGATCGCAAGGCCGAAAGCCTGGAGCAGCGCGAACGCGGCCTGACCCAGAAGGAGACCGACCTGGCCAAGGCCCGTGAGGACGTCGCGGCCGCCCTGGCCAAGCATCAGGCGGAACTTGAGCGTATCAGCGGTCTGACGACCGAAGAGGCCCGCGAGCAGATCCTCAAGCAGGTCGAGGATGCGGCGCGCGGGGACGCCCTCCAGATCGTCAAGAAGATCGAGGCCGAGGCCCGCGAGGAAGCGGACCGCCGGGCCAGGGAGATCATCGCCCTGGCCATCCAGCGCTGCGCCGCCGACCACACGGCCGACGTGTCCGTCTCCGTCGTGCCGCTGCCCAATGACGACATGAAGGGGCGGATCATCGGGCGCGAGGGCCGGAACATCCGCACCCTGGAAGGGCTCACCGGGGTCGATCTCATTATCGACGATACTCCGGAGGCCGTGACGCTCTCGTCGTTCGACCCCATCCGCCGGGAGATCGCCAAGATCGCCCTGGAGAAGCTTATCGCCGACGGCCGGATCCATCCGGCCCGGATCGAGGAGATGGTCGAGAAGTCTCAGCGGGAGCTCGAGCAGCGCATCCGCGAGGAAGGCGAGCGGGCCGCGTTCGAATCCGGGGTCCATGGGCTGCACCCGGAGGAGATCAAGCTGCTCGGGCGGCTGCGCTTCCGGTACTCGTACGGCCAGAACCTCCTGCAGCATTCGGTGGAGGTGGCGCTGCTCTCCGGGCTCATGGCCCAGCTGCTGGACGCCAACCCGCAGGTGGCGCGGCGCGCGGGGCTCCTGCACGACATCGGCAAGGCGCTCACCCACGAGGTCGAAGGCACGCACAGCGCGATCGGCGTGGACATCTGCCGGCGCTACCACGAGCCGCCGGAAGTCCTCAACGCCATCACCTACCATCACGGGGACGAGGAGGCGCGCTTCATCGAGGCCATCCTCGTCGCGGCGGCCGACGCCATCTCCGCCAGCCGTCCGGGGGCCCGCAAGGAGACCGCGGAGATGTACATCAAGCGGCTGGAGGGGCTGGAGCGCATCGCCACGTCCTTCACCGGCGTGGAGAAGGCGTACGCAATCCAGGCGGGCCGCGAGGTGCGGGTCATCGTGCGCCCCGCCGACGTCGACGACATGGCGGCCACGGCGCTTGCCCGCGACGTGGCCAAGAAGATCGAGGACGAGATGGAATATCCGGGGCAGATCAAGGTGACCGTGCTCCGGGAGACCCGGGTCATCGAGTACGCGCGGTAGGTGCCCGCATGTATCTCCTCGTGGTGGGGGATGTCCACGGGCGGCCGGGGCGGCGCATCCTCAAGGAGCGGCTGCCCCGGCTGCGCGCGCGCTATGACGCCCGCTTCGTCGTGGCCAACGGGGAGAACGGCGCCGGCGGGGCCGGGCTGAGCCGCGAGGTCGCCGACGAGCTCTTCGCCGCCGGCGTGGACGTCATCACGGGCGGCAACCACATCTGGCAGCACCGCGACGCCTACGAGCTGCTGGACTCCGAACCGCGGGTCATCCGTCCGTTGAACTACCCTCCGGGCGTCCCGGGCCGGGGCGCGGCGGTGACCCGCACCCGGGACGGCGTCCCGGTGGCCGTGCTCAACCTCCAGGGGCGGGTGTTCATGCCGGAGGTCGACGATCCGTTCCGCACGGTGCGGGCGGAGGTGGACGGGCTGCGCGACCGGGCGCGAATCATCGTCCTGGATTTTCACGCCGAGGCCACCAGCGAGAAGATCGCCATGGGCTGGTACCTGGACGGGAAGATCAGCGCGCTGGTCGGCACCCACACCCACGTCCAGACCGCCGACGAGCGCATCCTCCCGCAGGGCACCGCGTACATCTCCGACGTCGGGATGACCGGCCCGCGCGACGGCGTCATCGGCATGGACCGGACGCGGATCCTGGAGCGGTTCCAGACCGGCCTGCCCGTGCGGTTCGAAGTGGCCGCCGGGCCGGCCCAGCTCAACGCTGTGGCCATCGACGTGGACGAGGAGACCGGGATGGCGCGGCGGATCGAGCGCATCCTCGAGGCGGACGGCCGTGCGGATTGACCTGCACACGCACACCACGGCCAGCGACGGGCTGCTGGCCCCGGCGGCGCTCGTCCAGCTCGCCCGCGACGCCGGCGTGGTCGTGCTGGCCGTGGCCGATCACGACACGACGGCGGGCGTGGACGCCGCGCTCGAGGCCGGGGCGCGCCTGGGCGTGGAGGTCATCCCCGCGGTGGAGATCAACACCGACGTCGAGGAGTCGGAGATCCACGTCCTCGGGTACTACGTCGATCACGCGGCGCCCTGGTTCCAGGAGTTCCTCGGCCGGCTGCGCGACGGCCGCGAGCGCCGCGCGGAACGGATGGTGGCCAAGCTCAACGCGCTGGGCATCCCGATCGAGTACGCGCGGGTCCGGGCCCTGGCGGAGGGCGCCGTCGGCCGGCCGCACGTTGCGCGCGCGCTGATCGAAGTGGGTGCGGCGCGGACCACCGAAGAGGCGTTCCAGAAGTACATCGGCCGCAGCGGGCCCGCCTACATCGAGCGCATGAAGGTGACCCCGGAGGACGCGGTGCGCGTGATCCTCCGGGCCGGCGGCATCCCGGTGCTGGCCCACCCGGGGTGGGGCGTGCGCGATGAGCTGCTCCCGCCGCTGGTGGAGGCGGGCCTCGGGGGCATCGAGGCGTATTATCCCGACCACACCCCGGCGATGACGGCGCATTATCTGGCCCTGGCCGAGCGCTATCACCTGCTGGCCACCGGCGGCACCGACTTTCACGGCGGCGACCTGGCCACGCGGGTGAGCATCGGCAGCCAGTACGTGCCTCCCGAGGTCGTCGAGAGGCTGAAGGCGAGGAGGAAGCAGCATGAAGTGTCCCCAATGCGGCACGGAGAACCCACCGGGCAAGATCGTCTGCCGTAACTGCGGAACCCGGCTGCGCGCCGCCGGCGGCGCGGCGGTCCTCGGACAGATGAGCGAGGAGGAGTTGATGCGCCGCGTGCGCACCGACGTCCGGCGCATCCTCATCGTCATCGGCGTCGTGCTGGTCCTCGGCGCCGTATTGGGCGTGCTCGTCCGCTGACGTTCCCCATGGAGAGCCCGGCGCTCCGCAGCCTGCCGTCTGTGGAGCGGCTGGCCCAGCACCTGCTGGCGCAGGACTCGGGCCTCCCGCGCGGGATGGTCGTGCGCGCCGCGCGGAAGGTGGTGGATGAGGCGCGGGCGCGCCTGCTGCGCGGTGAGCCTGTGGACATCTCGCTCGAGGCCCTGGCGCGGGATGCGGCGGCGCGCGCGCGCCACCCCCTGCGCCCCACGCTCTCCCGGGCCGTCAACGCGACAGGCATCGTCCTGCACACCAACCTCGGGCGGGCGCCCCTGTGCGCCGCGGCGGAGGCCGCGGTCGCCTCCGTCCTCAGTGGCTACGCCACGCTGGAGATCGACCCCCGGACCGGCCGCCGGGGAGAGCGCCATCACCACGTGGAGGAGCTGCTCCGGGAGGTCACGCAGGCCGAGGCGGCGATCGCTGTCAACAACAACGCCGGCGCGGTCCTGCTCGCGCTGGCCGCCCTGGCCCGCGGCAAGCAGGTCGTCGTCTCCCGGGGGGAGCTCGTCGAGATCGGCGGCTCGTTCCGGCTGCCGGAGGTGATGGCGCAGAGCGGCGCGGTGCTCGTCGAGGTCGGAACCACGAACCGGACCTACGCGGAAGACTACGCGCGGGCCATGGGCGGGGGCACGGCGCTGCTTCTGAAGGTCCACCGGAGCAACTTCGTGCAGCAGGGCTTCGTCCACGAGGCCCCGGCCGCGGAGCTCGTAGATCTCGGCCGGCGGCACGGGGTCCCGGTTATGCTGGATCTGGGCAGCGGGTGCCTCGTCGACCTGGAGCGCTGCGGGCTCCCGCATGAACCCACCGTGCAGGACGGGCTTGCGGCCGGGTGCGATCTTGTCACCTTCAGCGGGGACAAACTGCTGGGGGGGCCCCAGGCGGGCCTGCTCGTCGGCGGCAGGAGCGTGCTCGAGCGGATCCGCAGCCATCCGCTCAGCCGCGCGCTGCGGATGGACAAGCTTGGGTACGCGGCGCTGGCGGCCACGCTGCGCGAGTACCTCGATCCCGACCGGGTCTGGGAAGCCCTCCCCGTGCTGCGGATGCTGGCCGCCTCTCCCGAAACCCTCCGGGCACGCGCGGAGGATCTGCGCGAGCGGCTTCGCCGGGTGGCGCCGGCGGCGTGGCGGCTGTCGGTGGAACCGACGGCGGCGGAAGTCGGCGGCGGATCCCTCCCGGAGGCCGTGCTGCCCTCCTTCGCCGTGGCCCTGCGGGGCGGCGACCTCACGCGCGTGGATGCCGCGCTGCGCGCTGCCGAGCCGGCGGTCTTCGGGCGGATCGCCGAGGATACGCTGCTGCTGGACGTGCGGACGCTGCTGGCCGGCGACGAGGACGCCCTCGTGGCCGCCCTCGCCGCCGCGGCGGTCTCCGCGTGACGGACCCCCAACCGCCGGTGCGGCACTACGTCATCGGGACCGCCGGTCACATCGACCACGGCAAGAGCGCGCTGGTGAGCGCGCTGACCGGCACCGATCCCGACCGGCTGGCCGAAGAACAGCGCCGCGGGATGACCATCGACCTCGGCTTTGCGCACTTCGACCTGCCCGGCGGCCGCCGCGTGGGGATCGTGGACGTCCCCGGCCATGAGCGCCTCATCCGCAACATGCTCGCCGGGGCGACGGGGATCGACCTCGTCCTCTTCGTGGTCGCCTCAGACGAGGGGGTCATGCCGCAGACGCGCGAGCACCTCGACATCCTCCGGTTCCTTCCGGTGCGCGCCGGCATCGTCGTGCTGAGCAAGATCGATCTCGTCCCCGACCCGGCCTGGCTGGCCCTCGTCCGCGAGGACCTCGCCGCCCTAACGCGCGGCACCATCCTCGAGCGGGCCCCCGTCGTCGAGGTGTCGGCGAGAACCAGAGAGGGGCTGGACGCGCTGGTGGCATCCATCGATCGCGCGCTGCGCGACGTCCCCAGCCGTCCGGTGGATGCCCCCGCGCGACTGCCGATCGACCGGGCGTTCACGATGGCCGGGTTCGGGACGGTCGTCACGGGAACGTTGTGGAGCGGCCGGATCGGGGCGGGCATGACCCTCGAGCTGCTGCCCCAGGGCCGGAGCGTGCGGGTGCGCGGGGTGCAATCGCATGGCGCCCGGCGGGAGCAGGCTGACGCGGGCGCGCGCGTGGCCGTGAACCTCGCGGGGATCGAAAAGGATGAGATCGAGCGCGGCGATGTCCTGGCCACGCCCGGAGTCTTTGTCCCCACGACCCGCGTGGATGTCCGGCTGTCACTGCTGCCGGACGCCCCACGGCTGCCACACGGCGCGCGGGTGCGGATGTATCTCGGTGCCGCGGAGGGTATCGGAAGAGTCCTGTATGCCGGCCGCGGGGCTCCGCAGGACGGCCGCGAGGTGCCCCCCGGCGGCGAGGCAGTCGCGCAGGTGCGGCTCGACGGCCCGCTGGTGGCCGATGCCGGGGACCCCTTCGTCCTCCGGCGGTTCTCTCCGATGGTGACGATTGGCGGCGGCCTGGTGCTCGACGCCCATCCGCCTGTGCGGCGCGGCACCGCGGCCACGGCGGTGCCCGGTCGCGGGGAGACGCGCGGCGCGCCGGAGACGGCCGGGGGCGGGGGGGCGGGGCGCGTTCCCGCCCGGGACCTGCCCGCGCGGGTCGCGGCCGGGGCCAAGGCCGCCGGTACCGCCGGGACGGGCATCGAGGAGTTGATGCGCATCGCCACCGCGACCCGGCCGCATGTGGAGGACGCTGTGCGCATGCTTGTCGGCTCCGGGCCGCTGGTAGAGATCCGGGGGCGGATCTTCCATGAGGACACGATTGACAGCCTGGCGGGGGCCGTGCGCGAGGCGGTCGCCGCGTACCACGGCGCGCACCCATGGCGGGCCGGCATGCCGAAAGATGAATTGAAGCGCCAGGCCTTCCAGAAAGGCGACGACCGGATCTATGCCCTGACCCTGGAGCGCCTGGCCGGCGCCGGTACGCTGGAGGATCTGGGCGGGCTGGTACGCGCTCGAGGCTTTACCCCGACGGTCAGCGCCGGGGACGCCGCGCTCCGGGAGCGTCTGGCGTCGGCGCTGCGCGAGGGTGCGTTCGCCCCGCCGTCGCGCGACGAGCTGGCGCGCGGAAGCGAGCCCAAGGAGTTCGACCAGGCCTGGCGGGCGCTCCTTGATGAAGGCGTCATCGTGGATGCCGGACAGGGGGTGTACTTCCACCGCGACGCCGTCGAGCAGATGAAGCAGGCCGTGACCGACGAGGTGCGCGCACAGGGCAGCGTGACTGTGGCCTCCTTCCGGACGCGCCTGGGTACCAGCCGGAAGTACGCGTTGACCGCGCTGGAGTACTTCGATACCATCAAGTTTACCCGGCGCCGCGGCGATGCGCGCGTTATCCTCGACGCCCACGCCGCCTCCGCCCCGCGGCAGCAGGACCGCGGGACCGGCGTGTCCTGAGTCGATACCGCGCGGTCCGGGGCGTCCAGGACTCCACCGTGCGCGATCCTCTTCCGGCCGGCCGAGAAGCCCTCGCGCGCCATGCATGGCGCGAAGCGTACGACCTGCTGCGCGCGGCCGACAGTGCCGGGCCGCTGGCGCCGGAGGACCTCGAGGGGCTGGCCGAGGCGGCGTGGTGGTCGGGCCAGCTCGCCGCCGTCATCGACGCGCGGGAACGGGCCTTCCGAGCGTACGTGGATTCGGGGCAGCAGCGCCGGGCGGGCTACGTTGCCGTCACGCTGGTCCGCGACTACTTCAGCAAGCGGGATGCCGCCGTGGCCGGCGCCTGGCTGAGCCGCGCCGAGCGTCTGCTCGAAGCCGAGGCCGATTCCCCCGAGAAGGCCTGGCTGTTCCGGACCAAATCGGTCATCGCCGTCGAAGGTCAGCGGGACTTTGCTCAGGGTCTCGAGTTCGCCCTCAAGACGCTGGACATCGCCGCGCGGGTAAAGGATCGGGATCTCCTCGCGCTCGGTCTGCATGACCAGGGGCGCGCCCTGCTGGCCCTGGGCAGGGCCAAAGAAGGGATGGCGCTGATGGACGAGGCGACGGTGGCAGCCGTCGGGGGCGAGCTCAGTCCGTGGGCCACGGCGGCCATCTACTGCAACATGATCATGGAGTGCCATCACGTTGCCGATGTGCGCCGGGCGGGTGAGTGGAGTGATGCCGCCAAGCGCTGGTGCGACCGGCAGGCGATCGCCGGATTCCCCGGGATGTGCCGCGTGTACCGGGCGGAGGTCATGCGGCTCCGGGGGGCATGGAAAGAAGCCGAAGCCGAGGCGCGCGCCGCCTGCGAGGAACTGCGGGAGTTCAATCTCGGCTATTGCGCGGGCGCGTTCTATGAGCTGGGGGAGATACGCCTCCGCGTCGGGGATCTGTCAGGCGCCGAGGAGGCGTTCCGGAACGCGCATGAGCTCGGGCGCGATCCGCAACCGGGGTTGACCCTCCTGCGGCTGGCCCAGGGAAGGATTCCCGCGGCCCTCTCCTCCATCAAGAGCGCCGTTGCGGGCCAGACCCGTGACCGTCTCCTCCGGGCCCGGATGCTGCCCGCGCTCGTGGAGGCGGCCATTGCGGGGCAGGACCTCGGGACGGCCTCCGCAGCCGTCGCAGACCTCTCCGCCGTCGCCCACGACTACGGCAGCCCGGCGCTGGAAGCCATGGCCCGCTCGTCGGCTGGTGTCCTGCACACAGCTCGGGGCGAGCCGGAGAAGGCCGTAGAGGCGCTCCGCGAGGCCCTCCGCCTTTGGAGCGAGCTTGAGCTGCCCTATGAAGCCGCGCGCACGCGGATCGCGCTGGCCGAGCTCCTGGGGAGCGGCGGCGACGAGGACGGACGCCGCCTCGAGCTCGAATCCGCGCGCGCCGCCTTCGAGCGGCTGGGTGCCCGCCTCGACGTCGCCCGCGTGACGGAGCTGCTCGCCCGCGTTGAGCCGGGACAGGAGCCTGTCCGGCAGGCCACGCGCACGTTCATGTTCACCGACATCGTCCGGTCCACGGCACTCGTCGAAGCCATCGGAGATGAGGCGTGGGGCGATGTCGTGCGCTGGCATGACCAGGTGCTGCGGAAGCTCGTCGCCACCCACCGGGGGGACGAGGTGGACCACGCGGGGGATGGGTTCTTCGTGGCGTTTCCCGATGCGGCCGCGGCGCTCGACTGCGCCGTCGCCATTCAGCGCGCACTGGCGGAGCACCGCCGGGACCACGGCTTTGCTCCCCAGGTGCGCATCGGGCTGCACACGGTCTCCGCCCTGCAGGCAGGGGGGAAGTACAAGGGCAAGGGGGTGCACGAAGCGGCGCGCATCGGCGCGCTGGCCGGCGGGGGCGAGATCGTGATCAGCGCCCAGACCCGCGAGGCTGCCCCGGCAGGCCTGGCCACCACCAACCCCCGCTCCGTGCCGCTCAAGGGTCTCAGCGAACCCGTGACGGTGTACACCGTGCTCTGGCAGTAGGAGACTCCCTCCGGCCGCCGGGCGGGGCCGGGAAAGAGGAACGGAAAGTGGTTGCCGGATCGGACGACTTAGGATAGGATTTCTCCGCACTACCGCGACAACTCCCACGCTTGCGGGCCGTTCGCCCACAGGCTGTCACCCCTCACCCGCGGCGAGAGTGGTTCCCGTGGTCACGAACCGCACGCTGTTCTGGGCTGTGGATGAGCTCCCCGACTCGCTGGTCCTGCGGGTGCGGGGACAAATCGACCAGGAGACCGCAGCCGAGTTTGCCCGCGCCGTCCGGGAGACCGTCGGGCGGGGAAAGGCCACCTCCATCGATCTCTCGGCCGTGACCTACCTGGACGGTCAGGGCATCGGCGTCCTCAGGGAGCACGCCAACCTCACGAAGGCGACGCTCAAACCCTCGGCGCAGCTGCGGAGAGCCCTGCAGACGCTGGGGATCGAGTATCTGTTCAAGTTCCAGTAACCGGCCGCCCGCAGGACGCGCGCCGCAGCACACGAGCCCGCCGAAGCCCCCGTCCCCGCGAGCAAACCTGCTAGTATCAGATGTGTTCGAGCCCACAGCGGAGGGCAGTGGGGGCTGGTGCCCCTTCCGGTCTTCAACACCGGCGGGAGGCTATTTCGGTCTCCGGTAGGTTCGATTCCTACAGCCCTCCGCCACTCTTCATGGGACCCTCCCGATTGTGGTTGGATCGGCCCTGTGGGATGCCACGACTGCGGGAGTCATGGGCAGGATTCGGGCACCCAGGACGGAAGCGGCCTGGTGGATCGGCAAGAGAGGGGAGGGAGCAGGATGCACGTTCGCGTCATCTCGCCGCTGCTCGCGGTGCTGATTGGCATAGTTGTTCCGGTCTCGGCCGCTCCGGATCCTCTCAGCATCAGCGTCGGCGGAATCTGGATCTGCAAGATTACTCAATCGGTTGCCGGGTTCACTCCCCAACAGAGGGTGACCGAAGCCAACAAGCGGATCACCGAAGTGGTCAGCCGGATCCGGCCGGCAGACCGGGTCACCGTCAAAGTGCAGCTCTACGGTTCGACCGCAACGGTTACGGTCAACGACATGTTGGTCTTCACCCTGGTGCCGGCCGATGTACCGACCCCGGGGGTGGCGCTCGCTGACTACGCGCTCCAGGTGTCAGTCCGTCTGCAAAAGGGGATCTTGACCGCCCTCGGCAGATAGCCACCGGCAGCGTGATGACCGTGGGGCAGAGGGCGGCTGCGCCGGTTCCCGCAGAGCCGCGACTTCTCCCGCGTCTGAGCCCCACAACCCACTCCTGGCGAGCGCGCCTCAGCGCCCGAGCCGCACCGCCCGGATCGTGGCCAGCGTCTCCTTCCCCAGTCCAAGCGTCTGTGGGAAGGAGATGAAGTGATAGCGGTTTGAGACCTTGTCGTTGAAGACGGCAAGGCCGAACCGCAAGACGCGCCCGGCGGCGAACGGCTTGTCGTCGGCGTTGCCCGTCACCAGCTTGCGGCGGAGCTCGACCACCCACCGGCCGCGCGCCCAGGACCCGTTGGCCAGCACGTCGGCGCCGCTGCCGTCCGGCGTCCGCAGAATGTTCCGGGGCAGCAGGTCCCCGACGGCAAAGCGCACCGCCGGATCAAGAGGCACGGCCGTATTGCCCATGATCAAAGGAAGGCGGGGCAGCAGCTCGGCGAACCGGGCTTCCGGCACCGCCCTGAAGCCGGTCTTGGCCTGATCGTACATGAAGGCCGGCTGCGCGGGCGAGGTGAAGGGGGAGCGGCCGCTGTCAGAGAGCCGGTACTCGAGCACGTAGTCATCGCCGGCGTAGCCTACGGGGCTCGACCGGTAGGCGCGCCACTGCCACAGGTCGAGGAAGGAGCCCTCGGCCTTGAGCCGCTCGATCTCCTGGCTGGTCTTCACCTTGTCCCATCCGCCCGTCTCGTCGGTCGCCGTCCTCGTCACCAGCAGGTAGTGCCGCATGTCATTCGTGTTCAACCCGCCCCGGCCGAAGTACGGGTGGTTGACGACACGGTCGCCCCGCACGTCCCGCGACATGTTGCGCATGCTCGAGTGGCACGCGATGAAGCAGCCGGCCTGGTTGAACCCGGTTTTCGCGCCGTCGCCGGCGGGCACGTTGCGCTCGGTGAACATCACCGCCAGCCGTTCCTCGTAGCTCGGGGGGCGGTTGGCTTTGGTCGCATCCGGCTTGGGCCCGCCCCAGGGAACCCAGCGGGTCCCATCATAGCGCCACAGCTCGTGACTGGCGCCCGGCTCCGCGGCCGCCCACTCGAACCGCATGTAGATGTACTGATCGTCGAAGGCCGCCCGCACCGAGACGTCCAGCGAGCCGGGCTTGCCGGCTACGGGATCAGGCTCTAGACGGGCGTGCTTCACGAGACTCTCGCCCTTCGCCTTCTCCTGTCCGGCGTGGCAGGTCTGGCAGGTGGTGCCGGAGGCGACCTGCTCGCTGCCGGGATGCTCGCTGCTGGTGAGGAACTCCCAGGACGCCTGCCCCGGGAAGAACACCGTCACCGTCCGCTCGGGAATCGCCGACCAGTCGCCGGGAAACGTGAACAGCCCCGCGCCCTGGATCACCGCGGGGGCCTGCGCGCCGGCAGGTCCGAGACGCGACGTGGACCCGGCGAACGCGAGCAGGAATGCGAGCAGTACCACCGTAGCGAGCAGACCGGTCCGTCGAATGACATGAGACATCCTTCACCCCCGCGGGTGTGCGACTGTGCGCTTCACGCGCTATCACCTGTGTGCGTACCACACCAGGACCCGGCCCACTATCAGGTCAATATCTGATTTGTCGCGGACAGGCGGCCGGGCGCCCAGCCGCCGAATGACGAACCTGAAAGGACGTTGAGGAATCTATGGAAATCTATGGCGCTGATGCCTTCTCGCCCGGCGAGGTAGCTGAGCGCGTCGAAGCGGTCGGCGTGCGCAAGGCCCGTCTCCCGTTCATCCAGCTCTTCACGCTTGGCGTCCTCGCCGGCGGCTTCATCGGTCTGGGCGCGCTGTACTACACGCTCGTGGTGAGCGATCCGCATCTGGGCTTTGCGGCCACGCGTCTCCTCGGCGGGCTCGCCTTCTCGCTGGGGCTGATCCTGGTCGTCGTGGCCGGCGCGGAGCTGTTCACCGGCAACAACCTGCTCGTCATGGCGTGGGCGGGCCGGAAGATCTCGGGCGGTGAGCTTGTGCGGAACTGGGCCATCGCCTACGCCGGCAACTTCGCCGGCGCGTTCGGGCTGGCGCTGCTGGTCGTCCTGGCCCGCCACGGCGCGATGAACGACAGCGGCGTGGCCGCCCAGGCGATCGCCGTGGCAAAGGGGAAAGCCGCGCTCCCGTTCGCCGAGGCGTTCTTCAAGGGGGTCCTGTGCAACGTGCTGGTGTGCCTGGCCGTGTGGCTGGCCATGGCGGGGCGGAGCGTCACGGACAAGATCCTGGCCGTCATCTTCCCCATCTCGGCCTTCGTAGCCGCGGGGTTCGAGCACAGCGTCGCCAACATGTACTTCCTCTCCGTCGGCTCGCTGCTGGAAGGGGCCATCGTGGGCGAGGGGCTCCTGCGCAATCTCGTGCCGGTGACGCTGGGGAACATCGCCGGCGGCGGGGTCATGGTCGCCCTCGTATACTTCATCGTCTACCGCCTGCAGCCGGCCCGGAAGCCGGGGTAGGGAAGCGCGGCGCCGCGCCGGCGGTTATCCTGGACAGGCAGATGGACGACCAGCCGCAGGCCCCCGCCCGTGCCGCCGCGCCGTCCGAAGGGCCGGACCGGCACACCCGCGAACTGCGCATCCTCAACGCCATCGCCGAGGCGCTGAACAGCTCGCCTGACGTGCAGCAGGCGCTGGAGCGGACGCTGGACCTGGTCGGGACGCTGCTCGGGCTGCGCACGGGGTGGATCTGGCTGACCGATCCGGAAACCGGCCAGTTCTACAATGCGGCGGCGCAGCACCTTCCTCCATACCTCCAGGCGCCGGTGCGGATGACGGGGCGGGCCTGCTGGTGCCTCGACGAGTTCCGCGACGGCGCGCTGACGCCCAAGAACATCGACATGATGGAGTGCAGCCGGCTCCGGCCGGCGGTGCTGCGCCAGGCAACGGACCTCACCCACGGGCTCGCCTACCACGCCAGCATCCCGCTGTACTTCCAGGACAAGCCGCTCGGCATCCTCAACGTCACCGGCCCGTCCTGGCGGCGGCTCACCGACGAGGAGCTGCACCTGCTGTCCACCATCGCCTATCAGGTGGGGATCGCGATCGAGCGCGCCCGGCTGGCCGATGAGAGCGCGCGGCTGGCGCGGGCGGAGGAGCGCACCCGGCTGGCCCGCGAGATCCACGACACCCTGGCCCAGGGGCTCACGGCCATCGCTCTGCACCTGGAGGGCGCGCTGCACCACCTCACCGCCCACCCGGAACGGGCGCGCGAACGGCTGGAGCGGGCGCTGCGCACCGCCCGCGACAGCCTGGAGGATGCGCGGCGATCCGTGCTGGACCTGCGGGCGGGCCCGCCGGCCGGAGGTCCGCTGGGTGCGGCGATCCGCGGCCTGGCGCGATCCGTTACCGGGGAGACCGGCGTGCGCGTGCGCGTTCGCATCGAGCAGAAGCGGACGTTGCCGCTGCGCGTGGAGGCCGAGCTCTACCGGATCGCGCAGGAGGCCCTGACCAACACCCACCGGCACGCTCGCGCAACCGAGGTGGAAATCCTCCTCCAGGACACGGCCCGCGGCATCCGGCTTACGATCCGCGACAACGGCACCGGGTTCGACGTGCGGGCGGTCGGTCCCGACCGGCAGGGGCTTGTCGGGATGCGCGAGCGGGCGCGCCTGCTTGGCGGGACGCTCCGAGTGACCAGCCGCCGGGACTCGCCGTCCGGCACGACTGTGGTCGCGTCGGTGCCGATCGCTGAGGGGGACGCATGATCCGCATTCTCGTCATCGACGACCACCCTGTGGTGCGCGAAGGCCTGGTGGCGTCGCTGGAGGACGATCCGGAGTTCCAGGTCGTCGGAGCCGCCGGCTCGCTCGACGAGGCGCTGCCTCAAGTCACCGCGCGGCGCCCTGACGTCATCCTGCTGGATCTCGAGCTGCCCCGCGTCGACGGGTTGTCCGCCATCCCCCTCCTCGCCGCGGCCCATCCGGACGCGCGCCTCCTCATCCTCACCGCGTACGACACCGACGAGCGGGTGCTCGGCGCGATCCGGGGCGGGGCCCAGGGCTACCTGCTCAAAGGGGCGCCGCTGAGCGAGATCGCGCGGGCGATCCGGGCCGTGCACGCCGGCGAGACCTACCTCCAGCCGCGGATCGCGAGCAAGGTCGTCGCAGCGTTGGCGCCGGGGCGGAAAACCGGTACGCTAAGCCGGCGGGAGCGAGAAGTCCTCCGGCTCATCGCGGGCGGGCAGTCGAACAAGCAGATCGCCCGGACGCTCGGGATCACTGAGCGGACCGTGAAGTTCCACGTCGCCTCCATCATGAACAAGCTGGGCGCGGAGACCCGCGCGCAGGCCGTCGCGCTGGCGGGCCGGCGCGGCCTCCTGTAGCGGGGTTCCCGCCGCAAGGCTCCCGGTTCCCGCACCCATCACCGCCCTCCCTGGCCGGATGGACAGGGGGGACCCGGCCGCTGGCGCAGTTCGCCGTCCCTCCTCCTGCGCGGTGTCCGCCGGGGCCGCCGGCGTCATCGTAACGGTGCAGGTCTGCGGCCGGCACCAGACAGAGCCGCAGGGGAGGAGAGCGTCATGACGCTGCGTGATCGCGTGACGGTGATCACCGGGGCATCGCGCGGCCTCGGTCTGGAGATCGCCCGCCTCTTTGCCGCCCGCGGGGCGCGGCTCGTCCTCGCCGCCAGAGGAGAGCCGGATCTCCGGGAGGCCGCGAACGAGCTGGCGCGGGCAACCGACGTCCTCGCCCTGGCGGCGGACGTCAGCGAGGACGCCGAGGGGATCGCCGCGGCCGCCCTCGACCGCTTTGGCCGGGTGGATGTCCTCATCAACAATGCGTCGGAGATCGGCCCCTCGCCGATGCCCCGCCTTGACCGATATCCGTGGGATGCCTTGCTCCGGGTCTTCCGGACCAACGCCGTTGCCCCGCTGCATCTCACCCAGCTGCTCCTGCCGCAGATGATCCAGCGGGGAGAGGGGGTGATCATCAACGTGACCTCGGACGCCGCCGTGCAGGCCTATCCCGGGTGGGGAGGGTACGGCGCCAGCAAGGCCGCCCTGGAGCACCTGTCGCGCGGCCTGGCCGTAGAGCTGGAGGGCAGCGGCGTACGTGTCTACGTCGTGGACCCCGGTGACATGAACACCGGGATGCACCAGCAGGCCGAACCGGGCATGGATCTTTCCCATCTCCCCGGCCCGTCGGTGCCCGCCCCCGCGTTCGTGCGCCTGGTGGAGGACGAGGGCGCGCCCTGGGGACGGTTCGAGGCGATGAAGATGCTGGCGCCGCTGGGGGCCGCGCGGTGAGCCTCGTGGGCGTCCGGGCGCCCACGCCGGTCATCGAGTTCACCCTCCCGCCGCACCTCGAGGCGCACGAGCCCCCCGAGGCGCGCGGGTTGCGCCGCGACGAGGTGCGCCTTCTTGTCTCCTACCTGGACAGCGGCCGGCTCGCGCACGCGCGGTTCGCCGATCTGCCGAGGCTGCTGCGCGCGGGGGACCTCGTCGTCGTCAACGTCTCGGCCACCTTGCCCGCGGCAGTGGTGGCACGGCGGACCGACGGCACGGAGGTCGCCGCACACGTCTCCACGCGGCTGCCGGCGGGCCTGACCGTCGTCGAGCTTCGACAGGTGAGCGCTACGGCCGGCGAGACGCTGGCACTTCCGGAGGGGGGAACCCTCACCGTGTTTGCCCCGTATCCCGGCTCATCGCGCCTGTGGGTCGCGCGGCTCGATCTTCCCGCGCCGCTCCCCACGTACCTGGTGGCCTGGGGCCGGCCCATCGCCTATCCGTACGTGCGCGGGGAGTGGCCGATCGAGATGTATCAGACCGTGTACGCGGCAGTCCCCGGGTCGGCGGAGATGCCGTCGGCGGGACGCGCCTTCACCCCCGAGATCCTGGAGCGGCTGGCGACCCGCGGCATCTACCTCGCCTCGATCGTCCTGCACGCCGGCGTGGCCAGCCTGGAGTACGACGAGCCGCCGTATGAGGAGTGGTTCGAGGTCTCTCACGAGACCGCCGCGGCCGTCGCCCGCGCCCAGAAGCACGGGGGCCGGATCATCGCCGTCGGCACGACCGTCGTACGGGCGCTGGAGAGCGCCGTGGATACGGCGGGGCGGCCGATCGCCTCCCGCGGATGGACCGACCGTGTGGTTAGCCCGGAGCATCCGCCCCGCCTCGTAAACGGCCTGCTGACAGGATTCCACGAGCCCAAGGCGACCCACCTGGCCATGCTCGCGGCACTCGCGGGCCGGGCCCACCTGCACGGCGCGTACCGCGCGGCGCTGGAGCGCGGCTACCTCTGGCACGAGTTCGGCGACCTCCACCTGCTCATCCCGGACTAGCCGCCGCCGGACCGCCGGCCGCGCTCCGGTCCGTCCGGCGATGGCCGTCCGGTTCGGACCACCGGTTCGCGCCGAGGAGGGGGTCTCTGCCCCGACGAACACTGAGCACCGTGTCGGATCTGACCCCCATGATGCGGCAGTATCATGAGCTCAAGGCCCGGTATCCCGGGATGCTGCTGATGTTCCGCCTCGGGGACTTCTACGAGCTGTTCTACGACGACGCCCAGGTCGCCGCGCGCGAACTGGACATCGTCCTGACCTCCCGCGAGGTGGGCAAAGGCCGCCGCGTGCCGATGTGCGGCGTGCCCCACCATGCGCTGGAGACGTACCTGGCCCGGCTTGTCGAGCGCGGCCACCGCATCGCCATCTGCGATCAGCTCGAAGACCCGCGCGCGGCCAAGGGCCTGGTCAAGCGGGACGTGGTGCGCGTGGTCACGCCGGGGACAGTCATCGAGCAGCCGTTGCTCTCCCAGCACGCGAACAACTATCTGGTCGCGCTCGCCGCCTCCGACGGCGCGTGGGGACTGGCCGCGGCCGATCTGTCCACCGGTGAGTTCCAGGTCACCGAGCTCCGCGGCCCGGAGACCGCATCACGGCTGGCGGAGGAGCTGGCCCGCTTTGCCCCGCGGGAGGTGCTTGCCGCCGAGCCGGACGCGGACGTGGTCCGCGGGCTGGTGGGGGAGGGGGTCCACCTCACGGCGCTGGAGGAGTGGAAGTTCGACGAGGGCGCCGCCCGGCGGCTCCTGCACGCGCAGCTCCGCGTGGTCAGCTTAGAGGCGTTCGGCTGCGAGCACCTCCCGTTCGCGGTGCGCGCGGCCGGGGCGCTGCTCCAGTACCTCAAGGACACGCAATTCAGCCCCCTGGCCCACATCCGCCGGATCACGACGTACTCGGTGGAGACCGGGCTGATGCTCGATGCGTCCACCCGGCGGAATCTGGAGATCATCCGCAATCAGCGGGACGGCGGAGTCCAGGGGACGCTCCTGTGGGTGCTCGATGAGACACAGACGAGCATGGGCGCGCGCCGGCTGCGGCAGTGGGTGCTGCAGCCGCTCCGTGACGCCGAGGCCATCACCGCGCGGCTGGATGCGGTCGAGGAGCTGGTCGGCGCGCCGCGCCGCCGGGCCGCGCTCGCCGCCGCGCTGGCCACCCTCGCGGACCTCGAGCGGCTCATGGGACGCATCGGCCACGGGGCGGCGAACGCGCGCGACCTGGTCGCGCTCGCCGCCTCGCTGCGCAAGCTCCCTGCCGTCCGGGACACGCTGGACGGCGTCCGGGCCGCGGCGCTGCGGAGCCTTGCCGGGGCGCTGGGCGATCACTCCCGGATCGCGGCCCTCATCGAGGCCGCCATCGTGGATCATCCGCCCGCCGCGCTGCAGGAGGGCGGACTCATCCGGGAGGGCTACGATGCCGGCCTCGACGCGCTGCGGAGCGCGATGCGCACGGGCAAGGCGTGGATCGCCCGGCTGGAGACGGAGGAGCGCGCCCGGACGGGGATCCGGTCGCTCCGGGTCGGCTTCAACAGGGTCTTCGGCTACTACCTCGAGGTGAGCAAGCCGAACCTGCACCTGGTCCCGGCCGACTACATCCGCAAGCAGACGCTCACCGGCGCGGAGCGGTTCATCACCGAGGCGATGAAGGAGCAGGAGGCGATCATCCTCGGCGCCGAGGAGCGCATGGCCGGGCTGGAATACGAGCTCTTCTCCCGCGTGCGCGACCAGGTGGCCGCCGACGCCGCCGGCGTGCTGGACACCGCGCGCGCCGCCGCCGAACTGGACGCGCTACGGTCCCTCGCCGAGGTGGCGGCGGCCGGTCGCTACGTGCGCCCGGAGCTCAGTCCCGACCCGGTGCTGGAGATCCGGGGCGGCCGCCATCCGGTGATCGAGCGCGTTCTCACCGACGAGCGGTTCGTCCCCAACGATGTGACGCTGGACGCCCACAGCCGGGCCGTCCTCATCGTCACGGGGCCGAACATGGCCGGCAAGTCCACCTACCTCCGGCAGTGCGCGCTCATCGTCCTGCTGGCGCACCTCGGGTCATTCGTACCCGCGGACGCCGCCCGGATCGGCCTCACCGACCGCATCTTCACCCGGGTGGGCGCCGTGGACGACATCGCCACGGGGCGCAGCACCTTCCTGGTAGAGATGCAGGAGGTCGGCCACATCCTCCATCACGCGACGCGCCGCAGCCTGATCATCCTCGACGAGGTCGGCCGCGGCACGAGCACGTACGACGGCATGAGCATCGCCTGGGCCGTCGTGGAGTACCTCCACGATCACGTCGGCGCGCGCACGCTGTTCGCCACCCACTACCACGAGCTCACCGAGCTGGGGGGGCTGCTGCCGCGCGTCCACAACGTCAACGTCGTCGTCAAGGAGGAGGGGGACCGGGTGGTCTTCCTGCGCACGGTGGCCGACGGGGGCGCCGACCGCAGCTACGGCATCCACGTCGCGCAGCTGGCCGGGCTGCCGCCGTCGGTGATCGAGCACGCGCAGCGCATTCTCCGCAACCTCGAAGCCGCTTCGCGCCTCCCGGGTGCAGAGGAGCCGTTCCTTCCGCCGGTGCCGGCCCGGGCGTCGGGGGCGCTGCAGCTGCCGCTTCCGCTCCAGCCGATCTCGCCGGTGGAGGAAGCCCTCATGGCGCTCAGCCTGGAGTCGATGACCCCGCTGGAGGCGATGCAGGCGCTCCACCAGCTCCGTGAGCAGGTCCGCCAGCGTCTTTCCTCCGCCCACACGACCGCCCACGGCGGGAAGGTGGTGCGAATGAAACGGCACGGGCCCAAGCAGCCATGAGCGTACAGGCCCCCGCCCGCATCCACGTCCTCAGCCAGGTCGTGGCGGACCGGATCGCCGCCGGCGAGGTCGTGGAGCGGCCGGCGTCGGTGGTCAAAGAACTGGTGGAGAACGCGCTCGACGCCGGGGCGACGGCCATCGCCGTGGATGTGGAGGCCGCCGGCGCAACGCTGCTCCGCGTGACCGATGACGGCAGCGGCATGCATCCCGACGACCTCCCCCTGGCCGTCCGGCGGTTCGCCACGAGCAAGATCACCGAGATGGACGACCTTGCCGGCGTCCGGACGCTGGGGTTCCGCGGGGAGGCGCTGCCCAGTATCGCCGCCGTGTCGCACCTGGAGGTGACCACCGCCGCCCGGGGGCAGGCGGCAGGGCGTCGCATCCGGCTGCGCGGGGGGGAGGTTGAGGATGAGCACGCGGTGGGCGCCCCTGTGGGAACCGTGGTGACCGTGCGTCATCTCTTCTTCAACACGCCGGCGCGGCGCAAGTTCCTGAAGTCGCCGGCCCGGGAGTTCGCGCTCATCGTGGACGCCCTCCAGCGTCTCGCGCTGGCCCACCCGGCGGTGGGATTCCGCCTGACCCACGACGGGGCAGACGTCCTCCGCTATCCCCCGGCCACGCCATCCGATCGCGCGGCGGCCGTCTTCGGGGAGCGCGTCATGGCTCAGAGCCTCCCGGTCGATCACGGACGCGACGGGTTCGCCGCCCGCGGCTGGCTGGGCAGGCCCGAGCTTGCCCGCGGGACGCGGCGCCAGCAGTTTCTCTACGTGAACCGGCGGCCGGTGCACAGCCGGATGCTGGCCGCGGCCGTCGAGCAGGCCTACGAGCAGATCATCCCATCGGGGCGGTATCCGACATACGCGCTGTTCATCGAGCTGCCCCCCGGAAGCGTGGACGTGAACGTCCATCCGCGCAAGCTCGAGGTCCGGTTCGACGACGACCATCGCGTCTACGCGGCGGTCGGCCGGGTCGTGCGGGAGACGCTGCGCGCCGCGCAGCTGCTCCGCGGCGTGTCCGCTTCCGCCTCCGCCGTCCCGATCCTCACCGGGGTGCTGCCGCTCGAGTCGGTCCCGGCCGCCGGCGGGGAGGTGCGGGAAGCGCAGAGCCTCGCCGGCGGGCGGCTGCCCGCCATGCGCCTGCTGGGCCAGCTGCACCGGACGTACCTGCTGGCCCAGGGCGATGCGGGGCTGATCGTCATCGATCAGCACGCGGCGCACGAACGCGTGCTCTACGAGCGGCTCCTGGCGGCCCGCCGGCGTCAGGGGGATGCGGCCCAGACGCTGATCACGCCGCAGACGGTGGCGCTCAGCCCCGGAGAGTTCGCCCTCTACGAGCAGCACGCCGGACTCCTCCGCACGCTCGGCTACGACCTCGAGCCGTTCGGGCAGCATGCGGTCCTGGTGCGGGCCGTGCCGCAGATCGCCGCCGCGGGATCCGCGGAGCACCTCCTCCATGACCTCCTGGCCCAGGCGGCCGAGGACCTCCCGCTGGGCGCCGTGGACAGCCTGCTGGAGCGCCTGACCATTACGACCGCCTGCCGGAGCGCGGTGCGCGCCGGGGACGTGCTCGATGCGGAACAGATGATGCGCCTGCTGCGCGATCTGGCCGGCACCAACGATCCGTTCACCTGCTTCCACGGGCGGCCGACGATGGTCACCCTGCCGGTGGCACAGGTCGAACGATGGTTCCTTCGCCGCTGACCCGGCTCGTCGTCCTCTGCGGCCCCACCGCGACGGGCAAGACGGCCGCCGCGCTCGTCCTGGCCGAGCGTCTCGGCGCCGAGATCGTGGCCGCCGACTCACGCACCGTCTACCGAGGGATGGATATCGGGACGGCCAAGCCGCCCCGCGAGGCCCGCGCGCGGATCCCCCACCACTGCATCGACCTCGCCGAGCCGGATGAGACCGTCACGCTGGCCGCCTACCGGCAGGCGGCCGCCGGCGCGATCCGCGGCATCCGGGCGCGCGGCAAGGTGCCCCTGCTCGTGGGGGGCACGGGGCTGTACATCCGCGCCGTGGTGGATGGATTCACCATCCCGGCCGTCCCGCCGGATCTCACCCTGCGGGCGGACCTGGAGCGTGACGAGGCCCGGGCTCCGGGACGGTTGCACGCCCGCCTGCAGCGGGTCGATCCCCTCGCCGCGAGCCGCATCCACCCCCACAACGTGCGGCGGCTCATCCGCGCCCTCGAGGTCTTCGCGCATACGGGGCGCCCGATCTCAGCGCTCCAGCGGCGCGGCGACGTCGCCGGCGATGTTGTGCAGGTCGGGTTGACCCTGGAGCGCGAGGCGCTCTACCGGCGCATCGACGAGCGCGTGGACGAGCAGATCCGCACCGGGCTCGTGGACGAAGTCCACGCGCTGCTGCATCGGGGCGTCGATCCCTCGCTGCCGTCGATGCAGGGGCTGGGCTACAAGGAGATCGTCCCGTACCTGCAGGGGGAGATGGCGCTCGCCGAGGCCATCACGTACCTGCGGCGGAACACCCGCCGGTTCGCCAAGCGGCAGTACACCTGGTTCCGCCGCGACCCGCGCATCCGGTGGCTGGCCGCCGACGGCCTGTCCCCGGAGGCCATATCTGACGCGCTGGGCCCTATGCTAGAGTAGACGCATGCATACGGCACGGCGCCTCGAGCAGATCGGCGCCTACCTCTTCGCCGATCTCGACCGCAAGCAGGACGAGCTCATCGCGCGCGGTGTGGATGTCATCAGTCTCAGCGTCGGCGATCCGGATCTCCCCACGCCGGCGCACATCATCGACGCCCTCATGGAAGGCGCGACCGATGTGCGCAGCCACCGGTACCCGCCGTATGGGGGGACCAGGGAGTTCAAAACCGCGGTGGCGGACTGGTACGCGCGGCGCTTCGGGGTCACGCTGGATCCCGAGCGCGAGGTGCTCGCCCTGATCGGCTCCAAAGAAGGGCTGGCGCATCTCCCCTGGGCGACGATGGACCCCGGCGACGTCGCGTTGGTGCCCGATCCGGGCTATCCCGTCTACCGCTCGGCGACGATCATGGCGGAGGGCGTGCCGCACGCGGTTCCGCTGCGCGCCGAACGGGGGTTCTTGCCCGACCTCGAAGCCATCGCCCCGGCGGTGCTGCGCCGGGCCAAGCTGCTGTTCCTGAACTACCCCAACAACCCGACCGCGGCCACGGCGCCGGCGGCGTTCTTCAACGAGGCTGTGGCCTTCGCCCGGCGCCACGGGCTGCTGCTGGCGCATGACAACTCCTACTCCGAGATCGCCTACGACGGCTACCGGCCGCCGAGCATCCTGGAGGCCGACGGCGCGAAGGACGTGGCCATCGAGTTCCACTCGCTGTCCAAGACGTACTGCATGACCGGCTGGCGGGTCGGCTTCGCCGTCGGCAACGCGCAGGCCGTGGGGACGCTGGGCAAGGTCAAGACGAACATCGACTCGGGCGTGTTCCGCGCGGTGCAGCACGCCGGCGTCGCCGCCCTCACCGGGCCACAGGGTGCCGTGGCCGACCGGCTCCGCGTCTACCAGGGACGCCGCGACCGGGTGACCAGGGCGCTGCGGGCGATCGGCTGGCGGGCGCCCGAGATCAAGGCCACCTTCTACATCTGGATCCCCGTGCCCGACGGCACGCCGTCGGCGGCGTTTGCCGCGACCGTGCTCGAACGCACCGGCATCGTGATTACCCCGGGCGCCGGCTACGGACAGCAGGGGGAAGGATACGTCCGCCTCTCACTGACGACTCCCGATCACCGGCTGGACGAGGCGCTGGACCGGCTGGCCTCGGAGTTCGGCCGCCGCTAGGGCCTCCGCCCGCGAGCGATTCCATGGGGCATCGTTCCGACCAGACGTCTGTGCGCCAGGGCCGCGTCCCGCTTGCCGTGCGGGACGGGCGGCCGGAGCGCGCCGTGCTCGCCGGCGTCCACGGGAGCGGCGGCCGCGGCGCGGAGCTGCGCGACCCGGAGATGGAGGAGCTCCGGCGGCTGGCCGAGTCCGCCGGCGCCGAGGTGGTGGGCACGCTGGTGCAGCACCGCGGGCGCCCGACGCCCGCGACGTTCCTGGGCAAGGGCAAGCTGGACGAGCTGCGCGCGTTGTGCGCGGACCTCGCGGCCGACCTGGCCATCGCCGACCACGAGCTCACCCCGGTGCAGCAGCGCAATCTGGAGCGCAGCCTGGATCTCAAGGTCATCGACCGCACGGCGCTGGTCCTGGACATCTTCGCCCGCCGCGCCCGGACGCGCGAGGGGCGGCTGCAGGTGGAGCTGGCGCAGATGACCTATCTCCTGCCGCGCCTGACCGGCCGGGGCACCATGTTGTCCCGCCTCGGCGGCGGCATTGGGACGCGCGGCCCCGGGGAGACGAAGCTGGAGGTGGACCGCCGCCGGATCCGCCGGCGCATTACCGAGCTGCGCGGGGAGATCGGCGAGATCCGCCGGCACCGGGCGCTGCAGCGGAAGGCGCGGCGCGAGGCCCAGTTCCCCACGGTGGCCCTTGTGGGCTACACGAACGCCGGAAAGTCCACGCTGCTCAACGCGCTCACCGACGCCGGGGTCTTCGTCGAGGACAAGCTGTTCGCCACCCTGGACCCCACCGTCCGGAAGGTGGAGCTGCCCAACGGCCGCCCGGTGCTGCTCATCGACACGGTCGGCTTCATCACCCGGCTGCCCACGGAGCTGGTCGCGGCCTTCCGGGCCACGCTCGAGGAGGTCACCGAGGCCGACCTCCTGGTCCACGTCGTGGACATCAGCCACCCGGACTGGCGGGCGCAGATGCGGTCCGTCGAGCGCGTCCTGCGCGACCTCGGCGCCGCCGATAAGCCGATGGTCATCGCGCTCAACAAGGCGGACCGGCTCTCCGCCGCGGAGCTGCGGGCGCGGGCCACGGAGGTAGGGCAGGGGGTGGCCATCTCCGCCCTCCGTGGGGTGGGTCTGATCAACCTGCTCCGCACCGTCGGACAGCGGCTGCCCACGGGACTGGTCCGCGTCCGGCTCACCGTCCCCTACACGCGGGCGGGGGCGCTCGCGCAGATCTTTGCGCACGGCCGGGTGCTGAAGCAGGACTACCGGCCTGACGGCATCCGGGTCGAGGCCGAGCTCCCCCGCATCGAAGCCGACCGGCTGAAGAGCCTCGTGCGCCGCCCCTAGGCCCCTTGGCCCCGGGATGCCACGTATGTTAGCATGCTAACAGAGGTGAGCATGATGGCCGGACAGGAGACCGCGACCCTGTACCTGCGCGGCGTCCCCCGCAAGCTCGTGCGGGAGGCGAAGGCGGAAGCCGCCCGGCGCGGCATCAGCCTGACCGCATTCGCCAGGGAGGCGTTGGCCACGGCGCTGCGGAGAGAGCTGGCGGAGGACGGCGACATCCACTCGATCCGTCCGGATCTCGACTGGTTCGAGGCCAACCGCACGCGACTCGCCAGACGCTACCGTGATGAGTACGTCGTCATTGTGGACAAGAAGGTCGTCGATCACGACGCCGACTTCCACGCCCTGGCGCGCCGAGTCTTCGCCAAGTACGGAACGCAGCCGATCGCCATGCCGAAGGTGACGCCGGAGGCGCGCGTCGTCAAGATCCCGTCACCGCTTCGCGTGGCGCGATGACCCGCCGGTTTCCTTACGATGGCACGCGCTCGCCCGCCGCGCCGGTGCTGCCGGTGACGTTCGGACGTCCGGGTGCGCCCGCGAGGGCGGCCGCCGTGGCGCTCGTTGACAGCGGCGCCGAGCTCAGCGTGCTACCGGAGCGGCTGGCCAGGAGCCTGCGCCTTCCCGTGCTCGGCGAGGTGACCGTGCAGGGGGTCGCCGGTTCCCGGCGGGCGCGCATCTACGGCGCCGAACTGGAGATCAACGGGATGAGTCTCGCGATCGAGGTGGCGGGCGTGGGAACGCACACGCTGCTCGGCAGAGACGTGCTCAACCGCTGGACGCTCGTTCTGCGCGGCCCCGTGGGCGAGCTGGAAATCGCGACGGCTTCGGAGCGCCGGGGCTAGTTCAACCGGTGGATGACGGCGAGGGCGACGCCCTCGATGGCCACGTCCCGCGTGATGATGGGCTCCATGGTGGGGTTCTCGGGCTGCAGCCGGATGCGGCCGTCCTCGCGGAAGAAGCGTTTCACGGTCGCCTCGTCCTCCATCCGCGCCACGACGATGTCGCGGTCCTTGGCGGTCTGCTGGCGGCGGACCACCAGCATGTCGCCGTCGAAGATTCCCGCGTCGATCATGCTGTCGCCGCGCACCTTGAGGATGAAGCACTCGTCGGACCGCACGAACTCCTGGGGGAGGGGGAAATAGTCCTCAATGTTCTGCTGCGCGAGGATGGGCAGACCCGCTGTGACCTGACCCACGACCGGCAGCGCCACGACCTTCTTCGCCGGCACCTCATGCTCGTCCTTGAGGATCTCCAGTGCCCTCGGCTTGCTCGGATCGCGCCGCAGGTAGCCCTTCTTCTCAAGAGCCGAGAGGTGGCTGTGGACGGTCGAGCTGCTCGTCAAACCCAGCGCCTGACCGATCTCGCGCACGCTGGGCGGGTAGCCGTGCGCGTCGGTGTACCGCTGGATGAACGTGAGGATCTCTTGCTGGCGCCGAGTCAGTCCTTTGCCCATGGTCCGCCTCCGGCAGTCCGGCGTGCGCAGGCATTATAGCACTGCCATCCACACTTGGCAAACACGTGTTCGCACATTGGGCATCCGGGACGGCGGCATGACCCCTGAGGCACATGACACGGGTCTACCTTTCAGTATGGCGCACAGGACGATGATGACACCGCGGGGAGGTCCGAGATGAGCACACCGGGGTCGCTGACGTTGAAGGAGCTAGTTGCCGATCACATTCACACGACGCTGTACGAAGAGGACTGGCAGTGGCAACCGTCGCTGAGCGAGTCGCTGGACGGGCTCACGGCCGCGGAAGCGGCCTGGAAGCCCGGGCCGGAGCGGCACTCCATCTGGCAGATCGTCCGCCACCTCATCCTGTGGAAGCGCGGGGTGCTCCAGGCGTGGGACGGGACGCCGCCGGACGGCACCACACTGGAAGCCGCCGACTGGCAGGAAGTGAGCGGCACCCAGGAGGCGTGGGAGCGAGACCGCCGGACGCTGCTGGACCTCTCCGCCGAATATCTCGCCCGGGTGCAGGCCACCACCGACGAGGAGCTCTCGCAGCCCGTTGTCTGGTACACGACGGGAGCCACGCAGCCCCTGGCGGTCCGCATCGTCCGGACGACGACCCACGACATCTACCACTCCGGCCAGATCAGGTACCTCAGAGCGCTGCAGAGGAGCGCCCTCGGCTGGTGAAACCGCGCGGAGCTGGGGGGCCCGGATGTAGACCACGCCGGCAATTGGCGAGGAGCAGCACGGCGTTGATGCGCAGGAAGGTGAGCGCCCCCAGCACAAAGGCCCGCGCCATCATGAACGTCTGCGTGAGGAGGAGGAGGGTGCGGCGGGGCATCCGATCGGCCACCACGCCGCCGTAGAGCGTGAGGCGCCATGTCGGCCATGTCGGGAGGCCGCTGGCAAATCCCACGTGGCCGAGGTAGGCTGGGGACTGTGTCAGCTCGAACACCAGGAACCCCTGAAGCGACTCCTCTCTGGGCCACAAGGCGAGTGAGGGCAGGGGAGGCCATCGCGTCGCTCGCTCCCGCGCCCGGCGCCCGGGGCGGGGCAGGATGATCCAGGCGGTCCTCTTCGATCTGGACGGTACGCTCCTGCGCATCGACACCGCCCGCTTCGTCGACGCGTACGTCAACCTGCTGGCCGATTGGTTTGCCGCCCAGATCCCAAGGGACAGGTTCCTCCGGAGCCTGCTGATGGCCACGCAGCGCATGATGGCGCACCGGGAGCCGACGCGCACGAACAAAGAGGTCTTCGATCAGGCCTTCTACCCGGCCGTCGGCAAGAGCGCCGGCGACATGGCGGCGCCGCTGGCGGAGTTCTACGCGCAGGCGTACCCGGCGCTGGCGACGCTCGCGTCGGCCGATCCCGCCGCGCGGGAGGCGGTGACCGCCGTGTTGGAGCGCGGCCTCGTCGCGGTGCTCGCCACCCAGCCCATCTTTCCGGCCGTCGCCGTCCGCCAGCGGATGGCGTGGGCGGGCATCGCCGATCTGCCGTTTGCGCTCGTCACTTCGTACGAGACCGCACATGCCTGCAAACCGCATCCGAAGTACTTCAGGGAGGTCGCCGCGACCATCGAGCGCGCCCCCGAGGAGTGTCTGTTCATCGGCAACGATGGCGTGGAGGATTCGGTCGCGCGGCAGCTCGGCATGGAGTCCTACCTGGTCACCGACTACCTGACGAATAGCGCGCATGTCCACGCGCAGGCCGTGCGGATGGGACGGCTTCGCGGGCTGCCGCAGTTCCTTGCCGGCCTCGCCGTCGCGGACTGAGGACGTGGACCTTGGCCGGCTGCTCGTGACCCCAGCGGGCCGGCTCAACTCGCCCCGGGGCAAGTCGGGATGGGGGGCATTGCATCGCACCCGCTCCTTCCGCTGACCAGGAATCGTCACCCAGGCGCGGTCTGTTACTTCCGATAATGTCTGTTATGTAAACTAAACCATCCGGTGAGCATCCCCCACGCTGGACGGCCCAAGTGCCAATCCCCTATTCAGGCGTGTTGGAGGAATGGATTCACGGCACGTACGCTCCCGTACATCCGATCGTGCTGAAAGTCCTCCGAGAGCAACTCCGGAAAGCCGAAGTGTTCCGCGTACGCCCAGAGGTGAGCGTCGAACCAGGATAGTTGGTACGCTACCGCTCCCCTCAGGGCAGTGCTCAGGAGTCCTTCGTCTGGATACAGGACAACGAACTGGCTGAGCATCTCCTCAGCCTCCCGGAGCGCGTCTTGCCCGGAGAGCAACGGCGGACGGCTTCCGATCGGCTGGGTGACCGCCGCGACGAACTCCATGATGGCCTGATGGGGAATGCGGATTGAGTCGTCAGCTATTCCCCGCCTGAGGATCTCCGTCGCCGTCTTCTGGCGGGCGGGGAACCGTGGATCGAACCGATAGACCAGAACATTTGTGTCAACGATGGCGGCCACGGCGATACAGATCCTCCCGAGTCCACCCGCGCGCGTGTCCCGCCTTTGTCGCCCGAACACCCGCATTCCGCTTGCGCTGGCGTCCCGTCGCCTGATCGAAGCGCCGGAGGCGCTCCGCTCTCGTCATCGGCTTGGTGCTCCGGCGTGGAGGCACGACCCGAATCGTCTCGCCCGCGCCGACCCACTCGATTTCATCACCGGGCCGAATGCCGTAGTGGTCGGCGACCGACTTGGGGACGGTTACCTGAAGCTTCGACGTGACCTTAGCCACGTCCTTACTCTAGCAAGGATAGATTCCTTGTTCAAGGAGGGGTCCGGGGCGCACGCAAGATCACGCTACTTCCACCTCGACGATGCGGTACATCCGCTCGGCCTGACCCCGCCCCTCCGGGACGACCACCGTGAGGACCCCGTAGTCGTGCAGTACCCGGACGACCGTCCCTTCGATCTGTCCATTGTCTCCGGGCACGTTCACCTTCATGCCCGCCACCACAGGGCGGCCTTTGGCGTCGATGGTCTGCTCGCGAGCGGCTGTCACGGTCCGTCCACCTCAGCTGGCATCATCGACCGGGGCGCCCGGCGGGCGGAACCGCTCGATGGGATTCTTGCAGTCCAGACAGTAGTAGATCGACCGGCACAGCGTGGGGCCGAAGGGGTTGTCCAGGCGTGTGTTCGTCGAGCCGCAGAAGGGGCACTGCACGCCCCGCCCTGCCCCACCCAGCCGTTCCACGCTGACGCCATGGCTGAATAGCCGCTCCCGGGCCCGGGCGGTCATGCGGTCCATCGTCCACGGTGGGGCGAACGACACCGCGACCTCTACCGCGTCCACTCCCGCCAGGGCGGCCACGCGCCGGCGGATGTCCTCGCGTATCACGCCGATGGCCGGGCAGGCGGAGAAGGTGGGGCGCATGGTCACGTGCACGCGGGGACCGTCCACACGCACCGCCTGGATGAGCCCGAGGTCGGTGATGCTGACGGGCAGCTCAGGATCCTCGATGGCTCCGAGGACCGCCCAGATCTGCTCCTCCAGCGACAACGCCTGCGTCACCATCGCGCGCCCGGTTCGCTCCGCCAGACCGACGTCATCTCATCCAGCAGGGTCGTCAGATCCACCGTGTGCGCCCCTCGACGGCCGTCCCGCGCCTCGCCCGCCCCGGCGGGCACGCGGAGCCCCATGTCCGTCAGGAGCGGCACGACAGCCTCCCGCCACCGGCGCTGCTGCGAGGCCCCATCGATGGCGAGGACCCCGGCTTCTCTGAGCATATCTTGCCCCTCCACGGGAGCCAAGAGCGCCCCGGCCTCAGGCCAGGCGGCCTCCAGCGCCGCCTGCACGCGGGCCCGGCTGTCCTCGGAGGCGCCGGCCAGCCGCCGGAGCCACTGCGCCCCGTAGATGACGTGATACCGTTCCTCCCGGCGCAATGTGCGGGCCAGATCGGCAAGGGGCGCCACTGCGTCGCCGCCGGCCAGCGCCTCCAGGCGGACGGCGTCGGCGTGATCGTAGAGCACCATCCGCACGACGCTGTACCCCCAGTCGCCGTTGGGCCGCTCGACGAGCACGCCGTTGCGGAACGCCTCGGGGCCGCGGCCGTAGGCCAGGGCGTCCGGTTCTCCCCCCAGCAGCTCCGCCACATGGTCGTAGAGGAGCCGCGCGTGCCCGATCTCCTCCTGGGCGATGCTGGAGAGCGCCACGTCCGACTCGATGTCGGGGGCAAACCCGGTCCACTCCGAGTGCCGGTGTCCGATGACGAGCTCGTCGTCGGCGGCGCTGAGGAGAAAGCCTGCGAGCACATCGCGGATGCCGGGAGCCTGGAGGGCCGGGAGGGCGGCGAGCGTCATCGCGCCTCGCGCCGCCGGGATTTCATCACCCGCTGCTGCTCTCGATAGGACCCGCCGAACCGGTAGCTCTTGTCGGTTGCGTGCTCGAAGTAGTCGGCGTCATCGGCCGCGGAGGCCTCGATCTCGCTGTAGGAAACCACCCAGAGGCTCACGCACGGGTCGCGCCGGGTGAACTGTTCTTTCGCCAGCACGAGGGCCATCTCGGCGTCCACCGCGTGGACGTCGCCGACGTGTACGTGCGGGTCGTTCTTCGTATCCTGCCGGAAGACGGCGAAGACGCGCGACGCCTGCGCGGGGGTCATGCCCACCAGCTTAGCCCAGGCCGGCATCGGTGCTCCCTATCCCCATCCCCGGCCGCTCATGGGCGGCCGCTCATGCCGGCAGCTCGGTGCGCTGCACCATCAACGCCGAGTAGTCCAAGTTCTCCGCGGCAATCCCGAACTGCCGCAGCATGGCCATCACCTGCGCCCGGTGGTGCACTTCGTGGCAGATCATCTGGGTGGCGATGCCGCCGGCGGTCGTGCGGATCTGTATCGCCGGCCGGTTCTGCGGGCGAAAGACATACTCCACCGGCCGAGACCAGTCCCGCTCCTCCCGGAGAAAGCGGCGCGTGCGGTCCTCGAGCTCCCGCCACGCGGCCTCAAGTGGGGGGAACGCCGTCTGATAGTACTTCACGAATGGCTGCTGCTCCCGCGGCGGCGCCGGCTCCCCGATCAACCGCATCCCGTACAACCACTCGGCATGCGGGATCTCGACGAGCGTGTCGCGGATGGTCTTCCGCCCGAAGGGGAACTCCTTCGTGTACTGCTCCATGGTCAGCGGCCGGACCCAGTCCAGCAGCTTGGCCCGCGCCTTGACCAGATACTCGTAGATCGCAGGTGGAGTGAACCCTGCCGCCCCGTCCATCATGCCGCCGCCCCCCAGGTCCCCATGGCGTCGCGCACCCACTGGTGCCGGCGCCAGTAGTCGTTGCGCAGCTGCAACCGCGCCGCGGTCTTCGGCCCCTCGCCGCGGATGACGCGCTTGAACTCCTCCCAATCCGGCTCCGTGTAGTCGTACCGCTGCTCCGCCTCGTTCCACCGCAGTCCGGGGTCCGGCAGGCGCAGCCCGTAGTCGGTGATAAGCGGCACGAACTGGCGGAGGAACTGCTGGCGGAGCTCGTCGTTGGTCTTCACCTTGATCCGCCAGCGCATCATCGTCTCCAGATGCGGCGACGCCTGGTCGTGCGGCCCGAAGAAGTGCATGATCGGCTGCCACCAGCGGTCGACCGCGTCCTGGAGCATCGCCCGCTGGCGGGCGGTCCCTTCCGCCAGGGCCTTGTAGACGTCGATCCCCAGGCGGATGTGGAAGTCCTCCTCGTAGCAGATGCGCTTGAGCACGCGGGCATACGGCGCGTAGCTGGAGGACCGCAGGGCCCCCTGCGTCTGCATCGCCGCCCCGTCCACGAAGACCTGGATCACCGCCACGTCCGCCCAGGTCTCGGCGGGATAGTGGAAGACGTTGTGAAACTTGCTCTTGCCACTGAGCAGGTCCTCGAGCATCAGGCTGCGGGGCTTGCCGAGGTCCTCGGCCACCCGGTAGAGCAGCTGGGCGTGGCCGACCTCGTCCTGGACCTTCGCCACCAGCGCCATCTTGCGGGCCAGCGTGGGTGCCCGGGGGATCCACTCCCGCTCGGGCAGCGCCCCCATGAGCTCGGAGTTGGCGTGCATCTGGATCAGCCGGAGGCACTCGAAGCGGTACTGCTCGGGCATCCACTCCCCTGCCTCGATGCGGTCGCCTGCGGCCAGCGCGGCCTCAAAGGCGGCGAGGCGTTCGGGGTCGTCCTGCGGGACGGCGGGCTGGGTCATGCGCTCCCCTCGGTACAGCTACGAAGACTGCCATCGATTGTAGCCGTCGGAGAAATCGAGCGTCAAGCGCACCGCAGGAGCGCCTTCCGCCGCGCGGAACCCCATTCGTGGAGGCGTACGGGTGGAGTTCTCCGCGTTGTCGGTCATCCTTCGGATTGTCGCGGTCCTGGCGATCGTGGGAACCAATGCCATCTTTTCTGCCGCGGAGTTCTCCATCGCCAAGGCGAACCGCACCCGGCTGGCGAGCATGGCGGAGCGTGGCGTCCGGTTTGCCGCGCTCGTGCACCGGGCGGCCGGGGATCCGGAAGTGTTCGTCGCCGCCACGCAGCTCGGGATCACGATGACGAGCCTCGGCCTGGGCTGGATCGGGGAGCCTGCTGTGGCCCGGCTGATCAGCCCGATCCTCAATGCCCTCCCCGGCCCCTGGGAGACTGCGGTGCGGACGACCGTGTCGGTGGCCCTGGCGTTTGTCCTCATCACCGCGCTGCATATCATCCTGGGCGAGCTGGTTCCCAAGAGCGTCGCGCTGCGCAATCCCGAGTCGGTGGCGCTTGTGGTCGTTCCGCCCACCGTCGCGTTCGCGCGGGTGTTCAGGCCGTTCATCTGGGCCCTGGACTTCCTCGCCGACCGGACGCTGCGCCTCTTTGGCCTGCAGGCCGAGCCGGGCAGGCATGTCGCCTTCGATCGCGACGAACTGGTCATGCTCATCGGGGAGAGCCGCCGGGCGGGCGTCGTCGAGCATGAGGAGGAGTCGCTGGTCCGCCGGGTCTTCCGCCTGACCGACCGGACGGTGGGTGAGATCATGGTTCACCGTATGGCCGTCGTCGGCATCCCCCGGACCGCCACCGTCGCCGACGCCGTCGCGCTCGTCCGGGAGCGCGGCTTCAGCCGCATCCCGGTGTTCGGTGAGACGTCAGAGCAGATCGTGGGCGCGGTGCGGGCGAAGGACCTGCTCCTGGAGCTGGAAGCCGGCCGTGCCCAGGTGCCCGTGGAAGGGACGATGCGGCCGGTCCTCTACGTCCCCGAGACCAAGCCCGTCGTCGACCTGCTGGAGGAGATGCAGCAGGGCCGCTCGCAGCTGGCCGTGGTGCTGGAGGAGTACGGAAGCATGGCCGGCATCGTGACGATCGAGGACGTCCTGGAAGAGATCGTGGGCGAGATCCCCGGCGAGTCGCGCCCGCAGCCGAAGCTGATCTACGCCACGCAGCCGAACTGCATCGACGTGGACGCCACGATCGATCTGCCGGCGCTCAACGAGGTGTTCGGCATCGACCTCAGCAGCGACGACGCGGCGACGCTCGGCGGGTTCATCTTCCACCACCTCAGCCGCATCCCCGAGCCGGGCGAGCGCTTCACGCTGGGGGACCTGGAGTTCATCGTGCACAGCGTGATCGGCCGGCGGATCGGGCGGGTGGAGATCCGAAAGAAGGGGTGAGAGGGGACGGATGCGCGCCGTCCCCCCTCAACCCCCCTCCGCGGACATCACGCGCGAGGTCCCCCCTCAGACTCCCCCTTCCGCGAGCATGGCTTAACGCGCCGCGCCGCCCGCGGCTTCCAGCGCGATGCCGGCGGCCAGCCGCGCTGCCTGGGCGATGAGGGCGGGATCCACGCGGTCGAGCGTGTCATTGGGGGTGTGGATCGCCGGATCGTCACCGGTGTGCAGGAAGGCGGTCGGGACGCCGATCCGCTCGAAGGAGAAGTGGTCGCTGGCGGCCGCGCCGTGGAGCTTGAACGTGTCGATCTGGACGCCCTGCCCGCGGGCGATCCGGAGGGCGGCATTCACGAGCCGGTCGTTGTCGTTGGAATTCCCCACCTTCAGCGGCCCCCGCCCGACCATGTCCATGTTCACCATGCCCACGATGGTCCCCGGCGGATTCTGGGCGTAGTGGGCGGACCCGATCAGGCCGAGCTCCTCTGCGCCGAAGGCGATGAAGTGGACGGTCCGGCTCGTGCGGATGGACGCCAGCAGCCGCGCGGCCTCGAGCACCGCCGCCGTTCCCGAGGCGTTGTCGTTGGCCCCGGGGCTCACCGGGACGGAGTCGCGGTGCCCCCCCACGACCACGATCTCCCCGCTCTGCCGGACCCCCCGCTTGATCCCGATGACGTTGTACGAGGTGCGGGTCTCGACGACGGTCCGCACGACCAGACGCAGGCGCACCGCGCCGCCTTCGAGCTGCCGCAGCAGCGCCCGCCCTTCCTCCTGCGAGATGATCACCGCCGGGACGCGCGATGCGCTGCGTAGCGTGCCCACGGTGGGCGGGCCGGGCTGGTTGTTGTAGAGCACGACGGCGACCGCGCCCGCGGCCGCGGCGTTGGCCACCTTGTCGCTGAAGAAGATCTCTCCGCGCTCGATGAGGGCGATCTTGCCCTCCACGGGACGCCCGGCAAAGTCCCCCGGCCGGCCCAGCCCCGCCGGCACCGCCTCAGATTCGATCCCCGCCTCGGGCGTCGACGTGGAGTACAGCATGGTAACCGGCGAGAGCCGCTGCGCCGCGGGGGCGGCGACGGTCAGCTGCGGCGGCTGCGCCTCCTCGAAGTACCGGAACGGGAATGCCTGCCGCTCGACCCCGTAGCCCATCCGGCGAAACTGATCCGCGACGTAGTCGATCGCCCGGCGGTCGCCTTCGCTCCCCGCCGCCCGCGGCCCGATCTCCTTCGCCAGCGCCGTGACAAACGTCAGCGCGGACTGCGGGGAAGCCGCCGGGATGGCCGGCGGGGACGCCGGCGGTGCGGGCTGCGCGGCCAGGTATGGGGCGGCCGCGAGAAGCAGGACGGGGATGAGCCACAACAGGCGCTTCATGACACGCTCCTTTGCCGGCGCGCTCCTCGTCGCCTGGGGCGGCGTCACGCAGGAACGGCCAGGGCCTTGGCCAGGGCGAGGTTGACCGCCTTCATGGTCGCCTTCACGGCGGCTTCCTGCGGATCGGTCGTAAAGACCGCGGAGCCGATGAGACGCTCTTCGTGTTCAGGCGTGACGGAGAGGAGGACCACGTTGAGGGCCTCCGACGCCCCGAGAGGGGTCCGGGAGATTCCCTCCAGCGACAGCTGGTGCGTGGGCGGCAGCAGGTCCTGGACCGCGCGCAGCGTCGCCTCCGCCATCAGCCGGGTCGCCGCCGTCCCGGGGACGGGCCCGTCCGCGACGCCTGTGACCATCCGGTTGTCGTACTCCAGCTCGACGGCGGCCATGCCCCGCCCCTCGCCCACGGCAAAGGCCACACGCCGGATCGCCGCGCGCCGGGAGGCCTCCGCCACCACGGCCGGGGGCGGCAGTTCCGGCCGCGACCCCTGCACGACGTGCCGTTCGGTGCGCTTCGCCATGGTCGAGGCGCGGCTGGCCAGGGTGATCAGGTCGTCCACCGTGGCGTTCACGTGCACGTCGGCCCGCTCGGCCGTGCGCTTGCCGCCGGCGATCCCGAACGACCCGCTCACGACGCCGCGCGGCGCGCCCTCCGCGTCCACGCCGGCGATCGCTTCCCGGAGGTCCCGCGCCAGGGCTTCCGCCCCGGCCAGGTCGCGGGTCGTGACCACCGCGAACTCGTCGCCTCCGTAGCGGCTGAGGAAGTCCACGGCGGGGTCGATCCGCGCGGTGAGCACGGCGGCCACGGCCCTGATGACGCGATCGCCCACCACGTGGCCGTAGGTCTTGTTGACCCTGCCGAAGTCGTCGAGATCGATGAACACGATGGCGATCTCCCGGCCGCTCATCAGGAGGTCGGCCGCCGTCTGCCGCAGCGACCCGGCCCACGGCAGTTCCGTGAGCGGGTCGGTGAGCTTGCCCAGTTCGCGCAGGAGGTCGGAGCGCGTGACGATGCCCACGACGCGGTCGCCGCTGATCACCGGCAGCCGGCCGATGCCGCGGGACTCCATCACGGCGAACGCCGTGGTCACCGGTTCGGTAAGGGGGACGGTGACGACGTCGCGGGTCATCACCTCGCTGATGGGCCGGTACGACGGGTGGCCGATGAGGTCACGCAGGGTGACGATGCCGGTGAGCCGGCCGTCATCCACCACCGGAAGCGCTTCGATGCGGTGGTCGCGCAGATGCTGCACCGCCGACGCCACCGTATCCGTGGACCGGATCGTCACTACCCGGTCCGTCATGAGCTGGCCGACCGTCTTCATTGGGGCTCCGCACGAGGGAAGCTCCGGGACGCCGCGGGCGCAGCGTATCCCTGCGCCAGGCGCCGCCGTGTCGCCTGCAGGTGTTCGGGCATCACTTTCGCGTCACCGAGGACGGGCATGAAGTTCGTGTCCCCGGCCCAGCGCGGCACGACGTGCACATGGACGTGATCCTCCACGCCGGCGCCGGCCGCCCGCCCCAGGTTTATTCCTACGTTGTACCCGTCGGCGTGCAGGACGGCGTCCATCACCTCAATGGTGCGATCGACGAGGCGCACCATCTCCAGCGCCGTCTCGTCGTCCAGGTCCGCGATCCGCGCCCGGTGGACGGCGGGCGCCACCATGACATGGCCCGCGTTGTACGGGAACCGGTTCAAGATGACGAAACTGTGCGGCGCCCGGTGCACGACCAGGGCGGCCTCATCGTCGCCGCCGGCCGCCGCCGCGCAGAGGAAGCACGCCCCGGACTTCGCTCCCTGAATGTACTCCAGTCTCCAGGGCGCCCACAGCTGCCTCACCGCCGGCCCCGCCCGCCCCGCCGCTGCAAGAAGACTAACGCGGCCTGGGCCGCCGCCTGTTCCGCCGCCTTCTTGCTGGGGCCCTGCCCTTCGCCCAGCACGCGGCCCCCCGCCTCCACGGTGGCGGCGAAGAGTTTGGCGTGATCGGGGCCCTCCACCGCGCTGATGCGGTACCGGGGAAGGCGGCGCTCGCGCTCCTGGAGGAGCTCCTGCAGCGCGCTCTTGTAGTCCTCGCCCGGCTGCTCCACCTCGTCAAAGGCGTCCTGCAGCAGGCGGGTGGTCACGGCGTGGGCCACGCCGAATCCGGAGTCCACGTACACCGCGCCGAGCACGGCCTCGACGACATCGGCCAGCAGCGACGGGCGGCCCCGCCCGCCGGACTTCTCCTCTCCCTTGCCCAGCAGGATGTACCGGCTGAGGTCCAGCCGCTGCGCGATCCGGGCAAGGTAGGGCTCGCTGACGATGCGCGCGCGCAGCTTGGCCAGGTCGCCTTCGGCGGACTCCGGATAGCGCTGGTACAGGTGGTCGCAGACGACCAGGTTGAGCACGGCGTCCCCGAGCAGCTCCAGGCGCTCGTAGCTCTCGCGCCGTCCGCCCCTTCCTTCATGCCCGAAAGAGCCGTGCTGCAGCGCCAGGTTCAGCAGGCCGCGGTCCCGGAAGCGGACATCGAGCCTGGCCTCCAGGGCGGCCAGGTCCGCGGCCCGCTCCGGCGGGATGCCCGCCGCCTCAGCGCCCGAGGTCGCGGGGTCCGAGGCCATGCGCCCGGTCACTCCTCGTAGCGGCGGAGGATGAGGATGGCGTTGTGTCCGCCGAAGCCGAACGCGTTCGACATGGCCGTCCGCACCGCGGCCGGCCGGGCGGCGTTGGGAACGTAGTCCAGGTCGCACTCCGGGTCGGGGGTTTCGTAGTTGATCGTCGGGGGCAGCATCTGGTGCTCGATGGCCAGCGCGCAGGCGATGAGCTCTACCCCGCCCGCGGCTCCCAGCAGGTGGCCCGTCATGGACTTCGTCGAGCTCACGGCCACCGCCCGGGCGTGCTCGCCGAAGACCTTCTTGATGGCCAGCGTCTCGGTGCGGTCGTTGTAGGGTGTGCTCGTCCCGTGGGCGTTGATGTAGTCGATCTCGGACGGCTCCATGCCGGCGTCGTGCAGCGCGTTGCGGATGCTGCGCGACGCCCCGTCGGCGTCCGGGTCGGGCTGGGTGATGTGGTAGGCGTCGCCGCTCATCCCATAGCCGACCAGCTCGCCGTAGATGCGGGCCTCGCGGCGGAGGGCATGCTCGAGGTTCTCCAGAAGGACGACCCCCGCCCCCTCCCCCATCACGAAGCCGTCGCGGCCGGCGTCGAACGGCCGGGAGGCGCGCTGGGGCTCGTCGTTCCGCGTGGACATCGCCTTCATGGAAACGAACCCCGCCAGGCTGAGCGGCGTGATGGTGGCTTCAGACCCGCCGGCCAGCATGGCGTCCGCCTCCCCGCGCTGGATGATCCGGGCGGCGTCGCCGATGGCATTCCCGCCCGTGGCGCAGGCCGTGACCACGGAGGCGTTGGGCCCCCGCGCTCCCAACAGGATGGAGACGACGCCGGAGGCCATGTTGATGATGATCATGGGGATGAAGAACGGGCTGACCCGGTGCGGGCCCTTCTCGATCAGGATGCGGTGCTGCTCTTCCCACGTCTCCGCCCCGCCGATCCCCGAGCCGATGAGCACGCCCACCCGGGGGCCGTTGGCGCGGGTGATCGTAAAGCCCCCGTCTTCGAGGGCCAGACGGCTGGCGGCGTACGCGAACTGGACGAAGCGGTCGTTCCGGCGGACCTCCTTCCGCTCCATCCACTGCAGGGGATCGAAGTCGCGGACCTCGGCGGCGATCTGCGTGTCCCAGCCCGTGACGTCGAAGCGCGTGATGCGCCCGACGCCGCTGCGGCCCGCGACGAGCGACTCCCAGAAGCGGTCCTTCCCGATCCCGATGGGACTGACCACACCGATACCGGTAACTGCAACGCGATGCTGTGCCGTCATGAGCGTTCAGTGAGCCCGAGGGGAGGAACCGGCGGGAGCGCGGACCGGGCCGGGACCGTTACTCCGCGGCGTGCTCCCCGGCGTGCGATTCGATGTACTTCACCGCTTCACCCACCGTGATGATCTTCTCGGCGTCCTCGTCGGGAATCTCGACACCGAACTCCTCTTCCAGCGCCATGACCAGCTCGACGACGTCCAGGGAGTCGGCCCCCAGGTCGTCGACGAACGACGCCTCCGTGGTGACCTCTTCCTCCGCCACACCCAGCTGATCAACCACGATGCCCTTGACGCGATCAAAGACCGAAGCCATCCCCTGTCCCCCTATGCCCCCATTGTCCACGTCACCGCATCACCAGCCCGCCGTCCACGTTGAGCACCTGGCCGGTGATGTACGACGCGTCGTCCGACGCGAGGAAGACCACCGCCGCGGCTACCTCCTCAGGTTTCCCTGCCCTTCCCAGCGGAACCTGCTCGATGTACCGCCGGACGACCTCCGCCGGCAGCTGTACGGTCATCCCCGCGTCGATGAACCCGGGCGACACCGCGTTCACCGTGATGCCCCGGCCCGCGACCTCCCGGGCGACCGACCGGGTCAGACCGATGAGCCCCGCCTTGGCCGCCGCGTAGTTGGCCTGCCCGGCCGTGCCGGTCTGCCCGGCCACCGAGGTGATGTTGATGATCCGCCCGCTGCGCGCCCGGATGAACTCGCGCAACGCGGCCTTCGTGCAGTGAAACGCGCCCCCGAGGTTGGTATTGATGACCGCCGACCAGTCCTCCTCCTTCATCCGCAGGACGAGCGTGTCGCGGGTGATCCCCGCATTGTTGACGAGGATGGACAGGCCGCCGAACGTCTCCACCGCGACGTCGATCACCCGGCGGGCATCCTCGGCGCGGCTGACGTCTCCCTGGATCGTCTGCGCCCGCCCGCCTTCCTCGCGGATGGCGGCGGCCAGCATCTCGGCCCGTTCGCCGCTGCGGCTGTAGTGGATCACGACGGCGGCGCCCTCGCGGGCCAGCGCCCGCGTGATCGCCTGACCGAGCGCTCCCGAGGCGCCCGTGACCACGGCCACCCGGCCGGCGAGCTTAGGCATACCGGCCGTCGGGGACCAGGCGCGCCATCGTCTGCTCCAGCGTCGCCCGGTCTTCCACCCGCAAGACCTCCGCCCCCGGCAGCGTCTTGCGGATGAGGCCCGACAGCGACGAGCCCGGCCCGATTTCGATGAAGACCGTGGCGCCGAGCGCGGCCATGGTCCGCACCGAGTCGTCCCAGCGTACGGGACTGTCCACCTGCGCCGCCAGGGCGTCCCGGATCTCCCGCGGCGCGCGCACCGGCCGGGCGGTGACGTTGCTCACGACCGGGATCGCGGCGTCCCGCAGGTCAAGGGCGTCCAGCAACGGCATGAGGCGTTCGGCGGCGGGGCGCATCAGGCTGGTGTGGAACGGCGCGCTGACCGGCAGCAGCACCGCGCGCTTCGCCCCCGCGGCTTTCGCCCGGACGATGCCGTCCTGCACGGCGGCTTCGTCGCCGGCGATGACCACCTGTCCGGGGCCGTTGAAGTTCGAGGGCTCGACCACGCCTCGTCGGGAGGCCGCGCGGCAGACGTCCCGCACCCGATCGGCGCTCAGCCCCAGGATGGCGGCCATGGCCGTCCGCCGTCCCGCCGCGGCGTCCTGCATGAACCGCCCGCGGCTCCGCACCAGCGGTAACGCCTCTTCCAGCGTCATCGCGCCGGCGGCCACGAGCGCCGTGTACTCGCCCAGACTGAGGCCCGCGGCGACGCCGGGCGCCAGAGATCGGGCGCCGAGGACGGCGAGGGCCGCGCAGCTCGTGGCCAGGATGGCCGGCTGGGTATTCTCGGTCTGCCGGAGCAGTTCGTCCGGCCCCTCCCAGCACATGCGGGACAGCGGGAACCCAAGCGCGCGGTCGGCGCGGGCGTAGGTCTCGGCCGCTTCGGGGTAGAGCTGCGCGAGCTCGCGCCCCATCCCGGCATACTGCGCGCCCTGCCCGGGGAAAACGAACGCGATCACGCCGGCCTGGTCCACCGGATGGCGCACGACGCCCAGGTCAGCCCGCCGCCGAACGCGACGAGCACGGCCAGCTGGCCCGGCCGGAGGCGTCCCGAGCGCACCGCCTCGTAGAGCGCCACGGGCACCGACGCGGAGGAGGTGTTCCCGAACCGTTCGACGTTCACGTAGAACTTCTCGCGAGGCTGGCCCAGCCGCTCCGCGGCCGCGTCGATGATGCGGATATTCGCCTGGTGGGGGATGAACCAGTCGATCTGCTGGAGCCGCAGCCCGGCTCGCTCCACCGCCTCCTCGATCGCCCGCGGGATGATCCGGACGGCGAACTTGTAGACCTCCCGCCCGCTCATCTGCAGGTAGTGCTGCCCGCGCTCGACCGTCTCGAAGCTGGCCGGCAGGCGCGAGCCGCCCGCGGGGAGCGCAATGAGCGGTCCGCCCGCCCCGTCCGCCCCGAGGTGGAAGGAGAGAAATCCGTCGCCGGGGCCGGCCGGGCGGATGACCGCCGCCCCGGCGGAGTCGCCGAAGAGCACGCAGGTCGAGCGGTCCTTGTAGTTGGTGATCTTCGACAGCGTCTCGGCGCCGACCACGAGGACGGTCTCGGCCAGGCCGGCGCTCACGTACCCGTGCGCCACCGCCGCCGCGTAGACCCAGCTGCTGCAGGCCGCGGAGAGGTCGAAGGCGCCCGCGCGCGAGGCCCCCAGGCGGTCCTGCAGGATGCAGGCCGTGGCGGGGAACAGCATGTCGGGCGTCGCCGTGCCGACGATGATGAGATCAAGGTCGGCGGCGCTCACTCCCGCGTCCGCCATGGCTTCGCGGGCGGCCTCGTAGGCCAGGTCCGAGCTGGCCTGCTCAGGCGCGGCCACGCGCCGCTCGCGGATTCCCGTGCGGGTGACGATCCACTCGTCGGTCGTGTCCACCAGCTGCTCCATCTCGGCGTTGGTGAGGATCCGTTCGGGCAGATAGTGGCCGATGCCGGCGATCGTCGAGCCTCTCATGGCGCGCGCTCCAGGGTCGCGGCCGGGAGTGCCGGCATGCGCGTGCGCAGCTCGTCGACAAAGCCGTGCGCGACCGTCTCCGCGGCCACCCGGACGGCGTTGCGCAGCGCCCGGGCATTGCTGCTGCCGTGGGCGACGATCACCACCCCGTCGATCCCCAGCAGCGGCGCTCCGCCGTACTCACGGTAATCGATCCGGCGGTAGAGCCTCAGGATGGAGCCCACCAGCGGCGCCAGGTAGAGGCGCAGCAGTTTCCCCCGGATGCCGCGAAGCTCCTCTTTGACGATGTTGCGGATGGCCAGGGCCAGCCCCTGACCGAACTTCATCGTGACATTGCCCACGAACCCGTCGCAGACGACCACATCGGCGACGCCCAGGAAGAAGTCCCGGGCCTCCACGTTCCCCACGAAATTCAGGCCCGAGGCCCGCAGCAGGGGCGCCGCCGCCAGCGTGAGCTCGGATCCCTTCCCTTCCTCGCTCCCGTTGCTCAGCAGGCCGACGCGGGGAGACGCGGTCCCGAGCACGCGGTGGGCGTACGCGGAGCCCATGAGGGCGAACTGCAGGAGGTGGTGGGGCTTGCAGTCCACGTTGGCGCCGACGTCGAGCAGGATGGCCGGCTTCTCGGCTTGTGTGGGGAGCACCGCGGCGATGGCCGGACGGTCCACGCCGGGAATCCGTCCCAGCCCCAGCAGCGCCGCGCCCATCGCCGCCCCGGTGTGCCCCGCGGTGACCACCGCGTCGGCGCGCCCGGACTTGACCAGCTCGACGGCGACCACGATCGAGGACCGCCGCTTCCGGCGCAGCGCCATGGCCGGCGCCTCGTGCATCTCGATGACTTCGGGGGCGTCCACGACCTCGAGCGGCGGGCCGGAGCGATGGCGGGCGAGCTCGGCGCGGACCCGCGCGTCCGGTCCCACCAGCACGACGTCCGCGCCCAGCTCGCGGGCGGCGGCCACCGCGCCGGCGACGATCGCCTCCGGGGCATGGTCTCCGCCCATCGCGTCCACCGCGATGCGCATGCGCCCTCCGCTACTCCGCTTCGGCCTTCTTGATCACTTCGCGGCCGGCATAGTATCCGCAGTTGGCGCAGACACGGTGCGTACGCATCAGGTTGTGGCACTGGGGGCACTCCACTAACCCGGGCGTCTTCGCCGTCCAGTGGGCCCGCCGGGTGGCCCCGGACTTCCGGGACCGGCGGTGTTTCTGAATACCCATGATGATGCCTCCGATCACTCCTGCCGGTAGTGCTCGCACCGGCGCTCGTTCCAGTTGGTCCCGCACACGGGACACAGCCCCCGGCAGTCGTCTGCGTGCAGCGGCGCCATCGGCACGCTCATCTGCAGGCTCTGCCGGACCACCTCGGTGAGATCCACTTCGTGGCCGGGCCCCACCCAGGAGGCGAAGTCCTCGGGGCTCAGCTCCCCGCCCTCATCCGCGCCGACGGGGGTGAGCGAGAACTCCTCCTCCACGGGGACTCCCGCGTCCGCCTCGAACGGGATCAGGCAGCGGCTGCAGATCAGCGGCACCGCCGCGCGGACCCGGCCCCTGACGAGCACGCCGTGAGTCGTGCGGTCCACGCGCAGCGTTCCCGACGCCTGGACCTCCACGGTCTGCTCATCAATCTGAAGCGCGACGGGCCCGTCCACCGGCAGCGTGACGCTCTCGCCGGGCTCCATCGCGCGCACATCGACACGCACCAGCCCTCACCTGCGGTCGCCAGACTGTTCATTATAGGCCGACGCGGCGGGCCCTTTCAACATCTCCCGCCCGCGCCGGATGGCCTCGAGCACGCGGCGCACGCTCTCCTCGAGATCGGCGAGCACGCCCGCGGCGTAGGCATCGGCGCCCTCCCGCACCGCCTGCGCGTCGCGCGCGGCGCGGGCGAGGAGATCTTCGCTCCGCCGGGCGGCCTCGGCCAGGAGCGCGTGGTCCTCCACAAGCCGCCGTGCCGTGGCCTGCGCCTCGAGCACGATACGCCGGGCGTCGTCCTGCGCGGCCCGGAGCAGCCGTTCGGCCTCGTCGGCGCGCGCGTCGGCTTCCCGGAGTTGCGCGGGCAGCACCCCGCGGATCATCTCCAGCACCCCGAGCGCCTCGCGCTGGTCGACGACCTTCTTGTCCGTCAAGGGCACGGCGGTGCTGCGCTGGAGCAGCGTCTCCAGGCGGGCCAGAAGCTCGAAGACGGATTCACGCATCAGTGGATCGCCGCTACGCGCGCCGGAACTTCGCGCGCAGCCGCTCCTCCACCCCCGGCGGCACCAGCCCCGTGACGGGGCCGCCGAGCCGGGCCACTTCGCGGATGAGCGTGGAGCTCAGGAAGTAGTACGGCGCCGAGGTCATGAAGAACACCGTGTCCAGATCGGGCGCCAGGCGGGCATTCATCGAGGCCTGCTTCAACTCGTACTCGAAGTCCACGACCGCCCGCAGCCCCTTGACCAGCACGCGGGCCCCCTTCTCCCGGGCGAACTCCACCGTCAGCCCGTCGAAGGCATCGACTTCCACCTTGGACATCGCCTCCAGCGCGGCCTGCAGCATCTCCAATCGCTCCGCGGGCGTGAAGAGCCCTTCCTTCTCGGAGTTCCGGGCCACGGCCACGACCACACGGTCGAAGACCCGCGCCGCGCGTTCGATGATGTCGAGATGCCCCAGGTGAACGGGGTCAAAGCTACCGGGATAGATGGCTACGGTCATGAATCCGCTCCTTCCGCCGCGGCGTGAGGCGCCGCGCCGGGCTCGACGTCAAAGAACCACAGCGCCGTCTCGCCGTACCGGGCCTCCCGCCGCATGGGGATGCCGGGCTCGCCGGCGGGGCGGTCACGCCAGTGCCCTTCCGCCACGATCAGCCCGCCCGGCGCCACGAGGCCCGCGGCCCGGACGGCATGCAGCACGCGCGGGATCCAGCCCTCCCCGTACGGCGGGTCCATCAGGATCAGGTCGAAGGTCCGCCCCGCGCCGCCGAAGTCCCGCACCGCGGAGAGCGCGTCCCGGCGCCAGACCTCCGCCCGCGCCGCCCATCCTTCCTTGGCCAGCGCCTTCCGGATGCCCTCCACGAGACGCCCGTCTCGCTCCACGAAGACCGCCGCCGCCGCCCCGCGGGCCAGCGCGGTCAGGCCCAACGCGCCGGAGCCGGCGAAGAGATCGAGCACGCGCATCCCTTCGATCCGCCGGCCGAGGCTGTTGAACAGCGCGTCCCGAACGCGGCTCTGGGTCGGCCGGACCGGCGGGCCTGACCGCGAGCGGCGAAGCGGATCGCCGCCCCTGCGGGACGCCACCTAGCTGACCGCGACCGCCGCCCGGCCGGCGCCGAACCTTAGGCGGACCGCGTCGGCAAGCGCGCGCACCTGCGGATCGCGGAGACCGGGATCATCCCGCAGCAGCCCCGCGGCGTCCTCGCGCGCCGCCTCCAGCAGCTCGCGGTCCTCAAGCAGATCCGCGACCCGCAGGTCGGGGAGCCCGTGCTGGCGGGTGCCCAGCACCTCTCCGGGTCCCCGCAGCTCCAGGTCCTTCTGGGCGATGGCGAACCCGTCGCGCGTGGCCGCCATCGTCTCCAGCCGCACGCGCGCGGCGTCGGTCCTGGACTCGCCCAGCAGGATGCAGTACGAGGTCTCCGCTCCGCGGCCGATGCGGCCCCGCAGCTGATGGAGCTGCGCCAGGCCGAACCGGTCCGCGTCCTCGATGACCATGATCGTGGCCTGGGGCACGTCGATCCCGACCTCGATCACGGACGTCGCCACGAGGGCCTTCACGGTCCCGCTCCGGAACTGCTCCATGACGCGCTCCTTGTCTGCGGGCTTCAGCCGGCCGTGCAGCACCTCGAGGGGGACGTCGCGCAGCTGTTCGCGGCGCAGCCGCTCGGCCAGCGCGGATGCGGCTTCGACCTGGAGCTTCTCCGACTCCTCGATGAGCGGGCAGACGATGTAGGCCTGCTGGCCGGCGGCGATCTTCTCCCGCACCCAGGCGTACACCTCGGCCCGCTTCTCCGGTCCTCGCAGATACGTCTTGACGCTCCCCCGCCCGGGGGGCAGCTCATCCAGCACCGCGATGTCGAGGTCGCCGTAAAGCGTCATGGTCAGCGTCCGGGGGATGGGGGTAGCGGTCATCACCAGAACATCCGGCGCGAACCCCTTGCGGCGCAGGACGGCCCGCTGCATGACCCCGAACTTGTGCTGCTCATCCACCACGACCAGCCCGAGCCGGCGGAACTCCACGCCCGCCTCGATCAGCGCGTGCGTGCCGATGGCCACGTCGATCGCCCCCTCCCGCAGGGCATCCCGCGTCGCCTCGCGCTCTCTGCGCCCCACGCCGCCGGTGAGGAGGCCCAGACGGAGCCCGAGCGGCTCGAGCAGCATTCGAAACGTCAGGGCATGCTGCTCGGCGAGGATCTCGGTGGGCGCCATCAGCGCCCCCTGGTAGCCGCCGCGCACGGCGAGGTAGAGCGCGGCGGCGGCCACCACGGTCTTGCCCGACCCCACGTCGCCCTGCAGCAGGCGGTTCATCGGGGCGCGGCCACGCATGTCCGAAATGATTTCACCGATGACGCGACGCTGCGCCCCCGTCAGCACAAACGGCAGCGTCTCGACGAACCGGCGAAGTTCTGCGGGCGAGACGGCATAGCGGATGCCCTTGTCGATCGCCTGGATCCCCTCACGGCGGAGCAGGACGCCGCACTGCAGGACCAGGAGCTCGTCGAAGGCCAGCCGCCGCCGGGCCTCCTCGGCCTGCGCTGCCGTCTCCGGAAAGTGCAGCAGGCGGAAGGCGGCGCTCCGGTCCATCAGGCCGCGGCCGGCCCGCAGCCGCTCCGGCAGGATCTCGTCCGCGCCGTCGAGCGTGGCCAGCGCGGTGGCGACGATGGTGCGCAGGACGCGCGGGCTGAGGCCCTCCGTGGTCGGATGGATGGGGACGATGCGGCCGGTGTGCAGCGTATCCTCCGCCTCCCCGGTCAGGACCTCGAAGTCCTCCACGGTCATCGTCACATTCCCGAACCGCTCCACGCGGCCGTAGACGATGAGCCGCGCGCCGCGCCGGATGATGCGGCGAAGGTAGCGCTGGCCGAACCATGTGGCCTGCAGGACGCCGCTCTCATCGGAGAGGGCGGCGAAGAACTGGTAGGTGCCGTAGCGCTTCTCGCTGACCGCGACGACCGTGCCCTCGGTGGATTGCTTCCGTCCCGGGACCAGCTCGGCGATGCGGGCGAGGTGGCGCCGGTCCTCGTAGCGGTGGGGCCGGTGGTAGAGCAGGTCCTCGACGGTATGGATCCCCAGCCGGGCCAGCTGCCCTGCCCGCGTGGGGCCGACGCCTTTGAGGTACTGCACGGGGGCCTGAAGCGGCGAGGCGCGGGACATCCGCGGGAGAGTTCTACCGGCGCGCAAGGCTTTCCTTGAGCCGGTCCGCGTGATACAATCCGGCGGGTGCTCTTCAGTTCGGGAGGATGACGATGGCCAGACGGTGCGCGGTCTGTGGTCGGCGGCCCGGGGTCGGACATTCGGTGAGTCACTCGGCGGTGAAGACGAAGCGACGCTTCCTGCCGAACCTGCAGAAGGTCCGCGTGCTCGTAGATCGGACGCCGCGGCGGCTGACGGTGTGCACCACCTGCCTGAAGAGCGGGCGAGTACGGCGGGCCAGCTAGCTGAAGAGCGCGTCCACCTCCCCCGCCCCGAACTCGTAACGCCGCCCGCAGAAGTTGCACCGCACCTCTACGCTGCCTCGCTCCTCCAGCAGGTCTCGCACCTCCCGCTCTCCCAGCGCAACCAGGACGTTGCGCACCTTCGCCGCCGAGCACCCGCAGCGGAAGCGCACGGGATGCCTGGCCACCACGCGGCTGGACAGCTCGCCCAGGACCTCCGCCACCATCTCCTCGGGCGTGCGCCCGCCGCTGATCATGGAGGTCACCGCGGGGATGAGCCGGGCCCGGGTGTCCAGATAGTCGGTGACGCCGTCGCCGGCTCCGGGGAGCACCTGCACCATCAGCCCGCCGGCGGCGGCCACCCGTCCGTCCGGCGATACAAGCACGCCGAGCGCGACGACGGACGGCACCTGCTGGGAGCTGACCAGGTAGGACGCCAGATCTTCGCCGATCTCGCCTGAGACCAGGGGGACGCTGCCGTGGTACGGCACGCGCAGGCCGACGTCCACCGTCACGTGCAGCGTCCCGCGGCCCACCGCCGCGCCGACGTTGAGCTTCCCGGTGGGCGTCAGCGGCAGGTGGACCTCCGGGTTCGCCACGTACCCCCGTACCCCGCCGGCCGCGTCGCTCATGGCGAGCGCTCCCCCCAGCGGCCCGTCGCCGAGGACGCGGACCATGACGGTCTGCCCGTCCTTGAGGGTGGAGCCCAACAGGCCGGCCGCCGTCAGGGTCCGTCCCAGCGCGGCCGTGGCCGTGGGGGCGGTGCCATGGCGCCGGCGCGCCTGATCTACCGCTTTCGTCGTCACCGCCGCCACGGCGCGGACCGCGCCGTCGCCGGTCACCGATCGGATCCAGTAGTCCTGCACATCCACACCTACGAACGGACGGCGGACCCTGTTCCCCTGCGGGAGACGATGACGAGCAGGTCGCCGCGCGCGTGCGTCACCGCAGGGCGGCGGCCCGTGACCCGGTTGCTGATCCCCCTGGTACTCCCCCGGTGCAGCGTGGCGCGCCGCAGCGGGTAGAGCAGGCCGGACGTCGTGACGCCCGCGACCTGTGAGGAGACCGCCAGCAGCGAGACGGTGTCGCCGGGTGCCGCGGAGAGGCGGCTCCGCCGCTCCGCAAGGAAGGCCGTCGTCCCGCCGTCCCGGATCCACATCCGCGCGCCGGCCGCCCTGGCCCGCAGCAGGAGCGCGACATTCGCCAGCTCGTGGTCGAGCCTGCCGCCCAGCGCCCCATAGAAGTCGATCGCACGGGCTCCGGCCGCGACCGCGAACTCGAGGGCGAGCTCGGTGTCCGTCTTGTCCTTCTCCGCCGGGTGTTCGATGATCCGGGCCCCGGCCCGGATCGCCCAGGCGCGGAGCTCCGCCGGCGCAGAGTCGAAGTCGCCGATGGCGACGTGCGGCCGCAGGCCAAGCCGCCGCGCGGCCCGCAGCCCTCCGTCTGCGCAGATCAGCAGACCGGCGGCCCGCAGGACCCGGTGGGCGTCCCCGCCGGCCGCCGGTCGGCCGCCCGCGAGGATGACGGCCCGGGGGGCCCGGGTGCTCAGGCCGGCACCGGCCGCGTCCGCTCCATCGCCCGGACCACGAGCAGCGTCAGGACGATGCTGACCACGATCTCAGGCAGCATGTAGCTGCCGTTGTAGATCGCGGAGTACAGCACCGGGGACGTCCCTTCGGGAGCGTAGGACGCAAAGAAGACGACGCCGGATAGGAAGTGCGCCAGGAACCGCCCGGCGCCGCCCAGGATGATGCCGGCCACGGGGCTGCGCGGAAGGAAGCCGGCCAGCCCGAGGGCGCCGAAGGCCACGGGATAGTCGAGGAGCGCCTGCACCGGATGCACGAAGACCGGCTCGAAGATGTAGTTCACGATGCCGGCCAGCACCCCGGCCAGGACCCCCGCCCGCCCTCCCCAGCGCAGGGCGATGTAGAAGATGGGCACCAGGCTGCCGGCGGTGATCGACCCGCCCTGGGGGAGTTTGTAGACGCGCACGTTGCTGAGCACCGCCACGAGCGCGACGGCGATGCCGATCTCCACCAGACGCAGCAGATCGCGTCGATTCATTCCCGCTGCTCCTCCCTCATGTGGGGCGAGAAACGCGACAGCCGCCGCGCCCGATCGGCGCCGGCGGCCAGGACTGCCTTCATCATCCCCACGCCAGCATTACCTGGATCGGGTCCAAGGGGTCTGCGACGGCACGGTCGCACTCTCAGCCCGGCTCTCCCGAGCTCCCCACGTCTCTATGCGATTGCCTGCACACTCATCTTACTCGAGACCGGCCCCCACGGCAACGCCCTCCAGGGGCATCAGGCGGAAAGGGCGCGCCAGAGCTCGTCGCGGTCGGGCGGCGTCAGCGGCTCAACCCGACCACTGCGGCGCACGGCGCGGGATCCATCTGTCATCGCGCCGACCGTCGCAGCCGGGATCCGCGCCTCGTGCAGCGCCACCAGGACGCGGTCCGCATGGCCCGTGGCGACGAGCATCGCGCCGCTGCTGATCAGCCGCAGCGGATCCAGACCCAGCGCGTCGCAGATGGCCCGGGTCTCCGGGGCGACGGGGATCGCCTCGGCACGGATCTCGATCCCGATCCCCGCCGCCTCGGCCAGCTCCCAGGCGCCGCCCAGAACGCCGCCCTCGGTGACGTCATGCATGGCCGCGGCGCCCGCCCGGGCGGCGACCAGGCCGTCCGGCACCACGCTGATCCGGTCAACGAAGGCCTGGGCGCGCTCGACGATCCCGTCATCGAGCGCCGCTCGCAGGCGTGCCTCGAGATCGGTGGCCAGGATCGCGGTTCCTTCGATCCCTGCGCTCTTCGTCATGATGACCGCGTGGCCGGGGCGGGCTCCCGCGGTCGAGATCAGCGCGTCGCGCCGGACGCGGCCCAGCGCCGTGACCAGGGCAATCGTCTGGTCGATCCCGGCCGTGACCTCTGTGTGGCCGCCCACGATCTCCACCCCCAGCTCCGCCGCGGCGGTCCCGGCCTCCCGCATGATCGTCTCCAACGCCTCGGGAGTGGATCCCTCACGCAGCAGGAGTGTCAGCAGCACCGCCACCGGCTCGGCGCCGGTCGTGGCCAGGTCGTTGCAAGCGACGTGCACGGCGTAGCGCCCGAGATGACGCACGGCGCCGGTGACGGGGTCGGTGGTCAGCACCGCGATCCAGTCACCGAAGTCCACCGCCGCGCAGTCCTCGCCGAGATGGGCGTGCACGAGCACGTCCGGCCGGCGGCCCAGGTGCGGATAGACGAGGCGCTGGAGCAGGTCGGCCGGGACCTTCCCGACCCTCACGGGCTCAACCGGTGCGGCGCCAGGGGACGCAGGCGCGCCGCCACGACGGTCGCGACGATGACGCCGGCGGCGACCTGGACGATGTTGAAGGGGACTTCCGCCCCTGCCGCCGCGACCGCCGCGACCGGCGTCGGGGCGATGCCGAGCTGACGCGCAAAGATCACTTCCGCCAGGAAGTAGCCCGCCACCATCCAGACGCCGCCGGCGACCGTCGCCCGCAGCCGGCCGGCTGTGCCCGGACCGGCCAGGCGCCCGACGAGGAATCCTTCCACGCCCTTGATGACGAGGGTGAGCGGGGCGAACTGCAGGTATCCACCGGCCAGATCGGCCAGCGAGGAGCCGATCCCCCCGGCCAGCGCGCCCACGGCGGGTCCGAAGATCAACGCAGCGATGTAGATGACGACCTCCCCAAGATTGAAGTATCCCTTCGTCTGGGGGATGGGGATGACGGTGTACCGCGTGACGACAAACGCGAGGGCGATGAACACCGCCGCCGCCGCTAGGTCTCGTGTCCTCATGCGTGCCCCTCCTTCCAGTGTCCCGTGCCCGCGGGCAGCGCCTGCCGCGCGGCTGCCCGTGCCGCTAAAAAGGAAAAGACGCCCGATCCGGGCGTCCTAGGGGCGCTCAGGCGCCTGCTCCCGCGGCCTTCACCTCATACGGACTGTACCGTCGACCCCGGAATTCCACCGGGCCATGGCCCGCGCCTCACGCGGACCTCACGGGCTGTCACCGCCGATCGGGAATTGGCGGCCTCCGGCCGCCTCACCCTGCCCCAGAAGACTGCGGGCCATCGGTCCTGCTGCTCGCTATCGTAGTGAACAGGCGTCGGCGGTGTCAACATGGAATCCCTGTGTCCATGGCCGAGACCGCCTACCTGCTCATCGCGCTGGACCGGAGCACGCCGGCCGCCGTGGCCCGGGAAGTCCGCAAGATCGACGGCGTCGTGGAGGCGCACGTGACGCTGGGAGAGTTCGACGTCATCGTGCGCGTCGAACAGGAGACGACCAAGGGATTTCCGGTGATCGCCTCCGCCATCCAGCGCATCGAGGGCGTGACGAAGGTCAGCACCTGCGCCGTAGTCGCCGTCTAGCCCCACACCCCCGCCCGCACGGTCCGGTGCCGGGGGCCGTCCAGGTCGACGAACAGGATGCGCTGCCACGTGCCCAGCGCCGGACGGCCGTCCTCGACCGGAACGCACACGCTGTGCCCCAGCAGGATGGCCCGCAGATGCGCGTCCGCGTTGTCATCGATGGTGTTGTGCGCGTACGCGACCCGCTGGGGCGCCAGGCGCTCCAGCCAGGCGCGCAGATCGTCCAGCAGGCGGGGTTCGGCTTCGGTGAGCAGCATGCCGGCGGTGGTGTGCGCGCAGAAGGCGACCAGGACCCCCTCGCGCGCGCCGGCCCGGGCGCACAGCGCGGTCAGCTGCGGGGTGAGATCGATGATGTCCACCCGGCGCGATGACGCGACGTCCAGCGTCTGCCAGGCGGCCATCGCCGCGTCAGGCGTGGACGGGGGCGGAGACGATCGACATCACCTGCAGCAGGCGGTGGGCGACTTCCAGGGACCGCAGGCCATCCAGTCCCGTCACCAGCGGCGTCTCCTCCCCCCGCGCGCAGGCCACGAAGTGGCGGAGCTCGGCGCGCAGGGGCTCGTCCCCGCGGATGGCCATGTGCTCCACCTCGGCGCCGAACGGATGCAGCGCGATCTGCTGCTTGTGATAGTCCAGGCGCACCGCCCGGTGAGGCGTCGTCACCTCGATCTCCGCCACCTTGTCCGCCGACACGCGGCTGGCCAGCAGCCAGGCCGTGCAGCCGCCGCTGAACGTCAGGTGCGCCACGGCGAGGTCTTCGTGCGAGTTGTGGATGTGCACGCCGAGGCCGCCCACGTCGGTGACACGATCCCCGGCTACGGAGAGCACGACGTCGATGTCGTGAATCATCAGATCCATGACCACGCCGACGTCCATGACCCGGGTCCGGTCAAAGGGACGCACCCGCCGGGTCTGGATGAAGAGCGGATCCCGCGCCAGCTCGATGAGCCGCCGCACGGCGGGCTTGAAGCGCTCCACGTGCCCGACGAGCAGCGCCGCCTCGGCCCGCTCCGCCAGGGCGACCAGTTCCTCCGCCTCTCGCACGGTAGTGGTGATCGGCTTCTCGACCAGCACGTGTACGCCGGCCGAGAGGAAATCCCGCGCGACGGCGTGGTGGAGCGCGGTGGGCACGGCGACGCTGACGGCGTCCACCTTGCCGATGAGCTCGCGGTGATCGGTAAACCCGGTCGTCCGGTATCGCGTGACGAACCCGCGCAGCTCGGCCCGGTTCCGGTCGACGACGCCGGTGAGTTCGATGTCGGGGAAGCTCGCGTAGATCCGGGCGTGGTGGCGGCCCCACTGGCCGAGCCCGACAACGCCCACGCGCAGGCGCGGCGGCACCGGCGCTAGCTCCCCGCCCCGTCCCGCGGGAACCGCGTGACCGCCTCGATGATCCACGCCACGTCATCGGCGCTCAGCCCGGGATGGACGGGCAGCGAGAGGACCTGGCGGGTCAGCATCTCCGCCTGCGGATAGCTCCCCGCAAATCCCAGCCGCCGGTAGGCCGGCGACAGCGGGACGAGGTGGGGATAGTAGACGCGCGTGCCGATCCCCTGGGCGTTGAGGTAGCGGGCCAGGCCATCGCGGTCGTGACGCACCCGGACGGTGTACTGGTTGTAGACATGGTGGTGTCCGGCTGGCTCGATGGGCGGCTGCAACCAGTCGAGCCGGGCGAACGCCTGGCTGAGGAGGGCTGCGTGCCGGCGGCGGGCCGCGTTGAGGGCGTCGAGCCGGGCGAGCTGGCCGATGCCCAGCGCCGCGGCAATCTCGGTCATCCGGTAGTTGTAGCCGACGCGTTCGTAGAGGTAGCCGTCCGGACCGTTCTGGCCCACGTTGACCAGTACGCCCGCGGCCCGCGCCACGGCCTCGTCGCCCGTGACGATCATCCCGCCCTCACCGGTGGTCATGTTCTTGGAGGGATAGAAGCTGAAGATGCCGGCTGCGCCGACGGTGCCGGCCTTCCGGGATCCTACCGCGGCCCCGTGAGCCTGCGCGGCGTCCTCCACCAGGAGCACGCCGGCCCGCGAGGCAATCTCAGCCAGGGCGTCGAGGTGACCGGCGAGCCCGTAGAGGTGCACGCAGAGGATGGCCCGGACGCGCTCCCGGCGCACGGCGTCTTCGACCTGGTTGGGGTCGAGCGTGTAGGTCACCGGATCGACATCCACGAACACCGGGCGCGCCCCGACGTGCAGGATGGCGTTGCTGGTGGCGACAAACGTGAACGGGGTGGTGAGGACCGTATCACCCCGGCCGATCCCCAGCGCCTCCAGCGCGACCTGCAGCGCGGTTGTGCCCGAGGACGTGGCCACGGCGTGAGCCGTTCCCAGGTAGGCGGCGAAGGCGTCCTCGAATGCCCGGACGCGCGGGCCGGCGACGAGGCGGCCGGAGTCCAGCACCTCCAGAACCCGGCGCTTGTCCTCCTCGTCGATGAGCGGTGTGGCGATGGGGATCCGTGCTCTCGTCTTCATCCCGAACAACCGGCCGCTATCCTCCCTATAGTGTCCTCCGGGGGTCCGGACAATTCTCGGCGCGTACTACGAAAAGGCCTTAGGAGGGCGGCACCCCCTAAGGCCACGCTACCCCTTTGAGGGGCCCGCTGAGGGGACGTACGCGCGGCGTCCCCCCTCGCGCTCCCCCGTCGCGGACATTATTGAACGACGACCTTGCGGCCGGTCATCAACAGCCAGAAGAGAAAAACGATCAGCGCCGCCACGATGAGCTCGGTTGCCCCGCGCTCGTCGGCCAGGTGCGCACGCAGCTTCATCTCCAGCCAGGGCAGAAAGGTCTCCACGTCATTCCACCTCCTGTGCAGTGACTCGTGACGCGTATCCCGGGCTAGTGCGCCCGGGCGGCCCCCTCCAGTTCGCTCTTCAGCGAGGCCAGCATGCTCTCCAGATTCTTGCGGACCAGGACCTTGAGCAGCGTGGCCAGGAGCGCCCCGGCCAGGGGGAGCTCCATCTCGTAGTCCAGCGCGAGTGTCGTGGACGTCCCCTCGGGCACGGCCTCGAAGGTCCACGTCCCCTCGAACTTCGAGAAGTCCCCTTCGACCAGCCGGAAGGCGCTGCGGTGAGCGGCGTCGTCCCAGGCCTCCTCCTCGACCCAGCGGATCTTGCGGCCCTGCATCACGCCGACCCACTCCACGGTGAGCCGCGGGCCGCTCCGCTCGAGGATCCGGATGGACCGGACGTCGGGCATGAACTGGGGAAACCGCTCCACATCCTTCGCCACACGGAAGACCTCAGGCAGCGGAGCCTTGATGATCGTGGAAGCTGTTACGTGCGCCACGCCCGCCTCCCGGCGACACCGTACGTGTGTGCGCCCGGTCCCGTACGACTATATATGCATACCCTGGGGGTGTCAATTTTGCTCAGCGCGGGCGGCCGCGCGCGCCGAGGAACTCGGCGTAGCTCAGCAGGGCCTCGATCGTCTCCGGCGGCGCGTCCTGCAGGCGCTCGAGCTCCCGCCGCAACTTGGTCCACAACATCCGTCCCGCGGTCCGCGCGGGCAGCGTCGCCGTCTCCTCCGACACCCCGGCGGGCCGCAGGCGCTCCACATCCGCCGCCGTGATGACGGTGGCCACGCGCCGCAGGATGGACGGACGCACACCCAGATGCGGGGCGAGGCGGTCGATGTACTCGGCGCGGCGCAGATCCTGGAGCCCCCGTTCGCCCCGGGACAGTACGCTGGGCGCGATGCCCGTCTCTCGGGCCAGCTGGCGCAGCGGCTTCCCCCGGCCGGCGCCGCGGGCGTTCTCACGGAGCATGCGCACGTAGGCGCCGAACGCCCGGACCGCATCGAGGTCGGCCGGACGCGCGGACGAACGGGCTCCCATCTCAGGGGGTCAATTCCGTCCGGGCGCGGGGCTACTCCTGCACCTTCAGGAGCAGCCCCTGCCGGCGTGCCAGGCTGAACATGTGGCCGAAGAAGGCGAAAGCCGCGGCGAGGTAAGCCGCGTCGAGGAGGAACGCCCACCCCACGCGGTCGAGAGGGAGCGGCCGCCCCGCCACCAGCGCCCGCGCCGCCTCGAAGATGTGCGGCAGGGGCTGCAGCTGCAGCGGACCCTGCAGCCAGGCCGGATACACCGACAGGGGGAAGAACACCGCGCCGAAGGGCTGGAAGAGGAACGGCAGGCTCCAGGCCAGCACTTCCACGCTCTGCCCGTACCGGAGGATGAGCGCGGTGACCACCGTGCCTACCGCCCAGGCGAACACGATCAGGGCCACCGCCAGCGGCACGAGGCTGGGCCCGAGCATGAACAGGTTGAAGCGGTAGAGGAGGTACGCCAGCGCGGTCATCAGCGTCGCGGTGATCGAGATCTTGATGAGGCCCCAGACCATCATCGCCGCCAGGAACTCGCGCACCGTGATCGGCGTGACGAAGAGGTTCACCAGGTTGCGGGTCCACAGCTCCATGAGGAAGGAGATCGAGATCCCGTGCTGGACCCGGAAGAAGACGTCCCAGAGGATCAGCGCGCTGAGGAGGACCGCGACGATGCCGGCCGCCCCCTCCCGGCGGGCGAGGTAGAGCGAGAGGAACCCGAAGAAGAACAGGTCCACGAACGGCCAGTAGAACAGGTCGGTGATGCGCGCGAAGCTGCGGCGCATCACGTAGAGCTGCCGCAGGTTGAGGGCCCAGATGCGCCGCCAGCTCACACCCGCGCCTCCCGCTCGGACCGGGCCAGGGCGACGAAGAACTCCTCCAGGTCGGACTTGCCGTAGTCCCGGACCACCTGCGCCGCGGGGCCGTCGGCGATGATGCGGCCCCGGTGCAGGAAGATGATCCGGGAGCTCAGCCGCTCCACCTCGCGCATGTTGTGCGAGGTGTAGAAGATCGTCAGCCCGCGGTCGCGGCCCAATCGCAGCAGCAGCGAGCGCACCGTGTCCGCGGCCTCGGGGTCGAGCGCCGCGGTGGGCTCGTCGAGGAAGAGGACGTCGGGATCGTTGAGGAACGCCTTGACCAGGTTCACGCGGGCGGTCTCGCCGGAGGAGAGCGATCCGGTCCGCCGGTCCAGCAGGTGGGCCACCCCGAACAGCTCGCTGAGATCGGCGATCGTCCGGCGGGGCGCGGCCAGGCCGTAGAGATGGCTGAACACCGTGAGGTTCTCGCGCACCGTGAGGTCGTACGGCAGCGCGACGTACGGCGACGAGAAGTTCACCCGGGCCAGGATGTCCCGCCGGCGGTCCGGCATGGGCTGCCCGAGGATGCGCACCGTCCCGGCGGTGGGCGCGATCAGCCCCAGCAGCATGGCGATTGTCGTGGTCTTCCCCGCCCCGTTGAGCCCGAGGAATCCCAACAGCTCCCCGCGGCGCACCTGGAACGAGATCCCGTCCACGGCCCGCGACCGGTCGAAGGCCTTCGTCAGGCCGGCCACGTCGATGACGGGAGCGTCCACCTACCCTTTTACCGCGCCGGCGGTCAACCCCGCGATGAAGCGATCGATGAAGAGGTTGTAGACGATGGCGATCGGCACGCTGGTGATCAAGGCGGCCGCCATCATGGCGCCCCAGTTGAACACGTCGCGGAACAGCGCGACCGGGATGCCCAGGCTCACCGTCATCTTCCCCACGGAGCTGATGAAGGTCAGCGCGTAGACGAAGTCCTGCATGACCAGGGTGAAGGAGAAGAACGCGGCGGTGAGCAGGCCGGAGATGGCCAGGGGCAGGACGACCTTGCGCATGGCGCCGAGGCGGCTGTAGCCGTCGATCATGGCCTGCTCCTCGATGTCGCGCGGGATGGAGCGGAAGAAGCCCATCAGCAGCCAGGTGCAGAACGGGATGGTGAAGGTGGGATAGACCAGCACCAGGGCCCACAGCGAGTTCTGCAGCCCGAGCACGGCCACGACCCGGGAGAACGGGATGAACAGCAAGGTCGGCGGGACGAGGTAGGTGAGGAAGATGGCGATGCCCAGCCGCTCCCCCCACCGCCCGGTCAGCCTGGCCAGGGCGTACCCCGCCGGCACGGCCAGCAGCAGCGTGATGGCCACCACCGCCGCCCCGACGACGGCCGTGTTGCGCACCCAGGCCAGGTAGGCCGTCTCCCGCAGCAGATAGTGGAAGTGCTCCAGGGTCGGCGGCTCGTTGAAGATCCACGGGATGTGCGTGCGCACCGTGGCGCCGACGTAGAGGTCGTTGTCCTCCTTGAACGCCGTCACGAACATCCAGTAGAACGGGAAGACGGCGAGCAGGGTGATCCCCAGCGCGGCGAGATAGAGCGCGGCCCGCTTCACCACGCGCACCACGAGGCGGCGCTCCCTCATCCGCCCACCTCGGCGCGCCGCGCCATGCGCAGCAGGAGGATGGCGGCGAACACGAGGACCGGAAGCAGAAAGAGCGCGATGGCCGCCCCCTCCCCCAGATCTCCCCCGAGGATCCCGCGCTGAAAGGCCAGGCTGGACAGCACGTGCGTGCTGTTGTACGGCCCCCCGCGCGTCAGCAGGTACACCACGCTCAGGTCGGTGGAGGTGAAGACCACGCCAAACAGCACCGCCACGGTCACCACGGGGAGGAGCAGCGGCAGGTTCACCTGGAACAGGCGCCGCCAGAACGAGGCGCCGTCGATCACCGCGGCCTCGCGGATCTCCAGCGGGATCGCCGTCATGCCCGCCAGCAGGATCACCGTGGCGAACGGGAACATCCGCCAGACGTGGATGATGATGATGGCCAGCATGGCGAGCTCGGGGTCGCCGAGCCAGTAGATCCATCCCTGGAAGATGCCCAGGGCCCGGAGCGTCCAGTTGATCACGCTGAACGTCGAGTCGAAGATCCAAGCCCAGGCCATCGTGGCCAGCGAGACCGGCACCGCCCAGGGGAGCAGGAGGAGCATCCGGACCGCCCGCTTCCCGACAAACGCCGCCTCCAGGATGTTCGCGGCGGTGGTAGCCAGGATCATCACCAGCACCTGCGAGGCCACGGTGAAGATCAGCGTGTTGCGCAGCGTGAGCAGGAACTGCGGGTCGGCGATGATGGCGCGGAAGTGCCGCAGGCCCACCCAGTCGAAGGCCAGCGAGCCCGAGCGCGCCCCGCTGAAGCTCAGCAGGATGGCCAGCACGAAGGGGATCCCCACCAGCACGACGACGTAGAGCGCGGCCGGGGCGAGGAGCAGCCGTCCCAGCGCGGCCTCCCGGTCGGCCAGCGTGGCGCGCGTGAAGACGGCGGGGACGGCCGGCGCGACCGCCTGGACGCCCTTAGGCAGCGCCATCGCGTCGGAGGCCGGTCCGCCGGTCGAAGTAGCGCATGGCCCGGCGCGGCACCGCGAACTCGTAGACCTGCTGTTCGGCAATGGGCAGGGGGATCGTCACGGGAAGGTCCGCGATTACCGGCTGGTCCGACCGCGTCTCCTCCTCCAGGTAGCCGTAGATCAGGCGCGAGGCGCCCAGGTGCTCGACCTGCCGGACCCGGAGGTGGTACGGCAGCACCGGGGCCTCCGCCGGAAACGCGACCCGCGGGAGGAGGTGCTCGGGACGGAAGCCGAAGAGCGTGGCCTCGTCGTGCTCAACGAGGTTCATCGGCGGCGAGCCCAGGAACGTGGCCACGAACGTATCCGCGGGGTTCTCGTAGACATCCTGCGGCGTCCCGATCTGCCGGACCTTCCCTTTCTCCATCACGGCGATCCGGTCGCCCAGCCCCATGGCCTCGACCTGGTCGTGGGTGACGTAGACGGTCGTCGTCCCGATCTGCCGCTGGAACTCCTTCAGCTCGTAGCGCGCGATGGCGCGCAGCTGGGCGTCGAGATTGCTCAGCGGCTCGTCGAAGAGGAAGACCTTCGGGTCGCGCACCACCGCGCGGGCCAGGGCCACGCGCTGCCGTTCGCCGCCGGAGAGCTGGCGCGGAAACCGCGCCAGCAGCCGCTCCAGGCCGAACATCCGCGCGCCGCCCGACACCCGCTCTTTGACCATCGCCGGCGGCTGGCCGGCGGCCTCCAGCGGAAACGCGATGTTGCGGTAGGCGGTCTTGTGCGGATAGAGCGCGTAGCTCTGGAAGACCATGGCGATCCCGCGCGCCCGCGGCGGCACGCCCTCGTCCACGCGCTGCCCGGCGATGTAGATCTCGCCCGCGGTAGGGGCCTCCAGCCCGGCGATCATCCGCATCAGCGTGGTCTTGCCGCAGCCCGACGGCCCCAGCAGCACGAGGAGCTCACCCTCGCTGACGTCCAGGTTGACGCCGTCCACGGCCCGGACGTCCCCGAAGTGCTTGTGCAGGTTGCGTGTCTCAACGTATCCCATCAGCGGCTCCTAACACGAGCGCGCGGGACGGACGCGCGCCGTCCTGCGCACGGGGGGGAGTGTGAGGGGGACGCCGCGCGCGCGTCCCCTCAGAGGACTCTCGCCGACCTGCCCCGCGCTACTTGTCCTTGCCGCCGCCTCCCACCAGCCCGGCGCGCCGCCACTTCGCATAGATATCCTTGGCGCGGCGGCTGGCTTCCTCGACGGCCTGCTTGGGTGTGAGCTGGCCCGTGGCCGCCTTGCCGAACATGTCCGCGGTGACGCTGGTGTCGAAGATCTCGCCCTCCGCGGGATTGGCCACGCCCGGCCACCCGATGTTCGCCGACCAGTTCAGCGAGTCCGCCAGGACCTTCAGCTTGTCCGGCGGGAGCGACCCGAACCGGTCACGGCGGACCTGCGACTGCACCCACTTCCACCCTTCCGCCGGCTTCTGCGCCAGCGGCACGCTGCGGTCCGCCGCGGCGCCGGGATACGAGGGGAAGTTGTAGAGCTCGCTGCCCAGCGTGGACTCGCGCGCGTTCTCGGTGAGGTGGAGCAGGAACTCCTTGGCCAGATCGGGAGCCCGGCTGAACCGCCAGATGACCCAGACGCCCATGACGTGGGTGGCGGCGAGCGCCCGGACCGGCCCCTTCAGCGCGGTGACGAAGCTGATGTCGGCGGCAATGGGCAGCCGCCGCTGCTGGGCGGAACGGTAGGCCGAGATCGAGTTGAGGATGTAGGAGGTCTGGCCCGCCTCCAGCGCCTGGTTGTTGGACGCGGCGTTCCAGCTCATCACCGCCGGCGTCATGGCCTCCCGGAACAGCCGCGCGCCCCACTCCACCGCCCGCACGGCCTCTTCCGAGTTGAGCACGACGTTCGACTCCTTGTCCTGCACCGACGCGCCGAACGACCACAGCAGGGCGCGCGTGGCCATGTTGGAGTCGATGTCCTGGGAGTAGCCGATCCCGATGGGGATCTGGATGTTGGGGAACTTCTGCTTGATCTGCCGCCCGGCGGTGAGGAGATCCTCCCACGTGCGGGGGCCCTGCGCGTATCCCACGGAGGCCCACACGCTCTTCAGGTAGTCGCCGGGATCCGGCACCCAGTTGTCGGAGAACCCGAACCACTTCCGCGTGTGCGGGTTGTACGTGCTGTCCCTGGCCAGCGGCAGGATGGGACCCCACCGGCGCGCCGCCTCCTGGTTGACGTCGGCGAGATCCAGCGTCTGCTGCTCGAACTGGGACGGCGGGGAGATGAAGAAGTAGAGGTCGTGGCCCTGCTGCGCGGCGACCTCGGCGGTGGCCCTCGGCACGATGTCGGCGAAGCTCACCCGGTCGATGGTGACCTCGATCCCCTTGCTCCGCCCCCACTCCCGCGTGAAGGTGTCGAACCACGGATGGTACGACCACGGCACGAAGTGCGCCCAGGTCATGATCCGCAGGCTGCGCGGCTGGGCCTTCACGAAGGTGGTGAGGAGCGAGCCGGCGCTTCCGGCGGCCGCCGCCGCTCCCGCGGCGCCCGCGGTGAGCTTCAGGAAGTCCCGCCGCGTGACGCGCCGCCAGCGGCCCCCGTCACCCTGCACCCACTTCCCATCCGTCTGATCAGCCATGCCTCGCACCACCCCCAGAGTGTGCAGCGCTCGAGCAACATGCCCGTTGTGTATTGGCCGCCCCTCCGGGGTCTCCTCCCCGGGACCGGGTGGAAGAGGGCGGGCCTGGGGGGCGTTCGAGTCGAGAGGGAACGGCACGCCGGGGTGCGAAGGGACGGCAGACAGATGACGCGCAAAGAGAAAGTCGAGCTGCTGCGGCGGGTCAAGCTCTTCTCCGTCCTGGGACAGAAGGCGCTGGGGGAGGTGGCCGATCTCATGACGGAGATCGCGTTCCCCGCCAACCGCTACATCGTGCGCCAGGGCCAGGTGGGCACGGGCTTCTACCTCATCACCACGGGGCAGGCCCGCGTCGTCCGGGGCGACCGGACCCTCAATACGCTCGGCCCCGGGGATTTCTTCGGGGAGCTCTCCGTGCTGGACCAGAGTCCTCGCATGGCCCACGTCGTCACGGTCGAACCCACCACCGTGCTGGCGCTGGCGTCCTGGGACTTCACCAGGCTCCTCGAAGGAAACGCCAAGGTCACGCTGACGCTGCTCAAGGAGGTCGCGGCGCGTCTGCGGGGCGTATCCCAGTCCCCCGTCCACTGACGCGAGGCTTTCGGCCGCCGCGCAGACGCGAGGGAACGCTTAGAGAAGCTCCGCGAGGATTGAGGCGAGCTGCGTCCGGTGTTCGCCCGTCTCAAAGGTTAACAGAGGATCGCCGGGCAGGACGTGCTCGGTGACCCGGCCGTCGCGACGGACGTAGATGGCCGGATGGTGGTCGCCCGCCTGATCGGTCTCCAGCACGGCCGCGACGGCATCCGGGCCGGGGGCGTCCACGAAGTACTGCAGCGGCAGGATGCCCTCGTCAATGATCCCGCGGGACCGGTCCACCGTGAGCACCCGGGCCAGGTACGAGCGCTGGTTCCACAGCTCGGCGGCGCGCGACGTCTCTGAGAGCAGGTAGGGGACGACCTCCGCGGGCTCCAGGACCGGCCGGGGGATCGAGAGGCCGAAGTAGGTCTCCGCCAGGTGCCGCGCGAGCACCCGGGCATTGTGGCGGAAGCCGCCGAGCCCTCCCGAGTTGCTGGGCACGCCGTGCTTGCGCAGGCCGACCGCGCCCTGCCCGGCCGCCCCGGCGAAGTACACCCCCTGCACGGTCGTGCTCTCCCAGAACGGCGTGAGCGCGGGCAGGCGGTCCTGGGCGAAGGTGGCCAGCCCAAGCGCGCGCAGGTCCCCCAGCGGCGAGGTCCACCCGGTGGCCGCGATCATCGCATCCGCGTCGAAGACGAAGGTCCCCGGCTTGGTCGTCCCCGTGGCGGTCACGCGGAATCCCCGCGCCGTCCGCTCGATGGCACTGGTGGCTCCGTCCAGCATGAACACGCCGCCGCCGAGGATGTGGTCCTCATACGGGAGCAGATACCGGGCCCGGACGCCGGCCGTGCTGTGCGTGTGGATGGCGAGGAGCACCGGCCGGGGTGAGACCAGCAGGATCTCGCGGCAGAACGGCAGGAGCGCGTCGGCGATCTCGAAGGCCGAGGTGCGCTTGCCCAGGATGAGAAGCCGCTTCCCCGCATAGGCCTGAGACGGCAGGGCTTCCGCATAGTGGGGGACGTGCTCGATCCCGGGGATGGCCGGCTTCCACGGCTCGGCCATCCCGACGGCGAACACCGGGACCCGGCACCGGTACTCCCCGTCGGACGTGCGAAGGAGGAATCCGTCCTCCGCCCGCGCCGTGCCCTCCCAGCGGCAACCGTACCGCACCGCCACGCTCGCCCGCGCGACGAACGCCTCCAGCGACGCTTCCATCTCGGCGCGGGTGGGGAAGTACGAGTCACCCTTCATGAACTCGGGCACCAGCGCCTGATGCGCGGGCTCGTCGGCCAGCAGCGTGTTCCAATCGTACCAGGCGTAGTGCCGCGACTCGGGCCCGACCGGCGCGTGCGGCTTTGACCATGTGTTCAGCCGCTGGTAGATGGGGAAGTCGCGGAACATCCCGCCCGGCCGGTCGTCGGCTGAGAGCACCGCGTGGCGGATCCCCAGCCGCGTGAGGAAGTAGCTCAGCTGCAGGCCGCCGGGGCCGCTGCCGACGATGACGACGGGATAGTTCCCCGGCGGGAACGGCCGGCGCTCGCCGGCCTGGGCGGAAGCGCCGCCGCGCGCGCCTACCGCCATAACGTGGTGCTCCGCAGCCGCCGGGCCTCCGCCATAAGCATGCGCAGGGTGACCTGAGGATGGCGGAGGAGGAACGGCGGGACGTCCGTCGCCGGAAGCACGAGGCAGCGCAGGACGCGCAGGGCGACGACGTCCGCGGTCGGTGGCTCGCCGAGCAGCACGGAGACCTCGCCGAAGAAGTCGCCCTTGCCCAGCGTCGTGCGCTGCACGCCGTCGATGACGACGCCTGCGTCGCCTTCCAGGATGATGTAGAGGTTGCTCCCGCTGAATCCCTGGCGGAGGATGCGCTGCCCTTCGGCGAAGACCTCCTCTTCGAAGGTGTGCACCACCTCCTCTAGCTGCGGGCGCGACAGATCGGCGAACAGCGCCAGGCCGGCCAGCGTGTTCAGGAGTTCCTCCCGTCCAGGCATCAGCTCTCCCCCGCGCGGTCACGCGCCGCGCGCAGCGCCCGCCGGGTGAGCACCCGGGCGAGATGGCTGCGGTAGTCTGCGTTGGCAAAGAGATCCTCGTTCACCTCGACGCCCTCGGCCGCGTGCGAGGCGGCGTCCTCGATCGCGGCATCGTCAACGGCGCCGTCCCGCAGCGACGTCTCCACGCCGGCGGCGCGGTAGGCCGTCGGCCCCACGCCGGTGACGGCCACGCGGGCCTCGGCCAGCCTGCCGCCCTGTCGCCTCACCCAGGCCGCGACACCGGCCACCGCGAAGCCCGACGCGGGATGCGGGAACTTCAGGTAGGCGGTGCCGGTGGCCTCCGGCGGCACCGGCACCCTGATCTCCACGAGGATCTCATCCGGGGCGACGGCGGACGTGAGCATCCCCTTGAAGAACTCCGCTGCGCGGATCGTGCGCACGCCCTTCGGCCCGTGGACGACCATCTCGGCCTCGAGCGCCAGGATCGCGGCGGGCGGATCGGCTGCGGGGTCGGCGTGGACGAGACTCCCGCCCAGCGTACCCGCGTTGCGCACCTGCACGTCGCCGACCCGGGCCGCCGTTTCCGCCAGCAGCGGCACCGCCCGGCGGATCAGTTCCGAGGACTCGATCTCCCAGTGGGTACTCAGCGCCCCGATCACGATCCGGTCCCCCTCGCGGCGGATACCCCGGAGCTCGCGCAGCTTCGCGAGGTCGATCAGGTGCGGCGGGGTGAGCACGCGCAGTTTCATCATCGGCAGCAGGCTGTGCCCCCCCGCGAGCAGCTTCGCCTCCGGCCACTGCTGAAGCAGGTCGAGGGCCTCCTGGACGGAGGCCGGGCGGTGATATTCGAAGGCCGCCGGGATCATCGCCCGCTCCCCGCCCGCTCGCCCGCCGCGGGGATGGCTGGCATCCCCTCCTCACGCAGCTTGCGCGCAGCCCAGCGGACGGAGTTGACGATGTGCTGATAGCCCGTGCAGCGGCAGAGATTCCCGTCGAGCCCGTGGCGGATCTGTTCGTCCGTGGGGTCCGGGTAGCGGTCCAGGACCTGCAGGGCGGCGAGCATCATCCCGGGCGTGCAGAAGCCGCACTGGAGGCCGTGTTCCTCCCAGAAGCCCTGCTGAATGGGATGGAGGGCACCGTCGTGCGCCAGCCCCTCCACGGTGAGGATCTCCGCGCCGTCCGCCTGCGCCGCGAGCACCGTGCAGGACTTCACCGCCAGCCCGTTCATGATCACCGTGCAGGCGCCGCAGCTGGTCGTGTCGCATCCGATGTGCGTGCCGGTAAGCCCCAGCGCCTCTCGAAGATAGTAGACGAGCAGGAGCCGGGGCTCGACCTCGGACCGGTAGCTCGCCCCGTTGACCGTCACGCTGATCGGGATCTTCACGCCGCCCTCCTCGGGGATTCCGACCGGTTCGTATTCGCCGGGCTTCGGCCGGGTTCCCTGGCAGCGGGATGCCCATCCAGCTCGAAAAGAAACTTTGCGCGGCTATGTTTAGGCGGCGTGTTGCCGGGTAAATAGGGGTCGGCGGCCTGCCGTGCCGCCTGCCTCGCCGAAGTGGGCGACCTAGTGCCCCGCCGGGTCGCCCCCCTGTTTTTCGCCCCGAATCTCACCGGGCTCCGGCGCGAACGCATGCTCCGCCGCGCCGGACGCAGGCAGGCATCCGGGTTCAGGGTGACGTTGCGGCGGGACACACCCCGCGCCATCGCGAACGGATTCTTCGTGCCTGATCTGCACGCTCAGCGGGCGCGATCGTGGGAAGAGCTCCAGCGTGGCTGGGACGTCCTGATCGTCGGCGGCGGGATCACCGGGGCCGGCGTGGCGCTCGACGCGGCCTCGCGGGGATACCGGGTGGCCCTCGTCGAGCGCGCCGACTTCGCCTCGGGTACCAGCAGCCGGTCCACCAAGCTCGTCCACGGAGGGCTGCGCTACCTTCCACAGTGGCAGTTCGGCCTCGTCCGGGAGGCGCTCACCGAGCGGGAACGCCTCAGGCGCCTGGCCCCGCACCTGGTCGCTCCCCTGCCCTTCGTGGTCCCGCTCTATAAGGAAACGAGGCGGCCGCTGGGGCTGCGCATCCCGGCCGTGGTGCGGCCCGTTGCGCCGCTGGCGGTCAACATCGGGTTGTGGGGCTACGGGTTGCTGAGCGGCTCGGATCTGCCCCATCGCCGCCTGACGGCGGCGGATGCCGCCGGCGCGTTCCCGGGGCTGCGCACCGACACCCTCCAGGCGGCCTTCCTGTACCACGATGCCGCCACCGACGATGTCCGCCTGACGCACGCCGTTCTGGCCACGGCCCGGCGCTTCGGCGCGGTGACGCTGAACTACGTGGAGGCCACAGGGCTGGAGCCGGGCCGCCCGGTGCGGGTCACGGTCCGGGATCATCTGGCCGGATCCACCGCGACCGTCGAGGCGCGGCACGTGGTGAATGCGGCCGGGGTGTGGGCTGAAGACGTGGCGGCGGGCGGCGCAGGGGGCGGCCGGTTCCGCATCGAGCGCAGCAAGGGCGTGCATCTCGTGCTGCCCATGCCCCGGCCGCGGCAGCACGCGCTGGTCATCCCCGAGACGGACGACGGCCGCCTGGCCTTCGCCGTCCCCTGGCGGGGCCGCCTGCTGCTGGGCACCACAGACGAGCCCTACACAGGAGATCCCGACGTTCCCGCGGCCACGCCGGCGGATGCCGCCTATCTGTTGGACCACCTGAACCGGTACCTGATGCAGCCGGTGCGGTCCGCGGACGTCATCGCCGCCTTTGCCGGCCTGCGGCCGCTGATCCGCCGCGGCGCGGGGCGGACGGCGGCGCTCTCCCGGAGTCACGAGGTGATCGACCACGGCAACGGCGCCATCTCGATCATCGGCGGCAAGCTGACGACCTACCGCCGGATGGCCGAGGACACCCTGGACGTGCTCGCCCGGCGAGACGGCGGCGCCGCCCGCTGCCGGACAGCCGATCTCCCGCTCGACGGCGCGGAGCAGCCGGACCGGGCGGCGGCGGCGATGGCGGCGGCGGCGGGCACGCTCGGCCTGCCGCCGGAAACGGCCCTCCATCTCTACCACACGTACGGCGCCCGCGGGCAGCGCGTCCTGGACATCGCCCGGGACGAGAGGCTGGAGTGGCCGCTGGCGCAGGGCCTCCCCACGCTCGCCGCCGAGGTCGTCTACGCCTGCAGGGCGGAAGCGCTCGTCTCGCTCTCCGACTTCATGTTCCTGCGCAGCCGGCTGGCGGTGCTGGCTACAGACCACGGGCGCGCCGCCGCGCCGAAGGTCGGGGAGCTCCTGGCGGCGGAGCTGGGCTGGGACCGGGCGGAGCGAGCGCGTCAGGCCCGCGCCTACGAGGACGCGCTGGCGCGCGAGACAGCCTTCATGCAGATGCCGGCGGCAGGATCTCGGACAGCGACGTGAGGACGTAGTCGGGCCGGAGCGCGGAGGTCTCCAGCGCGGCCGCGTCGGTCGCGCCCGTCAGCACGAGCGCCGAGACCATGCCGGCGCCCCGGGCCAGCGCCACGTCGGTCTCCAGGCGGTCGCCCGTCACGACCACGGAGTGCGGGGGCAGCGCCATCCGGGCCAGGATCACCCCGGCCATGATGGATGAAGGCTTGCCCATCACCTCCTCCACCCGGTGCCCCGTGCATGCCTCCACCGCGGCGATGATGGCCCCGCAGTCCGGCAGCCCGCCCCCGGGCACGGGGCAGTACGGGTCGCGGTTGGTGGCGATAAACCGCGCGCCCGCGCGGATCGCGTCGAACGCCCGCTGCAGCTTGTCGTAGTCGAACGTGCGGTCGAAGCAGGCCACGACGATGTCCGTCTGCGCGGGATCGTCGGTGAGCGCGAGCCCGCCCTCCCGCAGCTCCTGCTTCACCGACATCTCGCCGATGACCAGCAGCCGCGCGCGCGGCGCGGAGCGCTGGAGATGGCGCACGAGCACGTAGGACGAGTTGATCACATCGGCGGACGCGGCCGGGATGCCGAGCCGGGTGAGCTTCGCCGCGTACTCCTCCCGCGTGCGCAGAGGATTGTTGGAGAGGAACAGCACGGGACGGCCCGCGGCCCTGATCCGGCCGATGGTGTCGCGGGCCCCCGGCAGCAGCGCGTCTCCGAGATAGATCGTGCCGTCGAGATCGAACACGTAGCCCGCGAAGAACCCGGATGGTCGGGCCGGCCGCCCGCCGGCTCCCGGCGGCCCCACGGCCCGGCTAGCCGCCGCCGGAGCCGAAGAGCCCGCCCATGCGCGCTCCGGTGAGCCGGTAGATGATGAACAGCGTGGCCGCGCAGATGAGGATGAGCACGAAGCCCAGCGCCGCCGCCTGGCCGAACGTGCCCGACGTGTAGTAGGTGAAGATGCCCACGGTCATCGTCTCCCAGCCGGGGAGCACGAGGAGGATGGTGGCCGCCGCCTCCTGCAGCGCGAACATCAACGAGAACAGCGCGCCGGCCAGCACACCCCGCCAGATCACGGGCAGGGTGATGTCGGCGAAGACCCGGAGCCCGGAGGCACCCACGCTGGCGGCCGACTCCTCCATCGACCGGTGCACGGTGAGCAGCGAGGCGAAGGTGGCGCGGACGGTGTAGGGCATGCGGCGCACGGCCAGCACCAGCGGCATGATGATCCAGAGGCGGCTGAGCACCACGCCGATCACCGGCAGCGGAAAGTGGAACGCGCGGATGTAGGCGATGCCGATGGCCGTCCCGGGCAGGGCCAGCACCAGCGTCACGATGGCGTCCATCAGGCCGCGGCCGGGCAGCGTGGTCCGGGCGAGGACCCAGCCCAGCGGGACGCCGACGGCCAGGATGATGATGACGGCCAGCAGGCTCCAGCGGAGCGTGTTCAGCACGAAGATCGGCGTCAGGTGGATGACCTGATCCAGGTTGGCCAGCGTCCAGTGCTCCGGGAAGGGGGTGAGCGACCACGCCTGCCCGAACGCCGCCAGCGTCACCCCCAGGTAGGGCATGAACGCGAGCAGTAGCACCGCCACGAAGAACAGCGGCGCCAGCCACCGCGCCGGACCGCGCAGGGTCTGGCGGTCGGCGGCGCGATAGGAGAGCACCGCGTACTCTCGCGCGGAGACGATGCGGCGGGCGATGAGCAGGAACACGATGGCCAGCACCGCCATCAGCGCGCCGATGACGATCCCCATCTTGAACAGGCGCCGGTCGACGAACTGGACGATGTTCAGGTAGGCCTGCGAGGCGATGAGGTTCTGGACCCCGACGACCAGCGGGGTGGCGAAGTCGGCGAACGCCAGGATGAACACCAGCGTGGTGCCGGAGATGAACCCGGGCGTGACCAATGGCAGGACGATGTCCCGGATCTTGCGCAGCCGCGTCGCCCCCATCGCCTCGGCCGCCTCCTCCAGGGAGGCGTCGAGCTTGCTCAGGGCGTCGGTGACGTTAAGGGTGACCAGCGGGAAGTAGTGCAGGATCATGGCCAGCAGCACGCCGTGCCAGCCGTAGATGAAGTTCACAGGCCGGCGCAGGCCGAAGGAGTCCATGAGGATCACGTTGACCGTGCCGGCCCGGCCCAGCACGAACACCAGGCCCATGATCCCCACCAGCGGCGGCATGATGATCGGCAGGATGGTCAGGTAGCTGAAGAGCCGGCGGCCCGGGAACTCGTACCGCACGAGGAGGAATGCGGCCAGGAACCCCAGCAGCGTGCATCCGAGGACTGTCCCGCCGGCGACCAGCAGCGAGTTCAGCAGCGCCCGGTGGTAGAAGCGGTCCGAGAGAAAATCCCGGAGGAAGGCCAGGGTGAGGACGCCCTCCTCCGTCGTCACCGCGTCGAGGAACAGCCGCCACAGCGGGAAGACGATGAAGAGGAAGAGGAAGGCGTAGACCGGGAGGGCCAGGACCACGCCGGGAACGCGGAACCGGGCGGCGGGACGCAGCGACGGCCGGAGGGCTTCCTGGGCCACGATCAGCGCTCCCGCGCGAAGACCTGGGCGGATCGCGAGGCGAACGCCACCTCGACCGGATGGCCCGGCAGCAGGCGCGTGTGCCGGTGGGGATCGCCCACGTCCACGCGCACAATGATCCCCCCGGCCATCTCCACCTCGTACCGGATGAGGCTGCCCAGGTACTGCGTCAGGACGATCGTCCCGGGCAGGGCCGTCTCGGCGCCGGCCCCATCGGCCAGCCGCACGTTTTCCGGCCGGACCGCCACGACCACCGGCATGCCCGGGGCCAGAGCGCCGATGGCGGTGCCGCGCACGACCCCCGCGGGAGTCCGCACGGCGACGATCCCGTCGCGGGCCTCGACGGCGTCGCCGGGGAGCAGGTTGCTGGTGCCGATGAAGTCGGCGACGAACAGGGTGGCCGGCTGCTCGTAGAGCTCGACCGGCGTCCCGATCTGCAGGACCATCCCCTCGTTCATCACCGCGATCCGGTCGGAGAGGACCATCGCCTCTTCCTGATCGTGGGTGACGTAGACGGTGGTGATGCCCAGGTCCTGCTGCAGGCGGCGGATCTCACTGCGCAGGCGGGCGCGCACCTTCGCGTCGAGGTTGCTGAGCGGCTCATCGAGCAGCAGCACCCGCGGGTTGAGCACCAGCGCCCGGGCCACGGCTACGCGCTGCTGCTGCCCGCCGCTGAGCTGCCCCGGCGTCCGTCGTTCCAGCCCGGCCAGCCCGACCTGCTCCAGGACCGCGGTGACCCGCCGGCTGATCTCCGCCGGCGGGACGCGCTGGAGCTTCAGGCCGTAGGCGACGTTCCCTTCCACCGTCATGTGCGGCCACAGCGCGTAGTTCTGGAAGACGATGCCGATCCCGCGCTGGGCCGGAGGGACGCCGTTCTGCGGGACGTCGTCGAAGTACACGACCCCCTCGTCGGGGTCGTAGAACCCGGCGATAATCCGCAGCGTGGTGGTCTTCCCGCATCCGGACGGGCCGAGGAGGGTGAAGAACTCGCCGTCCTCGACCACCAGCGACACGCCGGCCAGCGCCTCCAGCGCCTTGAACCGCTTCACCACGCGATCTAGACGGACGCGCATCCAGACTCCTCAACCGGTCCAGAACGACCTGGCCGGAGGGGGACCTGCGATCCCCCTCCGCGCCACCCCCCGCAGCATCCCTGCGACATCAGTTGCAGAAGCGCTTCTTCAGATCGTTGTGGCGCTCCACGATGAGCTTGCGAAAGACATCGTTCACCTGGCTGTACCGGCCCTGGGCCGTGTTGTCGTCGTAGATGTTGCGCACGGGCTTGTCGAAGAACGAGCGGGTGCCGGCAAACTCGGCCATGCGCTCCACCGCGGAGTCCTTGGCCCCCTGCATCCGGTACTTCGGCGAGATGCCGTACTCGCCGCGGGCCATCACGACGCTCTGGCCCTGCTGGCTGAGGATGAACTCGAGGAAGGCGCGCGCCGCCCGCTGGTTCCGCGAGCCGGCGATGATGGCCAGCGGTTCAGGGGTGACGAAGCCCGCCGTCGGGGTCACGTACTTCAGATCGAATCCGGACAGCAGGTCCTCGAACGCCATATACGCCGGCACGGCGAAGCCCACCGCGAACTCGCCTTTCGCCACGACCGTGGGCACGTCGCGCGAGCGGGCCACGAAAATGCCGGTGTTGCCGCCCAGTTGCTGCGCCCACTCCCACCCCTTCTGCCAGCCCATCGTCTGCAGGATCACCTCATAGGAGGCGTGGTTGGAGGATGACCGGTCGGGCGTGGCCTGCGCGATCTGCCCCTTGAGCCGGCAGTCCAGCAGGTCGTCCCAGTCGCGGATCCCGTCCATGCCGAGACGCTTCAGCAGTCTGGGATGCCAGACCAGCCCGTAGGGGGTCAGGCAGCAGCCCACCCAGAATCCCTTGGGATCCTTGAGGAACACGGGCTTCGGTGTGCCGATGCTGGCCGGGATGTCGCGCAGGATCGCCTCCGGCAGTTGGTGTGGCGTGAGCAGCTTTCGCTCGGCCAGATCGTCGAACAGGGCCGGCTCGCCCCCCCAGAACACGTCGGCTTCCGGCCGGCCCGCCCACTCCCGGATGCGGCCGTAGGCCACGGGCGTGCCCGCCGAGACGATGGTGACGTTCACGGTGACGTTGAACTGGCGCCGCGCAAACTCGGCAAAGGCGGCGGCGGCGGGATCCGCCACCGTCCGCGCGACCGGCGTGATGATGACCAGCCGGTCCTCGATCGTCCCCTGCGCCTGCGTCGTGCCGGAGGGCACCACGCTGAGCGCGAGCAGAACGGCAACCGCGACCAACACCCCTCGGTACATCTGCACGTGCCCCCTTCCCCGCGAGTAGACCTCAGCGTGGCCGCCAGGCAAACAGCGGCAGCCCGGTGAGATCGCTTGTCGTGGACAACAACCGTCGCTCCCCCGACCCATCCGGCCTGACCACGGCCACCGCGAGGTCCCCGCCGCGGATGGCGAGGAACGCAATGGCGGAGCCGTCCGGCGCCCAGGCGGGCAGGAGAAAGATTCCCTGTCCTCGGAGCAGTTGTCTGGTCTGCGTGCCGTCGGGGTTCATGACGTAGATCTGCGCATCCCCGACCCGCGCCACGACGACGGCCAGGCGCCGGCCGTCGGGCGCCCAGGCGGGGGCGTAGCCGGTGCTGAGCCGCCGCCGGGACCGCCCGTCCACCGATGCGATGGTGACCTCCTGCTCGGCCCGGCCCACCCGGGTCACATATGCCAGCCGGCGGCCGTCGGGCGACCACGCGGGGTGCATCATCCCCGGGCGCGGCAGCATCGGCGCGTGGCTGATCCGGCGAAGGCCGCGGCCGTCCGGCCGCATCACGTAGAGATCGAGCTCCTCTCCGCTGGCCCGCTCGCCCACGGCCGCCAGGGAGCGGCCGTCGGGCGACCACGACACCGTGCGGAACGACCCGCGCCTGGTGACCTGCCGGAGCCCGCGCCCGTCCGCGTTCATCACGAACACGTGCCGGCCGCCCGCGCGCGTCGAGATGAACGCGATCCGCCGCCCGTCGGGCGACCACGCGGGGGAGACGTGGTCGCCCGGCAGCGAGGCCAGCGTCGTGAGCTCCGCCCCCGTGCGGGCGATGATCCTGATCTGCTTCGATCCGCGAGCGTCGTAGACGAAGGCGATCCGCCGCCCACCCGGGTCCCAGGCGATGCCCGAGACGGCCCCGGGGTCGTCCGTGAGCCGCCGCATAGACAGGCCGTCTGTGCTCACCAGGGTGAGCTGCACCGTGGACCTGACCGGCGATGCCACGGCCAGCTCGGGACGAGCGGTCATCCGCGGAGCGAACCGGCCGGACAGGGGAGCGCTGGCGATGAGCCCGAGGAGCAGAACCGCCGTCGGCAGTGCGCGGAGACGCATCATCAAGAACCGTTCGAGGCGGCGGCGTGTCGCCCTCCCAGTGAACGGGTGACGCCCCCGGCGGGCGACGTCGGACTCTTCCGCAGGTAGCGTAGGGTGGACATCTGAGGCGGACCATCGGTTCCGCAGGGTATTTGGCCGGGCTTGACCCCTTCGAAGTCACGGAAATCAGGCAGGGACCGGATACGGGGCCCAGGCGGCCGGTCCTATCCTGGTGGACGGTGGCGGCGGGCGCCCGGCGAGGGAGCGGGGCGCCCGTAGCGCGGGTTCACCGAGGAGAGCGAGGGCACCGCCTTGGCGGCCAAGATCCTGCGGGGCACGGAAACGTCCGCGCAAATCCGGGAGGAGCTGCGCGTACGCGTCGATCGGATGCGGAGCCGGGGGGTGACGCCGGGACTCGGAGTCGTGCTGGTCGGCGAAGATCCCGCGTCGGTCTCCTACGTGACGGCAAAGGCGAAGGGCGCGGCCGAGGTGGGCATCACCGAAGAGACGATCCGCCTCCCCGCGGCCACTTCAGAGGCCGAGATCCTCGATGTGGTGGCCGGGTTGAACGGAGATGCGCGGTTCCACGGCATCCTGGTGCAGCTCCCCCTGCCCAGGCACGTGGACCCGGAACGGATTATCGAGCGCATCTCTCCCGACAAGGACGTGGACGCGTTCCATCCGGTGAACGTGGGCCGCCTGCTCCGGGGCGAGCCCTGTCCCCTGCCCTGCACGCCGCACGGCGTCGTCCAGATGCTCATCCGCAACGGCTACGATCCGGGCGGCCGGCATGTGGTCATCTGCGGCCGGAGCAACCTTGTCGGCAAGCCGCTCGCGGCCATGCTCATGCAGAAGCGGACGGGCGCCAACGCCACGGTCACAGTCTGCCACACGGGCACGCGGAACCTGCCGGCGATCACCACGCAGGCGGAGATCCTCGTGGCGGCGATGGGCAGCCCGCGGGCGATCACCGCCGACATGATCACCCCGGGAACCGTCGTCATCGACGTGGGCGTCAACCGGGTGCCTGATGCCTCATCCGCCAAGGGCTTCCGGCTCGTCGGCGACTGCGACTACGAAGCCATGAAGGACGTCGCGGAGGCCATCACCCCGGTCCCGGGCGGCGTGGGGCCGATGACCGTGACGATGCTGCTGCTGAACGTGGTGGAGTCCGCCGAACGCGAGCTCGCACTGCGCGCGGCCCGAGAGGAGCGGAAGTCCGCATGACCGTCACCCGACGACACCCTGTGCCCAGCGACCTGGCGATCGCCCAGGAGACCACACTGCTGCCCATCGAGGAGATCGCGGAGCGCCTGGGCGTGTTCGACGAGGAGCTGTTGCCCTACGGGCACGTCATGGCGAAGATCGACGCCGCGGCGGTGCTGCGGCGCCGCGCCGCCGCCCCCGACGGCAAGTTCATCACCGTCACCGCCATCACCCCCACGCCGCTGGGCGAGGGCAAGACCGTGACCAGCCTGGGGCTCGGGCAGGCCCTCGCGCAGCTGCGGCACCGGGTCTGCAACGTCCTGCGTGAACCGAGCAAGGGGCCGACGTTCGGCATCAAGGGCGGAGCGTGCGGCGGCGGGTACTCGCAGATGCTGCCGATGGAGAACATCAACCTGCACTTCACCGGCGACATCCACGCCGTGGAGAGCGCCCAGAACCTGGCCGCCGCGGCGATCGACGCCACGCTGATGCACGGGAACCCGCTGGGCCTCGACCCGCTCAGCGTCACCTGGCCGCGCTGCGTGGACGCCAACGACCGGGCCCTCCGCGACATCGTCGTCGGGCTGGGCGGCCGGCTCAACGGGCTCCCCCGGCAGACCGGCTACTCGATCACCGCCGCCACGGAGACGGCGGCCATCCACTCGCTGGCCGGGGACCTCGGCGACCTGCGGGAGCGCTTCGGCCGTACCGTGGTCGGGTTCACGCCCGACGGCAAGCCCGTCAGCTGCGAGGATCTCAAGGTCGCCGGAGCGATGACCGCGCTGCTCGCCGACGCGCTCATGCCGAACCTCGTGCAGTCCACCGAAAACCATCCCGTACTCTGCCACGGCTTTCCCTTCGCCAACGTGGCCCACGGGAATAGCTCGGTCATCGCCGCCAAGGTCGCCCGCAAGCTGGCCGACTACGTGATCAGCGAGAGCGGGTTCGGCAGCGACTGCGGCTTCGCCAAGCTCATGGACGTGGTCGTCCGCCAGACGCCGGGCCTCACGGTAGCCGGCGCGGTCATCGTCGCCACGGTGCGGGCGCTCAAGCAGCACGGCGGCGCCTTCCGGCTCCGCCCCGGCATGGCGTACAGCAAGGTGAAGGAGGCGGCGGAGGCGGAGAACCTCCCGGCCGTCGAGGCCGGCTGCCGCAGCAACTTGGCGGCGCACATCAACATCGTGCACAGTTACGGCGTCCCGGTGATCGTGGCCATCAACCGGTTCACCTCCGATACCGACGCGGAGCTGGAACTGGTGCGCCGGCTGGCGCTGGACCTGGGCGCCGAAGCGGCGGTCGTGCACGACGCGTGGGGCCAGGGCGGCGAGGGCGCGCTGGCGCTGGCCCGCGCGGTGATCCAGGTCACCGAGCGGCCGGTGGAGAACCGCTTCTTCTACGCGGCGGACGCGAGCATCGAGGAGAAGATCGAAGCCACGGCCACGCGCCTGTACGGCGCCGACGGCGTGGACTACTCGCCGCTGGCCAAAGAGCGGATCAGGCTCTACACCAACCTCGGCTACAATACGCTGGCCCTGAACGTCGCCAAGACGCATCTCTCGCTCACCGACGACAGCGGCAAGACCGGCGCACCCACAGGCTGGCGGCTGTTCATCCGCGACATCCGCGCCTCGGTCGGCGCCGGGTTCCTCTATCCGCTGGCCGGCGAGTTTCCGACCATGCCGGGGCTCCCCTCCAGGCCGGCGTTCATGGCGGTGGACGTGGACCTGAAGACCGGCAAGATCAAGGGGCTATTTTAGGAGGGCGCCCGATGGGCCACATCAGGCTGGCCGAGATCGAACCTGTCCGCGCGTTCCCGGGGGTGGCCCACCGCCTGGCCGTCACCAGGGAGATCGGGGCATCGTCTTGAACCGGAAGTTCCTGCCCAAGGAGTTCCGGCCGAGCGGTTGGCGGGAGGGTATCCTGGTGCTGAACGCCGCGTTCTTCGGATTCTTCTTCGTGTTCTTCCTAATCAATCTGCCCAAGATCCTGGGCAGGTAGGAGGAGGCAGCGTATGAATCCCGCGCCGGTCCCCGAACGTCTCCTGCTCGGTCCCGGGCCGAGCCCTGTGCCGCAGCGCGTGCTGCAGGCCATGGCCTCCCCGGTGCTCGGCCACCTCGATCCGGCATTCCTCGCGGTGATGGACGAGACGATGACCTTGCTCCGGCAGGCGTTCCTCACGGTCAACAACCTGACCATCCCGGTCTCCGGCACAGGGAGCGGCGGGATGGAGGCGGCCGTGATGAACCTGGTGGAGCCGGGTACGCGGATCGTCGTGGTCACCGCGGGCTACTTCGGCGAGCGGATCGCGGAGATGGCCCGGCGGGCCGGCGCGGAGGTGGTGACCGTTCCCGCGCCCTGGGGCCACCCGGCGGATCTGAAGGCCGTGGAGGACGCCGTGCGCGGCACCGGGGCGCGGGTGCTCGCCGCCGTGCACGTGGAGACGAGCACAGGCGTTCTCCAGCCGCTGCCGCCGCTCGTCGAGATCGCCCACCGGCACGGCGCGTTCCTCCTCGTGGACGCGGTGACCTCGCTGGGCGGCGTGGAGCTGCGCGTGGACGATTGGGGCGTCGATCTCCTCTACTCCGCCACGCAGAAGTGCCTCAACGCGCCGCCGGGGCTGGCGCCGCTCACCGCGAACGACCGGGTGCGCGAAGCCATCGCCGGCCGGACGACCAGGGTCCTGTCCTGGTACTTCGATCTCTCGCTGCTCTCGACGTACTGGGGGGCCGAGCGCGTGTACCATCACACGGCCCCCATCTCCAGCGTCTACGCCCTGCGAGAAGCCCTGCGGATCGTGCACGAGGAAGGCCTCGAGGCCCGCTGGGCGCGGCACCGCGCCACTGCGGCGATGCTGTGGGACGGCCTGGAAGAGATGGGCCTGACTCCCTTCGTGGCGCAGGAGCACCGGGCGCCCACCCTGACCACCATCACGGTGCCCGAGGGCGTGGACGACGGGGCGGTCCGGCGGCGGCTGTTGCAGGACTACAGCATCGAGATCGCGGGCGGGTTCGGGCCGCTGAAGGGCAGGGTCTTCCGCGTGGGCCTGATGGGCGCCGGCAGCACGTCCCGCATCGTCCTCACGTTCCTGGGCGCGCTGCGCGAGTCCCTGCGGGCGGAGGGGTGGCGTCCGGGTCGCCGGGCCGCGTAACCGCCCCGCTGGATGCCCCGTGGAATGGCCGGAGGGGAGTCTGGGCTCCCCCGGTCACTCCGGCGCCAGGACGAGGTCGAAACGCCCCTCGGGTTCCCCACGCTTCGGGTAGTACTGCGTGACCAGCACCTGGTGCGCCGCCGCTGAGACGCGGACGTGGATGTGCGGGGGGCGGCCGCTGTACGGCGGGGGGACGTGGCTCTCGAAGCGGTACCGTCCGTCGCGGTCGGCGATCACGGTCGCGCGCCAGGCGTCGCCGTACTGACCGGCGGGCCCGGCCAGCCAGAGCTCCACCCGGGCCTCTCCCAGAGGCCGGCAGTCCCGGGCGGAGCGCACCGTCCCGTTGAGGACGAATCCGCGGCCTACGGCGGCGCGCACCGGCGCGTTGGGCGTGTAGAACGGGCCCAAGGCATCGGCCCGCGTCGGCGGGCACGCGCCGGCGGCGTGGACCGGCGGGGGCGGGACGCTCGCCAGCAGGAACGTCGCGACGACGGCGATGACTGCGGCAGGCAGGGTCATGGTATTGTGCTCAACGCGCCGGAGGCCCGGAACGTTCCCCGAACGTTCCCGCCTACTCGTCGCGCAGGTCCCGCTGGATGCGTTCGCGGGACATCTCCATCCCATGCTCTCGACGCAGATGCTCCTGAATCCTGGTGATGAGCTCTTCTTCGCTGTCCGCCTCGACGCGGTGGCCCAGCGCGCACGTCCATCGCGGCATGAATGCCCCCTCCCTCCGTACCTGGTGCGCCCGCACCGCAGGAGACGCGCGGGCCGGGCCCCGAAATTCCCAGGTGGCGGGGTGGAAAGGTCGCAGCACGCTCCCGGGAGGTGCACGCGTGAGAGTCGTCGTGGCGGTGCTGGTAGCAGCCATCATGCTGCTGTCGCTCGCAGGAACCGGAACGGGGCAGCAGCGGGTGTCGATCACGTACTGGCAGTACTTCTTCGAGAGCAAGGTCAAGCTCGTCGACCAGCTGATCAAAGAGTTCGAGGCGCAGAACCCCGGCATCCAGGTGGTGCACGAGAACTTCCCCTATGATGCCTACAACCAGAAGGTGGCCAGCGCCGTGCCGGCGGGCCAGGGCCCCGACGTGATCAACCTGTTCTACGGCTGGGTGCCGCTCTACGTGGACAGCCGCTACCTGCAGCCCCTGCCCGCGGACGCGTTCCCGCCGGCGCAGATCGAGCGCGAGTTCGTCCCGATGATCAAGAACTCGAAGTTCGACGGCAAGTACTGGGCGCTCCCCACGGCGGTGCGCAGCCTGGCGCTCTTCTACAACATGGACCTCCTGCGGGCGGCCGGGTTCGGGCGCGCGCCGGTGACGTGGGACGAGTTCGTGACGATGGCCGAGCGGACGACCGTGCGGGACAGCGCGGGACGCATCACCGTCGAGGGCTTCGGCATCTCGCCCGACGGGCAGGACCACCACCTCATCCGTGAGGTGCTCTTCCGCCAGTGGGGGGTGGCCCCGTACAGCGCCGACGGACGGCGGGTCACGTACGCCACGCCGAAAGGCGCGGAGGCCTTGAAGTGGTACACGGATCTGGTCACCCAGCGAAAGGTCGGCGTGATCGGGTTCTTCCCGGGCGGCAGCGGGTACCGCGACGCGTTCATGGCCGGCCGGGCCGCGATGATCGTGGACGGCTCGTTTGCCATCGCCTCCGTGCGCAGCCGGACGAAGGCGGCGTGGGGCGTCGCCCCCCTGCCCCGGCCCTCCGTCGGCGGCGAGGCGTCGAACTTCGGCTCCTACTGGGTCCACGGCCTCACCACCCGCGCTCAGGGCCCGCGGCGGGAGGCGGCGGTGAAGTTCCTGCAGTTCCTCGTCTCCGAGCCGGTGCAGCGGCGGTGGCTGGAGAGCGTCGGCGAGCTGCCGTCCAGGCGGAGCCTCATCAACGACCCGAAGCTCACCGCCGACCCCATCTTCGGGCCGTTCATCCAGGGGCTCGGGTACGCCCGGGCGACGTTCTTCATCGACGAAGTCGCCCAGCGCCAGGTGATCGTGGACGCCGTCAACGAGGTCGTCGTCAACGGCAAGAGCCCGATGCAGGCGCTGCAAGAGGCGGCGGCCAAGGAGCAGAAGATCCTGGACGAATTCTGGGCGAAGCGCGCCAGAAAGTAGTGCGGTCCTGATGCCGGGTCTCCAGCTCGGCACGCGGCGGGCGCTGTGGGCGTACGCGTTCCTCCTGGTCCCCCTGGCGTTCTTCCTGGCCATCCGGGTCGCGCCGGCGGTCTCCTCCCTGTACATCAGCCTGCACGAGTGGAACGTCATCTCGCCCGAGAAGCCGTTCGTCGGACTGCGGAACTTCGTGACCTTGAGCCGCGATCCGAAGTTCGCCCAGGCGGCGGTCAACACGGTGCGCTACGTCCTGGCCGGGATCCCAGTCCAGCTCGCCCTGGGGCTGGCGGTGGCGATGCTGCTGCGGCGCATCAACCGGTTCCGGGGAGTCTTCCGCGCGCTGTACTTTCTGCCGTTCGTCACGCCCATCGTGGCCGCGTCCTGGGTCTGGCAGTGGATGTACTCCGAGCAGTTCGGGCCGCTGAACCAGATCCTCGTGGCCCTCGGCCTGCCCGCCCAGCCGTTCCTGCGCAGCCCCACGCAGGCGCTCTATGGGGTCACGGCCATGGTGGTGTGGCAGTACCTGGGCTTCCAGGTCGTGATCTTCCTGGCCGGGCTGGAGGCCATCCCGCGCGCCTACTACGAAGCCGCCCAGGTGGACGGCGCCTCCGGCTGGTACCTGTTCCGCCACATCACCGTGCCGCTGCTCAATCCGACCCTCGTCTTCTCGGCCGTCTACAGCACCATCGTGTATCTGCAGCTGTTCACGCAGGTGCTGAACATGACGTTCGGCGACCAGGGCGGCCCCCTGGCCGGAACGCTGACGATGGTCCTGTATGTCTACCAGCTCGGGTTCCAGCGGTTCAAGATGGGCGAGGCGGCCGCGGCCACGGCGGTGCTGTTCGTCGCCATCCTGGCCATCACGCTGCTGCAGATGCGCGTCCTCTCCAGGCCGGTGGAGTACTGATGGCGCTGGAGGCCCGCCTGGCCCCCCGCGCCGCTCCCGCCGTCCTCGGCCGGCCCCGGCGCCGGGATCCGGGCGCGTGGCTGGCGTATATTGCGCTCGCGGCGGGCACCGTGGCGGTGGCCTTCCCCTTCTACTGGATGATCGTCACCGCGCTGAAGTCGCCGATCGACCTCTTCGATCTCCGGCTTGTGCCCTCGCACCCCACGCTGGGGAACTTCACGGAGGTCCTCACGCGCACGCAGTTCCCGCGGTGGTTCGGCAACAGCCTCGTCGTCGCGCTCATCACCACCCTCTCGGTGGCCTTCTTCGATTCGCTCGTCGGGTACACGCTGGCCAAGCTGCGCTTCCCTGGGCGGGGGCTGATCTTCGTGATGATCCTCGCCACGCTGATGATCCCAACAGAGATGCTCGTCATCCCCTGGTACATCATGTCCAGCGCGTTCGGGTGGATCAACACCTACTGGGGGATCATGTTCCCCGGGCTGATCAGCGCCTTCGGCATCTTCCTCATCCGCCAGTTCATGTCCGGGGTGCCCGACGAGCTGCTCGACGCCGGCCGGATCGACGGCGTCAGCGAGTTCGGCCTGTACTGGCGGATCGCCCTCCCCCAGATCAAGCCGGCGATGGCGGCGCTGTGCATCTTCACCTTCCTGGGCAACTGGAACGCCTTCCTCTGGCCGCTCATCGTCATCCAGACGGCCCATATGCGCACGCTGCCCGTGGGGATCGCCCTGTTCTCAGGAGAAGCCGGCTCCGCCTGGCATCTCATCATGGCCTCCTCCGCCCTGGCGGTGCTGCCGGTGCTCGCCGTCTTCGCGGTGCTCCAGCGCCAGATCATCGAGGGCGTCACGCTCACGGGCCTGCGCGGATGATGCCATGACCCCGGCTCCCGCCACCGTGCCGGTGCTCGACTTCCATGCCCACCTTCCGGTGCGGGGAGGCATCCCGCAGGCCGGAGCGGTCCACGAGGAGTATCTGCGCCGGTTCGGCGCGGGCCGCTGGGCGCTGGTGGAGCGGCACCTGCAGGCCGACCAGGCCGCGTGGCGCGCGAGCTGGGGGTTCCCCGACCCCGAGCCCGCGGGGGAGGACGAGGAGATGGCCGACCGGTGGGCCGAGGAGGTCAGGCGGCACGGCCTCGTCCGCGTCGTCTTCCTCACGGGCGGGGGCAACGACCGGCTGGCCGCGGCCGTCCGGCGGCACGGCGAGGCGTTTACGGGATTCGCCCACCACGACCCGTTTGCGCCCGAGGCCCCCGCGGAGCTGGAGCGGGCGGTCCGTGAACTCGGCCTCCGGGGGTACAAGGTCATCGCGCCCCTGCTGCGCGAGCCGCTCAACGACGAGCGGCTGTATCCGCTCTGGGAAACCGCCGAGCGCCTGCAGATTCCGGTGCTCATCCACTTCGGGCCCTTGCGCTACGAAGGGATCGTGGCCGGGCCGAACATCAGCCCCCTCATCCTGCAGGACGTCGCCCGCGGATTCCCCGGCGTGCCTTTCATCGTCCCGCACTTCGGCTGCGGCTATCCGCGCGAGCTCCTGCACTTGATGTGGGTCTGTGGGAACGTCTACGTGGACACCTCGGGGAGCAACGACTGGATGCGGTGGATGCCCTACCAGCTCGACCTCACCATCCTCTTCCGCCGGTACCTGGAGACCGCGGGCCCCTCGCGGATCATCTTCGGCACCGACTCGTCGTGGTTCCCGCGCGGGTTCGCGCGGCGCTATCTGGAGGCGCAGTGGCAGGCCTGCGCGGAGCTCGGCGTCCCCGAGGCGGACCTCCGGCTCATCTTTGCCGGCAACGCGGCACGCCTCCTGGAACTCCCACAGCCCGGCGCCGCGGCGCCCGGGGGCGTCCCGCGCGCTGAGGCGCCGTCGGGCGATGGCCGCTGAGGGGCGCCGGCGTCCTGCGCAGGTGGTCGTCGCCGGCAGCATCTATTGCGACATGATCTTCTTCGGCCTCGACGGGCCCCCCACGCTGGGGGAAGAAGTCCGCACCGAGCACTTCACCATCGCCCCCGGCGGGGGCGGATACATCACGGCCGCGGGCCTGGCGCGCCTGGGCGTGCGCACCGCCCTGCGCACGTATGTCGGACGCGACCTCCTCGGGAGATTTCAGATCGACGCTCTGCGCCGGGCGGGAGTGGACACCTCGCAGGTGCACCGGCATCCGCGCCTCGGCACGGCGGTCTCCGTCGCCTTCTCCACGCGCGGAGACCGTGGATTCCTCAGCTACAAGGGCTGCGCCTGGGAGACCGCCGCTTTGCTCCGGCGCTGGCGGCCCGCGTCGTACCGGCGGCACCGGCACGTGCACTTCGCCGGGTTCCGGCCGCCGTTTCCTCCGCATGTCCGGCTGCTGGACGGGCTGCGCGCGGCGGGAATCACGACGTCGCTGGACATCGGCTGGTACCCCGCCGTCTACCGCGATCCGGCGTTTCTGGATCTGGTGCGCAGGGTGACCGTCTTCATGCCGTCCTGGCGCGACGCCCGCTGGCTGACGAAACGGTCGACGCCGGAGGCTGCGCTGCGGGCGCTCGGGAGGCTGGTCGGCATCCCGGTCATCAAGCTCGGGCCGCGGGGCGCCATCGGCCTGGAGGATGGCAGGGCCGTCCGTGCGCGGCCGCCCCGGGTCCGCGCGGTCGAGACCACGGGCGCGGGCGATGCCTTCGACGCCGGATTCATCTGGGCGTACCTTCGCGGCGAGCCGCTCGTGCGCTGCCTCGAGGCCGGCAACATCTGCGGCGCGCTGTCCACACGGGCGGCGGGGGGCACCGCAGCCTTTCCGACGCTGCGCGAGCTGCGGGCACATCTTGGGAGAGGCCGGCGATGACCGGCCGGCGACCCCGGAGCACTCAGCCGTGATCCTCTCCGTGGTGGGCGGCGGCGGGATGCGCACGCCGCTACTGATCTCCGGGCTGATCGAGCGCAGAGAGGAAGTCCCGGTCGAGCGGATCATCCTCTACGATTCGGATCCCGAGGCGCTCCGCGTCGTCAACACGATCGCCGGGGCGCTCCTCGCCCGGGCCGGGCGCCCCTTCGCCGTGGAGACGACCACCTCGGCTCACGACGCGTTCACCGGGGCGTCGTTTGTCATCACCAGCATCAGGGTGGGCGGCCTGGCCGGCCGCATCGCCGACGAGGAAGTCCCGCTCGCCTCCGGCGTGATCGGTCAGGAGACGACGGGCCCGGGCGGATGGGCGATGGCCCTGCGGACGATCCCCGTCCTGCGGGAGCTGGTGGCCCAGGCCCGGCGCACCGCCCCCGGGGCGTGGATCGTCAACTTCACCAACCCGGCGGGGCTGATCACCCAGGCGCTCACCGCGTCGGGGGAGCCGCGCGTGGTCGGGATCTGTGACAGCCCCCCGGCGCTCGGCCGCAGGATCGCCGCCGCGCTGAACGTGCCGGAAGATCAGCTCCGGCTCGACTACCTCGGGCTCAATCACCTGGGCTGGGTCCGGGCGGTGTGGGCAGATCACACGGACCGTCTCCCCGAGATCCTCGCCAGCGATGAGCTGATCGACCGGGTGTACGGCCGGCCCCTTTTCGAGCCCGGCGCGCTGAGGACGCTGGGCCTCCTCCCCAACGAGTATCTCCACTACTACTACGCGCACGATGAGGCGGTGCGCCGCCTGCGCGAGGCGCCCCGGACCCGGGGGCAGATGGTGCGGGAGGTCGCCGACCGCCTCCGCGCCGCCGTCCTCGCCGCCGCCGCCCGGGGGGAGGATCCTCTGCCCCTGTACCTGGCGGCGATCTTCGATCGCCGCTCGAGCTACATGGCCACGGAGACCGGCCAGCGCCGCGACCTGGCGATGATGGGCGGCCATGTAGAAGGAGGGTACGCCCGCGCCGCCCTCGACCTGATCGCCGCCATGCGGGCCCCGGCGACTCGGACGCTCATCCTCAACACGCCGAACCGCGGCGCCATCACCGATCTCCGCGACGATGACGTCGTCGAGGTCCCCTGCCGCGTGACCTCCGCCGGCCCGTCCCCCCAGGCGATGGGCGCCCTTCCTCCCGCCGTGCGCGCCCTCGTGCTGCAGGTAAAGGCGTACGAGCGGGCCACCGCCGCCGCGGCCCTCGGCGGATCGTGGCCCGCCGCCGTCACCGCGCTGGCCGCGCATCCGCTGGTCCCCTCAGCCGCGATCGCCCGATCGATCGCCGAGGAGTACCGCCGCCGCCACGCCCCCTACCTGGACTATCTCCGCTAGGGCAGCCCTCCTCTCCGACGCCGCCCACGGCCGACCGCCGCGGGTGGCCGTGGGCGGGTGGAACCCGGCGTCTAGCGTTAGGATGAGCACGGGTACACAAAGAGCAGGTCTGGGTGATTCTTCACGCGTGCCCGGCCGGAGGTTGCGGCGTGGCAATACCAGACGAATCGATCAAAACCCTGCTCGGGGAGAACGTCCGTGCGCTGCTGCTCGCCACGGCGGACGGCTTCGTGATCGACGCCGCCACACAACCCGGATCGTCATTCGACTTCGACACGCTTGCCGCTGAAGTGGCCGGCATCTTTCGCGCGGCCCACCTGATCGGCCGCGACGTGGGCACTTCATCCGTACGCAGCGTGGCGCTGATCCTGGAGAACGGCCAGATGGTCTTGACGCTTCCCATCGCCGGAGAGGCCATCGGCGTGGTCATCCCGCTGCGCGCCGCTGCCCAGGGCGAGGCGCCCAGGGATCTCGAGCGGATCCGCGCAGGCCTGCATGACATCGTGGAGCGCCACACCGGCACGAAACTGGTTGAAGCGATGACCCGGATGGACACGTTCGATCCTGCGGCCACCCTCGAGCCCCCGGCCTCCCCGCAGGTCCCCGGCCGCGTCGCCCTGAAGCGTGTCGACGCCACGGTGGTCGGCAACGTGGCGACGGTGCACGTGAGCCTCGGCCTCGGCCGCCGCGAGGCCACGGCAAAGACCGTCGGCCGCCACCTGCCCGGCCAGCCAGCCCTTCTGGCGGGCGAGGCGACGATCCGGGCGTTGCTGGAGTTGCTGCCGGCCGGCCACGCGGTCGAGTTGACGCACCTCGAGGCCGCCACGCCGGCCCGCGAAGCGTTGTGGGCCCTGACCCGCTTCCTCTCTCCGGAGGCCGAGCAATCGTTGTTCGGGATCGCCCCCGTCCAGGACGAGAACGAGGCGATGGCCGCGGCCAAAGCCATCCTCAATGCCGTGAACAGGCGCATCGAGAGCCTCCTGGCGGCCCCTGCCTCTTGACCATGGACACCCGTCTCCATGGTGAAGGGATGCAGGACGTGCCGGCGGACGGCGCGCCGGGCCCTGGGCAGCCAGGAGCCTCCGCGGACGGGAACCACTCGCTCCTCGCGGAGGATCCCCTTACCGGCCTGCCCTGGACGGAAATGCTGCTCCCCTTGATCATGAACTGGGCGGGCGCGTCGGCCATCCATGCGATCTGCCTCCACTTCGTGGGGCTGGGCATTCTCGCGAACATCCCCGAACTGCAATCGTCGCATTCGCTCCTCCAGGAAGCCACGGAGCGGCTTGCTCCCCTCATGAAGGACTACGATCGCCTGACGCGGTTCTCAGGCAACAAGCTGCTCATCTTCTCGAAACGATCCGAGGCCGGTATCAGGGGATTGCTCGTCGACGTCTCCGACCGCCTGGAGTCGTTCGGGGTGGAAGCCGAAGGCCGGCACCTGCCCGAGATCCGCATCGGCATGGCCACCCTGGGTGCTGGAGGACACACCGTGGTCACCGTGGAGGCGGTGAACAGCCTCATGACCGAGGCGGTCACTGGAACGATCCCGCTCTCCGAGGTGGTCGCGCCCCGGCATGAGCTGGCCGGAGATGCGCCGGAGTCTCTTCCTCAGTCCTCGAGCGGGGCAGCGGAACGGACGGCAGCGCCCGTGTCACCGATCACCCCGGAACCCGAAGCGGCGGAGCACACTACCGACACGGACGAGGAGACGGCCATGATCACGCGAGGGCATGTGGAACGGACCCCCATCCGGCAGGCAGTGGAGCCGACGGCTCCTGCCGCCGACAGGCAGCCGGCCGTGTCAGACCCTCGTCTGGTCCTCAAAGCGGTCGACGTGGTCGTGACCGGATTGGTGGCTACCGCGGTCGTCGACCTGGACTTCCGGGGCCGGCAGGTCAGGGGCAAAGCCATCGGCCGGAGTTCAGACAGTCACCACATCGGGCTGATCGCCGAAGCGCTGGGGCGCGCGATCACCGATCTCCTCCCCGCCGGGCATGGTGTGGTGTTCAAGCAGGCGGTCCCCGCATCGACCGATGCCGGCGACGTCGTCGTCACGGTCGTGGAGCTGCTCACGCCTGACCGCGCGCAGGTCCTGTTCGGTGTGGCGCCGACCGAGGCGGAGCCGGCGGCTGGAGTGGCCCGCTCAGTTCTCCACGCCGTGAACCATTCGTTAGCCCACCTGCTGGCGGCGGGAGAGTAGACGGCAAAGAAGAGCCCCCACCCGGAAGCCTATCGAGGACGGGACCCGTCCCTATGGGACTCCACCGGAATCGGGATGGGGGAATGACAGTGAATTACCCAGCAGGCGGTTTGCTCAAACGAGACGAGGCAGAGCCTCCGGCAGCACATAGCCCTGGAGTGGCCCAGGGTGAACACAAATCCCCAGACGGGCGCGCGATGGTCATCGTGCTCGACACCCGGCGCTCAGGCGCTGGTCGATGAAGGGCTTGTATGGGGATCTTCTCCGGCGATCTGGGGGGGGCAGCACCGGCGCTGACAGGACAGGCAATCATGCGAATCATCAGGACTGGTGCGGGGGTTGAACTGGTCGGGCCGCCCGGACTTGAACCGGGGACCTCCTGAACCCCATTCAGGCAAGCACATAGCAGGCACAAAACCCGCATCGCACTTGGCCCTGTCTCGCTATAGAGTTCTCCAGGCATCCTGATTCCTCCTGCCAATCAGTGAAATCTCTCGATTCGAGAAACACCTTGATACACGCAGGTCCTAGCAAGATTCTACCCAACACGACCAGAAGGATCCCACGATGACCATCACTGTTACCATACCAATGTCGTGCGAGCCGATCCTGCCATCTTGTTGCAATAAACTTGGTGTTATGTTACATTCAAATCGCACTAGCGACCTTAGATGAGGAGATGAAAGGAGGATCGGATATGCCTAAGGTGGTGGTTCCCGCCGGTACTAACCCAAAACGCCATTTTCGGCCTTCTGTTTACTGGCCCTCAACGAAATGCCAAAGAAATCCAAGATTTCCACATCTTGGGGCCTGGCGAGCAGGAGATCCTAACGACCACCTGCCCGGCTGAGATCCAGGCCCATCTACATTATTACCCATCGGTATTCCTCCATGGGTCATAGGGCTGGGAACGAATCCGCGGGCCGGGGTCCCTACCCTGGCTCAGGTCGGCGCATGGCCTCAGCCGATCCGGCAATCATAAGCACAGCCGCCGCGCATCCCGAATGGCTGCCCTCACAGACCGCCCAGCCCCACCAGTCTGTAGGATGCACCCAGCTTGCTACTTAGGCCGAGGTTTTGGCACAGGCCTGGGAGCAGGGGGAGTGCCTTTCTTCTCCATCGCGATACCTCCTATATCGGCTCCTCAATCTCATCTCGCAAGCGTTCATTCAACTCGCGTTGACGCCTGATTTCGAACGAACGCGTTAGTAGCAAGTCGTTCCTTAGAAGCTGGACGGCGTCGGAATAGCGACGCCGGAACTCGCCAAACTCAACAGTGAACTTGTCCACGGGAAAATTCGTGTCGACGCACATGCGATAGCGAAACGTCTCAAGCTCTGTCCGCAAGCCCGAGAACCTTCTCTTCAGTTCCCCCTGATACTTCAGACGGTCAGAAATTCCCAGGGCGGCGTGCACGATCGCCAGCAGGGCGGCAGCGCCCGCGAGGAGTACCCACACGCCGCGGAAGTGCGACCGGGTCCACAAAGCCCAGCCGGAGACAGCCGAGCCGGATGCCGTTATAGCCACGAGCACTCGGGTCACCTCATCGACTCGTTGCCAATGGTTTATCAATCCATCGGCGACAACCTCCTGGAAGTATGTATCATAGTAGGTCTCGAAGCACGCCTTCCATAGTTCATCGCGTGGGTCGGAAGCCATTGAGTTGTTAGCCTCGCTCGAAATGACCCATGCCTGCCGACCACGATTGGGGCCGGGGCCCCTACCCTGATTCAGGCTCGGTCCGGGGGACAAGAGTGCAGCACCTTCTTCATTCCCCGATAGGGTGGAATCCGATCTGCCCGCGTAGACGCTGCCGCTCGGTTTCCAGTTTTCCACGCCTGAGGTTCTCCGCGACGTAGCTGTAGATCTGAGCTGGGTAACGGGCACCGAGTTGCTGGATGGATTCGCGCAAGATCTCCGGAGCGAGTGCTCCTATGATGCTGTTCAGCATCCCGTACATGCCCTGTTTCAAGATGACTTCCACGCACTGTTCAATGGACAGAGATTCGTCCAGGATAGCCTCGACAACTTGTTTGAACTCCTCGATCCTGGCATGGACTTCATTCGAGATGGCGATCTCTGGCATGGTCTGTTTCCTCTCCGATGGTGGTGAGCCAATCGCACAAGATGGTCGGTCATGATTCCTTCCTGGGTAGTCGTCTCACTAGTGGTAGCTTCTTTCGAGGGCTGCCCTTGACTGTCCGACGGGTGGCGCTCAGAAACTTGCCCGTGAGCGCCTTGTTGGGCCAATCCAGTCCTTCAGACCGGAGAAAGAGTCCATAGAGGGTCCCGAGGGCTTCGGCGAACGCTTCTTGTTCTGTCTGAGTCATCGCAGGCACCTCTGCCTCTCCCTGTCAATCGATCAGCTTTGCCAACTCGCGAAGCAACAGCTGCGCAACCGCTCCACCGCCTGCACCCTCGAGGATGCGGCGAAGCGAACTTAACCCTTCTCGAATGATCGACGATTTCGGCTTCGGAGAGTGAATCTGCGATTCTAGCGTATGGAGCTCTGCCTCCGTCTCCTGACGGGGCTCATCTGGCAGATCGAGGGAACCGAGGTTCTGCTTGAACAGGTCCACGAAGGCATGGACCGCGCCAAGATTAAGCGACAGGTTGACCGCAAGCTGGGTCGGCTGAGCGCTTCCTTGCTGAATCTGAGGGCTCTGAACGGGCCCATAGAAATTGGTGACGTTCTGCGCGCTTCGCCCTGCGGCTTCCCTCTCCTTAAGAGTGAAGGACAGCCCCTCGCCTAGGATTCCATCTTCCTCCAGCTTGAGCGCCCAATTCAGGATTACCGTGCGCACAGCGTCGACGATACCCACCAGAGCGGCGCGCTGCGTGAAGAGTGAGACCTCCGTATCGAATCCCATCGCGTGGCTAAGGCGACGCCGTGTCTCCTCTGGAAAGGGCATGTGCAGCACTCCATCATCCTTCCCATCCCGAACTAGGTGCTCTAGCTCAGCAATCGACTGGGCACACTTGCGGCGTGACAGGAGTTCGGCTAGGCTGACATCATTTATGATGACCGGAATCCATCCACGATAAGGATTCCAGGCGCGGATTTGGCCGGAAACATCTCGGTATTCTGGGACGTCATCCTCTCGGCTGTATCCTTTGAGCTCCTTATCGATCCAAGCGTGGAACTCCGTGAGGCCTAGTTTGCGGGCGACGACAAGGGCCTTCCTGAGTAGATCGGACACTTGCACGGCGCGGTCCAGCGCATCCCGCTGGAGCTCAATGACAACAGAACTCATATGTCAGTATCCCAGTGAGGCTTAGCAGCTTCCTCAGCCACTTTTGGCAGAATCCGCTGGACCTCATTCACAAGGGCTCCCAGATTGAACGCTTCGCTCCAGAACACCACCTCAGATGTCCGCGGATCAAAAAAGCGGAACATGTCGATGTCATCTAACCCGGCAATCCCCGACCGCGGCCCAAGGGTGAAGTCGGCATAATTGTGACGTGGGGATTCCTGCCACCAGAGCTCCAGTCGCTCGTCGAAGTGCTCGAAGTTGTTACGCATTGTAACCTCGCGCAAGGGTGAGGAATCTGATACTCCAACGCTGTCGCGCAGTCTTTGCCTCTCTGCCCCGCGCCGCCCTCCTTGGCCCCAAAGCGCCTTTGCGATATTGGCCGCTGCATTCAATAGATTCTGGATTCCGTAGAAGGTACGCGTCACGTCGGATTGCGCAACCGCCCGGTCGATTTCATTGGCAGCAGTGAGCACGAACTCGCATTGGTGATGCACCTGCACTTGAAATGTGCGCAGCAACATCAAATCCATCCATGTATCCTCTTCTCTCTGGTTCTGAGGCACCTAGCGACAAGAAGTCCTTGATCCTACCTGAGAGTCGGTGGGTTGATGTTGACCCGCAGAACAACTGCGACCGGAGCCTTGGCCAGCGTCTGAGACAGCTATCGTCTCTTCCCCCGTCCGTGCTTCTGGCTCAGCGCCGACGCTGCCGCTGACTTTGCCCCTCTGCTGGAACTCGGATTCCTCAGAATCTTCGAGGCTATCCTCGCCACCCGCGGGCTTGTGGTCTTCTTGTGAGCCATCCTGATCCACCTCCTGAGAGATCGAGTATCACTTGCAAAGAACTATAGCGAACGTCAGTTCGCCCTGTCAAGCATGCAGCCGATAAACACGGCAAGCCCCCGTCCGACCCATTGTGGGCCGGACAGGAGCTTGTCGGTCCGGTGCCTGTGATAGATATCGCCGCTAAGCCCTCACGGCAGTTTCATGGACACTTCTACCCAACCGGTTCATGCAGCCAGAGTAAACGCTACTTGATGTAACCCCTCGCGCTAACAGCGTGGTTATTGACCAGGAACTTGTCCACGTTAATCCAGGAAGCCCAAAATGCTTCGGTGAAATCAGTTTCTTGCAAAAGTAGCGACGGCTCCCTGGTGACAGAGAGCCGTCGTTCTCTTGGTTAACAGGGAGGCGCGGGTTTAGGGAGGATAGACGTAGCCAAGCCCATTTGGAATGGCGCGGGTGCAGAACTGATGACCGCCTCCGTTAGACTCACAATAGAAGCTCGAGGTTGAGACCCCCTGGTCCATGACAACCGCGAATTGACCCCAGATGCAGTAGCCACCGCCTGGAGCGGGTTGATTATCGGCGCATGCCCCGGACCAGACGATCTTGTAGTGCCACGTCTCTCCAGACCCCATTGGCACCTGACCGTTCCACTCGTTGATAACCCACGCCTTTGGACCCCAGGGTGCACCGTGGAATCTAGCGTCATCCCACTCCTTGCTCCACTTCATTACCAAGTGATCGTAGGTGTAGGTTGGATCGCCCCAGACTTTTCCATCGAGGATACGGTCGACGCCATCGGCCTCACCAACGAAGACCTTGGCCTTGTAGTTGTACCCGAACTCGTCGAAGCCTGGTGCCTGAGCGATCGCTGATGGAATGACCGTCAGGGACAGAAGCAACACAACCGCAAAGAGCCTAACTGCCGTACGCATCTGCCTTCGCGGCCCCCTCTCTGGATTTGCCTCACGCTTCGCCTTTCCCCCAATGCAGCCCCGTCATCGCTTGGAGTTGGGATCACCCCCTAGAGTCGATCGGCTACCTCAGCGGCCGACACAGCCCGTCCATGCCCTCGGTCAGTAGCGAATTAAGCTTGAGACAACGTCTGGCTTTAGTATGTAGGTTACCATGAAGTCCTGCGAAGGATGACTCCTTCGTTCGATAGAACTTGTTGAATCCTTGTAGGAATCCGGAGATTCTGAGTCCGAATCTATATGAAACTCGTCTTAGCTCTTAACGAAGCCTAGATTGCCCGATGAGGAGGTCAAATCTTTGTCAGGCTTGTTCCCTCTGCTGGGAACACGGAGCCATCCTGCTTGCGTACGAGGTAGACGTCGCGCATCACGGCTAAGAGATCGTCTGGGTATTCGCACCAGCCATCGACCCTCACCACGAAACTCTGAAGAAGGCTGTTTGTGAGGGTCGATCCACGCAACACGGTCGCCTTCCTTGACACGAAGGTAGCACGGGCACCTTCTCCTAACTGACCCAGGGAGTCATCGGCTACGTCCGGTACTGCTCCCGAGCTTTGCGCAGGGCCGCCCAATCTTCCGTCAGCTCGTCAAGCGTGGGTCGGACGCCGAGGGTCGTCAACGGCTGCGAATGCGAGGCGATGACGCGGCAGCACTTCTCGAAAACTGGTATGATGGCCGCGAAGGCAGCCTGGAGCAGCTCAGTACGGATTTGATCCAACACCATCATGCGGACGTTCGGCCGGTACCGCTCGGTGACTCCCTGCAAGAGATCCTTCTCGACGACGACTTCACACGCTCCGCGCAGTTCCTCGTAACCCTTCTCGATCAGCGCCTGACGAGTCACTCCTGAGGCCTTTTGTGCCTCCTCGATTAGGGATTGAATCCGTCGGTTTCTATCCTTGAAGGTATCTGTTCGGGGGTGTGAGCCTCGAGTGACCATGCCGATGCGGTCACCTTCGACCATCACGTCGTAGAAGAAACATTCCTTTGGCGCCTGCTCGAAACGAGCGAGAAGTTCGGCAGCGAACCAAATGTCATGCGTGAAAACGATGACCTGGCGGTCTCGCGAGAGATTGATGAGACGATCTACGACGTATTGAAGGCGTTTATGGTCTAGGCTTGTGACGGGATCGTCCAGCACAATCGGAGAGCCCCCGGGCTTGAGCGTTGCCTCGGCGAGAAAGTCGGCCAGCGCGATCACCTTCTGCTCTCCCTCCGACAGGA
>Ga0209172_10000441_pt1 | contig 116584 bp, 112 predicted proteins | sample LarsenN4metaG_FD_184113 | JGI IMG/M metagenome (GOLD analysis project Ga0209172, IMG submission 184113) | Hot spring sediment bacterial and archeal communities from British Columbia, Canada, to study Microbial Dark Matter (Phase II) - Larsen... ... | reverse complement strand
GATAGAACTCCGGCAGCATTCCTTCGACTCCATTCCAATGTGGATAGCGGGCTATCGGCTGATTCATTCGGCCTTGAAATGGGGGAAAAAGATACTACTGTGCGGCAACGGCGGCTCGGCGGCCGACTGCCAGCATTTTGCGGCGGAGCTGGTCGTCCGGTTGAGCAAGGGAAAGCTTCAGAAGGCCCGCCCAGCCATTGCCTTGACCACCGACAGCTCGATTTTAACCGCCGCCGGCAACGACTTGGGATTTGAAAAACTTTTTGCCCGGCAGGTGGAGGCGTTGGGCAATTCTGGTGATGTTTTGGTGGCGATTTCGACCTCCGGCACTTCCTCCAATGTGGTCGAAGCAGCCCGTGCGGCTCGCAAACAGCGGGTGAAAGTCATTGCGTTAACCGGAAAAAACGGCAGCAAGTTGGGAAAGTTGGCAGACCTACTGGTTGCCGTTCCCTCCGGCGACACCCAGCGGGTACAGGAAATACATATCACCATCCTCCATTTCTGGGGAGAGGCGCTGGAAGCGGCCCTTTCCCGCTAAATGGGGACCATCCGCCAGCTTTTATGGTGGGGGCAGCTTTCCGGCTGTTACCTTTTTGCTTTTTTCGCTCCTTTTTGGACTTCCGGGGCCGAGGCGGGGTTTGCCTTGGCTCTTTCCTGCTGGGTTTTGGATTGGTTTTTTGAGTTTCCACGCCCCTTTCCGGCCTCCTTTCTCGTTTTTCCGACTTTAATCTTCTTTGCCATGCTGTTTCTTTCCGCCATCTTCGGACTTTCCTTCTCCAATTCGTTTGTTTACATCTCCAAACAGTGGGTATTTTTGGGGATTTTATTTTTTGTCCTGCGGTTTAGGGACGAACAAATACGAAGGAACGCGTTTGTTCTTCTGGGAATCTCCACAGGGTTGGTGGCCATCTACTCCATTTTGCAGTCCTTTGCCGGTTGGGATTTCAATATGATTGACCCGATGGAGCCGCTTGGAAAACACTTCCGGGCGCGCGGTTTTTTCAACGTCAAGTTGGTCTTCGGGCTTTTTTTCAGCTTGACGGCCCTGACCTTTATGGTGCTTGGCTGGCCGGAACGGAGAGAGGCATTCGGAAAGTTTTTTCTTTCCGTGGCCGGCCTTTCCTATTTGGCGGTGCTTTTTGGCGCCGTGCGGGCCGGACTTTTGGCCTTGGGTGTCGGGCTGGCTTTGTATCTGTTACTTTCGTCGGAAAGACAGAAAATTTATCTGGTGGTCGGCGTGACCTTCCTGACACTGGCGGCTTGGGGCGCCAATCCGGCCCTTTTTTCCCGCTTTGAAATCGTGCAACGATTCGATATGCAAGCCACCAATCCAGAAAGCCGGGCCTCGATTTGGCAGAAAAGCTACGAGATTTTTCAGGATCAGCCTGTTTTGGGAGTCGGCCCGGGGAATTTCCGGAGGGCCTACGGCCCGAAAATAAAAGGGCTGGATACCACCTTTTACGGCCATGCCCATAACGAATTTCTAAACATGCTCGTTTTTTGCGGGCTTTTCGGGCTAGCGGCGTTCCTTTTTTTCCTGAAAGAACTGATATGGCGAATTTGGATGAACTTCCGGCAGAATCGGGCCTCTCCCTATCTTTTGATGGGGATTTTGGCCATCGTCGCCTACTTGGCCTTTACGCCGTTTGAATCCGCGCTCGTGCACCGCGAAGTGCGGATGATTCTTTTTTTCCTTTTGGGGGCGACTTTGGCGGTGGGGGAGGCAAAAACGGCGTGAAATTCCCTCCGTTTTCGCAAAAAATTATTGCATTTACGCGGCGCTTCCATATATTTTTCGGCGCTTTGACAAAAAACAGACCGAAAGGGAGGCGAAAATGGTAATCCTGCCGAAAAAAATTTTTCTGACCAAGGGGGTGGGCAAGCACAAAGAGCAGCTATCCTCTTTTGAATTAGCGCTCCGCTCGGCCGGCATCGCCCGGTTCAATCTGGTTTCGGTCTCCTCCATTTTTCCTCCCAAATGCAAAATCATCAGCAAGCAGGAAGGGTTGACCTATTTGTACGACGGGCAGGTGGTTTTTTGCGTGATGGCCCGGGCGGCCACCAACGAGCCGAACCGTCTGATTTCCTCCTCCGTGGGGCTGGCCGTTCCGCAGGACCGGCGGCAGTTCGGCTATTTGTCCGAACACCACGATTACGGAATGACCGAAAAGAAAGCCAGCGATTACGCCGAGGATCTGGCGGCGGAGATGCTGGCGACCACCCTGGGGCTGGAATTTGACCAAAACAAAGAGTATGACGAAAAGCGGGAAATCTGGAAAATCTCCGGAAAAATCGTGCGCACCCGTTCCATCACCCAGTCGGCCGAGGGGGACAAAAACGGGCTTTGGACCACCGTTGTGGCGGCCGGTATTTTCATAACGGAATGAAGCAAACCCATCGAGTTTGATTTGAAGGAGGCCCGTTTTGGCCGAAGGGCTCCATTTTCATCACAATAACTTTTTAGGGATTCCGCCGGAATTTTCCTCCCCAAAATCCCCTTTCGTCATTCTTCCGGTCGGCTACGATTCCACCACGTCCTACAAGGCCGGCACGCGGGAGGGACCTTCGACCATTTTGGCTGCTTCGCGCCAGGTTGAGACTTACGACGAGGAGCTGGGCTTTGAGCCATTTGAAGCAGGGATTTACACCCATCCCTCGCTGGAAATATCAACGCGAGGGCCAAAAGAGATGGTGGAGCGCGTCTATCAAGCCGTTTTGCCAATGGCGCGTAAAAAAAAGAAAGTGGTAATGCTGGGGGGGGAGCACTCCCTCACCTTTGGTGCTGTTCGCGCCTACAAACAGGTCTATAAGAATCTCTCTGTTCTGCAAATCGATGCCCACGCCGATTTGCGCGATTCCTTTGAGGATTCCCCCTACAACCATGCCTGCGTGATGCGCCGGATTTCCGAAATCTGTCCCACGGTCGGCGTCGGCATCCGAAATTATTCGATAGACGAGGCAAAATTCATCAAGGCCAAGAAAATTCCGGTTGTTTCGGCCTCCAGTTTCATCTCCGGGGAAACCTCCATTGACGAAATTATAGACCGGTTAACCGATACGGTCTATTTGACTTTCGATTTGGACGGTTTTGATCCCTCCTTTATGCCGGCGGTCGGGACGCCGGAGCCGGGAGGGTTGGGCTGGTACGAAACGCTCAAACTTTTGCGCTTTCTGGCCGAGCGGAAGCGGGTGGTTGGCTTTGACGTGATGGAGCTTTGCCCCCTTCCCGGCCAGATTTCCTCCGACTTCATCGCCGCCAAATTGGTCTATAAGAGTATCGGGTATTTGGTGGCGGCGGCAAAACGTACCGCGTAATTTTTATTTACTTCCGAACCGCAATAATCTCCAAAACCGCCGGCGTTATCATCAGCGTGCCGGGTTGAGCTTCGCGGGCGGCAAAATCCTCCGCAATGGCCCGGGCGCGTTCCTGCGAGATAAGTCCCAAATCCACCAAGCGGCGTGTGCCGACATCCACAAACGCTTTTGGCCACTGCCACCAGTAGCTGGTTTTGGGAAAGATTTCGATTATCGGGTTCAGAGTTTTTATTTCGAATCCCAATTCCTGCAGCCAGCCGGGGAGGGAGAGCCCGATATCCGGTTCGCCGCCCGTGTCGCGCCAGCTTTTGACCACCAGCCGGACAAATTCCTCGTGTATTGGAGAATGAGGCGCAAACCGCCACGTGCGATAGTCGAAATATTCGTGGGAGACGAAAATGCCGCCCGGTTTCAAAGCCCCGGCGATGCGTTGGACTAACTTGCGCGGATGTTTGACAAACGCCAAAACCCAGCGGCACCAGGCGCCGTCCGCTTGGACGGCGGGCAACCCGGCCTCGTCCAGGTCCAGTTCAAAAGCCGAAATGTTTTTCAGCCCGCGCTGCTTGGAAGTGGCTTCCAATGCATCGAGAAAACGGCGGGAGCGGTCGATGGCGACGATTTTTCCCGATGGGCCGACAATCCCCGCCAAATCAAGGGAGGCATAGCCGGGGCCGCAGCCGACGTCCAGAATCGTCTGGCCAATGGTAAACCCCGCCCGCTTCCAGGCGTCCAGCACTTTCTGCCGCCAAACCCGGTGCTGCAGACCAAGGCGCTCGATTTCCTCGTCGTGCGTGCCGAGGATGTAGTCCTTTTCCGGCCTCATCGTCTTTAAAGGTTAGCCGGTTGAGCTCTGGCTTAACTTTTTGAAATAGGCCTCGGCCCGTCTTTTCATCTCTTTCGGGGGGACGTTTTCTTTGTGCGTGGCAATCCACCATTCGTTGCCAAAAGGGTCTTTCACCCCGGCGTTGCGGTCCCCCCAGAACATATCCTGCGGTTCCATGGTGGAAGCGGCGCCGGCTGCCAAGGCGCTTTTGTAGAAAGCGTCCGTATTTTTTACATAGAGGTAGATTTTGCCCGGCGTCGCTTTATATTTCTCGGTCGCATCCCCCATCATCACAATCGAGTCGCCGATTACAACTTCGGCGTGGCCGATACTACCATCCGGCCGGATCATTCGTTCTTTCAACCTGGCCCCAAAGGCCTTTTTCAAGAACTCAATCAGCCGGGCCACCCCCTCAACGGTCAGGTACGGTGTGACGGTGTGATACCCTTTTGGAATCGGATTCACTTTCTTTTTCATTTTAATCTCCCGTTTCGGTTTTCAGTCAAATTCCACCCGTTTATCGGACTGCTCCGGCCCGACCCGGCCGGTTGTGATTTCGGCTTTGAAATAGTTTTCCCCCCGCACGGGAGAACCGGCCAGCCGGCGCAGCATGGCAATCTGCCCGACGTGATTTAGGGCGTCGGCAATCGGCCCTTGAAAGATTTTTTCGGCGGGATTGCCCAAAGGGATTTCCGAGGCGAGGTAATCATCCAATTCCTTGAGTTCATCAAAGAAGCGTTTGACCTCCTCCACCCAGGGCCGGGGGGGCACGTCCTCTCATTTATGTACTCCTTGGGCCAATAAACGCCCCCATTTAAGCAGGTCTCCAATATGTCTAAGGATTTCGAGAGGGGTTCTGGTTTTCTCACCAATTTTAAAGTCAGCAAGCCCTACGGGCGCATCCCGGACGGCCTTTCCTCCGCGATAGGCGAGCGTGGCCACCGTATGGCGCAGGAATTCACGCTTTGAATCAAGCTTGGGAATTGGTTTCCGCCGCCTATTTTTTTTCGGATTTGGACGGTTTTTCCTATTTGTTGTTTTTTTCATTGCCGCGCTTGTAGTTTCCCGTGGCCTTTGCCATCAGCAGTTGCAGTTCCTCCTTGCCGGCCGTTCGGGCTTTTTCCAGAAACCTGGAAGCGGCCGCCCGGGCCAGGGTGGCGGCCAGCTGGTCGTGATGAAAAATCCGGACCCGGCCGTCCGCCGTGCTTTGATACGAAAACCCGGCCGGTTGGCTCATTACTTCCGTTTTTCCAATGCCGCTTTCAACGCCTCAATTTCCACTGAAAAATCGGGCTTTGGAGCCGGCTTTTTCAATTCCGTTTTCAACTGGGCCAGCCGTTGGGCAACGGTAGCGGCGATTTCGACCGCCCGGGCGGGGGCGGCGCCGGTGTAGGCCGTCGGGTCGTCCAGAATCTTTTTGGCCAAGTCCGATATTTTGTTCCAGTACTCCGGCAGCTCCTTTTTGACAATGGCTACCGGATTTTCACCCTTGTTTCGCACCCGATTCGCCAGTTCCTTGGCCTTTTCATAAGGGGCAGAATGCCCGGCCAGAGCCAAGGCGATATAAATCGGCTCGGCCACGGTCAATGATTTGCTTGCTTCGAGGTTCTTTTTCAAGTTTTCGCGGTTCGGCTCCAAACGGGCGAGGGCTTTGTTCATTCGCAGAACGGCCTGCTCAAAGGCGACGAAAAGCTCAACCGCGAAGCGGTTGGAGGCGGAGTTGGTCAAGTCCCGCTGGTGTTCCGAAATCTGGTCGGATAGCAGGGTCACCATTCGCGGCGCGTACGCCTTCCAGAGGGACTTAATGTTTTCGAAATCCTTGGGATTGATTTTGTGCGGCATCGTGGAGGAGCCGACCCGCTTTTCGGCCCCCCGCTCGTACACCTCGGCAATCTCGGAGCGGTACAGATGGCGCATATCATCGGCCAGATTGGCCAGTACGGAAAAAGCGGAAAGGATGGCGTAGCCCAAATCGACCAGGGGCTCCGGCTGGACGATTTGGGTCGAGATTTGCCGCTCGTCCACTTCCAAGCCGAGCCGGTTTAGAATCAACTTTTCAAAACGCGGGGCTTTGTCCCCAAAGGCCAAGGCCAGCGAATTGTAGGCCCCCACCGGGCCGGCGAATTTACCGACGAGCTTGTTATTGGCTTCATGAATTTTCTCGATGCGTCCCAAAAGGCGACTGGCGTAGTATGCGAGATAGAATCCGAAGGTGACCGGCTCGGCAAACTGCCCGTGGGTCCGGCCGATTTGGGCCGTTTTGGCCTCTTTTTTGGCCATTTGGGCTACCAGTTCGGTCAGCGCGATGAAATCGGGGAGAATCGCCTCCTGCACCATTTTTTTGATGCGCAGGGCTTGGGCGGTGTCGGTGATGTCCATCGAGGTGGCAAAAAGATGAACGTAGGGGGCGGCTTCCGGCGGGAGGGCTTTTTGAATCAAATTCACCAGCGCCCGGACGTTGTGCTCGGTTTTCTTTTCCTCTTCGTAAACCTTCTGGGCGGTGATTTGGGCCTTGCCCGCTTTGGCGTAGGTACCCTTGGGCACCAAGCCGAGCTCTTCCAAAACCCACAGAAGCTCCAGCTCCACCTTCAACAGGGCCTGCACGTAGGCCTCTTCCGAGGCGTGGTTTTTTAGCCGCTCGAAAACAGCCGAATCGGAGGCGTAATAGCGGAAATCGAGCGGGGAAGCGAGGTCAAAAATGGAGATTTTGTCGTTTTCCATCATTTTGCAGGAATATATGTTTCCGGAGGGAAAATGCGAATGGGAAGAGACGGGAAAGAAGCAGAGAGGAGGTTTATTCTTCTTCTTGCACCAGCTCGTCTTTGCGACGGAGGACAGAGACGGAAAACTGCTTTTCCACCGGCACGAGCGTCCGCAATTTTTTTCTTAATTCTTCGGGAAGGGTTCGATCCTTTAAGATCCGATCCAGCTTGAAGCGGCTGACTTCGGCGGCCTTTTCCCATAGGGAATGCTCTTTCAAAAGTTTTTCCAAGGCCTCACGGGCTTGGGGATTCAACTTTCGGTCCGGCAGCCGGGGCCATTCGGAATCCTTGATCTGCGCCAACTGCCCCGTGCCGAAGACCGCCGTAAGTCCATTCTGTCGGGCAAATTCGAGAATGATTTCCCGCACCTGCTCGATTCTGGCCTCCAACTCGGCCTTGTCCGCCTTCAAGCGGGCCAGCTCGTCCACCATCTGCTTTCCCTGGTCGGCGTCGGCGATTTTTTCTTTTTCCTCTTCCAGCCAGAACAGATGCTTCCAGGCGGGGCAGATATGCTTGTAGTCGCACCAGTTGCAAAAATCGGAGACTTTGGTTGGGAAATGGCCGGAGGCGCGGGCCGCTTCCACTTCGTCAATCCGTAACATCACCTTTTGCTTGGCTTCTTCCACCTGCTCCGGGGTGCGGACGGTTTCCAAAAGCTCGTCGAAGCGCAAGAAATGCCAGATGGAGCGGACTTTGTTGACCTGCGGCCAGAGCTGGCGAACCAAGAGGTTGTAAAGCGTCAGCTGTTGGTCGTTTTCTAAATCCGCCTGCGTGGGGAGATTTTTGCCGGTTTTGTAGTCATGAATCTCGTAGGTTTCATCCGGTGATTTGGCCAACCGGTCGATAAAACCGGTCATTTTGTAGCGGCCGCTTTCATCCAGGGAAACGGTAGCTTTATAGTCCAGCCCCAAGGTGCGGCTTTGGTTAAACGGATGGTGGTGGTTGTAAAAATCCCGCAAGCATTTTAAACCGATGCGCTTATAATCCTCCGCATCGTAGTCGCCGTACATACGCAGGCCGGGGTGCCATTCCTTCTGCCAGAAATCGTCAAAGTTTTTTTCCACCTCGGGTAGCGCCGGGATTTTTTCCATCTGCACGTCTTGAAAAAGCCGGGAGAGGGTTTTGTGGACGGTGGAACCGAGGATGGTTTCTGCCGTGGCTACCTCCGGGACTTCCGGCTTTAGGATGTAGCGGAATTCGTATTTTTTGGGGCAAATGCGGAAGGTTTCTAACTGGGTGTGGGAATAAACCGGCATTGCAAAAACTTAATCGAAGGGGTAGGGCGGCAGCTTGACCCGCACCGGCTTGTCCGTGCGATAGCCCAGAATATAGTCGGCTTGCATGAGCGTGTGGATTTCCCGTGTTCCTTCGTAGATGGAGGAGCCCTTGGAGTTGCGGTAGAAGCGCTCCACCGGATATTCGTCCGAAAAGCCGTAGCTGCCGTGCACCTGCACGGCGTCGGCGGCCGCTTTTTCCGACTCCAGACAGGCCACCCATTTGGCCAGCGAGGTTTCGCGGGTGTTGCGCTCCCCCTTGTTTTTAAGCCAGGCGGCCTTGAGCCACAAAAGCCGGGAGACCTCGTATCCTTTCACCATATTGGCAATCATTTCCTTGACCAGCTGGTGCTCGCCGATGGGGCGGGTGAAGGTTTTCCGGGTTTGGGCGTAGGAAACGCAGGCGTCCAAACAGGCGCGGGTTAGGCCCGTGGCGCCGGAGGCGACAGTGAAGCGCCCCTGCTCGAGGCAGAACATAGCAATTTTGAACCCCTCCCCTTCCTGTCCGAGCAGGTTTTCCTTTGGCACCGGCACGTCGGTCAAAACGATATAGCCGGTGTTGCCGGCCCGCACCCCGAGTTTGCCGTGGATAGTGCCGGTTTTGACACCCGGAAAGGAGCGTTCCACGATGAAGGCGGATAATCCGGTATGGTCCCGTTTTTTCTTTTTTTCCTGATCCGTCCAGCCGAAGATCAAAAAATGATCCGCCACGTCGGCCAGCGAAATCCAGATTTTTTCGCCATTCAGGATGTAGCGATTGCCATCCTTTTTGGCGGTGGTTTGAATGCCGACGGCATCGGAACCGGCGTTCGGCTCGGTCAACCCGAAGGTCGCCACCTTCTCCCCTTTGGCCTGCGGAACCAGATATTTTTGTTTCTGCTCTTCCGTGCCCCAAGAAAGCAGCGTTAGGGAGTTAAGCCCGAGATGCACGGACATTATCACCCGGGCAGATGTGTCGGCATACTCCAATTCCTCGCAGGCCAGCCCGAAGGAGATGTAGTCGTAGCCAGCTCCCCCATAGCGCTGGGGAATACAGATGCCCAGAATGTCGGACTGCCCCATTTTTTTCAAAAGGTTTGGGTCAAACTTCTGCTCCCGGTCCCGCTCGCGGATGCCGGGAAGAACCTCCCGCGCGGCAAAATCCCGCACCAGTTTTTCGATGTTTTTATGATCTTCGTTTAACTCAAAATCAATCATACCTTCGGGCTTTCTCCATGGGCTTATTTTTTCTGAACAACTGCTACCGCTTCAATTTCCACTTTGGCACCCCGCGGCAAACGGGCCACTTCGACTGTCGAACGGGCGGGAGGATTGGCCCCAAAGTAGCGGGCGTAGGTTTCGTTCATCAAGGTGAAATCATCCATCGACTGCAAAAAAACGGTGGTTTTGACCACGTCCTCCATTCCGGCGCCGGAGGCGGAAAGAATCGCTTTGAGGTTTTCCAAAACCTGCTTGGTCTGTTCCACAATGCCGCCGTTGGTCAATTCCCCTGATTTGGAGTTGATGGCAATCTGCCCGGCGGTGTAGATGAGCTTCCCGCAAGCGGCGGCAATCCCCTGACTGTAGGGGCCGATGGCGGCGGGGGCCTCCGATGTTTTGATGACCTCCTTCACTTGTCCAGGCCGCTCCCCCCGCCGGTAGTGGCGGTGGATGAGCGGTTCTTCACATATTTGTCCAGAAAGTCGGCGGCCGCGGTGTAGGCCTTTATCTGGTTCGGAATTTTGGCCAGCCCGTGTCCCTCGTCCGGGAAAAGCAGGTATTCCACCACACCCCCTTTGGCCTTTACTTTTTCGGCGATCTGGTCGGCTTCAATCTGGGGGACGCGCGGGTCATTGGCTCCCTGGATAACCATCAGCGGGGCGGTGATTTTATCCACCATGTAAATGGGGGAAATCGACTTCATAAAATCAAGGTCCTTGTCCAAATAACCGTACTCCGATTCCCTAAGCTTCCGCCGCCAGGCACCGGTATTTTTTAAAAAGGTCTCGAAGTTGGCAATCCCGACGATTGAGACGCCGGCCGCCCACAAGTCGGGATACATTGTCAGCATGGCCAGAGTCGAATATCCGCCGTAGCTTCCCCCCATCACGGCGATTTTCTTCGGGTCCGCGTACCCGGAGGATTTGAGATATTCCACCGCCCAGATGAGGTCTTTCAACGCCTCAGGACGCTTCTCGATATTGTCCATCGCCATAAAACTTTTCCCGTAGCCGGCCGAACCGCGCACGTTGGGGGCGAAAATGGCGTAGCCGCGGGAAAGAAAGTACTGGTACAACTTGGCAAAATCCGGGCGTTCCTGACTCTCCGGCCCGCCGTGAACAGAGAGAATCACCGGCAGTGCATCACCCTTTTTAGCACCGGTCGGCAGATAGAAAAAGGCCGGAATTTCCAGCCCGTCGTGGCTTTTATACCTGATTAAAGTCGGCTCCACCATCGTCGTGCGGTCAATTCCCCCCATGGGTGCGAACGTTAGCTGCTCAATGGTTTTGGCCGGCCGATCGTACAACCAGACATTGTTGTTCCGGGAGGAAGAGGTAAAGGAGAAAGCCAATTTGTCACCGGTTTTGGTGAAGGAAATTCCACCCACAACGCCGCGCGGCATTTTGGGGAGGGGCACCATTTTCCCACTTTGCATATCCTTGACGAACAAATCGCCGTAGCCCTCCACGTTGGCCGTGTAGGCCATATAGCGGCCGTTGTCGGAAAGAATCATGGCAGAAACGTCCCGCTTTTCGTTTTCCAAATAGGTCAGCTTGCTGTTCGGCAGTTCAATTTTGGCCAGATTCTCGAAGTCCCGATCTTGGTCAGAGGATAAATAGAGGGTTTTTGAATCGGGCGTGAAGCGGACATTGCTATAAACGGCGTCCCCTTCGTGGGGGGTTAAAAGAGTTGCTTGCCCCGCGGCGAGGTCGAAAAGGTGCAAATTGGCGTTCGTATTGGTCACCGTCTCCTCGAGAATCAAACTTTTGCCGTCCGGCGACCAGTCCGCCACGGCAAAATTGCCGTCCTTCCGATAGACCATTTTTTTCTCTTTAGTGGCCAGGTCCATCACATAAATGTCGAAATAGGCTTCGTTCCGTTCGTTGGCGGCGAAGGCGATTTTTTTGCCGTCCGGCGACCAGTCGCCGAAGGCGTGTATCACCTTGTTGTTGTCCGTTAACTGAATCACTTTTTCTCCAGCCGGGTTGGATAAAAAAAGCTGGGTGCGCTCGCTGCCGCCAATATCCTTGCCGAACAGAATCCACTGCCCGTCCGGCGACCAGGTTCCATAGGCCACCCGGTCTTCATAAAACGTTATCTGATTCGGCCAGCCCCCTTTGGAAGAAACGACAAAGAGCTGGGCCACCCCGGGCATGTTAGAGGTGAACAAGACCTTGTCCCCGGTCGGCGAAATGTCCCCTCCGCCGCAGGATTTGATATTCATATACTGGGCAAACGGGTACGGCTGGGCCCAAAGCGAGCCGGCCAGAAGCAAAAGTACGGCTGACGTTAGAATCTGTTTCCCCCATTTGTGCATCATGCCCGACATATTTCCTCCTTGCTTTCGGTTTCTTCCCCCCAATATTATCAAGCTTTGGGCAGTTGGCAACCGGTTTTTGGGCCGAAGGAGAGAGGATGCGAATGAAAAAACAGGCGACAGAAACGATTTTAACCGAGCAGGTGATGCTCACCTTTGCGAACCATTACGGCACCCTTTACGGCGGGAAGCTTTTGGAGTTGATGGACAAAGCCGCCTTCATCGCCACCTCCCGTTTTGCCGACTCCGACACGGTCACGGCCTCCTCCGAGTCGGTCGATTTTCACCATCCCATCCGCTTCGGAGACATCATTGAGCTTTCCGCCAAGGTGATTTTTACCGGGCGCACCTCCATGGTAGTACGCATCCATGCCTTTGGGGAAGGGCGGCGGGACCATAAAAAGTTTTTGGCCACCACCGGTTATTTCAACATGGTGGCCGTGGATGAGCAAGGCCGTCCCAAAGAGGTGCCTGAGTTGGTTGTCGAAACCGAGGAGGAAAAGCGTGAATGGGAAACCGGCAAACGAATTAAGGAACTGTCCAAGGAAAGGGCGGCCCGGAAAAGCCGGGGAGGCTCGTGAGCCGGCCGCTTTCCCTAATCGTTGGGCTGGGGAATCCCGGCCGGCAGTACGTAAAAACCCGCCATAATCTGGGCTGGCAGGTTTTGGACCGGCTGGTCGAAAAGCTCAAAATCGGTTTCAAAGCAGGCAAAGGGGAATATTATGCCGCTTTATTGGAAGAGGGTGACCGGGAGATTTTTTTTCTCAAGCCAACAACCTATATGAACGGGAGCGGCATAGCCGTTAAAGAGGCGCTGGCTTTTTTCGGCAAGACGCCCGCCGATTTGCTGGTGATTTTGGACGATATGGCCTTGCCTTTGGGGAAACTCCGATTGCGCGCCAACGGTTCATCCGGCGGCCATAACGGGCTGGAGTCGGTCATTTACCAACTGCAAAGCGAGGAGTTTGCCCGCCTGCGGCTCGGTATCGGCACGCCGGAGGCCAAGGAGGCTGCCGTCGGTCACGTTTTGGGGGAATTTTCCCCGGAAGAGAAAAAAACGGCCGAAGAGATGATGGAAAGCGCCGTTGTTCTTGTGGAAACCTGCCATCAAAAAGGATATCAAGCGGCCCTCAATTATCTTTCCCGCCGGGCATCCACGCCCCGGGGGGGTTCAGAGGAAAAATAGGGCCGGAAAGCGTTCGCCGGACCGATGAAGCGGTGTTACCACCAATTCCAGAATTCCACCTTGAAAAAGCGGACGATTGAGCGGCCCAGGATTTTAATGGGTGCCCGCTTGCCGGCTTTGATTTTCAGTTTGCCGGTCATCCCGGACCTCAAACGCCCGTCGGAATTGGCCAGAACGCCGGTGACTTTGTACAGGCTTTTCGATTTTCTTTCCCCCGATTCGCTGTAAATTCGCTGCACCACGCCGGTGTAGGGGTGCGTGGGCAATCCCCACAGTCGCAATTCGAGGGGCGAGCCTTCGTGAAATAAATCTAACTCCGTTTCCGGGACTTTGGTCACCACGCGCACGGTGTCCAAGCGCACGATTCGTAAAATCGTCGGCGGGGAACTCACCACTGTCACCCGGCCGGAAGTGGGAGAAATCACCGCTTGTTGGTTGGCCTGCAATTCCAAGTAACGGATTCTTTCTTCCAGTTGGGCCACTTCCGCCCGGGCTTCAGCCAACTCCTCCTTGCGAGCTCCTGAAGCCAAGCTGGCGTAGGCATGTTCGGCTTCTCGCCAGGACGCCTCTGCTTTGTCCTCCTCTGTGTCGGCCTTCCGGTATTCTTCCCGGGAAACAGCTTTTTTTTCAAAGAGTTTTTGGGCCAGCTCCCAGTCCCGGCTTTTCTGCTCATAATCAAATTTTAGGCGTCGGGCCGCCGCTTTCAACCGTTCCAGTTCTTCCGGTTTGGCGCCGGCCCGCAAAAGCGCCAGTTTAGCTTTGGCTTGGGCATAAGCCGCCCGGGTGGCATTGAGTTCGCTCAAAAAGTTGGAGGAAACCCAATAGGCCACCGTCTCGGCCACAGCCACCAAGTCGCCCACCTTGACTTTTGGATGGATTTCAATGGAAGGTAAGCGGTTCTCCAACACCGACATCAATTGGGTTGAGTTCCTGTGCTCTTCCCCCCCCACCACCAGCTTTTCTTCCAGGCGCGCCACGCCGGTTTCGGGGTTGGAAATCGTATAGGCGGCCAACGGCTCGATTTCTGCCTCGCCGGAGACCGTGTGGGGGTAAGGAAAGAAGAACATAAAAGCCAAAAACAGAACGGCCAGCCCGACAGTAATACCGAACTTCCGGCGTGAAAGTTTTTTCAAATTCTCCTTCCCGAAAAAGCTGTAAATCTTCTGGATGGTGTGTGCCACCGGCACGGCAAAGATAAAGAGGGCGAATGCCGAAAACAACAGGAAACCGATCCCTCGCCAGGCCGAGGTAAGCGCCCGAAAAAGCCAGAGAAAGAAGAAACCCAAAAACAAAAAGGAATAAACCAGCCCTAAAGCTCCGTACAAAAGAAAAATCCGCCTCTCCCGGGGCGTATAGGGCGGGAGTTTGGATTTCGCGCCGAAAGCCGTTTCCAGAATTTTGGCCTTAAGATAACCGAACGCCTTGGCGCGCAGATTGGGAATGCCCACCCAATCGGTCAGGATGTAATAACCATCCAGCTTGATAAGCGGGTTCAAATTGAAGAGGGTCGTAAGCAAGGTGAAGGCGGAGGCAATGAAGAAAAGATGCCCGAAGGCCGACCCCTCCGGCAACAAATGCCAAGCCAGGGTAGACAGGCTCCACAAAAAAATCTGGAAAATCACCCCGGCGAAAGTCACCAGAATCTTTTTTCTTTTTTCCGAAAACAAATAGGCGTCGGAAACGTCGCAATAGAAGCAGGGTTGAAAATAAAGGAGTAAAAACCCCATTTGGCGCACTTCCCCGCCGAAATGTTTGAGGGTGATGGCATGGGCAAATTCGTGCAGGGATATGGTGGCGAATATGGTAAATAACACCGCCAGGATCGATTGCGCCCGGAAAAGCTCTCCCAAAGTCAACCCCGAGAATTCGTCCCAGCGCGAAACGGTGACCCGGGCCGCCAAAAAACAGAGCAGCAGCCCCAAAGCCAAAAAGTAGGGAGAAAAGACGAATTGAAAATTTTTTTCCAATTTGGTTACCAACTCGTCCGGGTCAAAGGCCTTTAATTTGACAAATAAGGCTCTCTCTAAAAAGGTTTTATCTTGTTTTTCCCATCTACCTCCCAGCGCGGCCAGCTTCTTTTCCGATTTTTCCGACTCCAGAAACAGGAGCTCGTCCAGCTTCTGCACAAAGCGCTCAAGCTGCTCGAGCGGGAGTTTTAGGCCGAATTCTTCTTCAATTTTTAGGGCAATTTGAGTAAACGAGGCCTGCCCGTCCAAAAGCTGGGTGATGCGGTGTTCGACCTCCCGCATACGGAAAAACCGCTGGGTACGGGGGTCTTTGACAATGTAATAGGTCTGGCCCGCCTCTGGTTGCCGGCTTTCGACTAAGTCAGTTCGTAGCCGGGGGTTCGGCTCCAAGGTCTTCTCCTGTTTTTGCCGGAGCGGATGCCGCCGGTTTGACGTTTTTCAAGAAGATGGGGAAAAGAGGAGGCACAATCAAAGTAGTGACGGTTACCATAAAGAGTATTACGCCGTAAAACGCCTCCGATATTACCCCGGCGGATAGCCCGACCAAGGCCACGATCGCGCCAACCTCTCCACGCGGCACCATTCCCCAGCCCACCGCCACGGAGTTGCGGAATCCCAATTTCCAGACCGGAAGGGCGCAGCCGACCAGCTTGGTCAAAATGGCAATCACGGTGATTACCCCCGCGACTCCGATGGTGGCGGGGTTGAAAAGGGATTCCGGCGAAAGCTTGGCCCCCAGAGCGAAAAAGAAAAAAGGGACGAAAAAATCGTATATCGGCTCGAATTTTTCCTTCAACCGGAACTGGGTGTCGTATTCGGAAAGCACCATACCGGCCAAAAAGGCCCCCACAATGGCGGCGATTTTGATTTCAGCCGCCAGCACCGAAAGTCCCAGGCAGAAAAGCAGGGCGAAAGCGAATACCGGATTCCTCGACCTAAATTTTTCCACCTGCCCTACCATTGGCGCGGTGAAGCGCCGCCCCAAAAAAATCATGAACAGAACAAAGACCACCGCTTCCAAAACTACGATACCCAAACCGAGCCAGGAAAATCCCCCCAGGGCGAGGCCGGAAACCACCGCCAAAAAAATCATCCCCAAAATGTCGTCAAAAACCGCCGCTCCCAAAATAACTCGGGCCACTTTGGTGTCCAAAAGATTCCGTTCCGAAAAAATGCGGGCGGTGATGCCGACGGAGGTCGCCACCAGGGCCACCCCCCCAAAAAGCGCCTCGTATCCGGAATGGTCGGTGGCATACAGGTAAAAAGCTCCAACCCCGAAAGGAAGTACTACACCGGAAATGGCCGCTCCAAGGGAAAGCCCCCCTACTTCGAGCAGTTTTTTGGTGGGCGTTCCCAACCCCACCTCGAATAAAAGAAAGACCACGCCGATTTCCGGCAAGACCTCCAGAACGGTTTCCCCGTGTATGGCTCCCAGCACCGGCACCAAAAGAACGCCGGCCGCCATTTCCCCCACCAGGGCCGGCAGGCGCAGCCGCTCGAAGATTTCCCCCGCCAGTTTGGCCGCGCCGAAGGCCAGAAAGATTTCGAAAAGTAGATTAACGGGGTGTTCCATAGCGCCTTATGTTAATAAATTTTCCGCTTGTAAGAAATGGAAAACTTTCCCCGTAAAACAGGAAGGCCGCCTTTTGGGCGGCCTTCCACCTTTAACCGGAAAGGGACTGTTTTCAAATCTTCTTCAAATCTCTATTTTAGCTTACGTGAATAGGCATGGTTTGGTTTCCTTTGTTTTCCTGCTTTGCGTGCGAACGTAAAGGGTGACAAATACCGTATGAAGATAAACTTGATCACCGATGCTTTGATTTTAGTGGACGTGCAGAACGACTTCTGCCCGGGTGGGGCATTGGCCGTTCGGGAAGGAGATTTAGTGGTCAAGCCGTTAAACTTCGCCCAAAAATTCTTCCGCCACATTCTCGCCACCCGCGACTGGCATCCGGAAGACCACTGCTCCTTTCTGGGACAGGGCGGCCCTTGGCCGCCGCATTGCATCCAGAACACGCATGGCGCCAAATTCCACCCCGATTTGGAAATTTCTCGCGCTTGGGTGATAAGTAAAGCGTTTGATAAGGATAAAGACGCCTACTCCGGGTTTCAGGGAACCGATTTGGAAGAGCGGCTCAAACGGGAAGGGATAAAGCGGGTTTTTGTTGGCGGGCTGGCGACCGACTACTGCGTCCGCGCCACAGTTTTGGATGCCTTAAACGCTGGTTTTGAAGTCGTCCTTTTGGAAGATGCCGTCCGGGGGGTGGACGTCAAGTCGGGAGACAGCGAAAAAGCCGTTGCGGAGATGAAAGAAAGAGGGACCGTGCTCATAAAGACACCTGCTTTGAATTGAAATCTGAATGGAATTGATGGGCGTCTTTATCTTGCCAAAACGCTTAATTCTTGATGGGTGTCAGGGTCTTTTTTGAGTCGTATCGCTGAAACGCCTTTCCATTCCATCGGTAAAATTCGGACTCGGTTGCAAGCGTATCTCCCAAGTGATTCCAGATATAGCGGTTGTGGTTTGCGATGATTTCTTTCAAGCCATCCCCGGTGACGTCTTTGATTTCAAGGGAATTCCCCGTAATCCGCCCGATGGGATGGGCTGTCGTTCCATTCCAGGCATATAATTCAAGCGTGGTATCCATGGCATTTCTTTCCGGATGGTAGAAAAAAATCTCCTTTGTTCCATCGTTGTTAACATCCTCCGGCTCGCCGAGCCGGCCAAACTTCACACCAATTCCAAAGTCGGAGCTTTGCCACAAGAACTCTTGCTTTTGTTTCGGGTTTTTTTTGAAAATTGTCAGATAGCTGGATTCAAAGCAGCGATAATAGATGACGGCGTACTCGGCCGAGTCTAAACCCATATTGCCGGTCCAATAACTTTCAACCCGGAGGCCGCTTTTCCTCAAGAAGGTGGTATCCCGCAACTCCTTAGGGCTGAAGCGGGCCAAAAAGATTCTGAATTTCCGTTCCGCCTCCCGGCAGGAATCCAGAATGCATTCGGGGGCAAACTTGACCAGTGTGTCTTCACGGGCCGGATTCTGGAGCTGGCAGATGCCGATTGGCACGGTAAATCCCCAACCCATAATGCCGGCAAGAACCGCCTTAAAGAGTATTTTGACCATCTTCATCGCCAGTTGTAAGATAATAATTCGTTTCCCTTTTGCGTTGTCTTTTGCATATAATATACCGATAGAGGTAAAGACAGGGTTGTTGGCTTTTAGAAAAATCGAAAGGGAAGAAAGATGAAAAAGTTTGGCAAAGTTACAATTCTTATTTTGGTTCTGGCCTATCCTTTTGCCACCGGCTGGGGACAGAAAAAGGATGTACTCAAAACCTTCGAGGACCTGCAGCAGGTCATTATCTCGGTCTCCAATTCGGTCAAAAACTCGGTTGTGCATATCGAAGTGGTGCAAAAAGTGGACGACCGGAAGTTCAAGGTGATGGGCTCCGGCGTGGTGACCCATGAGGACGGCTACATTTTGACCAACGAGCACGTGGTGGACAACGCCCAGCAGATTATGGTCACCCTTCCCTCCAAGCGGGAATACCCGGCCGACTTAATCGGGGTGGACAAGCAGACCGATTTGGCGGTCATCAAGGTGAACACCCCGGAGAAACTCACCCTCTCCAAGCTTGGTAACTCGGATTTGACCAAGGTGGGGGAGTGGGTGATTGCCGTGGGCAACCCCTACGGTTTTGACCGTACGGTCTCCTTCGGTATCGTTTCCGGCAAGGGGCGGGTGATGCCCACCTTCGGCCGGGAAGTGCCGTTCGTGAACGATTTTCTGCAGACCGACGCCGCCATCGACCCCGGCAGCTCGGGCGGGCCTTTGGTAAACCTGAAAGGGGAGGTCATCGGCATCAACTCGATGGGCTTGGGACGGGGCCAGGGGTTCACCATCCCGATTAACATGGCCAAGGAGGTGGAGAAAAAAGTGATTGCCTCCGGCACTATTGAACGGGGTTGGATCGGCGTGGTCATTCAACCCTTCAACCGGGAGTTTGCCCGTTACTTTGGGGAAACGGAGCTTTCCGGCGTCTTGATTGCCGATGTGCTGGAGGGTTCTCCGGCCGAGAAAGCCGGGCTTAAGGCCGGGGATATTGTCTTGGCGGTCGGTAAAAACGAGATTGCGGCTGAAAAAGAGGATGACTTGAACGCTTTCAGCTTGATGATTTCCGAAACACCTGTGGGAGAGCCGATTGAACTGAAAGTCCGCCGGGGCAAGGAGGAAAAGAAACTGGTTTTGAACGTCGGTTCCCAGCCCAAAGTCAAGCCGGAGGAGTTTGAAACCGGACTCGGCTTCACGGTCAAGGAAATCACCGAGGGACTCTACCGCCAGTACGCTCTGCCCAACAAATTGGGGGTTTTGGTAAGCTTTGTGGAAGTTGGCGGGGCCGCCTTTCAGGGAAAACTTTCCGAAGGGGATGTAATAGTCAAAGTCGAGGATTCCGAAGTGACCGACCCGCCCTCTCTCAAAGCCGCTTTGGAAAAGCATTCCAAAAAGTCGCAGCTTCTTTTGCGGGTCGTGCGCGGCAAGGACAGGGTTTTTGTTTTAATCCCAGGTTCCAAGCAAAAAGCGGAGAAATAATCCTTGCCTTGATTGTATGGGCGCAACTTGTGTTCGCCCTTTTTCTTTAGCCCAATAAAAAAGCGCCCCTTACAGGGCGCTTTTTTCGTTCGGTCTTTGTTCAGTCGTTCTTACCCTTATAGTTGTAACGTTTCCCTTTGCCGTGCTCGGTGTCTTCATTCCGGTACTTTTTGCTCACCACCCGGGCTTTACCTTTGACCGCCGGTTCGTAATTGGGAACTGCTACCAAGGCTAAATCATAATGCTCGCGCGCCTTGGCCACGCGTCCGCACCGCTCGTGCACCAGCCCGATGGAAAACTCCAGTTTGGCCACCCAGACCGGCTCGCCGGGGCGTAGATCCCGCACCCGGTGGTAGTGCGACAGGCAGCGATCCCAATCCCGCAGCTCCCGATAACATTCCCCCAAATAGAAATGTGCCTCCCAGTTGGAAGGGTCTTTGGCCAAAGCCAGTTCGAACTGCTGAATGGCCTTGCGGTAATGTCCCCGCTCGTAGAAGCGGATGCCGTTGCGGGTGTGCACGCGCGAAGCGTTCTCCAACCCTGGCGATTCCACGCGGGCCGGCGGCGGTGCAGTCCGTTCATGCACGATGACCGTGCGTGAGGCCGTGCAGCCGCCTAAAAAAGCTACCAGAAGAAGCCCCCATCCCAAAAGTTTACCCATTTTGCCTCCCTTGAATTGGTTTTCTTTGTTCAAATGAAAATTCCTGCCAAAACGACGGCTGTCCGGAGTCAAAGCCGGTCGGCCCTATATTATTTTCGGCTTTTTTTTTGATTTCCAAAGCCCTGAAAGACCTTCAAAAGCCGGTCGTCGGCAACAAAAAAGCGCCCCGAATGGGTTCGGAGTGCTTTAGCCCTCAAAAAACCCGATTAATCGTCTTCTTTCTTGCCTTTGCCGCGGCGGCCCCGGTCATCCTTGTCCCCCGATCCTTGTATTTCTTGGAGCCCAATCGTGCTTTGGCCCGTTTGGCCGGCTCATAGCCCGGAGCGGCCGCCAGCGCCCGTTCATAGTGCAACCGGGCATCCTTGTACTTTCCCCGCCCTTCGTGCACCCAGCCGATTTTGTATTCCACCCGGGCCACCCAGGCCGGCTCGGAACGCAGCTCCAGAACGATGTGGTAATGTCTCAAACAGGGGTCGTATTCCCGCAGCGCCCGGTAGCATTCCGCCAGATAGTAATGGGCTTCCCAGTTGGAGCGGTCCTCGGCAATGGCCAGCTCAAATTGATGAATGGCCTTGCGGTAATGTCCCCGCTCGTAAAAACGGATGCCGTTGCGGGTGTGCGCCCGTGAAGCGCGGATTTGTCCCGGCGGCTCGTTTTCCGCCGCCACCACAGTCCGATAGCTGGAGCAACCTCCCAAAAAAGCCAATCCGATTACTGCTGCCAAGAACCAAAGCATCCTGCGCATAGGTCCTCCTTTTTTGGCTTCTACTTGATGGCCTTGAAAAATCCTGGATGTCGGTAACCTTGATACCCTTCGTCCGGCGCTACCGTTCCCAGATAATTTCATTTGATTCCCCATTTCCGATTGGCGAAGCGCTTAAGTTCGCGTATCAGCCGCTCCATTTCCTGGGGCGTGTTGTAGAAATTGGCGGAAACCCGCACGCCCCCCTCCCGCAAGCTGACAACGATTTCTTTGCTTTTTAAATAGTGAACCAGTTCCTCGACTTTGGGATGGGTGAAGGACAAAATCGAAGAGCGGTGGGACGCTTCCAGCGAACCGCGCAAATGGTAGGGGGAATCGGAAAGATAGTCGGCCAGCAAGTCCAACAGGATCTTGTTGTAGCGTTCAATTTTGGCCATGCCGATTTTGTGCAAAAGCACGAGCGACAAGTAGAAATGGCGGATGGCCTGATGCGGATAGGAGCCGATCTCGAAGCGGCGGGCGGAATCGAACGGCTTTAAATCTTTCTTCCACAAATCCGACCAGTCCAGCTTCCAGTCCACCCCCATCCAGCTCGAATAGGCCGGGCGGAGTTTTTTCAGGAGGGTTTTAGAGCAGTAGAAAAAGCCGGTCCCCCCGGCCGAAAGAAGCCATTTCTGTCCGCCGGCAGCCAAAAAGTCCACGCCGGCTTGGTGCACGTCCAGCACTTGATTGCCGACTCCCTGAATGCCGTCCACCACCAAGAGCGTCCCATTATGACGGCAAACTTCGGAAAAAGCGGCCAAGTCATGTTTGTATCCGTTGAAAAACTGCACGTAGGAGGTCAGAAATACCTTGGTGTGGGGTGACAGTCCCACGGCCAACTCCTCCGGCGTCAGGTAGCCCTTTTCGGTTTTCAAATAGCGGGTGGTCACCCCCTTCTGCTCCAGCAATTTCAGGACATACACGCTGGCTGGAAATTCCAGTTCGGAAACGACCGCCTCGTCTCCCGGTTTTAAATCCAGCCCGGCGATGCAGATGTTTAACCCGTAGGAGGTATTGGGGCAAAAACCGATTTCCTCCGGGTCGGCGCCAATCAGCCGGGCGCACATTTTGCGGATTTCCTCCAGCATCCGGAACGTTTCCTCGTCGAAACGGGTATCCCCCGCCAGCCAGCGCTTATCAAACTCCGCCAGTTTCTTTTTGACAAAGAGGGAGAGCGGCCCGACGGAGGCGGTGTTCAAATAGATATTCGTAAGCGGGAAATGCCGCCTATAGGCGGCCATCGATTTTGTTCGCCTGGAAAGAGGGGCGCTCATACCCCATACGCTTTCTGTATCCCCCACAAGGATACGCTCATGGCGGCGAAAATCCAAAGAAGCGTGAAGAACAAATATCCCCAGTCAAAATTGTACCGGCCTCCCAAAAGAACGGCCAGCGGCAAAAACCCCAGAAGAAAAATCACGGCCGTGGCGGCCAGCGCGGTCACAAAAGGGGAGGAGAACAGCTCCGGCCGGAATTGAAAGTAGAGCCCGGTGGGAATCAAATCGCAAAACAAAAGACACCAAAGAAAGCGGAAAAGCCCCTCCCCCCAAAAGAGGCCGCCGGGGGCGTTTTTCAGTTCGTTGCCAAAGGGGAATTTCTTCTCCAGCCAGGTCGAAAGGAGGGCGATTCCCAAAAGCGGGGGGACGGGCAGGGCCAGCGAGCGTGAAAAAAGAAGGAAGTTTTCCAGCTTAGCTTCTCCCGTTCACTTTTGCCGTCACAACCGGCAAGTATAGGCATCAAAAGTCGCTTGTCAAAACTTCCCCGCCCGGATAGATTGCCCATTCCTTATGGCCAAGACGCCTCTCCCCGTTGTAATCGCCCTTTCGGCCCAGCTGCTTCTGGCCTCCGGCACCTTTTTGGTGGCCAAATTTGCCCTGTTGGAAATACCGGTCATCGATTTGGCCACCGCCCGCTTTGTTCTTTCCGCCCTCTTTCTTCTGGTTTTGACCCTTCTGTCCAGAAACATGCGCCGGATTGAAAAGTCGGATTACAAGGGGTTTTTTCTTTTGGGGCTGCTCGGAATTCCGATCAATCAAGGGCTTTTCCTCTGGGGGCTTTCCTATACCAGCCCCACGCATGCCGCCCTTTTGTACTCCACGTTGCCCGTTTCGGTTTTCCTGATTGCGCATTTTTACCTGAAGGAGGAGTTTCGCTGGCAAAAGGTCTTCGGCATTGCCCTGGCCTTTCTCGGCGTTCTTTATATCATGCTGGAAAAGGGGCTGAAATTTGAAACCCAATACCTCTTTGGCGATTTTCTAATACTGCTTGCCGTTTTTGCCTGGGCCGCCTATACCGTGATGGGAAAACCGTATCTGTCCAAATACGGCCCCCCCTTTCTGACGTTTGCCGCCGTGGCCATCGGCACCCTTCTTTCCCTCCCGTTCGGCATCGTGCCGGCTCTGCAATACGATTGGGGTTCGGTTTCCACCAAAGCCCTGCTCTCGCTCGGTTACATCGCCTTTTTGACCTCCGGAATCGCCTATATTCTCTGGTACTATGCCCTCTCGAAAATGGAGGCCTCCCGGGTGGCGGTGGTGAACAACTTTCAGCCGGTAGTGACGGCTCTTTTCTCGTTTGCTTTTTACGGCGAGCGTTTTTCGTTGGGATTCGTGCTTGCCGGCATCGTGGTTTTAATCGGCGTTTTGCTGGTGGAGGTGGCGTGATGAAAAAACTTTCCGTAAAGACGGCGCGGGCGCTGAAAAAAAGATTCTCCGCCGTTCCCTTTATATCCAACCTTAAAATGAAGTTGGGAACGGTCGGCGCCGGTGCGGCCCGTGTCTCTATTGACTTTGAACGCCGTCTGGGACAGGTGCACGGCTTTATGCACGGCGGGGTTTTGGCTTCCCTGGCCGACACGGCCGCCACCTACGCCGCCAACACGCTGCTTTACCCCGAGCGGGATGCCATCACGGTCGAGCTGAAAATCAACTATATCGCCCCGCTCATCACGAAGAAGGCATACGCGGAGGCGGTTATTTTGCATTCCGGCGGCAAGACCTCGATTGCCAAAGTGAAGGTCTTTGACTCCAACAAGAAACTCTGCGCGGTGGCTTTGATTACCAATCTGATTTTGTCGCGGGGAGAGATTAAAAAAGAAAGGAGGTAGTATGGCTGGTGGGGCGCATGTGGCGATTCACGCGGCGGCCGCGGCCGCCCTGGCCCAGGCCACAAAGGCGATGGGGGGAATCGTCAAAGTGGAGCCGGAGGTTTTTATGCAGCTTTTGGGAAAGGCGGATTCCCCCTGGGTGGTCGGCGCCAAGGGGAGCTTTTTCGGTCCTAAGTTCAAGAATTTGGCCAGTCTTAAGGGGTTTTTCTTCTATACCGAGTCGTCTTCGGCGTTGGCCTTGGGAAACGCCGAGCTGATTTGGGCCGAAAAAATCTGGATTCCCGGGTAGGGCCGAATGCCCACGCTTTCCCGCATCCTCGAAACGGTGCTCTATGCCGTGGATTTGGCCGCCACAGAGAAATTTTACTCGGATGTGCTGGAACTGCCTCTTTTAACCAAGGAACCGGGGAGAAGTTTAGTTTATTCGGTCGGTGTCGATACGCTTTTGATTTTCTACGCGCCGGAATCGCTCAAGAAAACCAACCTGCCGCCGCATGGGACGAACGGCCCGGGGCATATCGCTTTTGAAATTGATGAAAATGAGTACGAGGTCTGGAAAAATTATTTGGCGGAAAAGAAGGTTATAATTGAAAAAGAGGTCACCTGGAAAAGCTCCGCCCGTTCCCTGTATTTTCACGACCCCTCCGGTAACGTCTTGGAAATCGCCACTCCCGGAGTCTGGAAAGTGGTCAAGTAGCGTCCAGCTTGCCAAACAGGCCGTTTTTGGTATCTTTTTGTCGAGGAGAAAATGGGTAAATGAGCTTGGTACCTCCCTATATAGAGCATTTGCGTCCCTATGTTCCCGGCAAATCGATAGAGGAAATCAAGCGGACTTACGGGCTTTCGCGCGTCATCAAGCTGGCCTCCAACGAAAACCCGTTGGGGCCTTCTCCCAAGGCGTTGGAAGAGGTCAAAAAGTCGCTTTTCGGTTCGCATCTGTATCCGGACGGCGGCTTGCGCCTACGCGCGGTGTTGGCCGAGCGGTTCAAGTTGAAATTGGAAAACGTCATTGCTGGGGCCGGCTCGGAAGGGATAATGTCCAACATCATCCGCACCTTTTTGGCCGACCGGGATGAGGTTTTAACCGCCGCGCACACTTTTCTCGGCTTTATGGTTTTGGCCCGTTCGCGGGGAGTCAAGATTAACACGGTTCCTTTGTCCGGCGACTGGCGTTTCGATTTGGCCGCTTTGGCGGAGAAAATCAACGAGCGCACCAAAATCATTTATCTGGCCAACCCCAACAATCCCACCGGCACAGTTTTTACCCGTGCTGAGTTCGAGACCTTCCTGAAGAAGATTCCGGAGCGGCTTTTGGTCATTTTGGACGAGGCGTACTTTGAGTTTGCTGGGGAAAACCGGAACTATCCCGATTCGATGGCCTATCGCCACGACAACGTGATAACTTTGCGCACGTTTTCCAAAGCATACGGGCTGGCCGGATTTCGCATCGGCTACGGTTTTGCCCACGGGGAATTGATAAGAAACCTGCTCAAAGTCAAGCTCCCGTTCGAGCCCTCCCACACGGCCCAGGCGGCCGGGTTAGGGGCCTTGGAGGACTCCGAATTTTTGGAGAAAACGCTGGAAAACAACCGCAAAGGGCGGAAGTTTTTGTTTGAATCGCTAACCGAACTCGGTTTCAACGTGATTTCCTCCGATGCCAATTTTGTTCTGGTCCTGTTCCCCAATACCGAGATGGCGCAAAACCTTTTCCAATCTTTGCTCACGAAGGGGATCATCGTCCGGCCGCAGGAGGCCTCCGTTTTGCCGCAGGGGATTCGCATTTCGGTCGGGACGGAAGAGGAGAATCAAGTTTTGATTGAAGCTTTGGAAAAAATTCTGAAAGCCCAGCCGGCTTTGGTCGGCAGTTAGGAGGTCGAATGGCCAAAGGGCAGGAAAGCACCGAAAAAATTCAAACCGCTGGCGATTTTTTGCCCATCAACGGGATTGACCATCTCGAATTCTACGTCGGCAACGCCAAGCAATCCCAGTTTTTTTTCCGCAATGTGCTCGGTTTTTCACTCGCTGCCTATGCCGGGCTGGAAACTGGCATCCGGGACCGGGCTTCCTATGTTTTGGAGCAGGGGAAAATACGATTTGTATTAACCACTCCCCTACAGCCGGAACACCCCATTTCCGAACATATCAAACTGCACGGCGACGGCGTCAAGGATATCGCCCTGTGGGTGGACGATGCCGAACGCGCCTTTGCGGAAACGACCAAGCGGGGGGCGCGCGCGGCCTACGAGCCGGTGGTTTTGAAAGACGAATTCGGCGAGGTGAAAAAAGCGGGCATTTTCACCTACGGCGAGACGTTTCACAGTTTTGTGGAACGGAAAAACTATAAGGGGGCGTTTTTGCCCGGCTACAAATCGGTTCCCCAACCGGATAAACTGGCTCGTCCGGTTGGATTGAAAATCGTCGATCACGTGGTAGGCAACGTCGGCTGGAACGAAATGAACAAGTTCGTCGATTTTTACGAACGGATCATGGGATTCCGGCTTTTCAAGCATTTTGACGACAAGGATATCTCCACCGAATATTCGGCTTTGATGTCCAAGGTGGTGACCAACGGCAACGGAAGAATCAAATTCCCCATCAACGAGCCGGCGGAAGGGAAGAGAAAATCGCAAATCGAGGAATATCTGGACTACTACAAGACCCCCGGCGTGCAGCACATCGCCATGGCCACGGACAACATCATCGACACGGTTACCAAGCTGACCGCGCAGGGGCTCGATTTCCTCTATGTTCCCACCAGCTACTACGACGATTTGCAAAAACGGGTGGGAAAAATTGATGAACCGGTGGATGAATTGGCCAAACTGGGTATTCTGGTTGACCGGGACGATGAGGGATATTTGCTGCAGATTTTCACCAAGCCGGTGGAGGACCGTCCCACCCTCTTTTTCGAAGTGATTCAGCGCAAGGGCTCCAAAAGTTTCGGCAAGGGGAACTTCAAAGCGCTTTTTGAGTCCATTGAGCGGGAGCAGGCCCGCCGCGGAAATTTATAAATGCGACTGGTTACCTTTGAGGTAGCCACTCCGGTCGGCCGCAAGCGCCGTTTGGGCACTCAAACTGATAAAGGGATCATCGATTTAAACTTTACCTGCGCTTATCAGCTTAAAAAAGCGGGACAGGCACAGCCGTATCGCATCGCCGATGCGTTCGTGCCGGCCGATATGCTTTCCTTCCTACAAGGGGAAAAAAATTCGATGCTTAGAGTGCAGGAAGCCGTCGCCGCCTTGAAAGTGGATTTGGAATCGGGAAAAATTACGGTTGGCGAGGAGGGGGAACGGCTGTTTTATCGTCCGGATGAGGTAAAATTGAAAGCCCCGCTGCCCAATCCGACTTCCTTGCGGGATTTTTATACTTTCGAGCAGCACGTCAAAAAAGCGTTTGAGTTGCGGGGGGAGCCGGTGCCGCCGGAATGGTATGAAATGCCGGTCTATTACAAAGGCAGCCACCAATCCATAATCGGGCCGGAGGAGGAGGTCGCTTGGCCCGGCTTCACCGAAAAATTCGATTACGAGCTGGAGTTGGCCTGCGTCATCGGCAAAAAGGGAAAAAACATACCGGAAGAGGGGGCGGCGGACTATATCGCCGGCTTTACGGTGATGAACGATTTTTCCGCACGGGACATTCAGAAAAAGGAAATGAAAGTCCGACTGGGGCCGGCCAAGGGGAAGGATTTCGCCACCGCTCTGGGACCTGTTTTGGTCACGCCGGATGAACTCGGGAATCCCCATCGGCTCAAGATGACCGCCCGGATTAACGGCGAGGTCTGGTCGGTGGGAAATTCGGAAAAGATGCATTACACCTTTGTGCAGATGATTGCTTTCGCCTCCAAGGAAGAAACGCTCCATCCCGGCGACGTTTTGGGTTCCGGCACGGTTGGCGGCGGCTGCGGGCTGGAGCTGGATCGCTGGGTCAAGCCGAGGGATGTAATAGAGCTGGAAATAGAAAAAATTGGTATATTGCGGAATCGGGTGGTAAAAGAATAAAGATGTTGCAAACTTCAGGCGGTATCGAAAGGAGCAAGTTATGAATTATCCGTTGAAAAAAGGAAAAGCCGCCCAGCAGGCCCACGTGGGGCTGCCGGAAGGAACTTTCGAAGAAGAACACGGCCGCAAGGGGTTTTACGGCAAGTCGGCACATCTCTATCACACCCATCCCCCCACCGCTTGGATTCGTTTTGAAGGGAAATTGCGTCCCCACTGTTTGGATTTGAACAAGCTGGAGCCGGCCGACCAGAAAAATTCCAAGGGAGAGCCGGTTGCTTTCATGGGGAACAACGACATCATCCTCTACGTATCCCGCCGGACGGAGCCGATGCCGTTTTACCGCCGGAACGCGGACGGGGACGAGCTTTGGTTCGTGCATCGCGGCAAGGGGCGCTTGGAGTCCGATTTCGGGCCTCTCGATTTTGAGCCGGGGGATTACATCATCGTCCCCCGCTCGGTCACCCACCGCATCGTGCCGCAAACCAAGGACAACTTCTTTTTCATTATGGAATCCAAGACCGAGTTTGAAGAGCCGGAAAAGGGGCTTTTGGGGCAGCATGCCCTCTACGACCCGGCCGTCGTGACCACCCCCGAACCGCAACCGATTAACGAAGAGCGGGAATGGGAAGTGCGCGTCAAGGCGGACGGGGAATACTCCTCCCTTTTCTATCCCTTCAACCCGCTGGACGTGGTGGGCTGGAAGGGGGATTTGACCGTCTGGAAAATCAATATGCGGGACATCCGGCCGATTATGAGCCACCGGGCGCACCTGCCTCCCTCGGCCCACACCACTTTCGTCACGCAGGGGGCGGTGGTTTGCTCCTTTTTGCCCCGGCCCCTGGAACAGGATCCGGAAGCAGTCAAAGTGCCTTTCTTCCACCGCAATACGGATTACGATGAGGTGATTTTCTACCACGAAGGGAATTTCTTCTCCCGCCATAATATTTACGCCGGGATGCTGACCTTGCACCCGCGCGGCATCCACCACGGCCCCCATCCGCAGGCCCGCTTGGCGCAGGCGACCAAGACCGAAACGGATGAATATGCCGTGATGCTGGACGGACTCAACCCTTTGCATTTAACGCCCGCCGGGGAAGCGGTGGATTGGAAGGAATACTGGAAATCCTGGCTTGAGGATGTGAAAAAGCCGGCCCCTCACCGTCCGGCCGAAGCGGCCAAAGCAGCGGTGATGGCCAAGCCGGGGAAGGGCGCGGGGAACAGCAAAAAGCCGGTGGGAGCCAAAAAGGGTTGATTATCGACCCCAAGGGAAACGACCCGAAAAACATCTACAAGCTTCTAATCGGATCGATTGTCCCCCGCCCGATTGCTTTTGTTTCAACCCAGAACTCCGAGGGGGCCGCCAACCTGGCCCCCTTCTCTTTTTTCAACGGCGTTTCCGGCAACCCGCCGGCGGTTCTATTCTGTCCGTTAGTCCGCGTCTCGGATTCCAAGACCAAAGACACGCTGCGAAACATCACCGACACTAAAGAATTCGTGGTGAATGTCGTCACCGAAGCGATTGCCGAAAAGATGAATCTGACTTCCGCCGAATTCCCGCCGGAGATAAGCGAGTTTGCCGAATCGGGCCTGACCCCCGTCCCTTCCCAAAAAGTCAAACCGCCCCGGGTTAAAGAATCCCCCGTCAATATGGAATGCAAACTGATACAAATGGTGACCGTCGGCACCGAACCGCTTGGGGGGACGGTGGTTATCGGCGAAGTGTTGCTCTTTCACGTGGCCGATGAGCTTTTCGACAACTTCCGCATCGATTTGAAAAAACTGAAACCGATCGGCCGTTTGGCCGGCTCCTCCTACTGCCGGGTGACGGACATCTTTGATTTAATCCGCCCCAAAACGGGGGAAATAAAACCGAACGGTTAGGCATCCCGAATCCCGGAGTTTTCCGGCCGGTTGACATTTAGTCGGGAACGAATTTAATTCCCGCCGTATAAATGAATGTTGGAGGAACATTTTTGAAACCTGCAAGGTTCCTTAATCTCATAAGGAGGTGATACTATGACTAAAAAAGTCTTAGCACTCGCGCTCTTTGTCATTTTGGCTTTCGCCCTCGTTTGGGCCGGTGACGCCAAAAAAGGCATGACCGGAAACTCCCAGATGGAGATGATGAAAGCGGAGATGATGAAGTGCGCGGTCTGTAGCAAAATGGCCCCGCAAATGGACGCCATCGGTCCGATGAAAATGGAAGCGGTAAAACTGGACAACGGTTTGGCAATCATCCACACGGTTGTCAATTCCAAAAACGTTGCCACCTTCCATTCCACCTGCGACGAGATGAGCAAAGCGGGCGAGGCCTGTATGACCATGACCGACGAACAGGCCAAAACCGACCTGTGCCAGTTCTGCCAGGAAATGCGCAGCGCGATGAAGGCCGGCGCCCAGATGAGCAAGGGCCACACCAAAAAGGGAGGGATGATGGTTTTAACCTCATCCGACCCCGCCGTTCAGGCCCAGCTCTCCACCCTGCACGAAAAGTGCGCGATGATGGCCGCCTCGATGGAAATGCCTACCACCGAAGGCAAAACTTCGGCCAAGAAGTACTAATTCGGTTTCACCAAAAAAGCCCTCCGCCGAGGAGGGCTTTTTTATTATCGCTGTACAGTTCACGAGCGTATTATTTAATGTGAAAAGGGTTCAAACCATTAAAAGAAGTATTGGTTTGAGTTTGATCCTATTTTTTATTGCCCCACTTATACTTCATACTTCGTGGATCGAATTCGAAAAAGAGCCTGTTGCAATAAAAAGAATGAGGCCAAGATATCCTGAAAAAGCTTGGAAAGAAAAAATTGAGGGACAAGTAATTGTGGCAGTGTTAGTTGATGTCGACGGAAAACCAAAAGATGTAAAAGTTCTAAAGAGCACCAATGAGATTTTTAACTTTGAAGCGCTGGATGCGGCCAGGCAGTGGCTTTTTAGTCCTGCCATTCTGAATAAGAAGCCAGCAAAATTCTGGCTTCACATTCCGATAGATTTTAAATTGTCGAGCAAAGGTTCTTTGGATGCCGTTAATGAAACCGGGGTTGTAATCTTTGGGGATATATTTTTCAAGTCTAAAGCACCTTCACAGAAGAAGGACGAGAATGTTATACATATCAATCCTGATGAGTATACCGGTCGTGGATATATTGTCGTCGATGTGGAGCCGGTTTTAGTCCAACGAGTCGAGCCTAACTACCCACCGACTGCCTATGCCAACAAAGTTGAAGGGCAGGTTATAGTGTCCTTATTGTTGGATGTGGACGGTAAGGTTCTGCAGGCAAAGGTGTTAAAGAGTTCCAACGAGATATTCAACGAAAACGCTTTAGTAGCCGTCAAACAATGGGTTTTCAAACCAGCAATTTTAAACGAAAAACCAATCAAATACTGGTACAGGGCCCCAATCGATTTTAAGATTAAATAATTCAAAGGTAATTTTTAACTAATCTCTATTCCCCAATCACTAATCCCTGTTTTAAACTGGGCGGGAGAGGACTCGAACCTCTGACCTTCTGCGTGTAAGGCAGACGCTCTAACCAACTGAGCTAACCGCCCGATTTTTCAAATATAACCCAATTCCCCCCGAAAACAACGAACCCAAAAACACCCCCTCCGGCCCTTCTGGCCTCGTCCCCCTTGTCAAAGGGGACAAAAAAAGCAAAACAATTCTTTTGTCCCCCTGTATTTAAGGGGGACTATAGGGGGTGTTTTGACAAAATCGCCGCCCGGCTCTAATTTCGCACTGTGAAATTGAAACCAAAGCCCCTCGTCTCCGTCTCCGGCATCCGCGGCATTGTCGGCGAATCGCTGACGCCGGAAATTATAACCATCTACACTTCCGCCTTTGCCCGGCTGATTAAAAAAGGAACGGTGGCCGTCGGGCGGGATACCCGCCCTTCCGGTGTGAACATAGAAAATCTGGTGGTCGATAATCTGATGGCGGCCGGAATTGATGTTTTAACGCTCGGCATCGTGCCGACACCCACTTTGGAAATGGCCATTCTGGAGAAAAAATTGGCGGGGGGGGTTATGGTCACCGCCAGCCATAACCCGGCGGAATGGAACGCGCTAAAATTTTTCGGGCCGGAAAGCACTTTTTTAAGCCCGCAACAGGTGGAGAAGTTAAAAAAATTGACAAAAACATCGCGGATTCGAAAGGACTCTAGCAAGCGAGGGAAAAAAACAAGCTGGGAAGGGGCGGTGGAAACGCATATCGAGAAAATTTTAGCTCTTGGGCTGGTAAAAAAAGAAAAAATCGCCGCCCGGCGTTTCAAGGTAGCTGTCGATTGCGTTAACGGCGCGGGATTCTACACCCTGCCTATGCTTCTGGAGAAGTTGGGATGCGAAGTTGCCACTATAAACGTAATTCCGGACGGCCGGTTCCCCCATAATCCGGAGCCGATACCGGAAAATTTGGGACAGTTGGAAGCAAAAGTGCGTGAACTGGGCGCTGATTTGGGAATGGCGACTGACCCGGACGCCGACCGGCTGGCCTTTGTTTCGGGTGCGGGAAAAGCAATCGGCGAGGAATACACGCTGGCTTTGGCGGTCGATTATGTTTTGTCCCAGACTCCCGGGCCGGTGGCGGTCAATCTTTCCACTTCGCAGATGAATGACGAAGTTGCCAAAAAATATGGTCAAAAATGCTACCGCACACCGGTTGGGGAGGCGCACGTGGCAATGGCTTTGAAAAAGTACAAGGGCGCCATCGGCGGAGAAGGGAACGGCGGGGTCATCCTTCCGCAACTCCATCCCGGGCGGGATGCCTTGGTGGGGGCGGCCTTGGTGCTTTCGCATCTGGCCGAAAACAGGAAAACGCTGGGGCAGGCGGTTGACGCTCTCCCCCGCTTTAGCTTTATTAAGGCCAAGGGAACTTTGGCCCCCAAGGTAGATATAAAGGGGAAACTGGTGAAAATTGAAAAATTGCATCGAAACGGCCGAAAAGATAAAAGAGACGGTCTTTGGCTGGGATTCCCAGAGGGCTGGTTTCAGGTGCGGCTTTCCAACACCGAGCCGATTTGGCGGCTGGCGGTCGAAGGCCGGCCCGATTGGGCGGAAGCCAAGGCCCGGGAACTTAAAAAACTGTTAACCGGTTAGGAAAAACACTTATGTGCGGCATTGTGGCCTACGTGGGGGAGAAAAAAGCGCTCCCGATCTTGATGGAAGGGATTCACCGGCTGGAATACCGGGGGTACGATTCGGCCGGCGTCGCCTTTTTGGAAAAAGGGAAGCTGACCATCAAAAAAGCGGCTGGCAAAATCGCCGTGTTGGACAAAATTTTGGAAGGGAACAATTTTTCCTCCAGCATCGGCTTTGCCCACACCCGCTGGGCCACCCACGGCGAACCGAACGACTCCAACGCCCATCCGCATACGGACTGCAAGGGAAAACTGGCCTTGATCCACAACGGCATCATCGAAAACTACAAAACCCTGCGGGAAGTTTTGGCGGAAAAGGGGCATATTTTCCGTACGGAAACGGATACCGAAGTTCTTGCACATTTGATTGAAGAAAACTACGACGGCGATTTGCTGGACGCCGTGCGGGAAGCCTTGACCAAGGTGGAGGGGACCTACGGCATCGCCGTTTTGCACGAGGACAACCCGGAAGAAATCATCGCCGCCCGGCGGGGGTCTCCCATTCTCATTGCCCGTGGGGAAAAAGAGAACTTCGTCGCTTCCGACGCCGCCGCCGTTCTGCGCCACACCAATCAAGTGGTGTATCTGGAAGACAAGGAAGTGGCCCGGGTGCGCAAGGATGGCTTCTCCGTTTCCACCATCGACAAGGTGGAGGTGACCCCCAAGCTGGAAGAGATTTCCTGGAGCTTGGAGGAGGCGGAAAAAGAGGGTTTTTCCCACTTTATGCAAAAGGAGATTTCCGAACAGCCGACCACGCTGGAAAACTGCCTGCGCGGCCGCTTGAACTTTACCGACGGCACCGCGCGGCTTTCGGGCCTTCATCTATCCCCGCAGGAACTGGCGGATATCGACCGGATCATCATCACCGCCTGCGGCACATCCTGGCATTCCGCCCTGGTCGGCGAATATATGCTGGAGGAAATCGCCCGGTTGCCGGTGGAGGTGGAATACGCTTCCGAGTTCCGCTACCGCTCGCCGGTGGTGAATCCCGGAACAATCGTTTTTGCCATCTCCCAATCGGGGGAGACGGCGGACACGTCGGCCGCGCAGCGGGAAGCGAAGAGCCGCGGGGCGAAAGTTCTGGCCATCTGCAACGTGGTCGGCTCCACCATAGCCCGCGAGGCCTCCGGTGGTTTGTATATCCACGCCGGGCCGGAAATCGGAGTCGCTTCCACGAAAGCGTTTACCGGGCAGGTGATGACTCTGGCCCTGATTACCTTGCTTTTGGGGCGGATTAGGACCTTGTCCTTGGAACGGGGGCGGGAGTTTATCACCGAACTGCAAAAAATTCCCGGTTTGGTACAAAAAATTTTGGAAACAGATGACCAGCTTAAAAAGCTGGCGGAGAAGTACTACACCAAGGAGCATTTTCTCTACTTGGGGCGGGGCATCAACTTCCCGGTGGCTTTGGAAGGGGCGTTGAAGTTGAAAGAAATCTCCTACATCCATGCCGAGGGGTATCCGGCGGCGGAAATGAAGCACGGCCCGATTGCCTTAATCGACGAAAACATGCCGGTGGTGGTGATTGCCTTAAAAGACCCGATTTACGACAAAGTGGTCTCCAACATTCAGGAAATAAAAGCCCGCCGGGGGCAGGTGATTGCAGTAGCCACGGAAGGTGATACGGAGATTGCCCGGCTTGCCGACCACGTGATTTACATTCCGCCGACTTTGCCGGTTTTGACCCCGATGCTTTCCGTTATTCCGCTCCAGCTTCTGGCCTACCATATCGCCGTTCTGCGCGGTTGCAACGTGGACCAGCCGAGGAATTTGGCAAAAAGCGTTACGGTCGAATAACCCCACAAGTTTTAAATTTCTCTAAAATCCGCCTCTCGAGATGCCGATAATTTTAATATTATGGAAAAATCGTATAATCTCGGGGCGGCCATCGGCATTATGGGGGGCGCGTTGGGTTCGGTCATCTGGCTTTTTATCACCGGACTGGCCATCCAATCTTGGTTTTTTATGACCGTGCCGCTTTTGTGCGGCCTTGCAGGGGGCTTTTTTGTCCTGCTTTTGCTTTCCCGAAAGCCGGAACAGCGCCAGATTATCGCCGGGTCGGTCATCCTCTTATTGGTGGCCATCAATCTGGTTTTCGGGAACCTCCTTTTCGACCGCATTCCCTTAACCGTCTGGGGGATGTCGACCGGCAAGGAAGGTTTCTCCCGACTGCACCTGAATTTGCTTCTGGTGGCGATGTCCCTTTTTGGCATCTATTTGATGTCCCAGGGATGGCGCAAGAAGCCGGAATCCAAACTCCCTGATGTGACGGTTTAAGCAACTTCCTGAATCTTCCGCAACTTTAGAATTCTCATGCTCTTCCGATAAAATGAAAGACGGTTTTCCGTTTGTATAAAGCCGCCGGACAATAATTTTTGCGGGGGAAAGGTTTTGACGGACGATAAAGCGACGCTTGAAAAGCCGAAAATTGAAGAACTGAAGTTTCTATTCGGGTTGTTCTCGAAAACGGTCAAAACCGTCATGCTCTACCCGCCGGACAACCCGCTCCCCAAGGAATTCAAGAAAAATTTCTCAGAAAAGTTCTGCGCCTTTCTCGGCGCTGGTGGTCCGGTCACCTTGGCCGTCAAGCCCGGGGAATTCTGGTGCGGGGAAGAAAAGGTTTTCGTGGAATCCACCCGCGAGGAATCGATAGCCACCTGCATGCACACGGACGGCATCCGCGAGGTGGCCTTCGCCGCAGAAACGACCCCCGAGGAGATTCTGGCTTTTCTGGAGACATTCCGGGAAATGGCAGAGGCGGCCGAAAAAGCGGCTGCCACCGAAAACGGAGCGGCGGCCGATGATTTGGTCGCCCGCTTGTGGGAAAAGGACTTGCGCCACATCCGCTTTGCCGTGGTGGAAGCCCCGTTTATGCAAACTTTGGACACGACCCCCTTTGAAATTAAAAAAGAGGACACCGGCAAAATCGAATACAGTGAGATAGCCTTGGAGGAACAGGGAAAAGGGGAATTTTCCACTGAAGAGAAAAAGGACGAGCGTCAGAGTTTTCAGCCCCAGGTGCGGGCCATCGTGGAAAGTTTGGGAGATCCGCAAAATCTCGAAAAAGAGGAACTGGAAGGGATTCTGGAGCGACTTTCCAGAGAGGCGGCATTCGACTCGTTTGAAATGGAGCTTTTCATCCTGCGGGAAACCCTTTTTCTGGAAAACGACCGGCCGGCTTTCGACGAAACGGTTACCCTTTTGGAGAAACTTTTCGAGGAACAGTTGAAAGCCGGGAATTTTTCTGGTTGTTCCAAAATTTTGACCGTTGCCAGCGAGGTGGGATATCTGATCGGCGAAGAAAGCCCCCAGCGGCGGGAACGGTTGAAAACGCTGATGGTGCGCGCCGGAGACCGAGCCCGGGTGGCTCTTTTGGTCAAGGCGGTAAACTCCAACCCGGAGGCCTCGGTGGCCGATTTCAAAACCTACCTTTCTTTTATGGGCCGGCCGGCCTTCGCCAATATGGTGGCGATGCTGGGGGATTTGGAGAGCTTCACCTTCCGCCGGGCGGTCTGCGAGGCGTTGGAAACCAAGGGAAGCGAGGTTTTGGATATTGTCGGCAACGCCGTTTTCGACAAACGCTGGTTTGTGGTGCGCAACGTCACCGCCGTTTTGGGGAAAATCGGCGGGGAACGGGCCCTGGATTATTTGAAAAAACCGTTGGTCCATCCTGACAACCGGGTCAAAAAAGAGGCTCTTTCCGCCTTGGCACGCATCGGCACACCCAAGGCCTACTTGCTTTTGGCCGAGGCCCTGACGGAGAAGGACGAAAAAATTCGCATTATGGCTTTGCAGCTTTTGGCCCGCTGCACCACCAAGGAGCTTTTGGCCCCGCTGGCGGCGGGTATGGAAGCCAAGGACTTTTCCCACAAATCGGGCGAGGAGAAGAAGGCTTGGTTTGAAGCTGCCGCCAAAGTAGGGCAGGAGGAGGCCGTTCTTCCTCTGGTCAACCGAATCAAGCGTTTTTCCTTTTTCGGGAGGAAAAACTTGCATGCGGAAAAACTCCTGGCCGTGGAGGCCTTGGGGCATTGCGGCAATGCCGCATCCTCCTTTTTGACCAGCTTGGCCGGCAGCGGGGACAAAGAAATCGCCCACCGGGCGCAGCAGGCCCTGGCCCGTTGCGGATTTGTGACCAAGGAGAAGAAATGAGCGCCAAACCGGCCGTCAAACCATTTCCTCCCCCTCCCGAGCCAGCCCTCGATTTCAAGCGGGAACTGGTGAACGGCTTTTTCGTCTTGTTCCGCACGGCCGAGCTGTACGCCGCCAATCACCCTTCCTATCAAAAGCAGGCGGAGCATTTCTTTGCGACCATAACAGGCCTTCTGGAAGCGGAAGGAAATGTTCTTCTGGAAACGCTGGATGGACACCTTTTTGTCAACGACGCCCGTTTGAAGTTCGATTTTGAGGGGTTTGCCGCCAGCAAGTTCGTGGTGGGGCTATTGGCATCCCATAACCTCGGAGGATTTTCCTTCGAGCCGGGGATTTCCCGCGAGGAGTTGGACCGCTTTGTGATGCTTTTCAAAAAACCACCGGAGGAACTGGACGGGCTCCCGGATCTGTTCACGCAGGAGCAAATCAAACACATTGTCCCCAAACAGAAAGCGGAAAAGGAAGATCCGAAAAAAATCGAGAAATTGGAAGGATCGCGCGCGGCCGCCCGTAAAACCTTCGCCACGGCCGTTTCCCTCGTGGAAACCACGATGGCCGCCGCCCGCACTGGCAAAGGGGCCAACTTGAACGCCGCCAAGCGGGTCGTACAGGATTTGGTGGACCAGATTATGGCCGACGAAGCGGCCCTGATGGAGCTGGCCGCACTTAAACATTACGACAACTACACCTACGCCCATTCGGTCAACGTCGCCGTTTTGTCCATTTCGTTGGGAGCCCGGCTGGGGCTGGACAAGAAATCGCTGGCCCTGCTCGGATTCGGGGCGCTTTTTCACGACATCGGCAAAGTCAAGCTGCCGGCCGACTTGATCAACAAACCCTCCGAATACAACGAGGAGGACTGGAAACAGATGCGGCGGCATCCCGTTTTGGGGGCCAAAACGGTTATTTTCACCCGCGGCACGGATGAGTACACGGGCCGGGCGTCCGAGATCGCCTTTCTGCACCACGTCAACCAGGACAAGACCGGCTATCCGGTTTTGACTGAAAAAAGGGTGCCGGGGATCTTCCCGATGATCGTCAAAATTTGCGACACCTTCAACGCCCTTTCCTCCGGGCGAATTTATTTTTCCAAGCCGTTTTCCCCGGACGAGGTGATTCAAAAAATTATCGCCGGAATGGGAAATCAGTACGATCCGTTGCTTTTAAAAATTTTCGTCTCCACGGTGGGGGTTTTCCCCATCGGTTCGCTCGTGCTTTTGGACACGGGCGAGGTGGGGATCGTTTACAAAACCAACCCGGAAAACATCTACCGCCCCAAGGTGCGGGTGATTGCCGGTCCCTCCGGCCAGACCTCCGATTTCCAGGTGGTGGACTTAGCCGAACGGGACCAGAACTCCGGCCAGTTCGTCCGCAACATCAAACGCCTGCTCAACTCCCACGACTACGGGCTGGATTTGAGCAAGTTCCTCTACGTTTAGCCTTTCTTAATCAGACCCGCTCGGCCGGGTCGAAGAGCCGCTGGTGCTCCAGAATGGCATAGCGGTCGGTCATTCCGGCGATGTAGTCGGCGGCCACCCGTTTGGCGCTCTCTTTTTTCAAGCGGGCGCGGGTGCCGGGAGGGAGTAGGTCGGGATTGCGCACATAGGCGGAGAACAAATCGGCGATGATGCGTTTGGCTTTGTCCGCCATCCGCACAAGCCGGTGGTGGCGGTAGAAATTCTCGTTCAAAAAGGCCCGCAGCTCCCGGTTTTCCTTTTTCATCGCTTCCGAAAACCCGAGGGGGCTTTTTTGGGCTTTGCGCACATCGGCCAAGCTTTGGATTTTCAGCTTCCCGATGGTCGTCAGTGAATTGGTGACCAAATCATTCACTTCCCGGTTTATCATCTCGCGCACAATGTGGCTTTGCAACCGGGCGAAGGAGAGCTGTTTAAATTTCCGGACGGCGGAGGCCTCCAAGGCCTTCCAGATAGAAAGGGTGCGCACCTGCTCCGGCGCCAAAATGCCGGAGGTAAGGCCATCGTCGATATCGTGGCAGTTATAGGCGATTTCGTCCGCCAAATCGACCAGGTCGCATTCCAAAGTCGGCTGTTCCTCGGGGTGAAACCCCTTCGGCAGTGGCAGCTTGGTTGCCGTTTTGTGCTTAACGATACCTTCGCGCACCTCGTAAGTCAGGTTCAGCCCCAAAAAGTTCGGATATTTCTGCTCCAGTAAATCGACCACCCGCAAGGACTGCCGGTTGTGGGAAAAGCCGCCGACCTCGGCGGTCAGGTTGTTCAAAATCTCCTCTCCCGTGTGGCCGAACGGCGTGTGGCCCAAGTCATGCACCAGGGCAATCGCCTCGGCCAGATCTTCGTTTAACCCCATCGCCCTGGCCGCCGAGCGGGAAATTTGGGAGACCTCGATAGTGTGGGTCAGGCGGGTGCGGTACAAATCCCCTTCGAGGTTTACAAAGACCTGTGTTTTGTATTCCAGCCGCCTGAAAGCCGTTGAGTGGACAATGCGTTCCCGGTCCCGCTGGAAGGCGGAACGATATTGGTGCTCCGGTTCCGGGAAAACCCTGCCCCGGCTTTTCGAGGAGCAGGCGGCATAGGGAGCTAAAATTTTTTCTTCCGGAAAGATTATGGGTTTTACCATTTTATTCGTATGCCAAAGCTATTTTCACCCCCCAGCTCCGGGTGGCTGGTGTAACTGTAGTCAAACTGGAAGAGTTTGTAAAGCGCACCAAAGCCAAAGCTGTACCGTGCCGGGGCGGTGCGAAAACCGGCCCGCAGGGCCAAATATTCCACTGGGCGGTATTCCTGACCGAAATTCAATCCCTCTTTTCCATCCCTTTGTGTCATTCCGCCGGCGAAAAGGCTGACTTTTTCAGTGGCCTGCGCAGAGGCGCCGATGACAAACAGAGCCGGCGACAGAATGGAATTATGCTGGCCGGGAGCCAAGGGGATATTCTGGACTACGGCGCCAACGCGAAAACGCCGCACTTCTGCAAGCAGACTCAAATCCAGAGCAGCCGTTTTATCGGAGGAATAGTTTTTGCCGTAGGAGACCAAAAGCCCCTTGACCGAGCCGCCCAAGATGAAGCGGGAAAGGGGCAAAGCGGCGGAGAGCCAGAGGCCGTTTTCGAAATAGTAGCCGCTTTGGCCGAAAGAATAAAATCCCGTCCCAACGTGGATGTTTCGAACCCGGAAAGCGGCCGCGGCCTGATTGGAGGAAAGCTCGTCCAATCCAAAAAGCCGCTGGTGACAGAAACCAACTTCACGGTTCGAAAGAAAGCTCAAGAGGGAGGGGTTATAGAAAACGGCCTCCGGTTCGGGGTTGAAGTAACTCCCTCCCAGCGCGCTGGAGGCCGGGCTTAACCCGGAGCGTTCAAACCCGGCCTGCGCCGTTGAAAAAAGGGAAAGAAAGGTGACCAGCCAGCTATTTTTTCTTAACCAGAACAAGGGTCCCCTTTTTGGTCAGGCGGGCGGAACCGGAGGTTTCCATAAACAGAACGTAAATGCCGGAACGCAGAATTTTGCCGTTGTTTCCTTTTCCATCCCAGCGCAGTTGCCCCGATGCGGCGGGGGAATTGTCCAAAAGCGTTTTCACTTCCCGGCCGTTTGTGTCATAGATTCTGGCGGTCAAGTTGGTCTGGAACGGGAGGGTGAAGTTTATGGTTACTTCATCATCAAAACCATCGCCGTCGGGAGAAAAGGGATTGGGAGCGATATCAACTTGCAGGTTTTCGGAATAAGCGGCGGCGATGGAGTTCGGCTCTCCCGGTGTGGCGCCGTTTTCGTTCACCGAGCGCCACCAATTGGCTGAATTGTCCGACGGGGAGGCCGGGTCTTTTTTCTCCCAAGAAACGTTGCCGCCGTACCCCTTTTTGTAACCCGTGGAATCTTCCACCAATCCGAAGGGGCCGACCAGTTTTATCGTATCGCCGTCGTTGTTCAAAGCGGGCCAGCTGGCCGGTTGAAAAACCGACGCGGCCACACCGGGATAAAACGCATCGAAATTTTGTTTGTCCTCGGCGACTATGATAAAGTTTTTGGGCGCGAGGATTGTGGAGTCGGGAAGAATGGCGGTTTGGGTTCTGGCGTCGCCGATTTTCCAACCGAACAGCTCCACGTGCGTGTCGGCGGCGTTAAAAATTTCAATCCACTCCGATTCGAGGGGGTTTTCGGGGTCGGGGAGAAATTCGTTTATAAGCAAGGTCGGCGCAACCGTCCCGATTCGCAAATTGACCGCCGAAAAATTGTTTTCGTTGCGGCCGTCCGGCGGGAGGGATAAGATTACGCGCTGATAACCGGCAGGAAGGGTCAAATCAATGGAAAAGTCGGCGCTCTCCTGGACGGCAAGGGGAGCAACAAGGGTTGAGTCCAGCAGTTGCGCGGTCGTAAAGCCGGTATCGCCGGGCAGGCCGAGGGAAAAGAAGAGATAGCGGGCCGAGGTCGAATCGAGTCCGACGTTTTTGACGGTGCCGGATAGGCGGGCCGCGGAGCCGGTCAAGTTTTGGGCAGTCAGTTCTTCGATAGCCAAGTCGTTGGCCACCGGAACAACCGAGTTGGTTGTTCCGGGGGTGGAGCCGGAGGGGGCGCGGCAGATTCCGAGGTTGGAGGAAACCGCCGGATTCGAGGGACAAACGCGCTCCCAGGATTGGCCGTCGCCGGCATCCGCCGTCCAGATAAAGGAGTCGACCGGGGTATTCTGGTAGAGCAGCAAAACTCGGCCAGAGCCGCTGCCGAGTGAAAATTTCCCCTTTATAAGGGGGTAATTTTCGGACGGATTGTCGCCCCAAGTGCCGGAGTTGTTACCCCACTGTTTTTCAAAGGAGTTTTCCGTCTCCGTTTCGGACAGCGGCTTGCGGGAAATGATTGCAAACCCGTCAGGCGGCAGAATCACTGCACCGGAATCGAGGCGGGAGGTGTCCGCGCCGACTACGATGGAAAAATCGGCCAGCGGCGCTGGGCTGACTTCAGTGTTGAAAAGCTCCAGCCATTCCAAACTGGTGAAAGCGCCCGGCTCGTTTGCCAGGACTTCGGTGATTACAACCTTGGGGGTCTGCGCCAGAGCGGCACCAGCTGAAAAGAAAAAGCAGACAAACGCAAAAAGGGGGCGCATTACCAGGGGTGAGCGAGTTCGACTCGTAGAAAAGTCGAAGGTTTGTTGGAAAGGGAGCGGTTGAAGTCCTTGGAGAAGCGGGCCATAAATTCCAGCTCCGGATAAATTTTCAAGCGCTCTTCGAGATAGAAGAGGTAATAAAACCGGTCAGCGGCTCGGTCCGTGCGTTCCCCGATTTTTCCCCAGACGGTTACGTCAATCCGGTTTTGCCTCCAGCGCACCCGCCCTGAAAGCGCTTCGCCCCTATAACCGAGGAACCCCTTTTGCATATCGCCGGAAAGACGCCCATCCAGCTTTTCGTTGAACCTGTAATCCGCGACAATCCTTCCCCGCCAACGCTGGCGGGCTTCCAGGGTGTCGGAAAAGTCGCTTTTGGTAAAGCCGCCGGAAAATCCAAGTTTGTTGAAGGGGCGGTAGCGGCTGGAAAAGGAAAAGCGGTGCCGGTTCAAGTTTTTCCCCAAGGGGCCCCAGAAGCCGATTTTTGAATTGAAGCTGAAGCGGGCATCGGGACGCCAATGCTCGCTCCAGATAAACCCTTTCGTGCGGCTGCGCGGGGTGCGATAGGAAAAATCCACTTCTTCGATTTCCTGCGTGCGGTAATCGCCGAAGGAGGGGCCGCCGGAGCGGATGAGCAAATCGGTGTTGTAGTTCCAAAACTCAATTTGGGAGCGCCAGTAGCCGTGGCCGGCTTTGGCCGAAACGACATAGCAGGCCGGCTTTTTGTCCAGATAACCGCCCTCCGCGGAGAGTTCGGCCTCCTTCCATTTGAACCGGGCGAAGGTGGAAGCGAAGGGGAAAGATTTTTTGGCCTCTGTCTGTCTATTTTTCAGCTTTTCCCTGCCTAAAAGCATACCGGCCTCAAAGTTTCCCCGAAAATAGCTTGCGCCCCCCGCGGCGAACAAGTCCTCGTGGGTTTGGCTTTGGTCGAAGGAAGCAACGGCCTCGAAAGCAAAATCTTTGAGGGTGCGGCGGGTCAATAGGCCGTTATAGCGGGTGTAATCGGGAAAGGCAATCGAGTTGGCAAATTCATCCGGCTTGGAGGCGGAGGAGAGCGGGTAAAATCCCCGGCCTAAAATCAACCCTTCCCCCCACGTGTAATCAAAATTCCCAGCGCGGGCTTCCCAGCCGTCCCCTGCGAACCAAGCGCCTCTTCTTCGGAGGGAAAGCTCGTGCGAGGCGGGGGTTTTGGCCCCTTCGGCGAAGAGGCCAAGCGAATTTTTGGCCGGGCTTCGGAAGGAAAAATAATTGCGGCTCTCTTTTTGCGGGGCGATTGAGTACTGGCTGCCGAGATTGAAATAGAGGGGGAATTGGGTTTCGGGCAAGGAATCGACGTTCAATTCCTCCTGCGCCACGAAGGAGAGATTGGCCCCGCTTTTTTCCGCCGCCAAAAGGGCCTCCTCGAAGGTTTCCATAGAAATTTCGCCGCCGCGGAGCATTTCCAACAGCTCGTCCACGGAGAAAAGGGAATCGGATTGAGAGAAGGCCACTTGATATTTAACTGAGAATAGCAAAAAAGCGGCAACGGCAAGTTTCATGGGAAGATTGGTATTGCCGTCACCTCCCCCTTCGCAATCCATATTGGTCGATTTTGCGGTACAGTGTCCGTTCGCCGATCCCCAGAAGCCGGGCGGCCTTTTTGCGGTTCCCTTCCACTTCCCTAAGCGCCTGGCGGATGGTCTCCTTTTCCATTTCTTCCAGGGTGGGGGTGGCGGCGGGAACTTCGGCCTCCGGGGAAATTTCGCCGGGGACGGGGCGCTCGTAGCGCCATTGGACAGGGGCGGGGCCGCGGGCCCGAACGATTTCCTTCAACTCCCGCACCTCCTTGGAAAGCTGAACCAGGGCCTGAAAAACCAGCTCCCGCTCGGCGGTCTCCACGGTTTTGCCGGTGGCCACGGGAAGATGGCGCTCTCCCCCCGCGCGGGACAGATGCTGGCGCACTTCTTCGGCGGTAACCAACCGGCCGGGCGTGAGCAGCGCGCGGCTTTCGACAAAGTTTTTCAACTCGCGGATGTTTCCCGGCCAAAGGCCGCCCGAAAGCTCTTCCAAAGCTCCCTCGGAAAATTCGGTTTTCAAACTCGGGTTGGATTTTTTCAACTGGTTTAAGAAATGGAAAACAAGGAGGGGGATATCCTCGCGGCGTTCGCGCAGGGTGGGCAGCTCGATTTTCACCACCCCCAGCCGGTAGTACAAATCGGCGCGGAAGCGCCCTTCGGCAACTGCCGCTGACAAATCCCGATTGGTGGCGGCAAGGGCGCGAACGTCGACTTTGATTTCCTCCTTGCCGCCGACCCGGAAAAAGGCCTTTTCCTCGAGAACCCGCAGAAGTTTGACCTGCGTGGCGGCGGAGATTTCGCCGATTTCATCCAGAAAGATGGTGCCGCCGGCGGCCAGCTCGAAAACCCCTTTTTTCTGGGCCACCGCGCCGGTGAAGGCCCCCCGCTCGTGGCCGAACAGCTCCGATTCCAGAACCCCTTCGGCAAAGGCGCCGCAGTTGACGGCGAGGAACGGTTTTCCGGCCCGGGGGGAGTTTTCGGCAATCGATTTGGCCACGAGTTCCTTGCCAGAGCCGGACTCGCCGGTGATTAATACGGTCAGCTCGGCGGGGCCGACGGCCAGAATTTCCAAGGCAACTTTTTTGAGCGCGCGGGAGCGGCCGACGATGCCGGCTTTGGCCAAAACGGATTGAATTTTAAGGGATTCTTCGAGCAGGGCGACCAGCTCTTCGCCGCTTCCTTCTTTGGGGAAGGCCTCGACGGACTGGAAGAAAAGCCCTTTTTGAAAACCGGCGAGCTCCGAACCCGGGGCCACGGCAATCAAAATGAGGCCCGGCTCCCTTTGCAAAATCCGTTTGACCAGCCGCCCGGGATCCAGGTCGGCCACGGCGGCGTCGAAAATCAGGGCGGCAAATTTTTCCGATTTCATAGCTCCCAAAGCCTCGGCGGCCTTCGAAACGGAAACGAATTCCCAATCTGGAGGATGGGGGGTGGAGGCCGGTTTCTCGCGCAGTTCGGAAGCAGGCGAAACGATTAAGAATTTCATCGGCGGTGGCGTTTTTTCTGTTTTATTCCGGTTTTTTCCATTTCCCAGCCGGGAACCAAATCGATGCGACCCGCTTCCCGGTCCACCCGCACCACCCAGACCGCAATTTTGTCCCCCAAGTGAATCGATTTTTTGGTCTTGCGCCCCACCAGCCGGTGGCCCCGCTCGTCCAGAACGTAGTAGTCGTCGGTCAAATCCCTAAGGCGGATCATCCCCTCCACCCCCATGTCGCCGAGCCGGACGAAGATGCCGAAATTGGTGACGCCGGAGACGACTCCCGAGTAATGCTCCCCCACTTTGTCCTGCATGAACTCGAGCTGCTTCACTTTGACCGCCTCCCGTTCCAGTTCGTCGGCGGTCCGCTCGGTGGCGGAGCAGTGGGCCCCCAAGCGGCGGGCCTGCGTTCGGTAATGCTCAAACCGCGCGTGGGAGAGCCTACCGGTCTGGTATTCGTTCACCACCCGGTGAACCAAAAGGTCGGGATACCGCCTGATCGGCGAGGTGAAATGCAGATAACGGTCGAAGGCCAGCCCAAAATGGCCGATGTTTTCATCCTGATAGACCGCTTTTTTCAAGGAGCGGAGCAAAATTTCGTTAATCAGCTCCACTTCCGGCTTGCCGGCTACCACCTGGAGCACGTGGGCCAGTCGAAGCGGGGTGATGGGGCCTTTGTGGGAGAATTTGTGCCCCAGCTCGGCCAGAATGGAAAAGAACGCCTCGATTTTTTCCTCGTCCGGGGTTCCGTGCACCCGGTAAAGAACAGGGATGTTGAAGCCGGAGGAAAAACGGGCCACGGTCTGGTTGGCCAGAAGCATGAACTCCTCCACCAGCCGGTGGGAATCGAGCCGAACGGAGCGCTTTAAATCGATCACCCGCCCCTGGTCGTCCAGAATGATTTCATCCTCGGGCAAATCGAAATCTAGACTCCCTTTCTTCATCCGGTTTTGCAGGAGAATTTTTGAAAGCTGGAGCATGTTTTCGAGCGGCTCGACGAATTTGGAAAGTCTTTTGCGGGAGGCACCGCCGTCGAAGACTTCTTGCACCTCCTCGTAGGTCAGCTTGGCGGCGGAGTGGATCACCGCGCGGCCGATTTCGTAGCTTTTCACAATCCCCTCGGGGGTCAGTTCCATCATGCAGGAGTAGGCCAGCCGATCCTTTCTCGGCAAAAGGGAGCAGAGGTTGGAGGAGAGGGCGTGGGGGAGCATCGGGATCACCCGACCCGGCAGATACACCGAGTTCCCCCGCTTGATCGCCTCTTTATCAATGGCCGTCCCCTCGCGGATGTAGTGGGAGACGTCGGCGATGTGCACCCCCAAAAGCCAGTTCTTGTTGGGGAGCTTTTCCAAACTGACGGCGTCGTCGTGATCCTTGGCGTCTATGGGGTCAATCGTGAAGGTTGTTTTCTTGCGGAAATCCCAGCGCCCCTTCAACTCCTCCTGGCCGACTTTCTCCGGCAACGAAGTCAGCTCCCGCTGGACTTCGCGCGGAAATTCAACCGGGATGCGGTAGGAGAAGACCAGGCCCTGAATCACCACCTCAGAGCTCGTGGCATCCCCGAGCACTTCGAAAATCTCCCCCTCCAGTCCCCAGACCCCGGGCTTGTGGGGGGAAAGCTTGACCACCACCTTCTGCCCGGCGTGGGCGGACTTGGTTTTTTCCTTCGGGATGTAGATTTCCCAGCGCTCCCCCAGGCCGTCCGGAATGACATAGTTGGCCCGGTTGGTGGGATGGAAGGTGCCGACCAGCTGGTCGGTCTGGCGCTCAAGGACTCGCAGTACCTCCCCCTCCCGCTTCATCTCCCCCCAGGCCGGGCGCAAAAGCCGGACTTCCACCTTGTCCCCGGGTAGAAGCAGCCCGCCCGCCCGGTCACGGGCAATGAAGATTTCATCCGAGCCATCCTCCGGCTGGACGAAGCCAAAACCTGCCCGGGAGGGGGTGTAAATTCCAATAATTGCCTCCTGCCTTTCTGACAGAAAGAGCTTTCCCCGACGGGCTTCCAAAATGGCGGTATTGCGAAGCGACTTTACCAACCGGCGAAACTGGGAGTACTGTCCTTCCGGTATGGAAAGGCGCCGAGCGAGCTCCCGAATTCGAGGGGCGTGGGAGTTCTCTTTAAGCGCCGTTTTTATCTTTTCGACCAGCTCTTCCTTGCTTAGCAACTTGCTCATGGCGGCTGACAAAATGACAGGCAGAGATGGATTTGTCAAGTTTTTGGATGCGGCTTTGTTGGTTGGAGTGTATAAGCTTTCGAGGGTTGGTGCCCGTTTAAAAATTGATCTAAATTTGGCTGTTTTTTGGGTCGATAATAAGAAAGGACGCAAATACAGTCCTTTCTTTTTTCCCAAAACCAAGGAGCAAAAGATGAGACCGCAAGCTTTCCTCTCAGCCGTTTTCATTTGGCTTATGGCCGCCCCCGCTTGGGGGGAACTTTTTGCCCCGCGGGAGCCCCACCCGGTGGGGGGGAACCCCTTTTCGGTGGCGGCCGCTGATTTGGATGGGGACGGGGACTGCGATCTGGCTTTGGCGGGGGGGCAATTCGTTTCCGTTTTGAAAAACAAAGGGGACGGGAGCTTCGACCCCAAGACCGACTTTGGCGCCGGCGCGAATCCGGTTTTCATCCTCGCCGCCGATTTGGACGGGGATGCCGATTTGGATTTGGCGGCGGCCGATTACATCAACACCGCCGTTTTGGTTTTCAAAAACAACGGCGACGGCACATTTGAATCCCCTTTCCGCTACGCAACCAACGGCAACCCTTTTTCCGTTTTCGCCGCCGATTTGGACGGGGACGGAGATTTGGACTTGGCGGCGGCAAATTTTTCCACCAGCACGGTCTCGGTTTTCAAAAACTTCGGAGGCGGAGCTTTCGGCAATCGGGCGGACTACGCCACCGGCGACCATCCCTACAGCGTGGTTTCGGCCGATTTCGACCGGGATGGGGATTTGGATCTGGCCGCGGGGAACGCTAACAGCAGCAACATCTCGGTTCTAAAAAATCTGGGGAACGGGACTTTCGCTCCCAGAACCGATTATGCCAGTGGCTCGGAGCCGCTTTCGATCGCTGCCGCCGATTTGGACGCCGACGGGGATTTTGATTTGGTCTCGGCCAACGAGGGATACAACTCCATTTCGGTTTTGGAAAACAACGGCAACGGCACGTTTGCGCCTAACGTTGATTACCCCGCCGAGGTTTTTCCTCACGCCCTCACCGCGGCGGATTTGAACGGGGACGGCCGCCCCGACGTGGCGGCGGCCAATTGGTTTTCGAACACAATTTCAGTTTTTATCAACCGGGGGGACGGAAGTTTTGCACCCCAACAGGTTTTTGCCGCCGACAGCGTCCCCTATTCGGTCTTCGCCGCCGATTTGGACAGCGACTCCGATTTGGATTTAGTCACCGCCGGACAGGGGAGCAAAACGGTTTCGGTGCTGCGCAATTTGACCCGCACGGAGGGCTGTCCGGCTCAAGCCGGGGACATGAACGCCGACGGCCATCTTTCCTTTGTGGATTTGATTTTGTTAATGGATTGTGCCTTTCAAAAACAAGGGAAATGTCCCAACTGCTTGACGGATTTGACCTGCGACGGGAAGCTTTCCCCCGGTGACGTGGCAGCGCTGCTCTCGGCCATTTTTCTGGGGCAGCAACCGGAATGTTAGAAGCTCACGTTCCGTCAGGGGCTTCCGCAAGCAACGCGTCCAACTTGAGGGGACGGGTGTACATTTCGATTTTTCCGTCCGGCGTTTTGGGCCAGCGCTCCCGTGGGCGGTCCCAATAGAGTTCAATGCCGTTGCCGTCCGGGTCGGAGAGATAAAGCGCTTCGCTCACTCCGTGGTCGCTGGCCCCTTGGAGGGGAATTTTGGCTTTTTGCAACCGGCGCAAGGCATCCGCCAAAGCCGCGCGGGAAGGGTAGCGGATGGCGAAATGGTACAAGCCCGTGGAGCCGGGGGGCGGCGGCTGTTACAACTCACCGATGAGCAACTGTTCTTTTCCGGTTTTCAATTCAAACAAGTACACCCCATACTTTCCTTCTACACCTTTCACATATGCAAAATATTTCCCGTCTGGCGAGATCGTCGGCGACGTGACAATGCTGCCGTCTGCAACTTTACGGACGTTAGAGCCATTAACATTCATCACGTACACATTGGGTGCTCCTTCGCGCTCGGAAATAAAGTAAATCGTCTTGCTATCTTTCGACCATTGGGCGTCCTCATCGGGGATGTCGTTGTTCGTCAGGTTTCTGACGTTGGATCCATCCTTATCCATGATGAAAATCTCGCCAGAATTCTTCACTTGGGCCCTCAGTAAGGCCTTCTTCTCACTTGACAAACGCGGAAAGCTATCAGGGAGAATCATACTCTTCGAAAATAATATCTTTTTTCCGTCAGGCGACCATCTTGGATTCCCGATTTCGCTATCACCATAGTAGGTCAAACGAGTTCTTCCCGTACCATCTGTGCGAATCAAATAAATCTCTGTGGTCCTGGTTTTTTCCTGTGGGCTTGACGTAAAGACCACCCAGTCCCCCTTCAACGACAGGTCGGGCAGAAAATCTCCACTTGGGGTATTGGTAAGCCTGCGTTGTTGGGAACCGTCTGCGGGCATCAGGTATAATTGATCGCGCCCATCTCGATCTGAGATGAAAACGATTTGCTTTCCATCCGCTGACCAGCGTGCCTGCTCGTTGTTCGCATCGCCGCCGGTCAGTTTTTGAAGCCCCGAACCATCCAACTTAATGGTGTAGAGGGCAAACTTTCCATCCTTTGTTGATTCGAAAAGAATTTTCGAACCGTCAGGTGACCAATCCGGGTTGAGGTAATATACAGGCTTCGGTTTTTCCTGGGAGAGAACTCCTTCAAGCCAGAAGCAAAGACAGGTTAACAAAAGTGGCCATGGATATCTTCGGGCAAATGTTTTCATTTCAGAATGTTCCTTTTGTTCTGCGACTGATTGGTAATCTGCCGAGCACCATCTTCCCCCCTTCTCTCAGCGTCATCTGTTTACAGACCTAATGTTCCTACTACATCGTTCGTCATCAAGGCCCGGTTTAAAAGTTAACATACGGTTTTCATTACGCAAGTCCGCTTGACCGGATACGATCAAGGCTCCGCTTTCCGGATTTGAAAACGCCGTGGTCTCAGGGTTCAACTTTTGATCACCTCCCGTTTTTCCAGGATCTCCGGGGGCCGGACGATGTTGGAACCATTCTGTTTGAGATTCCTTCATAGTCAGTGGATACGGCAAGCGACTTTAGAATCTCACTTTTTTTTAAACTGGGGCGCTAGGATTCGAACCTAGGAATGCGGGATCCAAAGTCCCGTGCCTTACCAGCTTGGCTACGCCCCAAACAAAAGCAATATACGAATTTGAGCAAAGAAACGCAGGCCGACCGTTTTTATCGATTGCCGGCACTTTGGAAAAAGTCCGCGACTTTAGTCGCGGTAGTCAAGAAGGAGGCTACCGTCCCAGTTTTTCTTTGAAGACCTTGGTCAAAGCCGGTATGATTTCGAACAGATCGCCGACGATGCCGTAGGTGGCGACACCAAAGATGGGGGCGTCTTTATCCCGGTTGATGGCCACGATGACACCGGAGGACTGCATTCCGACTAAATGCTGAATCGCGCCGGAAATGCCGCAGGCGAAATAGAGCTTGGGGTTCACCGTGCGCCCGGTCTGGCCGACCTGGTGAGCGTAGGGAATCCAGCCGGCATCAACCACGGCGCGGGAAGCGCCGACCGCGCCGCCGACGGCCGCAGCCAGCTCCCGCACGAGGGCAAAATTGGCCGGCTCCCGCAGACCCCTTCCGCCGGAGACGATGATGTCGGCATCCCCTAAATTCACGGTCTGGGCTTCTTCCTTGACTTTTTCCAAAACGTTGGCGCGGACGTTCAGAGTCGGCCAATCGACAGTTCCAGTTTTAATTTCTCCGTTTTTGGACGGGTCCGGCTTGGCGACGGCAAACGATTTGGGGCGGGCGGTCAAAAGCACAGGCGTTTTTTCGATTTTGATTTTCTGGTACACGTTGCCGCCGTAGCTGGGACGGACGACGGTGTTCGCCGATTCCACTTTTGAAACGTCGGTTATCAACGGCAGCTTCAATTGTGCTGCCAAACGGGGAAACAGAGATTTGCCAGTGAAGGTGGCGGCCCCCAAAATCAAATCCGGTTTAGTATCGGCTATGGCTTTTGCGATCAGCGTTGCATAGGCCTCGTCCACAAAGAATTTGAGTTTCGGGTTGGCAAAGGCGTGAATAGTTTGGGTGCCGAATTGACCCAGAGTTTTTGCCACCTCATCAATCGTTTCGCCCAAAACAACGGTGGAAATTTCCGAGGCACCGAGAGCTTGGGCAAAGGTGAACAGCTCGGCAGCAGTCGACGCAAGTTTTCCTTCTTTTTGTTCCGCAAAGACCAGCGTTTTCATTTTTTTTTACTTTCTGTTGCGCCAAGCAGATAATACCGCTTCGTACACTTCGCGCAAGGGGATGTTCCGCTCGCGGGCCATCCGGGCGCAGTCCTCGAACTCCGGCGAGATTTTTTCGATCCCGTCGGAAAAGGCACGCTTGGCCTTCAGACGGCCGAAGACCGTTTCCACTTCAACCATTTCCCGTTCCAGTTTGTGCCGATGGGCACTTTTGTAGCGGATGCCGATGGAGCCGGTTTCACCAAAAATTACCCGCGTAAGGACGGTTTCGTCTTTTGGCAGGCACAAAACGGTCAAGAGTTGGGCCGGGCGGTTTTTTTTCATAATAATCGGCGTGAAGTACACGTCCAACGCACCGAGCGAAAGAAGTTTTTCGGACAAAAAGCCCAAAAGTTCCGGCGCCGTGTTGTCAATCTGTGTTTCCAGAACCGTAACCTCGTCGCCGGCATACGTTTCCTTTTGCTCCCCCAGCCAAAGGCGGAGCAAATTGGGGGTCTCCTTGAAGTCGGCAAAACCCGCGCCGTACCCCACCTTTTCGGTTTGGAAAGAAAGTTTCGGTTCGTAGGCCGCCAAGGCAGTGATGACTGCCGCGCCTGTGGGAGTAACCTGTTCTCCCTCTACTTCTGTTTGCCGCACGGGAAAACCGAAAACCAGTTCCGCCACGGCAGGCGGGGGGACCGGCATTTTCCCGTGCGCAACGGAGATGCTCCCCTTTCCCAACGGAAATGGAGATGTATAGAATTTCTCGATGCCGAAATAATCGAAACCGACAGCGGCACCGGTGATGTCCAGAAGAGTATCCAGCCCCCCCACTTCGTGGAAGTGAACTTTCTCAACGCTCGTGCGGTGGACCTTGGCTTCCGCCTCCGCCAAACGCAAAAAGACGGCGTAGCTTTGGGTTTTCACGTTTTCGGAAAGGGAGGAATCATCCAAGAGTTTTTTGAAGTGGCTCAAATGCCGGTGCTTTTTTTCGTCCGGAACCTGCAATTTCATCAACGTAGCGCCGATATTTTGCCGCGCGGTTTTTTCAAGTTCCAGTTTCCAACCGGAAAGGCCGAGTTTTTTCCATTCGTTTTGAAGGTGTTCGACCGGCAGGCCCAAGTCGACGAGCGCGCCCAAAATCATATCGCCGGAGGCGCCGCCGACCAAGTCGAAGTATAAAATTTTCATCCGCGCTTTTGGGAAAGCCTTGCGGCCTGGCGGGCAAAGGTAGCGGCGGCAAACCCCGCGCCGAAGCCGTTATCCACGTTCACCACTACCACACCGGCGGCGCAGGAATTGAGCATCGCCAAAAGAGGGGCGAGCCCGCCCAGATGCGTGCCGTAGCCGACTGAAGTCGGCACGGCGATAACCGGTTTGTCCACCAGCCCCCCGACCACCGAAGGCAAGGCACCTTCCATCCCGGCCACTACAATCAAGGCGGCGGCGTCTTCCAGTTTAGGCAAGTGGGCGAAGAGGCGGTGAATGCCGGCCACGCCGACGTCGTAAATCCGCTCCACTTCTGCTCCCAGACATTCGGCGGTGAAGGCGGCCTCCTCCGCCACCGGCAAATCGGAGGTGCCCGCGGAGAGAACACCGATTTGACCCAAGCGGGGAAATTTTTGGTTGGCAGGCAGAAAAAAGACCTTGGCGATGGAATTGAAGCGAGCTTTTGGAAACGCTCTCTTAAGTTTTATCCCGACGGCCGGTTCCAGACGGGTGACCAATATACCCGACTGTTGGCGAGCCAAGGACGCAACGATTTTTTTCAAATGCGGAAACGTTTTGCCCGCCGCAAAGACCACTTCGGGAAATCCCTTGCGTAAGCGGCGGTGGTGATCCAGTTTGGCGAAGCCCAAATCCTCGAACGGCAGATACTTCAAGCGAGCGTACGCATCCGGCAAGGAGAGCCGTCCGGCGGAAAGTTCGGACAAAGTCTTTTCCAAAGCGGGCCAGTCCGTCCCGCTTTTTCGGTGATTGGAATTTTTCACGCCGCGTCCGAAACGAACCGGTTTGGTTCCAAATAGGGGAGCAGTGCTTCGCGTAGCTGGGCAAGCGTTTCAAGCGTATTGATTTTCTGGCGCAGTTCGGAGGCCTTCGGAAACCCTTTGATGTACCAGGCGATATGCTTGCGCATTTCCTTCATTCCGAAATGCTCGCCAATCCGCGCGCAAAGCTTTTCGGCATGCTCCATACAAACCATTGCCTTTTCCGGCACGGAGGCCTCCGGGATTTTTTGGCCGGTTTCGAGGTAGTGGTGAATCCGCCCCATGATCCAAGGGTTGCCCAAAGCGGTGCGGGCAACCATCACGGCATCGCAGCCGGTTTCGTCCAGCATCCGCTTCGCATCCTCCGGCGAGGTGATGTCGCCGTTCCCCACCACCGGGATTTTGACGGCCTCTTTCACCCGGGCAATCACGCTCCAGTCCGCCTTCCCTTCGAAAAACTGCTGGCGGGTGCGGGGATGTATGGTTAAAGCGACGGCCCCCAGATCCTCGGCAATTTTAGCCGCCTCGGGGGCGTTGATGGAGTTGTGATCCCAACCGGAGCGGATTTTGACCGTGACTGGGACGGAGGAACCCTTGATAACCGACTTGATTATCTGTGCGAACAGTTTCAAATCCCTAAGGAGCGACGAGCCGCCATTTTTCTTGGTCACCTTGTGCACGGGGCAGCCGAAGTTGATGTCGATAATATCCGGCCTCAATGCGGAGGCCCGGCGGGCGGCCTCCCCCATCACGTGTGGGTCGCAGCCAAAAAGTTGGAAACCGATGGGGCGCTCCGATTCGTGAAACTCCATATACCGCTCGGTCTTGGCGTTGCCGCGGGAAATTCCGTCGGCGGAAATCATTTCCGAATAAACCATGGAAGCCCCCAGCCGCTTGGCCAACATCCGGAACGTGATGTCGGTGATTCCGGCCATCGGCGAAAGGAAGGTTTTTCCCTCTATGCTCAAGTTCCCCAACTTCATACCGACAAATATAAAGGAGTTTGCGGCGCCCGACAAGCCGGGCCGTTTGAAGCATTCGGGCCTCGGGGGTGCCGGGGTTGTTCCGACTTCGGTCGGGAGGGGAAAGGAGAAAAACCGGATATGCCGGAAATCATCGTAAAATACGAGGACAAGGTCATCGAGCGGGTGGTGACCGAGAAAAAGCGAATCACCATCGGGCGGACCTCCGACAACGACATCGTCTTGGACAACCGGGGGGTCTCCCGTCGCCATGCGCAGATTGAGTTCAACGGACCGAACGCCATCATCATTGACAACGACAGCTTGAACGGCACCTTCGTCAACAACCGCAAGGTGACCGAGGAGCTGTTGAAGGACAACGATGTCATCACCATCGGCAAGTACGCCCTGGTGTTCCACAACATTTCGGACAAATCCACCCGCCCCGAACATCTGGACGGCACGATGGTATTGAAGACCAAGCGCCACAAGGAACTGGTGGAGCGGGATGCCCGGGAACGGGCTTTGGTGGAAAAGTTCGGCGGCCCGATTTTGAAGGGGGAACTGAACACGGAGACCAAAGAGTTCAAGCTGGAGCGGGATGTGGTCACCTTGGGCAAGTCCAAATTCGTCAACGTGAAAGCCAAGGGATTCTTTCTTTCCGGCATTCAAGCCAAGCTGGTGCAGGAAGACGGCCGCTGGGTTTTGGTGAACGTGGGGCGTGCCGGCCGGGTGAAGGTGAACGGCGAGGCCGTGGACCGCTACGTGTTACGCAACGACGACATCATCCAGGTCGGCAAGTCGATTTTCCGCTTTATCGAGGGCCAGAGCCGGTGAGGCTCGCCTTCTTTTCCGACGTTCACGCCAACTGGGAGGCCCTTTCCGCCGTGTTGGAGGATTTTGCCCGCCAGAGCGTGGAGCGCTCCTTTTTTTTGGGGGATGCCGTGGGCTACGGCGCGGACCCCAACCCCTGCGTGAAAGCAATCTGCGAGGCGACCAAAGTCCGGCTTATGGGGAATCACGATTACGCCGCCTTGGGGCAGATTGAAACCTCGCAGTTCAACCAGTACGCCCGGCTTTCCATCGAATGGACCAAGGAGGTGCTCACGGCCGAGTCGATTCAACTGCTTTCCGGCTTTACCGTGCAGGAAGAACTGGAAGATTTTCATCTCGTGCACGCCACCCCCAAGAATCCGTTGGAGTGGGAGTACTTACTGGACTTGGATGACGCCGAGGAAAATTTTGACTACTTTTCAAAGCCGGTCTGTTTGATCGGGCATTCCCACAAACCCTTAATCGTCCGCAAACGCAAAGAGGAGCACGCCGCCCTCTTTCCCGAATCGAGCGTGGTGTTGGAGCCGGGCTGGCGCTACATCCTCAACATCGGCTCGGTGGGGCAGCCGCGGGACGGCAACCCCAAGGCCTGTTATTTGCTCTACGACACGGAGAGCCGGGAGGCCCGGCTCGTGCGGGTGGCCTACGACGTGGCCGCCGCGCAGAAGAAGATGAAGGCCTTAAAGTTGCCGGAGTATTTGATTGAACGTATTTCGGCGGGGCGCTGATGTTTAAAAAATTCCAAGGGTTCATCCTTTACATTTTAATCACCCTTTTCGTTTTAGCTCTCTATTTGGACCGCCAGCCGGCCGTGGAGGGATTGGATTTGAAGCTGGCCGACCAGATGTTTCGGCTACGGGGGGCTGAGCCGGTCGGGTCGGAAGTGGCCATCGTGCAGATTGATGTACAGGCCTCCAATTTTCTGGGACGTTACCCCTGGAGCCGGGAACGCTGGGCTGGCGTTTTGAACGCGCTCTCGCTGTATCGCCCCAAAGTACTGGCTTTGGAGCTGGCTCCCGGGCTGGTGGACCGGTCCGACACGGCGGCCTTGGGCAGCTATCTTTTGGCGGACGTTCTCGGTCGGAATAAAAATATCGTGGTCCCCTTCAGCTTTGTTCCGTCCGAGCAGACCCTCTCCACCCTTTCGGCGCCGAGCTATTTTTCCGCCGAATCTTTTCCCGGGGCCGAGCTGGAGCTGAAATCCCTCCCCCTCACCGCGGCAGGCAGTGTGAACTATCCGGACCGGGCTTTTGCCGAAAAAGGGGTGGGGCTGGGGCACAACACCCAGTTGCCGGACGGGGACGGGACCGTGCGCTGGCATCCTTTGGTCGTCAATTTCGAGGGGTTGTACTATCCTTCGCTCGCGTTGACTACCGCGCGGCTTTATTTGGGGCTTTCCAAAACCCAGTGTTCCATCCTGCCGGGCGGGGGAGTCAAATTGGGAAACACAGTAATCCCGACGGACAAGCAGGGACGGCTTTTCATCAACTACGCCGGGCCGGCGGGCAGCTTTAAAACCTACAATCTTTCCGACGTTTTGCAGGGGCAAATAGACCCCAATGCCCTGAAGGGGAAGGCCGTGATTCTGGCAAAGGCGCCGCTCGGTTTGGCGGGAACGTTTAAAACGCCGGTGGAGCCGGCTCTTTTCACCGCCGAGCTTTGCGCCAATCTGGTGGAAAGCATCCTCCAGCGGAAGTTCATAAAAACCCTGACTATTTCCAAGTTTCTGGACGTTTCGTTTTTGATTTTAATCGGCGTTCTGGCGGCCTTTCTTTTGCCGCAGGTAACACTCGCCTACCGGATGATTATTCTGGGGATTTTTCTGGTGGCGCTCACCAACCTTTCCTTCGTTCTTTTCAACTCCTTCGGGATTTTGACCAAACCGTTTTATGCCATTTTGGAGCTGGTTTTCTTTCTTGCCGCCAGCCCGGTTTTGAAGCCGAAACGGACCGAGGTGGAGGTTCTGGACGAGTACAGCTACGGCTACACCCCAACGCAACATGAGACGGTGAAAGCCTCATCCTCCGAGGAGGAATCTGAAAAAATAAGAGAATCGGAGGCCTCCACCGGCCTTCTGCCCACCGCCGAAAAAACGGCCGAGACGCCGGAAATCGAATCGCGCGTGGAGACGGAAGGAGTTCCGGAACCGGAGACCATCGAGGACGAGGCCACTCTATATGAACAAACCTCGCGCAAGCTCAAAGCAACCGCCCCCTCCCACCGGCCCGCCGACAGCCGCAAGACCCTGGGGCGTTATGAAATCCAGGAGGTTTTGGGGAAGGGGGCGATGGGGACGGTCTACAAGGGGCTGGATCCGGCCATTGACCGGCTGGTCGCTTTGAAGACCATCCGGCTGGACGCCGTGGCGGAGGAGAGCGAAATTCAGGAGCTGAAGGAACGCTTGACGCGCGAGGCCAAGGCGGCCGGCAAGCTTTCCCATCCGAACATCGTCACCATCTACGACGTGGGACACGAGGGGGATTTGCAGTACATCGCCATGGAGTACCTCGAAGGGTACACCTTGGAGGAAATCATCAAGCGGCAAGTAGTTTTGAACTACAAAATCGTGGCCAAGCTCGTCGTGCAGGTTTGCGACGCTTTGGACTACGCCCATGACCGGGGGATCGTCCACCGGGACATCAAGCCGGCCAATATCATGGTGATGAACAATTTTCAGGTGAAGGTCATGGATTTCGGCATCGCAAGGCTGGAGACCTCCGCCTCGATGACCCAGACCGGCATTGCCATGGGCACCCCTAACTACATTTCCCCCGAACAATTGCAGGGGAAGCCGGTGGATCGGAGATCCGATATTTTCGCTTTGGGAGTGGTCCTGTACGAGTTTTTGTCCCACGAAAAGCCGTTTCGGGGGGAAAATTTGAGCCAGCTAATCTATAATATCATCAACTTTAACCCGCCGACACCGGTGGAAAAGGATGAAAACATCCCGATGATTTTGAACCGGGTCACCATGCGGGCGATTGCCAAGGATCCCCAGGAGCGCTACCAGCGGGCCGGCGAGCTGGCCGCCGAGCTGAAGGAGTTCTTGACCTCCTTCATCCCCACCGCTCCCAAATCCCGGCAGCCGGCGGGGCAGCAGACACAGGTTTAGTCCCCGTTTTTTTTTCCCCTTGACTATCAAAATCCGGCTTTGTATCGTATTAGTAATTGAAGGCCGGTCCCCAACCGGCCGGGACGAACAACCGCTCTTTTGAACAAAAAGAGTAACGCCCAGAAGGGCGAGGAGGTGAGAAGAAAAAACCGTAAACCTTAGCTCGAGGCCGAGTATCTCACTATCCAGTGTTTCGGTTGTTAGTCGCCTCTTTTTTAAGCCCCAGCGGGGGCTTTTTTATTGGCTTTATTCGTCTGAGCAGTTGTTGAATGTTTTTTGTATCGAGCTACAATTTCTTTTCCCAAATCCGGTATTTTTTGTAGAGTTTTGAACCCCAGACTTCCATAATCCGGTTCATCAGATAGTTGTCCTCCAAAATCCAGGACATCTCGGCGGTGAAGTATCCTTTTTTCATCCCGGAAAAATAGGACTCCGTGGACAGGACGTTGTCAATCCCCCGCTTGCGGTATTCCGGCAAAACTCCCAAAGTTATCGTGCGCGCCCCGTTTATGGTTTTCTTCACCTTCAGGTGCCACAGAAGCTTGAAGATTCCGAATGGAAAAAGCCGGCCATTTAATTTGATTAACACCTGGTTGATGTCCGGCAGGGAAAGACAGAAGCCAACCGGTTTTCCCTCCACTTCGGCGATTAAAGCAATGTCCGGATCCACGAACGGTTTCATCTCCCGGGCGGCGTGCTCGAACTCGGCATCGGTCATCGGCACGAATCCCCAGTTTTTCTCCCAGGCCTGGTTGTAGATTTCCTTCAGGATTTTCACCTCGGCATCGAAGTTCTTCATCGAAAACGGGCGCACCCGCACGCGCTCCTTTTCCTTCACTTTTTGGGCCAGCCGGGTCATCCGCTCCGGCGGGCGGTTTTCCTCGTCGGTCAAATAGGCGAACAAATCCTTGGCTTTTTGGAAGCCGAGCTTTTCGAAAAGTTCATTGTAGTAGGGGGGATTGTAGGGCATCTGCACCACCGGCGGAGAGTCGAACCCTTCCAGCAAAAACCCCCACTCGTCGTTGGAGGAAAAATTGGCCGGGCCGCGCAGAAGCTCCATTTTCTCTGCTTTTGCGGCGGCCGCCACTTTCTCCATTAACGCGGAAGCGAAATCCGGCCTGTTTGCGCATTCAAAAAAGCCGAAGAAGTACACTTTTTCCCCGTGGAAACCGTTGTGGGCCTCGTTCAAAATCCCCGCCACCCGGCCGACCGGGCGGCCGTCGTCACAGGCTATAAAGTAGCGCACCCGGGCATGCTGGAAGAAGGGGTTTTTGGCCGGGTTGAAAAAGGCCTTTCGCTCCATGAAAAGCGGCGGCACCCAGCAGGGATCCCCTTTATAAAATTTGTACGGGAATTTTATGAATTCAGAAAGCTGGCCCGGCGGCAGTTCCCGGACTTCAAACATTAAATAATCCCGAAGGCCTTCCCCAGTTTTTTGAAGGTCTCCAGAACGAAATCGAGCTGGTCGTCGGTATGGGTCGCCGTGTAGCTGGTGCGAATCAAGGCCTTTCCCGGCGGGGTGGCGGGGGAAATGATGGCGTTGGCGAAAATCCCGTCGTCCAAGAGCGCCCGCCAGAACTTGAAGGCGTCCAGATCCTCCCCGATGAAGACCGGCACGATGGGGGTTTCCGTGGCACCGATGTCGAAACCGAGAAGCTTGAACTCCTTGTGCATCCGGCGGGTGATTTCCCACAACCGATCCCGGCGCTCCGGTTCTGATTCGATGATGTCCAAGGCGGCAATAACCGCTGCCACGGCGGAAGGGGGCATGGAGGCGGAAAAAATCAGCTCCCGGGAGAAATGCTTGATGTAATCAATTACCCCCCGCTCTCCCGCGATGAACCCGCCCAAAGAGGCGAACGATTTGGAGAAGGTTCCCATGATTAAATCCACCTCCTCCTCCAGCCCGAAATGCTCCGCCGTCCCCCGTCCGTGCTTCCCCAAAACCCCCACAGCGTGGGCGTCGTCCACGAGCAAACGGGCCTTGTGCTTTTTGGCCAGCTTCACCGCCTCCGGCAGTTTGACGATATCCCCCTCCATCGAGAAAACGCCATCCGTCACCACCAGTTTCCCCGCCCCGTGATCCAGCTTGGACAGAATCCGGCACAAATCCTCCATGTCGTTGTGCAGGTATTTGATGGTCTTGCCGAAGGAGAGCCGGCAGCCGTCCACGATGGAGGCGTGGTCGGCCCGGTCGACAATTACGAAATCCCCCTTGCCGACCAAAGCGGAGATGGTGCCCAAATTGGTCTGGAAGCCGGTGGAAAAGGCGAGCGCGGCCTCCTTGTTCACAAACTTTGCCAGCCGCCGCTCCAGCTCGAGGTGCAAATCGAGCGTGCCGTTCAAAAAGCGGCTCCCGGTGCAGCCGGAGCCGTACTTCAAGGCCGCCTGGGCGGCGGCCTCCTTCACCTTGGGATGGGAAACCAGCCCCAGATAGTTGTTGGAGCCGATCATCAAAAGTTTTTTGCCGTCCATCACCACCTCGGTCCCCAAGGCGGACGAAATAGGGTGGAAATAGGGATACAGCCCGGCTTTTTGGGCTTCATCGGCACGGGTATCCTTGTAACATTTGTCAAAAAGATCCATATCGAATCGCTTTTTTCCCTCGCTACCGTTAACGGAAAAGTTTATCTTAACGGCTGGCCGAATATATGTCAAGCCAACCGAAGCGGCAATGAAAAAAGCCCTGGTAACCGGCGCCACCGGGTTCTTGGGCTCTCACCTCGCTGAATTTTTGCTCAAGAAAGGGTACGAGGTTTCCGTTTTGGTGCGCCCGGGAAGCAAGCGGGACAACCTTGATTTTTTTACCGGCTACAAAATCCTCGAAGGCACTTTGGATGACCCCTTGAGTTTGCGCCGGGCAGTAGAGGAGCAGGATTTTGTTTTCCACGCCGCCGGATTGATTCGTGCCCGCAGCCGCGAGGAATTCTTGGAGGTGAACCATCTTGGCACCAAAAAAATGCTGGAAGCCATCGCCGCTGCCAATCCAAAGCTGTCCCGCTTTGTCTACATCTCCTCCATGGCCGCCACCGGGCCTCCCTTGGACGGGAGGCCAAAAAAGGAAAGCGACCCCTGCAACCCCATCACCCCCTACGGCGAGTCAAAATGGGAGGGGGAGATTGAAACAATGAAATACAAAGACCAATTCCCGGTCACCATCATCCGCCCTCCAGCTATCTACGGCCCGCGGGACAGGGGGATGTTCACCTACTTCCGTCTGGCCGCCCGTGGATTTTATCCGCTCATTGGAAAAGGGGACAGTTTCGTTAACATCATCTCCGTATTCGATTTGGTTGAGGGGACCATCACCGCCGCGGAGGAACCAAAGGCCGCCGGGGAGATTTTCTTTCTGGCAGAGAAAAAAATCTATTCCTGGTGGGAGGCGGGGCAAATCATCGCCTTTGCCTGCGGCAAGGCGGGCCGCCCTTTGCGGATTCCCAAGTGGGTTTTGTTCGCCGCAGGGGAAACCAACCAGTTTGTCTCCAATCTCTTCGGCCGGCCGGCTTTGATTTCCCGCTGGAAGGCCTTGGATTTATCCCAGAAATTCTGGACCTGCGACGTTTCCAAAGCGGAAAAAATCCTTGGCTACCAGACTCGCTATCCTTTGCCGGACGGCGCGCAGGTCACCTACGACTGGTACAAAAAGATGGAGTGGCTGTAAAATCTGTCTTTCTGGCCGTTGTTGAGCTACTGTATTTTGTCGGACTTCTGAAGATTATGACGGGCGCAAAGGAGTTTCACGTTGGCTGCCGTAATGCTTGTGCCCCCTTTTGAATACGGCAAGTCATGGTCGAAATGCAGTTCATCACTTGCGCCACAGATAACGCACTTTCCGCCGTCCCGTTTCCACACTTCTTTTTTTATTTCTGAAGGAATCAGTCTTGAACGCGAAACCAGTGATTTTGCTTGCTCGGTTTTCAGATGCTGCGAGTCGCTTAGCGTGAGGAAAAATCGGAAAACTTTGCGCTTACCGTCCTCGACAGTTTTGAAATCGACCAAATCGAAAATACCTTTCAACGACCATACTCCCGAAAGAACTTTTTCATACACCTTTACCCGCTCCGGTTTTTGATTCCTGTTTTTGTAGTTTTCTATGCTTTGTACGAAAAGACCGTTTTGGGTAAGCTGCCCGGACGGGTGACGAAGTGGTTGGTCCATTTGTTTTGGGTTTTTGACACCCTTCATTTTTGGAATATCGTGCCCTTCGTATTCAATCGTTACTCCATCCTCAAGAATTTTGTTCCGATAGGGGGCGTTTTCTCTTTGGGACATTAGAATCACTGAATAATTTGGATTGAGTCGATAATTCATTCCCCGTTGAAGGGTTTGAACATTTTCCTTATCACACATTTCCCGGTAGCTTAAAATCTCATCAACCATAATTAGTGCAGGAAGAAATTTTGTATGTGCCTATGATTTCACTTTTGTGCGGCCTTTTCTTTGCAATACCCATACAGCGCATCATAAACAATAAACTCCTTTTCCAAAATCTCGTGATCGTCTTTCAGGCCGAGAGTCCGAAACCCCTCGGCAATCGCTTTCAGCCCCGGGGCCTCCGGGCGGCCGTACAGGTCGGACTGCACGTCCGCGCCGTGGACGATTTGCGCCAGCATTTCAACCGCCGGGTCGTGGATGTGGTACTTGGCCAAAATCGCCTCAAAACTGCACTTGCCGCCGTGATGCCCCAGCTCCACGCCGGGGGCATCAAAGGGTATGGCGTTTTCCCTTTCCGCGGTCTCCGCCACTTTTTCCGCCGGCACAAACAAAAACACCGCCTTCGGGTCCACGAATTTGCGTATCAACCATGGACAGGCCACTCTATCGACTTTCACTTTTTCTCGGGTTATCCATTTCATTTCCGCCTCCTTTGTCAAACATCCGGAGGCAATTTAAACAATTGGCAACTTCGCAACAACTTCGCAACCGAAACTGCGGCGGGTTTCAAAGAAGAATGAATGAAACGAAATTGTTTCACGTGAAACAATTTGAATAAGTGCCGAATTTTTGGGAACTTGACGGAGAGTAAAAAGGATTTTTTACCGCTCGATTAAAACCGCCCGGGCCGGGGCGCCATCGCCGTCCTTGATTTTCAACGGCAGGCAGAACAACTCATATTTCCCGGGTTTAACGTAGGAAAGATTAACCCCCTCCAAGATTACCGTGCCGGCCTTGAGCAGGGCGAGGTGGCTTTGCAGTGTTTTGGCGTCGAACTTTTCAATCGAAAGATAGTCGATGCCGACCAGCTTCAGCTTGCGGGTGGCCAGATATTCGGCGGCGGCCGTGCTAAGGTACGTGTAATTACGGGAAAACTCCTTCCGTTCCCATAAAAAGGAGTTTTTGGTCTTAAAGATCACCCGTTCGGCAGTGATTTTGTGCCTTTGCAAAACGGGCAGGGTGATTTCATCCTCGATGCCGATATCCACCACCTCGCATTCCCCGATCAAGGTATCCAGCGGGATTTCGTTCGCCTTGGTGCCGTCCGGCAGCAAATGATAGGGGGGGTCGATATGGGTGCCGGTGTGTGTGGATAAACATAGCCGGGAGGTGTTCGGATCTCCGGCCGGGCCCACCTGCGTCAACGGCACAATCTCCACCGGCGGGTCCCCGGGATAGACCACCAGTTCCGGGGAGATGCGCACGGAAATGTCGTGAATTTTCATATCCCTATTCAAATATTCGGCAAAAATAGCCCGGCATAAACGGGGTGAAAATAGGGATTTTTGATTGAAAATGAAATAATTTTGAGAGAAAAATAAATTCCGCCTTGGTTCACTTCATCCAAACTATTATCTTCCCGGCCGGAGCGGCTATGCCGAAAAAAGAAAAAAAGTTTTTGCCTCCCGTCATCTGGGCCCCCTGGCGGGAGGGGTTTATTTTGGGAAAAAAAGAAAAGGGGTGCATCTTCTGCCGGCGCATCCGGCGGAAGAAGGACAAACCGGATTTGATTTTGTGCCGGGGGGAAAAAAACATCGTCATTATGAACTTGTACCCCTACACGAGCGGGCATTTGATGATTGTGCCGAACCGACATATTGCCGAACTTTCGGATTTGACGCCGGATGAGTCGGCAGAGATGGTGAAGCTGGCGGGGAAGTCCATTGGCGCGATGAAAAAAACGATGCGGCCGCAGGGATTCAATCTCGGCATGAATTTGGGGCGGGCGGCGGGGGCCGGGGTGGCGGGACATTTGCATTTGCACGTGGTGCCCCGCTGGGCAGGGGATGCCAACTTTATGCCGGTGGTCGGAAAAACAAAAGTTTTCTCGGTGGGGTTGCAAAAAACTTACGATTTATTATATCCCCTTCTGCGGGGCCAAGGAAAATGAGCAGAATTCCTACTAAAACCCAACTGGTGGAGCTGCAAAAAAAGCACAAAACCTACGAGCGAATCGGCGAGGCGTTGGGCGGGGTGCCTCCGTACCTCGTTTCCTACTGGATGCGCAAGAAAGACGTGCCGAAGGTCTCCGAACCGAAATTTTCCCGCTATCAAATCCAGTCCGCCTGGGAGGAGACCGGCTCGGACGTACAAGCGGGGCTGCTTTTGGGGGTTTCCAAAGCGGCTTTTTACCGCTGGCGGCGGGTATACGGTCTTGTTGAAAAGCCCAAGGTTTTGAAGCTGCATCAATTGGATTTGGGAATCGGACTCCCCAAGCGGGAGGCCTACAAAAAGGCGACCGTTTTGGAACAGGTTTTGTCGGAAAAGTTGCCGGGAAAGGAATTGCAGGTCGGCGAGCATCTGGAGGCGATGCCTGACCGGGGGGTTGCTTGGCTGGCGCCGGAGGAACTGCCGGACTGGCCGGAAATGGACCGCTCTTATCCGGTGAATCTGTTCGAGTTTTTCAACCCGCTCGTCCGTTCCGGCTCCGGCACCATCCGGGGAGAGGAAAAAATCGAGGGGCGGGTCTTTTCCGCCGGAGACGGCGTATTTCATCAACTGCTTTTCGAACAGCGACTCCCCCGACCGTTTGAATTGGTGGGATCCGCCGGGCACCATCTTTCCGCCCTTTCCGGCTTCGGGGCGGTAGCTTTTCCAACCGAGCGGGAGCGGTTGGCGGAGGGGCATCCGATCGGTTTGACCGTGCCGAAGGTGTACCAGATTGTTCTCTCCGGCAAGCTTTCCCCGGGGGTGACGGCGGCGGATGCGGTTTTGCATTTGCAAAGCAAAGTCCCCCCTTCCTGGGACTGGAACGGCTTGGTGGAAATTTTGGGGGAGGGGGTGGACATGCTTTCCGCCGAGGAGCGCTTCAATCTGGCCAATCTGGCCAGCGAATTGCATTTCCAATCGGCCATCGTTGCCGCGCAGAAGTCGCCTGCGGAAGAGCCCCGGCTGGGGGATTGGCGGGTGCCACAGATGACGCTCGACTTATCGACGGTCGAGCCGCAAGTCCGCCATTATCCGGAGGGGCTGGTTGGAGAACCAGTCACCAGCTTTTCGGACCGGGCCGTGGAGCGGGTCTTTATCGGCGGCTGCCAGAGCGGCAATCTGGAGGATTTGGAGACAATTGCGCGGCTTTTGGAAAACCGGGTGGTGGCGGATGGAGTGGAGCTTTCCATCTTTCCCGCTTCACGCACGGTTTACCGCAAGGCAGCGCGCAAAGGGGTTATGGACACCTTGGTGGGAGCTGGCGCCTACGTTTTTCCGCCGGGGAGCAATCCGGTTTCCTGGACGGGGAAAATTTTTGCCACGACCGATCGAGCCTGTCTGGAACATTTGAACCCGCGCAATGTCTGGACGGGTTCGTTCCTGATCGGTCTGGCCTCCGCTTTGACGGGAAAGCTTAGCGACCCGCGAAGTTTGTTCCGGTAAAAACTATTAACCGCTCCCAACCCTCTCCTACAAGGAGAGGGAATCTCTTTTTCTACCTGGTCAGAAATTGGAGTGGCTAAAACAGCCGTTCCCGTTTGGCGATGTAGCCGAAAAGGGCGCGGTCGAAGGGCATGGCGGTGTCCAAAAGCTGGTAGTCGATTAAATTCTTGCGGCATTCAGACAAGTAATGGTGGGAGAAGGCCTCCACGGCTTTCTGATAGTCCCTGCGCACCTGCCAGGGGAGCGTGTTGATTTTTTCGCCGGTTTCCAAATCCTCGAAAATTGCCTCTTTGTGGAATGCAAAAGTGCGCTCCATCGGGTCCAGAATGTGAAAGACGATCACCTCGTGCCCCTTGTGACGGAAATGCTTCAAGCCAAAAAGCACCTCGTCCGGATTGTCCAGCAAATCGGAAAGCAGAATCACCAACCCCCGGCGCTTGATGCGCTCGGCCATTTGATGCAGGGTCGGCGCGGTTTTGGTCTTGGAGGAGGGCTTTGTATTTTCGAGGGTGGTCAAAAGGGGGCCTAAATGCACCCGTTTGGAACTGGGGGGAAGATAGCTTTTGATGGCTTGATCGTACGTCACCAGCCCGGCGGCGTCCTTTTGGCGGATTAAAAGATAAGCGAGCGCGGCGGCCAGATAAGAGGCGTATTCGAATTTGGAAATTTTTTGCGAACTGTAGCCCATTGAAGCGGAGCAGTCCAAAAGCAGATAGGCCTTTAAATTAGTCTCCTCCTCGAATTCCTTGACGAAGTAGCGATCCCGCTTGGCAAAAATCTTCCAGTCCAGATTTTTGACCGAATCGCCGGTCATATAGGGGCGATGCTCGGCGAACTCCACCGAAAAGCCGTGATAGGGGCTTTTGTGCAGACCGGTAATGAACCCTTCCACAATCAAACGGGCCTTAAACTCCAGCCCCCTGATTTTGGAAATCGCTTCCGGAAAGAGGAATTTTTTGGAACTTTCAGGCATCGTCAGTTTACGGGTGCAGCTCTCATACCCCGGAGCAGCGGCTCCGGGCTACGCCGATTGTTTTATTCTTTTACGTCCTGCAAGAGCCGGGAGATAATCTCGGTGGTGCCGACACCGTCCGCTTCGGCGTTGAATGAGGCGACAATGCGATGGCGCAGAACCGGATGGGCACAGAAGCGGACGTCTTCAATCGACGGCGAAAAGCGGCCGGAAAGAATGGCCTTAACCTTGGCCCCCAGAATCATATACTGCGAGGCGCGCGGGCCGGCTCCCCAGGAAACCCAGTTTTTGATGTACTCGTGGGTGCCGTTTTCCAAAGGTCGCGTGGCGCGGGCCAGCCGCACAGCATACTGGATTATGGAATCGGCCACCGGTACTTTACGCACCAGCTTTTGCAAGGACAAAATTTCAGGCGCGGACATTACCTTGTTCAACTGCACGTCGGTGGCAGCGGTGGTCGTCCGCACGATGGTCTCCTCGTCCTTGTCCGAAGGGTAACCGATTAGAACGTTGAACATGAAGCGGTCCAGCTGGGCCTCCGGGAGGGGATAGGTGCCTTCCTGTTCAATCGGGTTCTGGGTGGCCAGAACGAAAAAGGGCAAATCGAGTCCAAAGGTCTGGCCGGCGGCGGTGACCTCGTACTCCTGCATCGCCTGCAGCAAGGCCGCCTGCGTTTTGGGTGGGGTGCGGTTGATTTCGTCGGCCAGGATGATGTTGGCGAAAATCGGCCCCTTCACGAACCGAAAGGCCCGCTTACCCGTGGTTTTGTCCTCTTCCAGAATCTCCCCGCCGGTGATGTCGGAAGGCATCAAATCGGGGGTGAACTGGATGCGGGAAAACTTCAAATCCAGAACCTTGGATAGCGTTGAAATCAAAAGTGTTTTGGCCAATCCAGGGACACCGATTAAAAGGCAGTGGCCGCCTGCCAGCAGGGCGATCAAAAGCTCTTCGATAACCTCTTTTTGGCCGACGATGACTTTAGCCACCTCGGTGTCTATTTTTTCTTTGGCTTCTTTCAAGCGGCGGGCCGCTTCGATATCAGAATGCGTGATCTCTTTTTCAACCATTTTTCACCTTTTTTACTGATATTTTCTTCGTATCGATTCCCCTTTACGCTCCTATTATACGCTGGAAAAGGCGGGAAGCAAGAGGTTTTATGGCGTGAACGAAAAGTGAATTCTGGTCGATAATTTAAGGGGTATCTATGTCCAAAATTAAGGGGTTACAAAGAGCAGTCTGGTGGCCGGTTTTTACTCTGGTCGGAGCCTTGGCGTGGGTTCAAACGGCGCAAGCCCAAGAAAACCCGGAACTTGCGGCCAAGGACAGCGCCACTCAAAAGGGGTTGCAATTTCTGTGGAACACGGCAATGCGCACGGACTCCGCCAATTATTGGTTGTTTTCCGACTCGCTGAAAAGCCTGCACCGCTTTGTGGGGGTGGACGGCCCCTCCCGCTATCAGGATTGGATGCAGCCGGTGGTGCGCTTTGATTCGGCCCGGATTCTGGATGCAGTGGTCTGGACTCTGGATACGGCAAGCGTCTATATCGAAACCTTCGGCCCGCGGGCCTCCGCTTTTCATCCGGTCGAGATTTTGAAGTTTGTGCAGGAGGCCGGAACGTGGAAATTTGACGGGTTTGGGATAAAAAGCGAGGATGAAAAGAAATTGGTGGCGGCCCAGACCTGCTATTTCAACGGGGACGGCAACGCCTACTTGTGCAGTGCTTATGAGCTGCCTCACTACCGCATCTGGAAACTGGTGATAACCAAAGACAGCGCAGATGGAGAGGTTGTTTTTTCCCGCCCCTTTTCCCCTTACGCCCCCAACGAGGAGGATTACCAGTACATCGAGGGGATGCAGCTGGAGCGCTCCGATTCCGGTCAGTGCCTGGTGGTCTGGGGTTCGCGCGGGGGCGGGGTGAAGACGCGCATCATCGTCCAGCGCAACGGGCAATTTGTGGAAGCGGCCAGTTTTTCTCCCCAGTTTCCGGAGTTTGCCTTGGTGGATGAATCGGGCGGGCAGGCCGTCATTGTGGCCCGGGAGAAAATACGGAACGACTGGGCGGAAGCGCCGGTCGGCGAGCTGCCTGTGGCGGATGTGTATGTCTGGCGGGAGGGTTCCCTCGTGCTTTTGCGGAGTGTCTCCTGGAAGGATCGGTTTGCCCGGTGATTTTCGCCTTAATCGCCATCGTAGTGTTTCTCCTCGTCATAGGTGCTTTTCTTTTGTTCGACAGCGAAGAAGAGCCGGGGAATTAAAACCAAGAATGAACATAACTGTAAAAATTCAATGGACACTTCTCGGGTTGATTGTAGGAGTAGTCGGGTTGTTTTTATATATGAAATGGATAAAAAGAAGTGAGAATCAGTGGCACAAAGAGATGATAGAGATAGCGGAAATATCACAACGCCACATAAAAAATAGGGTGCAAGGAAACGACACTTTAAATTATAGTTTATATACTGATTCGTTACACAAATACGCCATTCAAAATACAATCGCGGAAGATTCGTTAAGGAATTACTTTCAGATGTGGGTTCCAACATTCAGGCTCGATTCTGCGAGAGTTTTGGGAATTTCTTTTCTGACGAGGGATAGCGCAAAGGCCTTCGTAATCCATTTTGAAGGTGTGGATTCTAAACCAGCAGAGACATTGATGGTAGTTTATCTTTTTCTAAAGAAATCTAATCTTTGGAAAATTGAAAGCTTTGAATATTTGGGCATTTTAAAGGCTAAAGAGCCAATTGTAATTGAGTAAATCTATTGTTTTAGTTGCTATTCTGTTCTAATAATCCCACCAATTCCACGTGAAACGTATGCGGGTACATATCGACCGGGATTACCCGTTTGAGTTGGTAGCCCCCTTCGGCGAAAAGCTTGGCGTCGCGGGCGAAGGTGGTGGGGTTGCAAGAAACATAAACGATTTTTTCGGCGCCGAGCGGTAAAACGTCCCGAATCACCTTGGGATGCAAACCGGCGCGGGGCGGGTCAACGATTATCCGGTCGAACTTGCGGCCCTCCAGCCGGCATTGCTTGGCAATCTTTCGGGCCTCGCCTAAAATAAAGCGGACGTTTTCCACGCTGTTTTCCTTTTTGTTTTTTCCCGCCATTTCAATCGCCTCCGGCACGATTTCCACCCCCTCCACTTCCCTGGCAAAAGGTGAAACGAAAAGGGAGATGGTGCCGGCGCCGCAGTAGAGGTCCAAAACGTTCTCGCTTCCGGAAAGTCGGCACACTTCGAGCGCCGTTTGATACAGCTTTTCGGTCTGGCGGGAATTGGTCTGCAAAAAGGTTTTGGCGGAAAGAAAGAAAACGAATTTTCCAATCTTTTCCTTGATATAGGGTTTGCCCCAGAGCACGATCTCCTCTTCGCCGGTGGCGACCTGGGCCTTCGTGGGGTTGACCAAATGCAGAACGGAGGTGATTTGCGGAAATTTTTGAACCAGTTCTTCCGCCCACGCTTTCAGATTGGTTTCACCCTTTGCGGTGACGAGAGCAACCATAACTTCCCCCCAATGTTTTCCTTCGCGAATGACCAAAAAGCGCAAGAATCCCTCGTGCGTGTGCCAGTTGTAGCCGGGAAGGCCGGAGGTGGTGAAATAATCACGGCAGAAAGCCACGATTTGGTTGGAAAGCTCGGACTGGAGAAAGCAGGACTCCACGTTAAACATCTTTTCAAAATGGCCACGCTCGTGGAGACCCAATACGAGCTTGCCGTTTTGGTCGGCAAAGGAAAATTCCATCTTGTTGCGATAATAAAATGTGTCCGGCGAGGGGATAATCGACTCCACCGGCGGGTCGGCAAAGCCGCCTAACTTTTGCAAACTTTCGCGCACCAAATTTTCTTTTTCCTGCACCTGCTTTTCGTAGCTGAAATCCTGATAGGCGCAGCCGCCGCAGGTGCCGAAGTGCGGGCAGCGGGCGGAAATACGGTCGGTCGACGGCGATACTACCTCTAGCAAACGCCCTTCGAGAAAACCCTTGCGGCGGCGCAAGATTTCGGCCTTAACCCGCTCCCCCGGCAGACCGTAGTCCAAAAAAACCGCCCTTCCGTTGTGGCGTGCCAACGACCGGCCGGGATAGACCAGTTTTTCAATCGTTAGTTCCAGAATTTCTCTGGGCATCGAAGGGTAAAGTAGTCAACAAAGCCGGTTTTCGGTAGCCGATAGCGCTTGTCGGTGTTCGGGGAGCGTTATATACTCCCCCGCAATGGAGGGTAAATCGTTCCGCCCGGCCGACTTTCAGCCGGAGCTGCCCGTAGAACAAATCATTTTGCAGGAAACCCCTTCGTCTGAAGGGGTGGAGTTTGACGTGCTATTTGTCGGCTGCGGCCCGGCCTCCTTGGCCGGGGCCATCAAGCTGGCGCAGTTGGTCAAATCGGAAAACGAGCGGACCAACGGCGCGCTCGGCAACGTCACCATCGGCATTGTGGAAAAATCGGCCGAGGTAGGGCACCACATCCTTTCCGGAGCGGTCATTAACCCCCTTCCGTTTAGGGAGCTTTTCCCCGAATTGCCAATGCACGAAATCCCCTTCGCCGGGCCGGTACAAAAGGATAAAGTTCTGTTTCTGACCGAGAAATCGGCCGTTCGATTGCCCACGCCCCCTACGATGAAAAACCACGGTAATTATGTTGCTTCGCTTTGCGAAGTGATCCGCTGGCTGGCAGCGCAGGCGCAAAATATGGGGGTGGAGATTTTCACCGGCTTTCCGGTCAAGTCACTTTTGGCCAAAGACAACACGGTCATCGGTGTGCGCACGGCCGATTCGGGGCGCAACCGGGACGGCTCGGAGCTCCCCAACTTCCAGCCCGGGACGGACATTGCCGCCACAGTGGTCGTTTTGGGAGAAGGAACGCGGGGCTATTTAACGCAGACGTATCTGAAGTGGCAGAATATTTCTTCGCCGAATCCGCAGATTTATGCTTTGGGGGTCAAGGAAGTGTGGCAGTTGAAAAAACCTTTGGATGCCGTGGTGCATACGATGGGCTGGCCTTTGGATTCGAAAACTTTTGGCGGCAGCTTTTTCTATCCTTTGCAGGATAATCAGGCCGCCATTGGCTTGGTCATCGGGCTGGATTATCCGAATGCCAGCACCAACGTCCACCAGCTTTTACAGGAGCTGAAGCTGCATCCCTTCTTCCGCCCCTATTTTGAAGGCGGAGAACTGCTCGAATGGGGGGCCAAAACGATTCCGGAGGGGGGCTTTTGGTCGCTTCCCTCCCGGCTTTCAGGTGCCGGAGTCGTTTTAACCGGCGATGCCGCCGGGTTTGTGGAGGTTTCCTCGCTCAAGGGTGTTCATTATGCGATGACCTCCGGCCTTCTGGCGGCCAAAACCATCTTCGGGGCGTTGAAGAAAAAAGATTTTTCAGCGGAGGGTTTATCCGACTATGACCGAGCGATCAAAGAAAGCATCATAGTCAAGGATTTGCGCCGCCGGCGGAATATGCGACTGGCGTTCAAATCCGGTTTTTGGCTGGGGGGCCTCAAAGCCGGTCTTTCCTACATCACTCACGGGGCGCTTTTCGGCGGGCGGATGAAAGTGGAGCCGGACAGCCATGCCATTCGCCATATTGGCCCGGCCAAACCTTTCACTCCGGATGGAAAATTGACCTTTCGCAAGCTGGATGCCGTCTTCAAATCCAAAAACGCCACGCGGGACAACATCCCCTCTCATCTTTTGACGGCTAAAGACATCGACCCGGCCGTGGGGGAGTTCTATGCCCATCTTTGTCCCGCGAACGTGTACGAGGTGGTGGATGGCAAGCTGCACATCAATCCTCCCAACTGCATCGACTGCAAGGCGACCGACGTTTTGGCCCCCCGCTGGGCCCCGCGGGAAGGGGGGAGCGGGCCGAAGTACACAAAGATGTAGTTTTCAAAGCGGAACGAAACTCCGCTGGGCCCCTGCGGTATAAACAGTCAGAGGCCCGGAGGGAGAAGGGAAGGACGTGAAGTACTCGGTTTCTGATTTTCAAGAAAATTGGCCAAAGCCCTTCGTTTTATTTTTTGGTTTATTTCTTCTTTCCGGTTGCGGCAAGCCGTATGTGGTGGAGGATTTTGAGTCCACCTACAAACCGCGCGCCAGCATTGTGGCAATTGCTCCGCTCTCCAATCTTTCCACCGAGCCGGAAGGGGAGCGGGCGGATGAGGCGATTCGGGAGGAGATTTATTCCGAGATGGCCCGCCACCAAGAGGAATTCTCGGTGGAGATTCAGGACATTGCCGAAACGGATATGATTTTGAGTCGGCACCATCTAAGCGCCGAGGAAGCCGCCCGGCTGCCGGGGGGAGATTTGTGTCGGCTTTTGGGGGTGGATGCGGTGATCAAGGGGAGTTTGCTCAAGTACGTAAATCGGAGCGTGTTGGAGCAGGCGGCGGAAAAGGCGGTCTTTGACACGGTCACGACTGCCGGCAGCGAAATAAAGGCCAAGCTCTCCATTTACGACGCGGAGGAAGGGAAGTTGGTCTGGCAAGAGGACTTTGAACAAAAAGGGGAAAAGTCGGGTTCCGTGGACGTCTTACGCGAGAACTTGGCCTGGTCGTTTTCCCGCAGCTTCCCCTATCGCAAGAAAAAAATAGGAATTTTCCGGGAAGTCACCGGATTTTGATGTTTTCCTGAAAAGAACCGCTTCGATCGGGCAGACCCTATACAAGGGACACTCCGTTTTTTTGCAGCGCTTGACAAGTTGTTTTCCCCCGCCTATGCTACCCCGCGACAAAAAAATTGACTGATGCGAGGAGGAAAATGAAATCGAACGTAAAAAAGTATCTTCTGTCCGGTCGTTTAACCCTTGTCTTGCTGGTTCTTTTTTTAGGTTGTTCCAAACCCTACACGGCCGGCAACTTTGAAACCGATTACAAAGCGCGGGCCAAGTCGTTCGCCATCGCGCCGATTGCCAATTTGTCCACCGAGAAGGAGGGGGCGCGGGCCGGTGAGGCGATCCGGGAGGCGATTTTCTACGAATTGAGCCGCCGGCAGGAGCAATACACGGTCACGATTCAGGACGTCGCCCTGACCCACAAAAAAATCAAGGAGGCTGGCATGACCGACAGCGCGGCTGCGCTTCTGCCCGCGCCGGAGCTCTGCCAGCTTTTAGGGGTGGACGCCGTAATGAAAGGAAGCGTCATCCGCTACAAAAAGGAGAGTACGGTCGGCCAGATTGTCACCAAGGTTCTTTTCGACGATGAGACAGGCAGCGAGGTGAAGGCGGACGTGGCCATCTACGACGGCGGGGACGGGCGGATGATCTGGCAGCACAACATCGAAAAAACGGGCGGGCTTTTCAGCTCGCCGGACGCCCTGCGGGATGATGTGGGTCGGGCGGTTGCCAAGAAATTTCCGTATAAAAAGAAGTAAGACTTTATCGCAGCAAGAGCAGTATTTCTTTCTGCACCGGCTGGGTGGTTACTTCCGCTCTTCCGGGGTGGATGAACATGTCGATTTCCGAGCGGAAGCCGTATTTCCCTTCGAAGTAAATCCCCGGCTCAATGGAAAAGCAAACCCCCGGCACCAGCTCCCGGCGGTCCTGGGTTTCAAAATTATCGATGTTCACGCCATTGCCGTGGACTTCAATACCGATGGAATGCCCCGTGCGGTGGGTAAAATTGGGGCCAAAGCCAGCCTTTTCGATGACCCCGCGGGCCACGTCGTCCACTTCATAGCCGTAGGTTTTCTCCCCTTTGGCCATCCGCTCGGTGACGAAGGCAATTGCCTTGTCCCGCGCCTCGGCCTCCACGGCCCAGATTTTGGCAACCTCTTCCGGCAGGCGGTCGCCAACGTATCCCATCCAGGTCATATCGCCGTAGATGGTGCCGGAGGTGTCCTTTTTGGCCCACATGTCAATTAGGACCAAATCCCCTTTCTTAATGAGGGAAAAAACCTCGGCCGTCGGCAGGTAGTGGGGGGTGGCGGCGTTGGCGTTCACCGCCACTATCGGCGGGCCGTCGGATGTCATTCCGTTTTTCGAATACTCGTTCCAGATGAACTGCTGGATTTCGTATTCATTGGTCGGTTGACCGGCTTTGATTTTTTTGGCTATGAGCGCAAACGCCTTGTCCTTGATTTCATTCAGTGAACGGGTGGCGTATCGATGCGTTTCGTATTCTATCGGGGTTAAAACGGCCTGAAAGGTTTGAATCAAATCAGCGGAGGAGACCACTTCAACCCCCAAAGAACGCACCAGTTCGATGGTGCCGGCATCCACGCGGGAAACGTAAGGGATGGCATTTCGAGGGGAGTACTCCATCGCCACTTTTTTGACCCCGGCAAGCATTTTGGCCAGCTTGGCCTCCAGTTCCTTCCAGGCGGAAAAAAGCTCCCGCTCTCCCGGAATCCAGTCGAAGTTGTGATACTCGATGCGGTGGTACAGCCCCGCAGGTTCCCCCTCTCTGGGAATGAAGTAAAACCAGCGGCGGGTCTGCTGGCCGCGGATACCCATAAACTCGGCGGCCATGGGGTTGGAGCGGCGAAAATCGTAGAGCAGCCAGCCGTCGAGGTTGTTTTCCTGCAGATATTTTTGCGCCGCCTTTATTTTTTCTTCCATCGGTGCTCCCTTGACGTTTGGTTGGGCTTGGGAAACGGAACCAAGACAAAAAACCAAAAGCGAAAGACCGAGAACCAAGCGCCGGACCTTGTGCATCGCACGGGAAAGTAAAACCCATCACCATCTTTAGCAAGTTGCCTTTTTCACTCCCGCTTGTATCTTCGAGCCGTGTCGAAAAAAGTTTTCAACCAGTTGAAAAAACTGATTACCGAGAAAAAAAACCCCCGTTCCAGGCGAATAGACCGGCTCCCGACTCTTCAAGTTTTGAGAATCATAAATTCAGAAGACCGCAGGGTGCCGGCCGCCGTGGCCAAAAAACTGCCTCAGATTGCCCGGGCTTCCGAGCTTTACTATCAAACCTATCAAAACGGCGGGCGGGTTTTTTACGTCGGCGCCGGAACCTCCGGCCGGCTGGGGGTTCTGGATGCCTCCGAGCTTCCTCCCACCTTTGGGGCGGACCACCGGCGAATCAAGGGGTTGATTGCTGGCGGCTATCCCACGCTGGTCCGCTCCCGTGAGGGGGTGGAGGATGATGTGCGAGCGGCCGTTCGGGATTTGAAGAAAGAGAAGTTGAACAATAACGATTTGGTGATTGGAATTTCCGCCTCCCGCCGAACACCGTATGTGGCGGAGGCTTTGAACTACGCCCGGAAAAAGAAGGCGAAAACCATTTTTATTTCCGCCAACCCGAAGCCGGTGGTCCCCATCCCGGCGGACGTGAACATCTCTGTGGTCGTCGGGCCGGAAGTGGTGGCCGGTTCCACCCGAATGAAGGCCGGGACGGCCCAAAAGCTCATATTGAATATGATTTCAACGGCGGCGATGGTAAAGCTGGGAAAAACTTATGGCAACGTGATGGTGGATTTGGGAGGGACTTCGGAAAAGTTGAAAGAACGGGCCAAAAAAACCTTAATCGATTTAACCGGTTTGTCGTACGGCCGAGCATCCGAGCTACTTCTGGAAGCCCGGGGACATCTGAAAACCGCCTTGGTGATGGCGCAAAAGAAAGTTTCCGCCTCCGAAGCAAAAAAACTTCTAAATCGGGCTGAAGGGCGACTTTTTCGTATTTTGAAATAAAGCAACCGCTTGCCAGGCAATCGGTTCCCCGGATTGTGGTGGGTAGTGATTGAGTTCCATTGGAAAATTTGCCGCGTAAGAAAAAGCTTGACAAACGCGGTGGCGGAGTTAATTTTAAGTTGAATCAACTGTCAGAACCGAGGGGGTTTTGACCTGTTTTTTGCGAAGCCGTTTTTTCTTTTTGATGGGCGTAAAAAGGAGGTCCAATGAGCTTTAAGAAAAAACTTTTTTGGGCGGTTTTCACCGCCGTTTTCCTCTTTCAGGCCGGCGCGGTCTGGGGAGCGCGGGTGGCCATTTCTGGTAACGGCACAGGAGATGCCATCGATACGTTGACTTTTTCCGGGGGATTTTTGGCCCGCCCGGCCGGGGCTCCGGCGGCCAACGAAATGCTTATCTTTAGCACTTTTGTTGAGGACGGCCCGAACACGGTGCGGGATCGGATCGTGGCCGTAGGTGAAAGCCTTTCCAGCTTTACGGTCACTCCGGTGATAGGCAGCCCGAACGAGTTCGAAGTTCAAAACAACCCGCCGGGCGGCTCTTTGGTGATAGCGCTCAATGGCGATGAGTTGACGGTCGGTGTTGAAGGTGGTGCCTTTAGCAAGGCGGGACAGTACTTCGATTTAGTCGAAACCCAGATTCCGACCCTTACAGAGTGGGGTTTGATCCTCTTTGCTGCGCTGCTTTTGACTTCGCTGGTTTGGTTCGTTCTTCGGAGACGCAAACTGGCAAGGGCGAAAGCATAGAACCGAAAAGAAAGTAAAGTAAAAATAAGCCCGCCCCTTTCCACGGGGCGGGCTTATATTTTTATCATGCCTGGTTTTTTCGCTTCGATAAAGGCCGAACGGTTCATCCTGCTTCGGGCCGTTTTGATTTTCTTCGGCTCGCTGGCTTTTTTCTTCTGGGTTTTGAACAACGGCTGGGCCTTCCAGTATATCATCGCCCCCTATACCGGCTTCGTGGCTTATGTGGCTGCAACTATTTTCAAGCTTGTGGGTCAAGTCGCCGTACAGGCAGGGACCGTGGTGACGGTAAACGGCACACCCCTTTCCATCGCTACCGGCTGCAACGGAGCAGAGGCCATGGCGCTCTACCTTTCGGCCGTTTTGGCTTTCCCCACGGGTTGGAAGCAAAAATGGCTGGGGATCGCCATCGGATTTGTGGGGATTTTTATCATCAACCAAATTCGGGTCGTCGGGCTGTTTTTGGTCGCGATGGCCAAGCCGGAGATTTTGCCGGAAGCCCACAACTACGCGGGGCAGACCTTCGTCATCGTCCTGGGGATGGCGCTCTGGTGGTTTTGGGCCGAACAGTTTACGGGAAAAAAGAATGCCAAAGCCGCTTAAGCTGGCCGTTAAAGTTCTTCTGGTCTATCTGGCGGTATTTGCCCTCTGGCTTGCCGCGGCGGAAAAATATCATTTGCTGTTGGGAAAAGCGGCCGGAAAACTAATCCCTCTCGTTGAAAGCTGCACGGTGGACCGCGTCTGGTACGACGACGGGGTGCGCTACGAAATCAGTTTCTACAATCCGGATTTCCGCCAGATTTTGACCGCCAAGGGGGTCGTTGATACGGCGCAGTATGGCTTTCCGATGATTACTTTTATGGTTTTGGCCATCGCTTTTCCGGGACCCAAGGGATGGAAATTGGGAAGACGGCTCTCTTTTTTGGCTTTGGGGGCGGCCATCCTATTTTTCCTCTATTCTCTTTTTATCGTGGTCGCCGTTTATGAATTTTTGGGGCAGTATGAGGCGGTTCCGTTGAAAGAAAATTTGATTGCCCGGGTCTTCCCGCCCAGCGTTTTTACGCGCTATGAAATTCCACTTCTGGTCTTTCTGGGACAGGTTATTCCGGTCTCCCTCTGGGGGGCGCTTTTCGGCTGGCCTCTTTTCGCCGCGAAAAAAGCATCAATTCAGCGGTAAAAAAGCAAACGGCCCTGGGTTACAGAGCCGTTTCTCCCTCGAATTACCCCCTTTTTTGGTACCCCTCTCGCGCAGGGCGCCAAGAGCTTTTAAACTTTTTCCCCTTGAGGCAGCACTCCCCCACCGCCCAGCCGAATGGACGCACGTATAGACAGACGGATGGGTCCTAAGCGAATAATCAGGGATATCATCCCCCCATACCGGGGGGCAGGCAGAGTGCTGCCTTCGCTTACAGATTACGGGGGCTCGTCGAAAAAGGTTGCAAAAAAGAGTGAATTTGGGTCGAAAAGTTTAACTTTTTCAAAGTAAAGAAAAGGGAATGCCCCGACGGGGGACTATTCCATCAGCGAAAACTTGCGCAGAACCGACTCGATATCGTTCATCCGGAAGGGCTTGTTCAGGAAGCCGTCCGCCTTGGCGTCAAGCAACTGCTGCTCGGTGGCCTCCGTGGAGTAGCCGGTTATAACCACCACCGGCAGCTTGGGGAACTTGTCTTTGACCGCCTTCAAGAGGTCCAGCCCGGTCATTTTGGGCATCCGCAGGTCGGTGATTAAAAGCGAAAAGTCCTCCTCGTGCAGCAAGGAAAGCGCCTCTTCCCCGTCGGCCGCCCGCTGGGAGGCGAAATCAAACACTTCCAGCATGTCGGACAACAAGTTGGACATATTCGGATTGTCGTCCACGATCAGAACCCGGCGATTCTCGTTTTGCATTCGGCTATATCCCCTCTCTATTTTCGGCAAAAAAGGGGGAAGGATTAACCAGTAAATAAAAAAACGAAGAGGGTTTTAAGCCGTTTTTTGCCGATTTCTATGACGCAACTGGGGAATTAGGGCGGCCGTTTTGGGTTTGGGCGCTCCAGCGCAAAAAGGCCTCAATTTGATTGGTCAAAGTGAGAACCCCCGTCCCTTTCGCCGCCGAAACCAAGGCCACGCCCCAAAATCCGTTTTTATCTTCATACGAAATTGGAGCTTCCAGCCGGTCGATTTTGTTCAAAACCAAAATCGTGGGGATTTTGTCGGCTTTGAGCGAGGCCAGAATCTCCTGCACGGCGGTAATGTTTTCGCGGAAGTCGGCCCTTGAAAAATCAACCACGTGCAAAAGCAGGTCGGACTCGGCCGCCTCGGAAAGGGTGGAGCGGAAGGAGGCCACGAGATGGGTCGGCAGTTTTTTGATAAAGCCGACGGTATCGGTCAAAATCACTTTGGGAAAGTAGGGAAATTTGAGAATACGGGTCGTGGAATCGAGCGTCGAGAACAGCCGGTCTTCCACCTTGGCCTGCGAACGGGTGAGGCAGTTGAAAAGGGAGGATTTTCCCGCATTGGTATAGCCGACCAAGCTGACCCGGTACACCTCGCTTCGCTTTTTGTGCTGGACGGCCCGCTGATGGTCGATTTCCTTCAACACCTTTTTCAAATGGACAATTTTATTGCGCACCTGCCGGCGGTCGGTTTCCAACTGGGTTTCGCCGGGGCCGCGGGTGCCGATGCCGCCGACTTGGCGCTCCAAGTGCGACCACCGCCCGGCTAATCTCGGCAACAAATACTCCAATTGGGCCAGTTCCACCTGCGTTTTGGCTTCACGCGTTTTGGCCCTTTGGGCAAAGATATCCAGAATCAAATCGGTGCGGTCAATCGTGCGCACTCCGGTCAGTTCCTGCAAGTTGGCCACCTGCGCGCCGGTCAGCTCATCGTCGAAGATGATGACGTTCGCGGAGGCTTCCGCCGCTTTGGCCTTGATTTCTTCTGCTTTTCCCCGGCCGATAAAATAAGCGGCGTCCGGCGCGTGGCGTCTTTGGGCAACCTGGCCGACGACTATTGCCCCGGCGGAGGTTGCCAGGGCCCCCAGTTCGGCCAGCGTTTCGGACGAGTCCCCGTTTTTGGAAACCCCGGCAAGAAGCGCTTTTTCCTTGGGCCGGGTGGTGACGAGTTTAATCATCTGCCAAATAAAATACGCAAAAAAAGTACTGGAAGATAGAGGGTAAACCTCCCCTTAATCCACTCCTTAGTAAAGAGGGGAGGAAAAGAGCAGAGATTGATGATTGAAAGACGACCTAACCCCCTGACCCCCTTCCCGATGCGGGAAGGGGGAAATTGTACGGGCAATTCATGAATTGCCCCTACTCTTGGGGAAAGGCGAAAAAGGAATCCGGGAAGGCCGGGTTGACGGCCACGGTGTCCAGTTGCAAGTCCAGATAGTTTTGCGCCCCGCGGCGGACGGTGATTAGGCGGGGGAAGTAGATGCCATCCACCGGTTCGTAGGCGGCGAGGGCGGCGGTGATGCCATTGGCCGGGGAATAAAGCTCCTTGGGGCGATAGGTGCTTTCGTCAATGAAAATCCAAAGCTCTCCGGTGGTGGAATCGAAGCTTTTGACCCAAAAGCAGCGGGTTTTGTCGATGAGCGTATCCCGCCCAATATCGGTGGACTCGTTCCCGATATTTTGCAGACGGGAAAGCCCGTTTTGAGCGAAAAGCGCAAGGGGGCTTTGGGTAAGTTTGAACGGTTTTTCCTGTCCGAAACGCCGCCAGCCGGATTCCCCGTCAAAAACCTCAGTCGAGCTCCAAAAACTGGTTTCAATCTGCGAGCGCAGTTTTTGTCCCTCTTGCGCAAAGTCGATTTTGACCGGGCTTTTGCCCGCCAGAGTCCCCCGGCCGGAAATTTGCACGCCGGAGAGAGCCAAAAACTTTTCCCCGCCCAGAGCGAAAATCATTTTATCAATCGGGTTTTCGATATCCGCTTTCCCCGGCGGGGCGGTCTTTTTGCTGGTTTTGGCGGCCAGCCAAAGCGGCGCAAGCAGTATCAGAAAAACGGCCGTTGTCCAAGCGAGTTTCTTCACAAGGGTAATTTACCATTCTTTGGCATTTTTTCCACTTAATTTCGTTTGGTGCTCTCTTTTCTCTTCTTATTCTACACTCGAAAGGCTAGGTTAAATCAGGTGGACGCCTTAATGTACCCGAGCACCCCTTTTGCAAGCGGTTTAAGGACAGAGTCAATTGAAGTCAAAAACCCGGGCCCCATTTTAGCAGCTTTGGGCAGTAGTTTCTCCAGCATCTTTCGGGTTTTCCGATGATCCCGTCTTTTTTGGTTATAATTCCAGTCGCCATGTGCAAAATGATTTCGATACCGCAGCACAAGTTGCACATGCTTTCCACCTTTCCTAGAGAGGTCAATAGGGTTTTTACGGGAAACTATTCGAAACTCTTCCAGAATGGACATCATATAAATGATAAAACTCTCGTTTACGAATTTGCCAATTTTATTTCGTGTGAGACCCTTGACCGGTTTGAAAAACGTGACTTTACCACCTGTACCCTCGGATTTATACCAGCCCGGAGATTCATATTCCGTGACACTGTTTTCAGGGTAGTTAGTGGAAGGGAAAAGGGAGCGAATTAATTTAGTAGCTTCCCAAGCATCCTTGATTGCATCATATGCTTCTTGGTTCATTTGAGCGTATAGGTTGCTTTGGTCTGGCCTTACGCCGCCGAAATGCACCGCTGCACCTATTCGTCGGCTTCTGCATACCACCCAGTCGGAATGTTGTTTTCAACACAATATGTTATAAGTTTATGAGACTTTTTAAGAGCTCGAATTGCTGTTCGAATATCGTGCTTGCTATTGATGTAAATCCTGCCCCATTTCTGTGCATAATCCTTGCTAATCGTTTCCACACCTTTGATTTTCTTGGCATTCGTAAAAAGAAGAACATTGAGCCCCTTTTTCATGACCTTAACATTGGCGAATACTCGTTTTGGCGAATAATAGTAAATCCTATATTTGTGCGTTTTATTATAGATATCGCCGTCGATTTTCAGGATAGCCTTATCCAGAACCCGGAAAAGTAAAACGCTTTCTTGGCTACCCCTTTTAAGGTAGTCCTCCATGTCATACTCACTGTCTCTCGATATTTTGTCCGGTGCTTCTATAGTGATGTTTTCCAAGTTCTTGATCTCTTCACTTAGTTCTAGAATTTCAATAGATTTGGGACATTCAGACCAATCGTGTTTCCAACATACAATCATATCAGCACCGTTTATATCGTGCTTGTGTCGTTGAAAATCGGAGGAACGAAATTCAAATTCAATTCTTAGGTCTTCCCACCGATCTTTTCCGATAAACCTTTTAGCAATGCAATCCGGATAGCCGGTTCGAATCAACTCAACATACATGCCAAATTCATGAGCGATTTTTCCAAAAAGAAAAACTACTCCCTGCTCGTTTATCGGGGCATACACGAAGCCCCGGAAGTTTATCAACTTTCCAACTATGTTTTTTCTCTGCATGAGCGCAATTATCCTGCCTTGTGGAAGGGAAAGTTAACCGTAGGGTTGGCAGACTGTCAAGGGAAAAGGGCGACCACCCATTCGACTTCGCTCAGGGCAAACGGGGAGTCGCCCCCTACAAAAACAAAAGACGGCTCCCCTTGTAGAAGCTCCCGGTTTTAGTTAGATTGGCCAACCAAGGCAGGCAGCCCGCTTTCCCCCGCCGGTTGGCAGGGAGAGCGGGGTTTTGGCGTTGCCGACAAAAGTATGCCCGAGATCGCCCCGCCGGTTTTCTTGAAGGAAGGCCAACTGGTGGAACGGCTTTTGGAAACGTTCCAAAAGACCCGCCCCGCGCAGGTGGTGCTCTCCCGGCTGGCGGTCGGGCTGGAGGCGTTTCCGGTCGGGCTTTCCGACTCGGCCCGCTCATTTCTTCTGGCCTCCGCCTTTCAAAACCGCACCGGCATCAAACTGGTCATCGCCCCCAAGGAAGAAACGGCCATGAATCTGCAGCAGGATTTGGCCACCCTTTTGCCGGAGGAGGAGATACTTTATTTCCCCTCGTTCGGCATCGAGCCGTTTTATCCCCATCGGGTATTGGAGGATATCGCCGGACAGCGGATTTCGGTTCTTTCCCGCCTGTGCGACAATCCCAACGCCATCGTCATAACCCTGGCGCAGGCGGTCTTGGAGCCGACTTTGCCCAAGGGCTTGCTTTTGGAAAATCGACTCGAAGTCGCCGCCGGATTTGAGGTTGATCAGGAAAAACTGGTGGCGACTCTCGAAAATCTCGGCTATCGCCGGGTGCCTATGACCCAGGAGCCGGCCGATTATTCCGTGCGGGGGGGAATCGTGGACGTTTTTCCGCTTTCCGCCTCCGCTCCCATCCGGATTGAGTTTTTCGGCGACAAAGTGGAGTCCTTGCGCTCCTTTTCGGTTCTGGACCAGCGCTCCAAGGAAAGATTGGAGAACTTTGTCCTGCTCCCCAATCGCGAGGTTTTTCTCGAAGCTGAGCGGGTCACCAGAACATTGAAATCCCTGCCGGAAGAATTTTCCTCACCGTTTTTTGGCGAAAAAGAACTCTCCAACCGCTTTCCGGCTCTCGAATATTTAGCCCCCTTTTTGGGGACTTCGATGGGGAATTTGGAGGAGTACCTTCTGCCCGAACTTTCGGTCGTGGCCTGGCTGGAAAACGAGGAACTGGAGGCCCGCAAGAAGGAATGGAGCGAAAAAGGAAAGCATAATGAGGCGAGTTGGGAAAAAGCGTTTGGGGCTTCCGGTAAAGAGGTTTTGGAGCGGGCGGAGAAATCGTGGGAAAATTTGCGTTCCCGCGGCGGGCTGGTTTTCCCCGCCGTCGGACTTTCCGGCCCGAACCGCATCATCTTTGCCACGGCGCCGCTGCCTTCGCTCGGCCGCAACCTTTCCATCTGGTCGAAAGAAGTTTCCACCCTCTCGGAAAAGGGGATCCGTTCGTTTCTGTTCTGCGAAACGGAGGAGGAGAAAAACCGGGTCGGCACCCTTTTGGAAGATGAACGAATGGCTTTGGCGCCGGAGGTGGGGCGATTCTCCGAAGGGTTCATCTATCCGGACGCCGGTTTTGCCGTCTTTACCGAACATCAGCTTTTTGGCCGCAAGCTTAGAACCCGCCCGAAGCGAAAAGCGCGGGAGGGGATTGCGCTGGCTTCTTACACCTCCCTTTCCCCCGGCGATTTTGTGGTGCACGTCGATTACGGCCTGGGGCAGTTTTCCGGACTGACCACGGTCACCGTCGAAGGGGAAAAGACCGACTGTCTTTTGCTGGCCTATGCCGGGGGGGACAAGCTCTACGTCCCGATTGAGCAGTTCCGCCGGGTGCAAAAATATGCCGGCAAGGAGGGGGAACCCTCCCTAACCAAACTGGGGACCAAAAGCTGGGAGCGGGCCAAGGAGAAGGTGCAAAAAGCGCTCGTGGATATGGCCCGCGAGCTGGTGGCCCTATACGCCGCCCGCAAGGCCCAGGCGGGGCATGCTTTTTCCGACGATTCGGCCTGGATGCGGGAGCTGGAGACCAGCTTCCCCTACGATGAAACCACCGACCAGAATGATGCGATTGGCGCCGTCAAAAAGGATATGGAGTTCGCCGCGCCGATGGACCGGCTCGTTCTCGGCGACGTTGGCTTTGGCAAAACGGAGGTGGCTGTGCGGGCCTCCTTGAAGGCCGTTGCGGACGGCAAGCAGGTGGCGGTTTTGGTCCCCACCACCATTCTGGCTTTGCAGCATTTTCTCACCTTCGGCGAGCGGCTGCTCCCGTTTCCCGTGCGGATTGAACTTTTGTCCCGTTTCCGTCCCGCCAAGGAGCAGAAAAAAGCGGTGGAGGAATTGAAAAAAGGGCTGGTGGACGTGGTGATCGGCACGCACCGGCTTTTGGCCAAGGATGTCGGTTTTAAGGATTTGGGGCTTTTAATCATCGACGAAGAACACCGCTTTGGCGTGGTGCAAAAAGAGAAGCTGAAAAAAATCAAGGAGACCGTCGACGTTTTGACCCTTTCCGCCACCCCCATTCCCCGCACGCTTTCGCTTTCGCTTTCCGGGGCGCGGGATTTGTCGGTCATCTCCACACCGCCGCGGGGGCGGCTGCCGATTCAGACCGAGATTTTACCCTTCACCGACGAGGCGGTGCGGGATTCGATTTTGTTCGAGCTGGAGCGGGGGGGGCAGGTGTTCTTCGTCCACAACCGGGTGGAGACCATCGAAGGGATGCGCAATTATTTGTTGGATTTGATTCCGGGGTTGAAGCTCGGCGTGGCCCACGGCCAGCTTTCGGAGGAAGCCTTGGAGCGGGTGATGGTGGATTTTCTCGTCCGCAAGTACGATTTGCTCCTCTCCACTTCGATTATCGAGTCCGGGTTGGACATCCCCTCGGTCAACACGCTCATCGTCAACCGGGCCGACCGGTTTGGGCTGGCGCAGCTCTATCAATTGCGCGGGCGGGTGGGGCGCAGTTCGGAAAAGGCGTTCGCCTATTTTTTCACGCCGCCTTGGAGCTCACTCACCGACACGGCCAAAAAACGGCTGAAGGCGATTGCGGAGTTCACCGAGTTGGGCTCCGGTTTTTATCTGGCGATGCGGGATATGGAAATCCGCGGGGCGGGGAATTTGCTCGGGTCGCAGCAGCATGGCTTCATCGAGGAGGTGGGCTTCGATTTGTACTGCCAGCTTCTGGAGGAGGCGGTGGGACAAATCAAAGGGGAGACGCGGGTCATCCGGCCGGAGGTGAAGCTTGCCTTGCCGATTACTCCCTTTTTGCCCCAGGATTACGTATCCTCCTCCCCCGAGCGGATTGAAGTGTATAAAAAACTTTCGGAGATGAAGAATTTGGCGGAGCTGGAGGATTTCAGAGCAGAACTGGAAGACCGTTTCGGTTCCTTGCCGCCCAAGGCGGAGGAGCTATTGCGGATGGTGGAGGTGAAGCTCTTGGCTTTGGAAAAGAAAGTCGGGGAATTGAAAGCCGCGGGGGGGCGGCTGGAGGCGGTTTTTACCTCCGAATTTCCGGCCACGCGCAAAACCATCGAGGAACTTCGCCTTCGATTGCCGGATGCCATAGAATTCGCCTTCACCCCCGGTTTTGCCCTGCGCATTGAAAGCTCGGCCCGCCGGGGAACGGAAATTCTGGACGAGGCCAAAAAGCTTTTATTGAGCATATAAAGAAAGATGGAAAGGATGAGAATGAAGCGTTACTGGAGTTTTGTTTTTCTGGCCGGCGGAATTTTGCTGGCCGGCGCGAGCTGTTCCAAAAAGTCCAAAACCGTGGCGGTGGTGGCGGAAATTGGCGGCGAAAAAATCACGGTCGAGGATGTAACCGGGCAGCTCTCCTTGCAGGGGCGGCTTTTTGGTTCGCCGGAAGAGGAGCTGGCGGAAAAGCAGCGGATTCTGGACAGCATCGTGGAGGCCCGGCTTTTGCTTCGGGAGGCGTATCGGGAAAAGCTGGATCGTGACAGCCAAATATTGGCGTTTGAAAAACTGGAGCGCCCCCTTTTTTTGATTGACGCGCTTTACTTCAAGGAAGTGCGGGACAAAGCCCGGCTTTCCAACGCCGAGGTTTTGCGCTACTACCGTATTTTTCGCAACGACCGCTGTTTCAAGCAGCTTTTGGTCAAAGATGAGCGGCTGGCGGACAGTTTGCTTGCGCTTTTGAAGAAGGGGGCCCGCTTTGACAGTCTGGCGGCGGCCCACACCAAAGACCCGATTTCTGCGCCGAAAGGGGGGGATATCGGCTGCTTTGGCTGGAGCCGCAAGCCGCCCGGCGCGCTTTTGGAACAAACAGCGGAGTTGAAGCAGGGGGAACTGGCCGGGCCGTTGCGGATGCCGGAGGGTTTTTTGATTTTGCAGTGTTACGAGGAGCGGCCAGCCGAGCTTCCGGATTTGAAGGTTTTCGAAGCGGAGCTGCGGGTTTTGTTGGAGCCGGAGCGGGGCCTGCGCCGCTCGGCCGAATACGTGGCGGAGGTGCGAAAAAAACTGGATTTCCGCATCATCGATTCCGCCGCCCGTTTCGTCAACCGAATGCAGCAGGAGCTTTCCACCATCCGAGTTCCCGGACAGCCGGAGCGCTACTCCATTTATCTGCGTACGGAGGAGCTAACGAAATCCCAGCGGGAGATGCCTTTGGCCGTCTACAAGGGGGGAGCCGTCACGGCCGGGCAGTATTTGGAGACCCAGCAGGGGAGCGCGCCGATGACCCGGCTGGTTTTGGACACGACGGAGAGAACAAGGGCGCTCCTTTTCCAGCTGGTTTTCCGGGACGCCATGGCCAGCATGGCGGCCTCCAAGGGGCTGGAGAAAGATGGGGAGTTTTTGAGGCGGCTGAAACAGGCCGTCGAAAACCAGATGGCCTCGATGTACAAGAGCCGGATTTATTCCACCGTACGCTTCGACACCGCCCGGGTGCGGACCTACTACAATGCCCACCCGGAGGAGTTCGTCATGCCTTCGGCCGTGCATTTGTTTGAACTGAACCGCTCGGCGCGGGAGGATATCGCGTCGCTCAAGGACAGCATCCGCAACAAGGCGCAATTTTTGGCCGCCGCCTCCCGGCTGACCAACCGGGTCCGGCTGCGGCCGGCCCGGGGGGAGCTGGGCTGGGTGGAACAGCACCAGTTTCCGGAGCTTTTTGCGGCGGCCTCCAAACTGAAGCCGGGGGGGATTGGCGGGCCGGTGGAGCTTTCCGACGGCAGTTTTTCCCTGATTTATCTCGAAGCCAAGCGCCACGCCCGCAAGCTGCCCTATGCGGAGGTCAAGAACGGCCTTTGGGAACGGCTTTGGACCGAGGCGGGTGATTCCGTATTCGGCGCTTGGATGGCGGAGCAGAAAAAGAAGGTGAAGGTGGCCGTCTATCCCGAGGTTTTGGAAAAAACCATTGACCGAAAGTATTACGCCAAGCTGAAGGAGTGGCAGGAAAAACTGAAAGAGGGGAGCGGTTAAAATGTCCCAGCGCTTTTGGACCTTTCTCTTTTTTTCCTTTCTTTGGGCCTCAATTTCCGCCGCTCAGGACACGCTCGTCGTCGATAAAATCGCGGCCGTGGTCGGCCGTGAGGTCATCACCCTTTCCGAACTGAATCTGCAGACCCAGCTTTACTTGACGCAGACCGGCCAGCCGCCGACCGATTCGGCGGCGGTGGCGGCCTTGCAAAAAAAGCTTTTGGACCAGATGGTTACCGACCAGCTGCTTTTGCAGCAGGCCGCCCGCGACAGCAACTTGAAGGTCACCCCGGCGGAGGTGAACGCCGCCGCCGAGGAGCAGTTGGCGCGGGTGAAAAGCCAGTTTCCCACCCCGGCCGCCTTTGCCGCGCAGCTGGCGCGGGAGGGGCTCTCCGAGCGGGAGCTTATCAAGCGGTACCGGGAAACGGTAAAAGGGGAGCTTTTAAAACAACGTTTGATTGCCTCGCGCCTTTCCAAAGTGACCGTGGCGGATTTTGAGGTGCGAAAATTCCATTCCGAATACAAGGATTCGCTACCCCAGTCGTCCAAGCAGGTGCGACTTTTTCAGATTCTTTTGCCGGTGGAGCCGGCCGCCGCCACGCTCGATTCCTTGAAAGCCAAATCGGAGGCCGTTCTGGCGGAAATCAAAGCCGGACTCGACTTCGGCGAAGCGGCCCAGCACTATTCGGAAGACCCTTCCGCCGAGCGGGGTGGGGACATCGGCAGCTACGGGCGGGGGGAACTGGTTCCCGAATTTGAACGGGCGGCTTTTGGCGCCAAGGCCGGGGAACCAATTGGGCCGGTGAAGACCGTTTTTGGCTTTCATTTGATAAAAGTGCTTTCCAACGACGGGCGCAAGATTCACACCCAGCATATTCTCTTTGGACTGCATCCTTCCGCCGCCGACAGCGCGCGCGTATCCCGCTTGGCCGATTCGCTCATCACGCTTTTGAAGTCGAGTGCCTCGTTTGCCGATTTGGCCAAGAGCTTTTCCGCGGATGAGGAATCGAAGAAGGCGGGCGGGGATTTGGGCTGGTTTGAGATTCCGCAAATCAACCCGGCTTTGCAGCCGGACGTGGACAGCATGAAAGTGGGGGACTACCGCGCCGTTACCTCCCCGGCGGGGGTGCATCTCCTTTATCTTTCGGATTTAAAAGAGCCGCATATTCTATCCATGGAGTCCGACTGGGACGCCATCAAGGAGATGGCCCGCCGCAAAAAGACGGAAAAACTGGTGGCCGACTGGGTGGAGGAATTGAAGAAAAAGACCTACGTGGATGTTCGGTATTAACGAAAGGCGGCTTTGGCCGCCTTTTTTTCATTAAGTAAAGAATCTCATTGACAACTGGTTTTTCCACCTCATCTTACCATTAAGACAAAGGATTTACGGATGGGGTAATGAAGCTCATATTCTCGGCCAGCCTTTTCCTCCTCACATTTACCTCTTTGTCTATTTCACAGCCCATCTTTTCCCCACCGGTCAACTTAGGCCCCAAAATCAACACCTCTACGATGGAGTCCGACCCTTTCTGGGATGCACCGAGAAAGCGGCTTTATTTTGTTTCAGCAAGGGATAATGAGATTCCTTACATATTCTTTTCCGATTGGACGGATACCGGGTGGGCCGACCCTGTAAAATTGGGACCTCAAATAAGTATCGGGGACGAACAATCTCCAAGTGTATCGCCAGATGGACAGAAACTGTATTTTGTGGCATCCGCCAGGCAGGGCTACTTATGGGATATTTGGGTTTCTACATGGAACATGTCCATTAATGACTGGGGAACGCCCCAGAATTTAGGGCCGCCTATAAATACCCCGGCTCCGGGGGCGGAGTTTTCAGCCCACATCGCACCGGACAGCCGATTGTTTTTTACCTCCATCAACGACCCAGACAGTTTGTTCCCCTCCGGACGCTGCGGCATCTATTCCAGCCAATGGAACGGCTCTTCATGGTCTGTGCCCCAACTGCAGTGGGGTTGCGGGCAAGACCCACAATACCCTTCAGTGCCAGCCGATGGCCAATGGCTTTATTTTAGTGAGTTTGGTCAGATATACGTGGTTGCTTGGGATGGTTTAGGTTGGGTACCACCTGCCTATGGACTCAATCAACAATTCGGCGGGAGAACATATGCGCCATCCACCACGTCTTCAGGAGATAGTCTTTTTATTACAGGATGGTCGCCTGATATAGGGGATGGGTTCGGCGGTGCCGATATATATATGGCGAAACGGGTAATTCCGAACAGAATTTCTTCGATAAGAAAAGAAAATTTAATCTTTCTGGCAATCGTTTTAATCTTAGCGGGAATCTATTGGATAGCGCACTTCAACTTCAAACCCACAAACAGATAGGAGGAGTTGTGAAAGGCAGGGGTTTTTTGTTTGCTGGATAGTTTTTCTCTGGGTCATCTGCCAAGTTGAGAAATCGCTGAGGACTTCGCAAAACAAAAAAAGCCCCGCTTTGACGGGGCTTCTTTATTTGCTCTAAACTAATCGATCAAGCCGTTTTTCGTCGGCTTTCCAAAATCCAAAGCGCGGCGGCGGCCAAACTGGAAAAAAGCAAGGCCAAACCCAGCCAGCCGAGCGAGGGAACCTTTGAAAGGACCGTGACGCTGCCGGTCATGCCAATCCCCTGATGGGGGGAGCAGAAATAGTTGAAGGTTCCCTGGTCGTTGAACTGCAATTGAAAGGTATTGCCCAGCGGAACGGGGGCGTTCCAGGTCATGGGGGTTGCGGTGCGAGTGGTGGTGTGCGTAATGCAGCACTGCTGGGTGGATTTCCAGACAATCGTATCCCCTGGCTCGATGGTTATGCTGGACGGAACGAAGGAGAAATCCACCATCCGCACGGTGTCGATATCCGCCCAGACCGGCGAACTGAAAACCAACAACCCGGCTGCAATCAGAACGACTTTCCAAAAGCGCATAAACAAACCCTCCGCTGTTTTAAGGTTCAAAACACACAAATCCCGGAACTTCCGGGGGCTCCCTTTAACCCGGCCTCCCGGTGGGGACAGGACGACCGTTTTATGTTAACTGCCTAATCTTACGGAAAAAGCCGGAAATTGTTGGCGCTTGGATAAAACTTTTTTGGGTTGGCAAAAAAGCGGGCTTTTCTTATTATAAGCGTGTGAAGGGAAAGGTCTTCGTCAAAAAGAAGCCGGGGGTTTTGGACCCGGAGGGGGCCACCATCCAAAAGGCGCTTTTGAATTTGGGGTATAAACAGGTCGCCGGGGTGCGCTCCGGGCGGGTCTTCGAGGTCGAATTGGAGGCCAAAAGTCCCAAGGAAGCGGAGGAAAAGCTTTTGGAAATGGCCCGCAAGCTCTTGGCCAACCCGGTCATAGAGGAATTCAGAGTGGAATTGGAAAACGGGGATAAACGGTGAAATTCGGCGTGGTCACCTTTCCCGGCTCTAACTGCGACTATGACTGCTACCACGTCGTCCAGGATGTCTTAAAGCAGCCGGTCGTCTATCTCTGGCATAAAGACCATTACTTGGACAACTGCGACGTCATCATCCTTCCCGGCGGATTTGCCCACGGTGACTATTTGCGCACGGGGGCTATCGCCCGCTTTTCGCCGATTATGAGGGAAGTGGCGGATTTTGCGATGCGGGGGGGGATTGTCATCGGCATCTGCAACGGTTTCCAGATTCTGTGCGAGGCGGGGCTTTTGCCCGGAGCGCTTTTGCGCAACCGTAATCTGCGCTTCGTCCACCGCCCGGTCTATCTGCGGGTGGAAAAAAACGACACGACTTTTACCAACGCCTATCAAAAAGGGCAGGTTTTGAAGATGCCGACGGCCCACGGGGACGGCTGCTATTACAATACGCCGGAGGAAATCAATAAGCTGGAGGAAAGCGGGCAGATTCTTTTCCGCTACTGTGACCGAGATGGAAATGTCACCGACTCCGCGAATCCGAACGGCTCCCTGAATAATATCGCCGGCATCGTCAACTCAACCGGCAACGTGATGGGGCTGATGCCCCATCCCGACCGGGCGGCGGAAGGGATTTTGGGAAGCGCCGACGGGGCGGGGATTTTCCGCTCGATGGTGGCCCGTTTTGCCGGGATGCTGGTGGCGTAGCAGATGGCAACGAATAACTTTAACCCGGGAGGCAGATGAGAAAACCGCAGGCCTGGCTACTCTTGGTGGCGTTGCTTTTGGGGGCGATTTTGGGGGGACTATTGGGGGAAATCATCGGCACTTTTTTGCCGGACGGGGCCGCCAAGACCCTTTTTTCCCGCTCGGTAGAAATCGGCTTCGATTCCACCACGCTTAACTTGTTCACCATCGCTTTCACCATCGGGCTATTGATAAAATTGAACTTCGTTTCGCTTTTGATGGTGGTTTTGGTGCTGGTTTATTTCCGCTGGTGGTACCTGTAGGCAGCTTGACGGGGAGCGGTTGATGGGCTTAATTACGTAAAGAAAGAAGGAGGTATTAATGTTCGGCAATTTCGGCGCACAGGAGATAATTTTAATCCTTTTGGTACTTTTGCTCCTTTTTGGCGCCAAAAAGATTCCGGAGCTGGCGCGCGGGTTGGGGCGCGGCATCCACGAATTTAAACGGGCCGTCCGCGAGGGAGAGGAAGGCCTGAAGGTGGATGAGACCAAAAAAATAAACCCCGGCGGCTGATGGCGGTTTTTTCGGCGGAAAAAATCCACGAAATCGGCCGGGTGCTGAAGGCCGCCGAGGTGGACAAACAGGGGGATAAGTACTACCTGAAAGTCGCCGATTCCGCCTCCCGCCGTTCGCTTTCCTTGGAAATCTATCCGGACACCACGCTGGGAAGCGAGAAGGGGGCGATGGTGGTAGTCTATACCCCCACTTCCCATTTGCAGCTGCACAACGTTTCCGGTTTTGTTACGAGCGAAGAACTGGGGGAAGTCACCTTCGTTGGCGAATCCGGCGGGCGGCTTTCCGGCCTCGTTGTGGAACGGGTGGCGGCCTGTTCGCTTTATGCCAACGTCAACCGGCAGCTCATTTCCGGCGATTTCACCAAGTTAGGCGTCGAAGTGATGCTTTCCGGCGTGGCGCTTTCTTTGGCCGAAGAGTTGGTCGAAAAGCCGAAGAAGAAATGAATTTAAATTCCAAAAAAAAGCCCCCGTGTTTCGGGGGCTTTTTTGTTTGTGAATATTACGATATCCGGCGCAGGGTTTCCAAAACCTCGGCGGAGTGGCCGTCCACCTGCACCCGGGGAAAGACCTTGGCGATTTTCCCCTCGCCGTCGATGATGAAGGTGGTGCGCTCGATCCCCCAGAATTTCTTGCCGTACATATTCTTTTCCTTATAGACACCGTACGATTTGGAAACCGAGGCGTCCGGGTCGGAAAGAAGGGTAAAGTTCAAATTGTACTTCTGGGCGAAGTTCTGGTGGCTGGCCCAGTCGTCGTTGGAAACACCCAGGACGATGGCCCCCGTTCCCTCCCATTCCGATTTGGTATCCCGGAAGGAACAGGCCTCCATCGTGCAGCCGGGGGTGTCATCTTTGGGATAAAAATACAAGACGACTTTCTTGCGGCGGAAATCGGCCAGCGAATACTCCCCGTCCGGATAGGCACGCAGCCGGAAATCGGGGGCCCGCATTCCCTCCATTAAAACCGGTGAGGGCTCGGTCGGCGGAGTCGGGGTGGCCAGCGGTCTTGGAGCGCGTGCTCGCTTCGGGGCCGCTTTTTTGGCCCGTTTAACAGTCCGTTTGGCCTTCTTTGCCGGCCTTCTGACTTTGGCTTCAAGTTTTTTCGGTTTTCTGGCTTTTAAAACTTTCTTCTTGGCGGCTTTTTTCAGTTTCCTTTTAGCTTTTCTTGGCATCGTACCCTCCCGTTCTCCTCGGTTTTTGTTTCTCCTATGTGGCGAAAACTATAATGCAACTGGAATGCCTCTGCGCTCCTCAATAAACTCCTCCACGAAAAACTTATGCACCCGCCGGTCGGCAGTCAGCTCGGGATGAAAAGCCAAAACCAGAATCTTCTCCGATCGGGCCATTACCACTTCCTCCCCCAGTGTGGCAAGGGGGAGCACTGTCGGTCCGTAGGAAACCATCTGTGGGGCGCGAATGAAAACCATTTCAAGTTTCGGGTTGTCGTCCCACATCGGCGCCCGGCCAAAGTCGACGAAGGAATGAATCTGCCGGCCGTAGGCGTTGCGCCGGACGGTGATGTCGATCAGCTTGAGCGGCTCGACCGTAGAATCCTCGACTTTGCTGGAAAGGAGAATCATCCCGGCGCAGGTCCCCATAATCGGCCGGCTATTCGCGAACTCTTTAATGGCCGTATCGAGATTCTCGGCGGCCAGCATTTTGCGGATGGTAGTGGATTCCCCGCCCGGTATGATCAAGGCCGAGCAGGCTTTCAAGTCCTCCACGGTGCGGACTTCCTTGGCGGGAAGGCTTAATTCCGCCAGTGCCTGCCGGTGCTTTTCAAAATCCCCCTGCAAGGCTAAAACGCCGACCGGATTCCGCTCGGAAACCCTCATCGAATCTGCAAGAGCTGATTTTCGGGGATGAGCTTGATGTCCAACCCCTTCATCGGCTCACCCAGCCCCTTGCAGGCCTCGGCCACTTTTTTGGGGTCTTTGTAGTGGGTGGTGGCGAGCACAATCGCTTTGGCCCGCCTGGCCGGGTCTTCCGATTTGAAAATGCCGGAGCCGACAAAAACCGCCTCCGACCCCAACTGCATCACCAAGGCAGCATCGGCCGGGGTGGCTATCCCGCCGGCGGCAAAATTGGGGACCGGAAGTTTGCCCGTTTTGGCCACTTCTTTGACCAATTCATACGGCGCGCCCAAGTTTTTGGCCTCGGACATCAATTCCTCCTCACCGAGCGTGGTCAGACGCTTCATGGCGCCGATGACTTCGCGGATGTGGCGCACCGCCTCCACGATGTTACCGGAGCCGGCTTCCCCTTTGGTGCGAATCATCGCCGCTCCTTCGCCAATCCGGCGCAACGCTTCCCCCAAATTACGGGCGCCGCAGACAAAGGGGATTTTAAAGGCGTGCTTGTCGATATGGTTTTTCTCGTCGGCGGGGGTTAAAACCTCGCTTTCGTCGATATAATCCACTTCCAGCGCTTCGAGTACCTGCGCCTCGGCGAAATGCCCGATTCTGCATTTGGCCATCACCGGGATGGTCACGGCCTTCTGAATTTCCTCGATAATCTTGGGGTCGGCCATCCGGGCCACGCCCCCCTCCTTGCGAATGTCCGCCGGCACCCGCTCCAAAGCCATCACGGCGCAGGCCCCCGCCTCCTCGGCGATTTTGGCTTGCTGGGCGGTGGTGACATCCATAATCACCCCGCCTTTCAACATCTCGGCCAACCCGACTTTTACTTTCCAGTTTTCTTCTTTGGTCATAACCGTTCGCCTTCCTTAGGAATTCCCTTCGGGATTAATATACGTTTTTCCCCTCTTTTTTCCAATAGTGACTCGGGTTTGGAAAAAAGGGTCGAAAATTGAAAAATTCCCTTGACAAGTGGAGGCAGTGGATTGATTATTCTCCCTTAACCTTGAACGAAACGCATAGGAGAAGGAGGGAGCGATGAAAAGGTTCGTTTTAGCGTCTGTTCTGACGCTGGCAGCACTCGTTTTTGCTTCCACGGCCGCCTTTGGCGCGGAACTGCAGGGGAAGCTGGGATTATCGGCCCATGGGGGGCTCTACAAGCTGGGGCTGACCGACCATTCCGACTACTGGACAGTGGGTGGAGTGGTGGACGCGGCCTTGAAATACGGGCTGACCAATAACTTCGTCCTTGGCGTGGAAGGAACCGGCCGGATGACCTGGATGGCGGATACTTCCAAGTGGGCCGACGGGGCCGGTTTTACCTTCAGCAATCAGGATGGCGGGCCCAAGCAAAAGGCTTTCAGCGTCGGGCTTTTGGGGGAATATCATTTTATGCCGGAGAGCAAATTTTCTCCGTATCTCTCGCTCGGCGCGGGGCTCTATATGTGGAAGTGGCAGGATTCGTCCGGTAATACCCTGATGTCCAACGACCCGTCGTTGGCTCAGACTGGAGTTCCCACCACGGCCGGCACACCGGCCGCACCGTATGAATTGAAGGACCAGGAGCTGTACGGCATGCTGGGGTTGGGGTTTTCCTATTTTATCAGCGAAAATTTCAGCTGGGACTTGGGCGGACGTGCTCGCTATTTGTCCCACTTTTTGACCGATTTCAAGGATGATATGGACATCGTGGGGAAGGACCCCGGACAACTGGATTTGCCCAAACTCACCGCGGAGGTCTACACTGGTTTCAGTTTCTACTTTGGCGGCGGGGCCAAAGACGAGGATTTGGACGGTGTTAACGACAAAAAAGACAAATGCCCCGGCACCAAAATCGGCTGTCGGGTGGATGAGGCCGGCTGCCCAGTCGATTCCGATGGAGACGGTGTTTGTGACGGCATTGACGCCTGCGCCAACACCCCCAAAGGGGCCAAAGTGGACGCCAAGGGCTGCCCGATGGATTCTGACGGGGACGGCGTCTCGGATGGCACGGACAAATGCGACAACACGCCTGCGGGATGTACGGTGGATGCCGCTGGCTGCCCGACCGATTCCGACGGGGACGGGGTTTGCAATGGTTTGGATAAATGCGCCGACACACAAAAGGGGTGCACCGTGGACGCCACCGGTTGTCCGACCGATGCCGACGGGGACGGGGTCTGCGACGGGGTTGACCAGTGTCCGAACACCCCGGCGGGAAGTCAGGTAAACGCCATCGGCTGTGTTTTACCGACCGTCGAGTACATTCCGACTCCGGAAAAGCCATTAATTCTTAAAGGGGTTAACTTTGAAACCAACAAAGCCATATTGCTTGCGGCCTCCAAGACGATTCTGGATGAGGTGGCCATCAGCCTGATGGCCCATCCGGAGGTGAAGGTGGAAATCGGCGGCCATTGCGATGCCACTGGTTCGGATGCCCACAATCATCAGCTTTCTCATGACCGGGCGACCTCCGTCCGCAATTATCTGGTGGAAAAGGGCGTGAAAGCGGAAAACCTGTTCGTTAAAGGTTACGGGGAAACCACCCCGATAGCCGACAACAAGACGGTGTCAGGCCGGGCCCAGAACCGCCGGGTGGAGTTGAAGAGAGTGCAGTAATCCTGAAAAGGGAAAACAAAAAGGGCGTCCGTCCGGACGCCCTTTTTTATTTGGCTTAATTTGGCTTAATTTGGCTTACGCCAGTTTCAATTCCGCCGTGCAATGGGCACAGCGGCTGGCTTTAAGGGGAATGTTCGAGAGGCAATAGGGGCAGTCTTTGGTATCCGTCGCCACCGGGGCGGGCCGGATTTTCAGCCGGTTAATCTGCTTGACCAAAATGAAAATTATGACAGCCACAACGATAAAGTCGATAACCGTGTTTATAAACACCCCGTAGCTCATCACCGGCGCTCCAGCCGCTTTCGCCTCCGCCAAAGTTGCATAGGGCTGTCCGGACAGATTGATGTACAGATTGGAAAAATCAACGTTTCCTATGAGCAGGCCCAAAGGCGGCATCAACACATCACCGACCAGTGAACTGATGATTTTGCCAAAGGCAGCGCCGATTATGAACCCGATGGCCATATCAAAGACGTTCCCCTGTATGGCAAAGGCCTTGAACTCTTTTAGCATTTTTCCTCCTTCCTTGGTTTTTTTTTCCGAAGGTAGCCGGTATTGTTCACAAGTCAAGCCGGAGGGGGTTCTTTTGTTATTTGAAGCCGGTACAAAATATAAAAACACCGGAGGACTGACCACCGTCATAAAGCACACATTTTTTTCTTGACAGCCAAGTGGGAGGATTTAAATTACTTTTGCTCTTGGAGATTTAATCATAAACCATTTTAACCAATGGGAGGTGCTTGATGCACAAGTATCTGTCCAAACCGGCAGGCGGCTGGGTCTTTTTGGTGGGCGTGGTGCTTTTGGCTTCCGCTCTCTTATGGGTGAGCTGCAGCGAAAAGCAGCCGGCCTCCACCCGCCCGGAGCAGGCCGTGGCTTTGTCAGCCGGTGATTTAGGCCGGGTGATGGCCGTTCAAAACCGCCACACCGACCGGCTCTTGCAAATTGACGGGGTGGTCGGTACGGCCACCGGGCTTTCGGCCGCCGGCAAACCAGTGGTCAAAGTTTTGCTCGAACGGGAAGGGGTGGCTGGCATTCCTTCGACGGTTGACGGCATTCCGGTCGAGGTGATGGTGACGGGCAAGATTTATGCCCAGGCGCTCACCAAGCGCTACCGCCCGGTGCCGATTGGCGTTTCTGTAGGCAATAACGGCGAGTGCGCGGCGGGAACTATCGGCTGCGTGGTTTACAAGGGGACTACCCCGTACATTTTGAGCAATAACCACGTTTTGGCCCGCCAAAATGCCGCTTCCATCGGCGAAGACATCGTCCAGCCCGGACGCTACGACAACAAGCCGAAATGCGCCAACAAGGTATCCACGGACAAGATTGCCGATTTGTCCGATTTTGTACCGATTGTCTTCTCCACCTCGGCCAACAACCGGGTGGATGCCGCCATCGCACAACTTTCCACTACTGACTTTACCTGCGCCACCCTTCCCGGCTATTACGGATTCCCCGGAACGACCAACGTGACAGCCACCGTGGGACTGGCGGTAAAGAAGGTGGGGCGGACCTCGTCCCTTTCCACCGGCTCGGTGACGGCCGTCAACGCCACGGTCAATGTGGGGTATTCCGCCGGCACGGCGCGCTTTGTCGGGCAGATACTTACCACCAGCATCTCCCGCTCCGGTGATTCCGGTTCACTGGTGGTGACCAACGACGCCAACAACAACCCGGTGGGGCTTTTGTTCGCCGGCTCCAGCTCCGTCACCGTGGTGAACCCGATCGGCGACGTGCTTTCTGCTTTGAACGTGACGATTTGCAGTAATTAACCGAATCCGTTAATGGCAAACGGGAGTCCGAATGGGCTCCCGCTTGTTTTTTTCTTTTCAGCGCGGTTAATTGTAAAATGAAATAGGTATGAAGTTGTTTTTAGGAATTTTTTTTGCGGCCGGTTTGGCTCTGTGGGCCGGATGTTCGGATTTGAACCACAACCAAGTCCCGAAGGAAACCGAAATGCCTCCAAAAACCGTAGAGCAGGTTCAACAAGCGCACAGTGAGCATCTGATGTCCATTCCCGGCGTGGTCGGCACGGCCATCGGGGAGGTGGGTGGAAAGCCCTGCATCAAGGTATTGGTATCCCAAAAAACAGCCGAAATAGAGAAAGGAGTGCCGGATTCGCTGGAGGGGTATCCGGTGGTTATCGAGGAAACAGGAGAATTCAAGGCCCTCGACCAGGATTCATGATTTTTTTGACTTGATTTTGGAACGGTAAAAGCTAATCTTTGCGAAGGAGAGAGAATGGCGCAACCCAAACCGGCAGTTAAAGGCAAACCGGCTCCCAAAATAAAAGCGGAAACCGGCCCAATTTTTGGCAAGCGAAACTACATCCTGTTTGCCGCGGGGCTTTTGGTCGTCATTGCCGGCTTTATCTTCCTCGGCACGGGGGATACCGTCTTTGCGCCAATTTTGCTGGTTCTGGGCTACTGCGTAATCATCCCAATCGCAATTATCATAAAAGACAAAAAGAAAGAATCGGAAGTGCCTTCCGCCTTTCAACCGACGGATAGACCGGTTTCTCCTGGTTCATAGTTAGTCCTCCCGTTTACCTAAAGTGGGAATCCTCCTTTACATCTTTTGCTGTCCGGCTTCGGCCGAAAACACAGCACCGGTTCGATTTCTCCAGCCGTATAATTGATGTGTTGAAGAAAATCTTGCTCGCAGTATTTATTTTCTTTCCATCTCTTCCTGCGTTAGCCCAGCATGAACATCATGAAATGGACAAACCCAAAGCCACAGACACCGTGAAAAGCATCGACCACAAGATACACCAGGAAATGCAAATGCCGCATTCGTTTTCCAAAGAGCTGCCGATGAATCGCAATGGCTCGGGCACGGGCTGGCTGCCGGATGAAACGCCCATCTATGCCCATATGTTTAACGAAAAATCCTGGCATTTGATGTACCATGGCAATCTTTTTTTGCGCCATAACTGGCAGAATTTCAACAACGACTATCGGCGCGGCGGGCATGAATTCGATGCCCCCAACTGGGGGATGCTGATGGCGCAGCGAATGGTGGGAAAGAGGGGGCTTTTGCTTTTACGGGGAATGGTATCGCTGGACCGGCTGACGATGGGCGGTGACGGTTATCCCTTGATTTTTCAATCGGGGGAAAGCTGGGACGGCGTTCCTTTAATCGACCGCCAGCATCCCCACGATATTTTTTCCGAGTTTGCGGTTGGTTACACCCATTCATTAAACAAAGCGATGGATATCGGTGGCTACTTGGGTTATCCCGGAGAGCCGGCTTTGGGACCCACGGCCTTTATGCACCGCATTTCGGCTATGCATAATCCGGACGCTCCCTTGGGCCATCACTGGCAGGATGCCACTCACATCGCTTTTGGGGTTGCGACTGGTGGGCTGCGCTACAAATGGGGGAAACTGGAGGGTTCGGTTTTCACCGGGCGGGAGCCGGATGAAAACCGTTTTGGTTGGGACAAACCCCGTTTTGACAGTTATAGCTACCGGCTCACGGTGAATCCCCATAAAACCCTTTCCCTGCAGTTCTCGCAGGGTTTTCTGGAAAGTCCTGAAGTATTAGAACCGGGTGAGGATGTTGTTCGCACCACCGCCTCCGTTGCACACAGCATTGAACTAAATCCTACCTCCCATATTGCCAGCACCTTGGTATGGGGTTTAAATAAGACAGATAGCAGCCGTCACGAACATTCCCTGCTGGCGGAAAGCGATGTAAGTTTCAATAAGTGGGTGGTTTACTCCCGCCTGGAATATGTGCAAAAATCGGCCGAGGAGTTGAGTTTGGAAGCTTCCTTTGGGGAGGAAGTGTTTGCTATCGGCAGTATCACCTTGGGTGGAAGTTACCGGGTTTGGCAATATCTTAAATCGGATCTCCGGATAGGAGGACAGGCCACCCTCGATGTAATTGAAAACTCCCTTGACCCGCTGTACGGTTCTTCCCCTTTGTCCGCGGAAATTTATCTACAAGTAAGCCCGGCATTATTGCCGGGAAAGGGAGGACATTAAGCAAAGACCGGAGGAACAGAGGAAGTAGGCTGATGCGATTTTGCCGGCTTCCGGGGAGTATAATTTTCAGGAGATCGTTATGGCCAAACTAACGGTACGCGTGGGGGCTTACAAGCGCCGGGCTTACACGGCCACCCGAAGAGGAAAACGGGTTCGAGTTCCAGCGGCTGAGGTGCGGGGGCACACCAAAAAAGTGAAAGATGTCGGGCTTCCCGGCCGGACACCGCCCCATAAACGGGTCATTCCACCGCTTGATCGCCGGGCTCTGGGCATCAGCTGTAATGAACCAGCCGCGACAAGAAGGAGAAAACTGGTCGCCAAGGCGAAAAAAGTGGGGGAAAAGGCCATTGTGGGACGGCTTCGGGCCATTGCCGTTTTGACCAAGAATACCAATCCTTCGGTTTCCAGCAAAGCCAAAGCGGGCGCGCATTACATTGCCGGCGCCTTTGTGGGAAAAAAGAAAGTGCCCTACGGCAAGGGGTTTCGGAGAAAAGGGAAGTAAAGGGCGGAAAAAGCTTTTCATTCCGTAGGACTGAAATTTCGCCGATTTGGATCTGTCACATCGGAGTACCTCTTCAAAAGCAGCTATTGAAAATACCCGCAAAATATCTTTTATTGGGGCTTGTTGTTTTATAATGAGGCAGTAACGGGGTCGTAGTTCAGTTGGTTAGAACGCCTGCCTGTCACGCAGGAGGTCGCGAGTTCGAGTCTCGTCGGCCCCGCTTTGGATGTAACTGGTTAAGAGTTGGTCGGTTGTAAAAATTAGTTTCTCGCCATTTAGTACCCTTACCCACGATGAAGAGTCGGTAGTTTACCGACCGCTTTCTACTCAGTGATAGCTACAAATCCCTGCAAGTGCGGATTTTTTGGAGACCCGCGTGGAAAATGCCATTGTTCTCCTGCAGTAATTCAGTGCTACGTTTCTAAAATTTCCGGTCCTTTGCTGGATAGAATTGATATTCACATCGAGGTTCCAGCGGTGAAGTTCAAAGAACTCTCCACCTCCGAAGGGGCCGAACCATCCGCCAAAACTCGCGATTGGAAGCCAGCCCGGACGTCAAGGAATTCCATCTTTTCTAGGCGATTCAATACCGCACCCTGGATAGAAACTTGTGGATGTAAAGAAGGGTACTCTCTCACCCACTCCTCGTTCGTCAAAATAAAACCCTCCGCGATGCAGTGCTTGTGATGCAGGAGGTTGTGTTTGCTCATTTTTCCAACTTTCCTCACTTTCAGATATGACCCAAAAGATAGGTTATGGCATCTTTCGCGCTGTATGAGCCGCTAGGGTCTGCCATAACAGCTGAAAGGAAACCTACATCATCTCCGAGCGTGACGATGGGCGCTTCTCCTTCGTTGGCTAATCCAGCCGCCGAGAGTAGTCCGTTGCAAATGCAACCTCTGCCCACTGTATCCAGAGCGTTTCCGCCCTTAGAAACGAATTTGTCCACCGGTTCGCCGGCGCATCGGTATCCGATGGACCCGTTTCCCCTTTCGTAGAGAGAAACAAGAGCACCTTGATTGCACACGCGAACTCGAGCCTCGTAGACGCTTTGTTCGGACATCGTTCCGTCAAGGATCGCCACTTTAAATGGAAATCCCGTTGGAGAAATCCGCATGTCGGTTCTGACCCGCAGCTTTCCCGTGGAACCGAGCTCGCGGATTTTTTTCCTGATCTCGGGATTCATTCCGGACTCTTCGCAGAGGGCAAAGATGGAGCCGGCCTGGATGCCTTGCGCGCCCACCGAAAGCGCCCATTTCAGCTTTTCTGGAGAGGCTTTTGAACCGCCGATCCAAAATGGCAAACCAAGCTCGGCTATTTCCGAATAGTCCACTACGTCTTTTTCGCCGTATATGGGCTCTGGTTCGCCGTGTGCGTTCAGAGTGGGCTTTCTGGGCGGAGCGTTATGTCCGCCGGCAGTCGGCTCTTCTATCACAAATCCGTAAACGCTTCCCTCGGGCAACTTTTTCTTAAAGATGCGTGCGAGGAGGTTTGAGGAGATGATGGGAATGAATCCCGGCCGTTTCATCGGAGGAAGTTTGTCTCCGAAGAACTGCTCGGGATTAAAACTCATCGTATAGCTCGTGATGTTTTTCCCGATAACAGGCACGCGGTAATGTGCCGTTTTGCCTTCGGCAATGTCTTCAATAACATCCGGAATCTGAAGCGGTATGCCCGCACCCATAGTGATGAAGTCCGCGCCGGCGAGCATTGCACCAGTAATGGCGTAAATGTGAGGCATCGCTATCTTTTCCAGATAGTTGATGCTCACAGGATTCTCATGACCTTCCTTCGCCAGCCATACGAATGCGTAATTAGCACAAATAACAAGCGAGATCAAAAGGTTAGAGGGCGTGACTCTGAAGACAGGTGCGCCTTTAAACCGAACTCCTTTTGAAATCCCGCTTTCCACATAAAAGGTTGCCAACACCTTTTTTGCAATATGCGGAAAAGGGAAATGCGAAAGAGCTCGTCTGAAATGCCCGTCGGGATCGCCCGACTGGAGTATGCGCGCCATGACTCTTTCCAAACCCGTGCCAGACACCGTGCCTTGCTGGCCAAGCCTGGAAACGGTACGAGCCAAAGGCCAACTGGAGATGTTAACCCCCATGCCGCCTTGGATGATCTTGGTAAACACAGGGGTCGTTTCCATGAACTGTCCTCCTGATTTGTCAAAAACCATTTTCCTTCAATATAGTAGCAGAATATTTCACTAATGTATTCTTTCTCAAAATAACTCATTGCCCATCGTTCCCGCTTTTCCATGCTCTTCTTTTTTCGCTAGGGGGTTCAGCAATTGAGTGGGCGGCGGAGCTCTTGGAGGGGCAGACCCTCCTTCCACTCCCGCAAAGCGGCCAGCTTCTGCTCAACATCCCAACGCCTCCTCCCCGAAATCTTTCGGGGCTGGACGGGTATCCTCGCGGTTTCCATTCAACCTCCTTGTACGATTATACCTGTGCAGATTTTAAGTGGAGCACGGCATCACGTTTTCCAGAGAAGGCGATGACCCGCCTCCTTGACACCCCATCGTGGATAAACCTATATTCGAACTCGAAGGTGAAAGTTAGTGGGCTGATGGTACGCTGAGAGTGAGGTCGGCCCCGCTTTTTGGTTTGAGGAGATTTAGCACCGGTATTCGGTTATCTTTGAGGGAGAAGTCGATCGGGCCCGGACAGTTAAAAAAAATGCGTAACTTTCTTCGGGTGGTCCACGTCTCTATGATAGGTCGGGTATGAAAGGAGTCCCTATGCGGCGCGTCGTTTTGGGCAGTTTTTTTGTATTGGTATTGTCCGGTTTTTCCTTGGCCGGGGCGGAGCCAAAGACCACCCCGCCGGAAGGGCTGCGGGAAAACACCCCAAGGGTTTTTGCTTTGACCAATGCCAAATTGGTTTTGTCTCCGGGAAATACGATTGAAAAAGGGACATTGGTCGTACGGGAGGGGGTCATCGAGGCGGTGGGCGCTCATGCGGCCGTTCCCGCCGACGCCACCGTTTTGGATATGAAAGGGAAAACCATCTATCCCGGGCTTATCGATTCCTACTCCGACTGGGGGCTGCCGAAACCACCCCAGCGGGCTTCGGGCGGGTTCGGCCGCAGACAACAAGCTCAATCGTCGCCGGAGGAACCGCGCGGGCCGCGCTATTGGAACCCCAACGTTTTAGCACATCAAAAAGCGAATGAGCTTCTTTCCCCCGACGAAGAAGCGGCCGGAAAACTGCGGGAACAAGGAATCACCACCGTTTTAGCCGTACCGAACAAGGGGATTTTCAAGGGTGCATCGGCCTTGGTCAATTTGGGAGAAGGAAAGCCGAACGATTTAATCGTAAAACCCACCGTTGCGCAGCACATTTCCCTTCAGACCCAATCGTTCGGCGATGATTATCCCAATTCCTTGATGGGCGCCATCGCGCTGGTCCGCCAGACCTTTTTGGATGCCGACTGGTACCGGCAGGCGCAAGCGGCCTGGAGCCGCAATCCCAAATTGGTTCGTCCGGAAGTGAACGAGGCCTTGGAGGCCCTGAACCAACCGGTCGGCGCCTATGTAATCGAGGCCGGTGACGAGTTGGATTTTCTGCGGGCGGCTAAAGTCGGCAAAGAATTCACTCTGCCCTTAATCGTGCGGGGCAGTGGCACAGAGTACCTGCGACTGGAGGCTATCAAAGCGACCGGACTGCCGGTGATTCTGCCGGTCAACTTCCCCGATCCCCCGTCTGTTGAAAATCCGGACGAAGCGGTGGAGGTAACTTTACGCGAACTGCGACTGTGGGACGAGGCCCCAGAAAATCCCAAGCGGCTGGCGGAGGCCAAAATTCCCTTCGCCTTCACCTCGGCCACTCTGAAAGACCCAGGTAACTTCTTGAAAAATGTTAAAAAAACGGTGGAGCGTGGGCTGTCTCCGGAAGCCGCCTTGGCGGCTTTGACTACTACTCCGGCACGGCTTTTTGGGGTCGAGAATAAAGTCGGAACGCTGGCGGCCGGCAAAACCGCCAATCTGGTAATCACCGACGGAGATTTGTTTGTCGAAAAGACCAAAATCAAGGAAACCTGGGTGGACGGCAGGCGGTATGAAATCAAGCCCGACCCGTTGGTGGATGTTCGCGGCAAGTGGCAACTTATGTTGTCAACCGGAATAGTGCCAGGGGATAGCATTCTTTTGGACTTGAAGGGGGAAGCGGACGGGCCGGAAGGGAATTTCAAAATCAAAAAGGAAGCCAAGCTTTCCAAAGTCAATCTTTCCAGCAAGCGGCTGACGTTTTCCTTCACCGGCGATTCAGTCGGCTTCAAGGGGGTCGTCCGGATGGGCGGCAACGTTACCGCCGACGAAATTTTGGGCACCGGTGAGCTGGCGGATGGCAGCGCCTTCACTTGGAAAGGGAGACGGATCGCTCCCTTTGTCCCGGAACCGGACACCTCCAAAAAGGAAAGGCCGGAAATGGCCTCTTTTCTCCCGGTGTATCCGGCCGCCGAGTTCGGACGGCCGAAAACCCCGCAGCAGCCGGAAAATCTTTTGATAAAAAACGCCACCATCTGGACCTCCGGCCCGCAGGGGATACTTGAGAACGCCGATATGCTGGTGCGCCGGGGAAAAATTGTGCGCATCGGCAAAAATCTTTCCGCCCCGTCCGGCGCCACGATCATCGACGACAATGGAAAGCACGTGACGCCCGGTTTGATTGACTGCCACTCCCATACCGGCATTTCCGGCAACGTGAACGAATCGGGACAGACGATTACCGCCGAGGTGCGCATCGGCGACGTTACCGACCCGGACGATATTTCCCTCTATCGCCAACTGGCGGGCGGGTTGACCGTAGCCAACCAGCTGCACGGCTCGGCTAACGCCATCGGCGGGCAGAACCAGGTGATTAAGCTCCGCTGGGGGGCGGTCGACCCGGAGGAGATGAAATTCGAGGGGGCTATTCCGGGAATCAAGTTCGCCCTCGGTGAAAACCCCAAGCAATCCAATTGGGGGGACCAGTACACCACCCGCTACCCGCAGACCCGGATGGGAGTGGAACAAATCATCCGGGATGCCTTCAAAGCTGGCCTGGATTACCAAAAGGACTGGGCCAACTGGGCCAAAAACAAAAACAGAATCCCCCCCCGCCGGGATTTGGAACTGGAGACGATTTCCGAAATTTTGCAAAAAAAACGGATCGTGCACTCCCACTCCTACCGGCAGGATGAGATTCTGATGCTCATGCGGGTGGCCCAGGATTTCGGCTTCACCATCGGCACTTTCCAGCACGTTTTGGAAGGGTACAAGGTGGCGGATGAAATGGCCAAGCTCGGCATTGGCGCTTCCTGTTTTTCCGACTGGTGGGCCTACAAATTTGAAGTGTATGACGCCATTCCCTACAATGGGACTTTGATGCACAACGCCGGTGTGGTGGTCTCCTTCAATTCCGACTCGGATGAACTGGCCCGGCGGCTGAACTTGGAAGCGGCCAAGGCGGTCAAATACGGCGGCGTGCCGCCGGCCGAGGCTCTGAAGTTTGTCACCTTGAACCCGGCCAAGCAGCTGCGCATCGACGGCCGGGTCGGCTCGCTGGAGGCCGGAAAGGATGCGGACTTCGTAATCTGGAGCCAAAGCCCCCTTTCCACCCATACGGTTTGCGAACAGACCTGGATTGATGGGCGGAAGTATTTCGATAAGGATGAAGACGCCAAGTTGCGTGCCGAAGTTACCCGCCAGCGCGCCGTTTTGGCCCAGAAAATCTTGGCGGAGAAAAAATCGGGGAAAGAGGGCTCCGGCGAGCGCGGGGGCTGGAAACGCCCGGGGAATCATCGAGTGGAACATTGTCTGGATGTGGAGGTGCAGCCGTGAAAAAACTTTTTGGAGCAACGATAGCATTCGCTTCACTTTCGGCAACGCTTTGGGCCTTTGACCAAAGGCCCGCTCCGCCACAAAACCGTCCAGTCGCCTTGGTCGGCGGCACCGTGCACACGATCTCCGGCGAGGATTTAACCGGCGCGACCGTTCTTTTCGAGGGCGGTAAAATTACAGCTTTGGGCCGCGAGGTGACATACCCTGCCGGTACGGAAGTGATGGACGTTTCCGGCAAGCATATCTATCCTGGCCTCATTGACGCTTTTTCCAATCTGGGCCTGACCGAAATCGGTGCCGTCCGAGCCACAAACGACGTTTCCGAAACCGGTCGCATCAACCCCAACGCCCGGGCCGAGGTGGCGGTCAATCCGGAATCGGAATTAATCCCGGTCACGCGGGCCAACGGCATAACCACTGCGCTGACCGCGCCGGAAGGGGGCATCATCTCAGGCACGACGGCCCTCATCAATCTGGACGGCTGGACTTGGGAAGAAATGACTCTGGCGGCGCCGGTTGCGCTGATCGTCAACTGGCCACAGATGACTCCCCAGCGCGCCTGGTGGGTCACCGAATCGGAAGAGGAACAGAAGAAAAACCGGGAGCGGAACTTGAAAGAGCTTTCGCAGGCTTTCAAGGATGCCCGGGCCTACTGGACAGCCAAGAAAGCGGCCACTCAACATGGGAAAAGCATCCCCGCCGATATGCGCTGGGAGGCGATGGTTCCGGTCTTCGATAGAAAACTGCCAGTTTTGGTTATGGCCAACAACCTGCAGCAGATTCAGGCCGCCGTGGCCTGGGCCGAGGAGGAAAAAATCAAAATCATCATCGGCGGCGGCTACGACGCCTGGCGGGCGGCGGAACTCTTGAAAGCCAAAAGCATTCCCGTTCTGGCAGGCGGCATCTTGCGCACCCCGTTCCGGCGTTACGAAGATTACGATATGCCCTTCACCCTTCCGGCCAAGCTGCACGCGGCCGGGGTGCCGTATGCCATTATCGGAGACGGCGGTGCCTCCAATGAGCGAAATTTGCCTTATCACGCGGCAATGGCGGCGGCCTATGGGTTACCCAAGGATGCAGCTTTGAAGGCCATCACGCTTTTCCCGGCGCAAATTTTCGGCGTGGCCGACCGGATGGGCTCTCTGGAAGTCGGCAAGGACGCAACGCTCATCGTCACGACCGGCGACCCCTTGGAAATCACCTCCAACGTCGAGATGGAATTCATCCAAGGGAAGAAAATCGATTTGACCTCCCGCCATACGCAGCTTTTCGAAAAGTACAAGGCCAAGTATGAACAAAAAGTTCCTGCCAACGGCCGCCTGCGCGCCGGGGAGGGGGAGGACACAAAGTAGATTTTCTATTGTCGTAATTATGAAGGGGTAACCCGGCAAGGTTGCCCCTTTTTAATTTGGGGCGCAGGGGTAGTGCCCACTGCGCTCTTGCCTTCCATTGACAGTCGTATCCCCCAAACGTACTTTTCGACCACTATGCGCAACCGGCTGGCGAAAGTTTATTCCTCATCCCTTTTGGGCATCGAGGCCTATCTGGTGGAAGTGGAAGCGGACATCACCGGTGGAATGCCGGCCTTTGCCACAGTTGGTTTGCCGGAAGGGGCCGTGCGCGAAGCCAAGGAAAGGGTCGCCTCCGCCGTCAAAAATTCCGGGTACTCCTTTCCCCGCCAAAAAGTGACCATCAACTTGGCCCCGGCGGATATAAAAAAGGAAGGAAGCGCCTTTGATTTGCCGATGGCCGTCGGCATTCTGGCCGCCACCGGCCAATTGGGAAGGGAGGATTTTTCGGATGTGGTTTTAGTCGGTGAACTTTCCCTAAATGGTGACATTCGCCCCGTCCCCGGCATTTTGCCGATTGCTATGGCCTTGAAGCAGGGGGGAAGCAAATCCCTTTTAGTGCCAAAAGAAAATGCCGCCGAGGCGGCGATGGCCACCGGCCTGCCGGTCTATCCAATCTCCTCCCTGCGTCAGGCAGCCGGTTTTCTAAACGGGGAGGATGGCATCGAACCGTTTACGCTGGATATCAATTCGGTCTTTCAAAAAGCGCTCGATTATCCGTTCGATTTTGCGGAAGTGAAAGGACAGGAGGCCACCAAGCGGGCTTTGGAGGTGGCCGCCGCCGGCTCACATAACATTTTATTAATCGGCCCCCCGGGCTCGGGGAAAACGATGCTCTCCCGCCGCCTGCCCACCATTCTCCCTCCCTTAACTGTCGAAGAGGCCCTGGAAACCACAAAAATCCACTCTGTCGCCGGTCAACTCGAACCCGGCGTTCCCCTTTTGGCTACGCGCCCCTTCCGCAGCCCACATCATACAATTTCGGACGCCGGTTTAATCGGCGGGGGCACGGTCCCCCGACCTGGCGAGGTATCGTTGGCCCATCACGGCGTTCTGTTTTTGGACGAAATGCCGGAGTTCAAAAAGGATGTTTTGGAGGTTTTGCGCCAGCCGATGGAGGACGGCAAAGTCACCATATCCCGCGCCAAAATCTCCTTGACCTATCCGTCCCAATTTCAATTGGTCGCGGCGATGAACCCCTGCAAGTGTGGATTTTTTGGAGACCCGAGCGGAAAATGCCATTGTTCTCCAGCAGAAATTCAAAGATACGTTTCGAAAATTTCTGGGCCGCTCTTAGACCGCATTGACATTCACATTGAAGTTCCTGCTGTAAAATTTAAAGAATTGGCCGCGTCCGAAAGTGCCGAATCTTCTGCAAAAATTAGAGAGCGAGTAATTTTCGCTCGGAAACTCCAGACGGAACGATTTACTAAAGAGAAAAAAGTATTTGCCAACGCCCATATGCAAACCCGCCACTTAAAGAAATATTGTCAGATTACTCTTGCGGGTCAGGAATTGTTGCGAGCGGCGATGTCCCGTTTGGGTCTATCCGCCCGGGCCTACGATCGGATTTTGAAAGTGGCCCGTACCATTGCAGACCTGGAAAGCAGCTCGGATATCAAGGAATCCCACCTTTCCGAGGCGATTCAATACCGTACGCTGGACCGGAATCTGTGGATGTAGGCAGGGCCTGTTGGCTAATTTAACTGTGTTTTACGGCTGAGGAGTCTTAGCAGAAGTTGTAACAGTTCAGGATCTACCGGGAAACGTTATTTGACAAGGGATGCTCCATTTAAAATGTGGTTTCAGAATTCTGTTTTTTTTCCACGAATACTTTAATTCTAAACAACAACTTTGCTTGTACTCTCGTTGACGGGGCTGGCTACTGCATTCTTTTTACCGAGCGGGAGGCGAATCGTAAAGGTCGTTCCTTTTGCGGGTTCGGATTGGACATCAATAGTACCATTGTGATCTTGGATTATTTTCCTACTTAGAGCCAAACCGAGACCCGTTCCGCCTGCCTTTCCAAAAGTTGCAAAGGGCTGAAAGAGCCGGTCTCGAATTTGGGCTGGAATGCCTGGTCCTGTATCTCTTACCTCGAAAACAGCTTCAAGGCCGCCTGCATGAACCGTTACGATTATCTCACCCCCGGCGGGCATGGCTTCCTTGGCGTTCCGCACCAAGTTGACCAGCACGCGAAGGAGCTTATCCCTATCCGCCACAAAAGTGAAAGAATTTTTCATTACTGACTTAAATCTCACTGGACTGTTGCGGCAGTACTCCTCGGCCATAAAGGATAGTTCCGAAAGCAGGTCTTGAACGTTAATTGTACATTTCTCCAGACGAGCTTCTCCTTTGGTAAAGTCCAAGAGATCCTGCGTCATATTGGCCATCCGCCGAACTTGTTCTCGTATAATCTCGCTTTGTTTGGTTTTCTTTTCATTGGGAATATCGGGAAACGTGATAATTTCGGAAGCCCCCAAGATGATCTGCATCGGACTTCGAAAATCATGAATGATTGACGCGGCCATCTGACCTATTAGACGCAGCCCCTCCGAAACTCGTAGTTGTTCTTCGGCTTTCTTGCGGGCCGAGCGTTCCTCTACTTCATTCATTGCTCGCCTTACGGCCGGCACTAGGCGAGAAAGTCGTTGTTTTAAAACGTAATCGGTTGCTCCGCTTTTGAGCGTCTCAATTGCCAATTCCTCGCCCAAAGTCCCTGAAATTAGAATGAAAGGCACGTCCGGGCACTGCTGTCGGGCGAGCCCCAAAGCGGAAAGGCCATCAAAGGAGGGAAGGGAATTATCGGCAAAAATCAGGTCAAACCCGCCACTCTCAAGGGTGGAGAGAAATTCGGCACGGGTTTCCACTCGCATGACCTCACACGTAATCCCGTCCTCCGACAGCACCGCCCGAATAAGCTCGGCGTCTTTTGGGTTGTCTTCTAGATGCAGGATCCTTAAGGGAAGTTTCATGTGGCCACTTTTTTGGACGGTTTGGCCGTGATTACACCTTTGTGCCGGATGCTGCCAGGAGGGGCTTCGTTAATGACTGCCCAAAATACCCCCAGTTCCTTAACCGCCTCCACAAACTCATGGAAATGAACCGGCTTTACCACGTAGGCATTTACCCCAAGCCGGTAGCTTTCGACCAGGTCTTTCTCCTCATGCGAAGAAGTGAGCATTACCACCGGGGTCATCTTTAAGCGCTCGTCGGAGCGGATAATCCGTAACACCTCTAATCCGTTAACCTTAGGCATTTTGATGTCCAGCAGGACCAGGGCGGGATTCCCCTCTTCCCGGCTCTCAAATTTTCCCCGGCGCTGCAGGTAATCAAGGGCTTCGGTGCCGTCGCGGGCTACCACCACTTCGTTGGCCAGTTTGTACTCCTCCAAAGCCGCAAGGGTCAATTCTATATCCTGGGGGCTGTCTTCAACTAATAGAATGCGCTTTAGCTCGCTCATTTTTTTCCTCCGTTTGGTTAGGGAGCGAAAAGTAAAATGCCGCTCCCTCGTCCACGTTTCCGTCCGCCCACGTTTTTCCGCCATGACGTTGAACGATACGGCGGACATTAGCCAATCCTATGCCTGTGCCCTCGAACTCTTCAGCTTTGTGCAGACGCTGGAACACGCCAAAAAGTTTCTCCTTGTATTGCATGTCAAACCCGACTCCGTTATCCCGGACGAAAACTACTAACTCCCCAGTAGGCTCGCTGTAATGTCCGATTTCAATTCGGGCCTGAGGGCGCGTGCGGGTATATTTGAGTGCGTTTGAAATAAGGTTCATGAAAACCAGGCGCAGCATGGAGGGGTCGCCGGCTACTTTTGGCAAAGGCGAAACCTGCCAAGCGATGTCTCTTCCTTCGGTATCCGGCTTCAGTCCCTGAATCACTTCTTTAACCAGTTGGTAGAGGTTGACCGAAGAATTAAGCATTTCCGCCCGGCCCATTCGGGAAAACACCAAGAGGTCGTCAATCAGCCGTCCCATTTGTTTGGCCGACTCCAGAATGACAGTGAGGTAATGGCGGTTTCTTTCGTCGAGCAATTGTACCGTGTTCTTTTGCAGCAGTTCGGCAAACCCGTCCATATGACGCAGGGGAGCGCGCAAATCGTGGGAGACCGAGTAGCTGAACGCTTCCAGTTCCTTGTTGGCCGCCGCTAACTGCTGGGCATGCTCTTTTAGAGCCTCGTTCAGCCTTTTGATTCTTTCCTCCGCTTCCTTGCTTTCTGTAATATCTTCCGAGATGCCCAATAAGTATTTGGGCTGTCCGGTTTGGTCTAAGATCGGGATTTTCTTGGTATGCAAAATCCTCTCGCCCTTATATCTTGTTTTGACTGACTCCTGCGGGATATCCAAAAGCTCTCCTTTTTTCAAGACCTCCCGGTCTTTGGCCGTGAAAAATTCGGCTTCCTCTTTCGGAAAAAAGTCGTAGTCGTTTTTCCCGATCAGTTCTTCCCTGGAATACCCCAGCAATTCTTCCCCGGCCTCGTTAAAGCGAATGAACCGAAGATCTTTGGCTTCCTTTACAAAAATCATATTGGGGATGTTTTCGACAACAGAGTCCAAAAACGCCCGAGCTTCCTCCGTTTCCTTTTCGGCCCACTTGCGGTCGGTGATGTCGCGCCGCCGCATAGATCGTTTGCTTTTCGAGGGACATGGTGGCACTCCAAAGTAACCACTTGTAGGAACCGTCTTTGCAACGATACCGATTTTCAAAGGATATGACATCGGTCCCGTGATTAAGCTTTTGGGCTTCGGCAAGGGTTTTTTCGTGGTCTTCGGGATGGACAAATTCGAGATACGGTATGGCACAAAGTTCCTCAGTCGTATATCCCAGCGTTTTGCTCCAGCTGGGGTTTAGCCGCTTAAAAAAGCCGTCAAATCCGGCAATGCAGAGCATGTCCAGAGAAAGACTGAAAAACCGGTCCAGCTCTTGGTTGGCCTCCTTGAGCTGCCGGCTGGTCTCGGCTACCTCCTGCGTGCGAAGGAAGACTTCCGATTCCATCTTTTCCACCTGAGTCTGAAATTCATTGGTGAGTTGCTGCTGCTTGACACCCGCCTGCTTCATGCGCACGAACTCGGTTACATCCTCGACCCGATGGATGATGTAGGCGAGTTCGCCGGTGGGCCCAAATACGGGGGAGTTCACCGGACTCCAAAACCGTTCCTCGAATCCGCCTCCCTCCGCCTCCGGGCGTCGGATGTCGTACTTCTGGACGGGCATGGTATCCACCACTCGGTTCTGTCTCACTCGTTCCAGGGAGGCGCGCAGGTTGCGGACACCTTCAGTGACAGGATCATCCGGATTATCCGGAAAAACATCGAATATCCCGCGACCTATAACCTCTTCGCGCTTCGTCATCGTGGCGCGCGCGTAAGCATCGCTCACTGCGACGATGGTCAACTCCGGTGTCAATACCAGATACAGGTCGGGTGCTGATTCGAACAATGCCCGAAAGTCTGGAGCGGGTAGAGCAGTTTTGAGGTTGGTCAATTCGCTTCCTTATCCAATGGGTACTTTTCTTTCCAGCCAAACACACATATGCATACATCGTTTTTATCGGCAAGAACTATGGTTTACTTTGTAGTCTTAGGGGGCTTTTGGTCCCTAGAATGAGTTGACCCCCGTCCGGCCTAACATTTCCTGACCTAAAATACCATGTAGATCGTCAGGGCTTTGCAATTAGTGTAAAAGGCGGATCATAAGATCGACTTGCACCTCGGTTCCATACCATGGGTGGTAACATTTTCTTGAGGAGCAGCCGATAATTGAAAGGGGGGAAGGGAGTATTAAAATGTTGGTTCGGAGCCGTACGACCAGCCGTGCTTCTTATATTTTTCTATTCCAACTGGAGCCCCGCAGCCGGCCATTTCGTTGAGGCTTTCAGGAAATGGGATAGCGCCATCCCTTGGACGATTCGATCTGCTTCCTTTTTGCAACGTTTCGCAAAATTGAAGCTTGCTTTCTCTGCCGTCTTTAATAAAGGAGCACCATGAAGCAAATTTTAGTCGTCGAAGACAACCCGGACATTCGGACGTGGCTGGTGGAGTGTTTACGGAGAGTGCCATATGACGTGGTCACGGCCTCCGACGGTAACGCAGGGTATGCGTTAGCCAAGCGGGAAGATATTGACCTCATCTTGCTCGACCACATGCTCCCGGGGAAAACCGGTCGGGAAGTCTGCCGCAATCTAAGACGGGAAGGCATTAAAACGCCGGTCCTTATGCTAACCAGCGAAGCCAGCCAGACCGATAAAGTTTTGACCTTGGGCATGGGCGCCGACGACTATTTGACCAAACCCTTTGAAATGCGGGAGCTTTTGGCCCGAATATCAACGTTATTAAAACGCAAAGACGAGCTGGATTCGGCCCTCGAACATGCGGCCGAGCTTAGCAGGGAGCTGGAAACCGCGCGACACGTTCAGCAGAAACTATTCCCCAAAAAGTTGCCGGTCTCAGAGGGTTGGGAATTTGCCGCCACCTGCCGACCGGCGGGGGCAGTGGGCGGCGATTATTACGATCTCTTTGAGGTGGCACCAGGCAAGATTTTAATCGCCCTGGGCGATGTTTCAGGCAAGGGGTTGGGAGCATCCCTGTTAATGGCTGGCGTTCAGGCGACCATTCGCAGTCGGGCCGAAGTCTGTCTGGACTCCCCTTTCAAGTTGATTGCCGAAGTCAACCGAAATGTTTTGTCTTCCAGTTCTCCGGAGGATTTTCTTTCTCTATTTTTGGGGGTTTTAGACCTGGAAAGCGGTTGCTTGACCTATTTGAACTGCGGTCATCCTCCCCCCTTACTGATGCACCGGGGAGCTCTCGTTCCTGAAAAGCTCGTCGAGGGAGGGCTACTATTGGGAGTAATGGAATCATCACCTTATTCTCTTGGTAATTGCACGTTGAATCCTGGCGATGTTTTGATTGTCTTCAGTGACGGGGTAACCGAAGCCGCCAATAAGGAAGAGGAAATGTTTGAGGAGGACAGGCTTCTTCAGCTGCTGCAGGAGACTCCAAAACGGAGTGCCCCGACCCTTTTGGATGAAATGCCGTGCCCCACTTAAGATTTGGACAGGTATAATTGCATGAGGAGGTTCGATGGAAACAACGACGATGCCTGTTCAGCCCCGAAAGATTTCGGGGAAGAAGCGTTGGGATGTTGAGCAAAAGCTGG